>Ga0182027_10001868_pt1 | contig 34434 bp, 27 predicted proteins | sample 712E1DmetaG_FD_121300 | JGI IMG/M metagenome (GOLD analysis project Ga0182027, IMG submission 121300) | Permafrost microbial communities from Stordalen Mire, Sweden - 712E1D metaG (Illumina Assembly) | ecosystem: Environmental > Terrestrial > Soil > Wetlands > Permafrost | place: Sweden...
CATCCGTCACGTCGCTGGGGTAGCCCCTTCGCTCAGGCTTCATGCCCTCAGCATGAACAACTGCGAGCGAAAATCCCTATCCCAATGCAAACAAAGCACCAAAGTTAATAACAGGCTCTAGGTTACAAATCTTCTAAAACACAACTTTTCTCGGTGCATGTCCTCGAAAAATGCAACCTCTCAGGGTTAGGTTTGGGGCCCAAAGCTAACCATTTAAGCGAACATTTGAGGGGGTTCACGCACCATTAATGCGAACATTTGCCTTGATTTACCGCATTTCAAGCGCCCGCACAAAAAACCGGCCTCGCAATCGATCTTTTCGATCGCATCCTTCGGTCGTCCAGCCACCCCACGGACTTCGAATCGTCACGACCGAAGAATGGGGCACCGGCGCGGCATGCGAACTATGCATTGCGCGCGAGTGACCTCCATGCAAGGAAGAAGAGGACAAAAAAGACCAGGTCGGCATATGCGAAGGGAATCCACATCCCAGGCACACTGCCGATGATCTCGAACCAGAAGACCACTCCGCAGTAAGCGGCCTTGAGACCCATGCCGTAGTGAATCAGTTCGATGCGCCGGACAGGTTCGGCAGAAATGCGCAGGAACATGATGCCGAACATGACGACCAGCAGCGCCGGGAAGTATACGTAGCCCCAATGGTTGGGCGGAGCGACGCCGGCGAAGCGAAAGATTTGCGGAGCGGCGACGATGGAAGCAACGCCGAGCACGAGATCGTAAATGCCGGCGACGACGAAGACGATTTTGATCCATTTAGTGGACATGTTTCCCTCGCGATTGCGTTGTGTTGTGGCGGTGCTTTGCGATGTAGTTGCGGCGAAAGTCCTCACGGCGCTTCTGCGTGGATTCGTCGGAGTAGATGCGGCTGCCGAGGGTGCGCAGGCCCGCCTCGAGCTCGGCGGCGGTCATTTTGGCGGGCCGGAAATTGACGTCGAAGAGGGTGCATAGCTCCCAGGCCTGGTCGCGCAGGATGCGGCACTCGTTTTTGAGTCGCGTGTAGAGCGGCGTGCTGGGGAAGGCGGTCTGAACGGTGATTTGCACATCGTAGAGGCCGGTCAACTGGACGAACTCCCAGATCCGATCGAATGATTCGGTGCCGGCGCCGTCGAGGCCGAGGATGAAACAGCCGTTTACGCGCACGCCGCGATCCTGGATTTTGCGGATGGCTTCGAGGTAGCTATCGACTCTTTTGGCCTTCCAGTTGGCGCGCTGCTCGACGCCGTCGACCGAGGAGAAGGTGGTGCCCTCGAAGCCGATAAGGACTTCGGCGCAGCCTGCTTCGCGGAGCATGTCGAGGAGGTCCTCGTCGTCAGCAACGGAGAGATCGGTTTCAGTGAACCAGCGGACGCCTTCGCCGGCAAGAGCGCGCAGGAGCTGTTTGGAGTGAGCCTTGTTGACGAAGGTGTTGTCGTCGGCGAATTCGATGAACGGGCGCTTCCAGAGGGCCTTGATGGCGTGGATTTTGGCGATGACGCGATCGACAGGCTTGATCTTGTAGGTGGGCGAGATGCGGATGGAGGCGGCGCAGAACTCGCACCGGAACGGGCAGCCGCGCTGGGTTTGCACAGTGAGGCGGTTGTAGCGTTCGATGTCGAGCAGATCGAAGCGCGGCATGGGAGAGTTGGCGAATGTGTAGTTCAGTTCGCGCGCGTCGTAGGTGGGTTTGAGCCCGCCGCCGGAAGGTTGAAGGTCGGAGAGGATTGCCGGCCAGACGGGTTCGCCTTCGCCAATCACCACCGCGTCGGCATGGGAACGCGCTTCATCGGGCAAGGCGCTGACGTGGAGGCCGCCGAGGATGACTCGAGTGCCTAAGAGGCGATAACGGTCGGCCAGCTCGTAGGCCTCGTAGATTTGAGCGGAGAAGCTGGAGATGGCGACGACGTCGAATTCCCCGGGAACGCCGGAGATGTCTTTGAGGTCGGGGACTTCGAGGTAGTGCACGTCGACACCAGCGGGGGTAAGGCCCGCGAGCGTGAGAAGCCCCAGACTGGGCAGGGAAGCGATGACCTTGTTGCGCTCCACAAAGCCGGGAAGCGTGAGCCCCAATGCGGTGAGTTCGGGGTTATGCGCGCGAACGCCGCTCATGGCAATGAGTCCGAGTTTCATCGACGCCACCATCCAATTAGGATCGCGAGAACGCCCACCGCAACAGAAACAACTGGGATGGGAAAGAGGTGCCGCATGGGTTTGCGCCATGCGGACAGGAAGCACACTGCCGGCATGGTGATGGCGCCGACGATCAGCGCCCAGGAGGCGACGCGAAAGTACGAGGCGGACAGAAGGAGTTGGCTGGCTGTTGCCGCGAAGATGAGGTTAAGAAAGCCCAAGCCGAAAAAGGAGATGTGGCCGAGGCGCGTGAGCCTGCGCGGATAGGATCCGTAGCCGCCCATCCATCCTTCCTGGTGAAAGAACAGGCCAATGAACGCGCCGGTGAGCACACCGGCCAGCATTCCCAGCCATCCGCCGATGAGATTTAGAGTCGGCACGTGCAGGCCCTTTCTGCTCTGCGCCGAGAGATGGCCCTGACTTACGGTCGATTCAAGTCGAACGCAGATAGCGAGCGCAATTTTGCCAAATTGTACCGCAAATGCGCGGGACGGCGCGGGAAAAGGCTTGCACCTCAAGCATTTGGACATCCCAGGGAGATTTGCGTGATACCAAGGGGCCATTGACCCCGGTTTCCAGCAGGAGTCGAATTGATACTAACGAACCGAGCATTCCGTGGCGATAAACAACATGGAATGAGCGTTGGTGCGGATTCGAAGACCGATTCCGTCAGGAGAAGGGAACGCTGTGAACAGTATTTTGGCGCGGCTACGGCGCGGCGTCCGCGATGAAAGCGGTCAGGCTCTGGTGATTGGCGTCATCAGCATGTTCGCAGTCCTGCCGTTTGTCGCCCTGGCGATCGACGTGGGCCAGTTCCGCTACCAGCAGCAGCAGATGCAGTCGGCGGTGGACGCCGCCGCATTGGCGGGCGCCATCGAAGTGAGCAGTTGCGGGCTCACTGCGGACTGCACGGCCATGACAACGGCTGCCCAGCAGGCGCTGGTGGAAAACGGATTCACCGGCAGCACCCTGAAGAAGCAGTGCGCGAGCGCGGGCAGCGGACTGACGCTCACTGTGAATAACGGTCCCTGCGCGATGGGCTCGGCGAGCGCGGATCCCAACTATAGCAACACGAACTACGTGGAGGCGGTCCTTTCCGGCCCCGTGAATACGTTTTTTGCGAGTATGGTGGGCATCCGCTCGATCGGGATCACGGTGAGAGCAGAGGCCTATGACAAAGCCACCAACTCCGGGTATTGCCTCTACACCTCCACATCGAACACCAGTTCTTCAGGGCCGCAGGGCATCCTGCTCAACGGCGGGACGATGAACGCCAGTTGCGGCATCTATGACGATTCCGGATCGAGCGGTGCACTCGCGAGCAACAGCGGGGCGACCGTGAATAGCACGAAGTTCGTTGTTCACGGCGGCTGGAGCCCGAATAACGGCGGGACGTTCAGTTCGACTCCCGTCACCAATGTGGATGCGGTTGCCGATCCTTTGAGTTACCTGACGGCGCCAACGCCGGCCAGTTGTACGTCCCAGACCGTGAACGGCTCGGGCTCGACGACTCTGAATCCCGGGACATTTTGCTCTGGTTTCAATCTCAACTCCGGCACAACGGTGACGCTGAACCCCGGGACATACATCATCGAGGGAGGGGTTAACGTGAACAGCAGCTCGACCTTAACCGGGACCGGGGTGACCCTGTACTTTACCGGATCAGGGCAGCTGCAGATGAATTCCGGTAGCACCGCCACACTGGTCGCTCCGACGAGCGGCGGCATGTCGGGGATTTTGATCTGGGAGGCCAGCAGCGACAGCAACGCGCTGATCATCGATGGCAGTGCATCAGCGAAATACCAGGGCGCCATTTACGCGCCGTCGGCGCAACTGACGTTGAACAGCGGAGGGAACACGGCGGCATACACGGTCGTGGACGTGAAATCGATGATTCTTGACTCGGGGGCCAATTTCACGATCAACAGCGATTATTCTTCGTTGCCGAACGGCTCGCCGGTTAAGGGCAGCAGCAGCACCACACTTGCGGAGTAGGCGATGCGATTCGAACACCTGAACATTGCGCGTTCCGAAACCGGGTCAAGCCTCGTGGAAATGGCGCTCTTCCTTCCGGTCCTGTTTCTCCTCCTGATGGGGGTGGTGGATTTCGGCCGGGCCTATTATCTGGCCAATGAGGTGGCGGGAGCTGTGCACGCAGGCGCCGTCTATGGCTCCCAAGACATTACCGACACAACCGGCATGCAGAGCGCGGCGAGCTTGAATGCTCCCGATGTTAGCGGCCTCAGCACCAGCGCGTCGTGGGGCTGCGAGTGCTCGGACGGAACGTCCCGCTCGGCGAGCTGCACCGCGACGCCTACGTGCTCAGTGAATGAGGTCTATTACGCCACCGTAACCGCAACCGCGACGTACAAACCGATCGTGCCCTGGACGGGAGTCCACTCGTCGATCATCATCACCAGGAGCGCCACCATGCGCTCTGCAAGTGAGTAAGCCGATGCCGAAGCGCGCTGCATGGAGGAGATTCGCCTGGGAAGAGCGCGGAGATTCGCTTGTCGAGTTCAGCCTCTCGATTTCCATGCTGCTGATGGTCGTCTTCGGTGTCATCGATTGCTCGCGGGCGCTGTATACCGATCATTTTGTTTCCTACGCGGCGCAGGAAGGGGTGCGCTATGCGATGGTGCGCGGCGGGGACTGGCCCAGTTCCTGCGCCTCCGCGACTTCCTATGCCTGCCAGGCCAGTTCGGCGAATATCAAATCCTACGTCCAGAGCCTGGCGCCGCTGGGCATTACGGCCAGCAGCATTACGGTCACGCCATCGTGGCCGCAGCAAACGGTGAACGGTTCCGGGACGGGCTGCAACACCACCGCAACGCAGGCCAACCAAAGCTGCCTGGTGAAGGTCCAGGTGAGCTACACTTTCCGTTTCATGCTGCCGTATCTTCCCGTGGCCGGCTTACCGATGACAGCGTCGTCGGAGCAGGTGATTGCTTATTAGGCCGACTTTCTTGGGCCTTGACGTGCAGTTTGCCGTTGGCCTGGGATACCAGGGAGCGCTTCCCCTGATTTCGAACTTTCCAGACACCCGTTTCGCAACATCCGAACCTTTTAAGGCGACCTCCCTCAAGAGAGTGGAGCTGCGATGAGCGTGTGTCCGGCGATTGGGTGAAGGCAGGGAACAGGGATCAGTTTTTCGTTAGGAGCGCGGGTTCGTTGAATCTCAGGTCTCAGAATCGAGATCCTTCGACTTCGCTCAAGACAGGCTCTAAGGCACCCGGCTGACGGCTTGCCGTTTTAACAACGGAGCGACAGGTTGACCGGAAAACCAGAGAAGATGCCACAAATCGGGATTTTCTCCCACTTGGCGTCAACGCACCCGGAATGAGCCGCTGGACAGCCGTTCGCTCGCCTTTTGCTCCTGCCCAAAAATGGGGTATCGTTTCTGAGGAAGAGGATTCGATGCGCGCTGCGGAACTGATTGCTCCCATGACATTCCGGATGACGGACATGGCGATTGAGGATCCCGGACCGGGCGAAGTGCAGGTCCGGATCGAGGCTGTGGGCGTCTGCGGGTCCGATCTGCATGCATACTCCGAGGGCGGGGTCGGCGGTAATCCCAATGTCTACCCGATGTTGCTGGGGCACGAGCCCGCAGGAAGGATTGTGAAGACTGGCGTGGGAGTGACCGGGCTGGCCGCGGGCGACCGCGGGGCGCTTGAGCCCGCGCTTTATTGCTACCACTGCGAGTTCTGCTTGAGCGGGCGCCACAACGTGTGCGCGAACATTCGCTTTCTGAGCACGCCGAACCATCCCGGTTTTTTCCGCGAGCTGGTGAACCTGCCGCTGGCCAACTTTCAACCCATCCCCGGCGGAATATCGTACAACGAAGCGGCTCTGGCCGAGCCCCTGGCGATTGCAATCCATTCCATTCGCCTGGGGTCGATCGGCCCAGGCGAGACGGTGGCGGTGATCGGCGCGGGACCGATCGGGCTGTTGACGATTGCCGCGTTGCGAGCGACGCGGGCAGAACGCATCTGGTCCGTGGAACCGCTGGCGCACCGCCGCGAGCTGGCCCGCGGAATTGGCGCCGATGTGGTGCTCGAGCCCGGCGAAGCAGTGGAGGAGATTCTCGGCGGGACCGGGCAGCGCGGCGTGGACTGCGCGATTGACTGTGCGGCCGGAGAAGATACCACCAGCCAGGCCGCTCAAATTACGCGCAATGCCGGGCGCGTGGTGCTGACGGGAATTCATGCGACAGCGTTCGCGCAGGTGGATGCATCAGCCATGAGGCGCAAAGAGCTGGCGCTCTTCAACGTGCGGCGATCGAACCACGAGACGGAAGAGGCGCTTGAGCTGCTGGGCGCGCACGCTGCGTGGTTTGCGCCGCTGCTCACGCACACGCGTGAGATCGAACGCATCGATGAGGCGTTCGCAATCGCCAACCAATACCGCGACGGCGTGGGGAAGATGATCGTCAGACCGTAGGGTGCACCGACATATTCGGACGGACAGCGTTGCAGGAGCGGCGTTGGCGGCGTCGGCGGTGCGCTCGGCGGATACATTGGAGTGATGGAGCAAGGGCGGCCGGAGTGGCGGGGAGAACTGGGGGCGATGGTATCGCTGGCCGTGCCGGTGGTGTTGAGCGAGCTGGGCTGGATGGCCATGGGTGTGGTGGACACCATCATGGTGGGCGCTCTGGGTCCGGCGGCGATCGGAGCCGTAGCGTTGGGCAACGCCGTTTGCTATACGCCATCGATCTTCGGCATGGGCCTGGTGCTGGGGCTGGACACACTGGTGGCGCAGGCCTACGGGCGCGAAGATCACGACGAGTGCCACAGGTGGCTGGCGCAGGGCGTGTATCTTGCCTGCATTGCGGCCGTGCCGATCATGGCGGGGATCGCGCTAGCCTGCCTGGGCTTTACGCACTTGGGAATTGCGGCGGAGGTGGCCGGACCGGCGAGCGGATATCTGCGGCTGCTGAACTGGGGCACGCTTCCGCTGCTGCTCTACGGCGCCACGCGGCGGTATTTGCAGGGCGTGGGCCAGGTGCGCGTGATTACCGTGACCTATGTGCTGGCCAACCTGGTGAACTGGTTCCTGAACTGGGTGCTGATCTACGGCAAGCTGGGGATGCCGGCGCTGGGGGTGAACGGGTCGGCGATTTCGACCGTGTTTGCGCGGGTGACGATGGCGCTGGCGCTGATTGGGTTTGCGTGGAGGTACGAGCGCAAGCGCGGGCATCCGCTGTTCCGGCACTGGGCGGGACCGCAGCCGGCGCGGCTGAAGCGCCTGCTGAAGTTGGGCGCTCCGGCGGCGGGACAGATTCTGCTGGAGGTGGGCGCGTGGAATCTGGCGACGTTTTCCGCAGGGTACCTTACGCCGGTGGCGCTGGCCACGCATCAGATTGTGCTGAACTACGCGAGCGTGACATACATGGTGCCGCTGGGGATTTCAGCAGCGGCGGCGGTGAGCGTGGGCCACGCGGTGGGCGCAGGCGATGCGGCGCGGGCACAGCGTGCGGGATGGCTGGCACTGGGCCTGGGAACCAGCTTTATGCTGCTGGCGGCGGTAGCGTTTTTGGTGTGGCCGCGGCCGCTGATCGAGTTGTATACGCGCGATGCGCGGGTGTTGGCGGTGGGGCCGGGACTGCTGGCGATTGTGGCAGCGTTTGAGGTGTTCGATGGGATTCAGACGGTGTCGACCGGCGCGCTGCGCGGGCTGGGCGAGACGCACGCGCCGATGTGGGCGAACCTTGTGGGGTATTGGGTGCTGGGATTGCCGCTGGGGTTCTTTCTTTGTTTTGGATTAAGGTGGGGGATTTACGGGCTGTGGATCGGGCTGACGTTGGCGTTGGTGGTGATTGCGCTGGCGCTGATTGCGAGGTGGAAGAGGGATGCGGAGAGGCGAGTGCTAGCTAGTAGCCAATAGCCAGTACGGCGTGATCGGCGGGTCTGTTTGATCCCGTCCACTCGCCTTAGGCCGAATGCCAAAAAGGCGGCGAGATGGGGCGCTACTGAAACTCCAGTATTCCCTGTTTCGCTCGAGTTCGGCTTGAAGGGCGAGAGAATTCCCGGCGCGAAGAGCTGAAAACCGCGCCTGGAAAACGAATCAAGAGTGGTGCACGCCGGTGTTCATGTTGCGTTATTGGGAGGTGACGACGTATGTGGCGTTATTGGGAAGCAGGCGAGGATTGGTGAAAGTCCCCGCAATGGACAGGAAGATATCCTTCAAGCTCACCACGGTGTGCGAGGCGTCCTGGCAGGAGCTGCCCGAGCCGCTCTGATCGTAGTCGGAATAGAAATACGACAGCGACGAGGCGACGTTCTCCATGGCGACGCAGGGCGTGAGATTCGAGACAGAGCCGAAATTGTAATTCAAACTGGAGATCTGCGAGGGGGTGAGCACGAGCGCGGAGTCGGTGCCGCCGGTGCTGGATGTGCAACCGCTATCCTCAGAACCGTAGGCCACGCTGTAGACGCGAATGCTCGCCGCTTTCGCCGCCTGCGCCGCCACGATCGTCTGCTGGCACTCGTCGTTGAAATCCGGATAAGTGCCTTTGGTTCCGCCTACTAGATTTTTGCTGCTGGAGAGCGAGGAGGCGATGCTGTAGCCGCCGCTGGTGCCGTTCGGGCTGGCGGTGTAACCCGCTCCGGGGAACTTCGAACTGATAGCTTGCGCCTGCGCATCGGAGAGAAAAATGATCGCGTTCTGGGAGTTCGAAACCGCCGCCTGCTCGGACTTCAGCGCTGCGATCGCCGCATAGATAGCGCCGGCGTGATAGGAGCTCTCGCCGCCGTTGTCCGGGAGGCATCCGGCATGGAGTGTGCCGCTACTGTTGGTGTAGCCGATCTCCGCGATCAGCGGATCGCTCGAATTCAACCCGCCGGTCGAAGCGCTGCCGGGGCTGAAATAACCGCTCGTCCAGTTGGAGACCTGGTAGGTGCCGGAAAACGAGGTGGAACCGGACGAATATTTGATGTAAGTGTAGCCGGATGAACTGGTGGGGTTCGTAATGGGCAGCGTGTATGGAACGTTCGACCAGCCGATGCTGCAAGGCGAAGTGTACATGCTGGAGTTGTACGACGCATTCGGCATCTGGAAGAGCGTAACGCGGAATTGCGAGTTGCTGGTGGCCGTGCAGGTGGAATGACCCGCTTTGCAGGGATTGACGGAGGCGAGCAGCGTCTGAATTCCCTGCTCGGCGCATTTGAATTCAGTAAGACCGCCGCAATTGCTGTCAGTCGAGGCCATCGAATCGGTGGCGTCGACGAGGATGGCCACGTTCCAGGGCTGCGCCTGGCCCATCGTGGAGGCGGTGGCATTTGCCGTGACGGTCAGCGTGGGAACGCCGAACAGCTTCATGAAATAGGTGTTGATGGTGGCCGTCTCCGCTATTTTGACCGCATTTGCAGGCGAGCTGGAGCTGCATGTGCCTCCGGTGCTCAAGAGCATGTTCACGCAAACGGGGGTAATGGTTGGCGTTACGGATCCCAAAGCGGCGTTGTAGTTGTAATCTCCACTTGATGCGCTATAGGCGTTAGCCCAAGCGGTTGCATTATTGAGGAGCGAGGTGTTGTAGACATCGCCCGCGGCGGCCAGCGCCATGGCGTTGGCATAGTTCTGAAGATCGGCGCGGACGACATAGGCACGGCCCAGATCGACGCCCAGTCCTCCGCCGATGGAAAGGGAGACCGAGAGGATGGCGACAACCCAAGGGAGAGATTGGCCGCGCTGGTCTGTGAGGAGCGCTCGGAAAAATGCAACCTTGTTTTTCTTCATAGAATTGCTCCCAGCAATGCTCCGGTTAGTATTCGTACTCTGTCACCTGCGCAGACAGCTGGCAGGAAGAACCGAGATTCATGCTGAAGGCATGGAGATTGCACGGATAGGTCGCCAAAACGGTGACCGGCGCGCCTTCAATCAAGTCCGACTGATCGCCGGAGCATGAGTTGCCCGGAACCGATGTGCCATTCAGCGTGAGCGTAAGGCTGATGCTGCTTGGATTGAGCGAGGGTGCAGAGTTCTCAATCTGTGTCAAAACATCCTGGCAGGGATTGGTGGTGCTATTGCGAATCTGCTGGAGATACTGGCCGCCTGAACCGACCGCCTGCGTCAGCGTGAGCTGATTGCTATACGCGGAGGCAAAAGACAAAACGCCGGTAAATAGAAGCAGCAACATCGGCAGCGCCACAGCAAGTTCGACCAGGACACTGCCTTCCTGGTTCCGATTCCGTTTATCACGTGCTATAAGGGCCCGGAGGTTGCGGTCTTTCGAATCTCGCGGCACTTGCTTTCCTCCCTGAACACTATGTTTCATTTGCTTGATTCATGATCGCGCGCGGAAGCCGAAGAATAAATTGCACTTCGGACTCATTTCGATATGCCGCCTCAGTAATCGCAGAGAGGTAATTGAGTCACCAGGCTGAGCGCGAAAAGGTAACGTGCGGGTGAGTTGGGCGTTGGGGATGAGGAGAGGCAGCCTGGAGCCGGTAGGGCTTGATCGGGGGGAGTTTGTGGTATCCGCCCTTTCGATCGCCGCGGCCAACGAAAGGATGGGGCAGACTGCGAAACGGTGGGTGCGAAAACGAAGAAAACACAATGGTTGCGACGGCGGTAACGGCGCGAACGGCGAGGCAAAATTCCAAGGGAACGATGGGGTTACCTTTGTGAGGCGGCGTGAGACGGTCGAAGCGATAAGTGACTATAATCACATATTGGGGCGAGAAGAGCAGGCACTGTAGAGGAGCTGGCCGGCGCCCGTAGAGCGGTCAGAATCTATTGGAAGGGAATCCCGCCAAATGGCGTCAGGAAACCTGGCCCTGGGTCGAGAACAGGGCGAAAGCATTGCGCGTCAGCGCGTCGTCAACGACTTCAGCATCAACGTAGCCACGGTCAACGGATCGGGGTCGCAATCTGCCAACAGCGTGCTGCTGAAGAGCATTTTTGGAATGGGCGTTCCCGTGAGCGGGAAGAACCTGTTCCCCTCAAATATCGCCGGACTGCCGACGTGGTACACGATCCGGGCCAGCAAAGACGGCTATGTGGCGCGCAAGCGCGAGTCGGACGTGCTGGTGGCGCTAAATCCGGAGACGGCGCAGGAAGACATGATGGCGCTGCCTCCGGGCGGCGTGGCGATCTACGAAGAGTACCTGAATCTGAGCCGGTACCGCGACGATGTTGTGTGCTATCCGGTTCCTTTCGACAAGCTGACCCAGGCGCTATGTCCCGAGGCTAAGCTGCGCAAGCTGGTCAAGAACATGGTGTACGTGGGCGTGGTGGGGCAACTGCTGCGCATCGACCTGGGGGTAGTGGAACAGTGCGTGCGAAAGCAGTTTTCGAAGAAGCAGAAGGTCTTCGACCTGAACTTCGGGGCCGTGGAGACGGGTTACGAGTACGCCAAGGTGAATTTCACCAAGCACGACCCGTTCTTCATCGAGCGCATGGATCAAACCAAGGGCAAGATCATTGTGGATGGCAACGCGGCTTGCGGGATGGGTGCGGTGTTTGCGGGCGTCACGGTGGTGGCGTGGTATCCCATTACGCCGTCGACGTCGCTGATTGAGGCGACGACCGATTTGCTGAAAAAATTTCGCGTGACGCCGGAGGGCAAAGCGACCTTTGCCGTGGTGCAGGCCGAGGACGAGCTGGCCGCGATCGGTATGGTGCTGGGTGCGGGCTGGGCCGGGGCGCGGGCGATGACGTCGACCTCGGGACCGGGCATCTCGCTGATGGCGGAATTTTCCGGGCTGGGCTACTATGCCGAGATTCCCGGCGTGATCTTCGATGTGCAGCGGACTGGGCCATCGACGGGCATGCCGACACGCACGCAGCAGGGCGATCTTCTGTCGACGGCATTTCTTTCGCACGGCGACACCAAGCATGTGATTCTGCTGCCGGGCTCGGTGAAGGAGTGCTTCGAGCTCAGCTATGCGGCCTTCGATTTGGCGGAGCGGCTGCAGACGCCGGTGTTTGTGCTGTCGGATTTGGATTTGGGCATGAACAACTGGATGTCGGAGCCGTTTGCGTATCCTGACAAGCCGTTGGATCGCGGCAAGGTGCTGACGGTGGAGGATCTGAAGAAGGCGGGCAGCTTCGCGCGCTACCGCGACGTGGATGGAGACGCCATCGGCTGGCGCACGCTGCCGGGAACGCCGCACCCGAAAGCGGCTTATTTTACGCGCGGCTCGGGACATAACGATGCGGCCGGGTACACCGAGCGGCCCGAAGAGTACCAGGCGGTGATGGACCGGTTGGCGCGCAAGTTTGAGAATGCGCGCAAGCTGGTTCCGGCGCCTGTGGTGGTAAGGAACGACGCCTCGAAGATCGGATTCCTGGCCTGCGGTTCCACCGATTTCGCGCTGCGCGAGAGCCTTGACCAGATCGAGAAGGAGCACGGCCTGAGTGTGGACTACATACGCATCCGGGCCTATCCCTTCGCGCACGAGATTCACGACTTTGTGGCCAGCCATGAGCGCGTATACGTGGTGGAGCAGAATCGCGATGGACAACTGGCAAGCCTGCTGAAGCTGGACCTTCCCGGCGAGCAGGTGGCGAAGCTGCGCAGCATTCTGCACTACAACGGATTGCCGGCCGACGCGCGCAGCATCACGGATGAGTTTGCGACCAAGGAGGGCCTCTAAAATGGCGACCACAACAGCGGGTGGGGCGGCCACCGGGCCGGGGGGCCCGAAACTGAATCACATCGGCCTTCCGATGCTCGAGTACCGCGGCGGCAAATCGACACTTTGCGCCGGCTGCGGTCACAACGCGATTTCGGAGCGCATCATCGACGCCATGTTTGAGATGGGCGTGGAGCCGGAGCGAGTGATGAAGATGAGCGGCATCGGCTGCTCGTCGAAGAGCCCCGCCTACTTTATGAACCGCTCGTTCAGCTTCAACAGCGTGCACGGGCGCATGCCGAGCGTGACCACCGGCGCGGTACTGGCCAATCGCAAGATGATGGCGCTGGGTGTCTCCGGCGATGGCGATACGGCTTCGATCGGCATCGGGCAGTTTGTCCACTTGATGAGGCGTAATCTGCCGATGATATACATCATCGAGGACAACGGCGTGTACGGATTGACCAAGGGCCAGTTCTCGGCCACGGCCGACATAGGATCAAAGCTGAAGACAGGCGTGATCAATGAACTGCCGCCGATCGATACCTGCGCCATGGCGATCCAGTTGGGCGCAACGTTTGTGGGGCGTTCGTTTTCCGGCGACAAAAAGCAATTGCTCGCAATGCTGAAGGCGGCGATCGCGCACCAGGGAACGGTGATGCTCGACGTGGTCAGCCCCTGCGTGACGTTCAACGACCACGAAGGGTCGACGAAGAGCTACAAGTTCCTGCAGGAGAACGACGAGCCGATCAACGAGATCGGATTTGTGGCCAGCTTTGACGATATCGAGGTGGATTACGATTCGGGCGAAGTGTACGACGTGGAAATGCACGACGGCTCGCAACTCAGGCTGCGCAAGCTGCTTGAGGATTACGATCCGACGGATAAGGCCAACGCGGTGCGCACGCTGATGGAGGCGCATGAAAAGGGAGAGATCCTCACCGGCGTGTTCTATATCGATACGCAAAAGCCGACGTTCATCGATCAGTTGAATGTGGTGGACGAACCACTGGCCACGCTGCCCGAGTCGCTCACGCGCCCGCCCAAGCCGGCGCTGGAAAGCTTAATGGCGAATTTGCAGTAGCGCGGATTTACCGGTTGATTTCCAGCAGAAAGCGATCGCCCGGGGAAGGGCGTTGTGTTGTCGTGAGCGTAATGGCGCCGGTCAGTACGCCTGCGCGCGAAGCTCTCCCTCGGCGCGGAACCAATCCTCTTCGTGATTTCCGTGCACACGTCCGCGTTCGGCGAAGAACCGATGGGCAAGCATCGCGATTTGTTCGTGGGAGATCGACTTCCCGTTTCCGTTGGCAGGAATGACGGTGTTTTTTGCCGATGGCGTGCGTGGTTTGGCGGCGGATTTGGGCGCAGGGGCTGCTTTCTTGACGGACTTTGCCATACAGAACACCTCTTATAAAAGTGAATGAACGAACCATCGAACACTCTCAGGATACTAGAGAATGCAGTTCTGCATCCAGCGACACGTTCTCAAAGAACCTTCGATGTAAACCTTGGTTGATTGCGCGCATGTTACGGGCGGATTCATTACAGCGAATCGCGCTGCACGAGGACGAAAACGCCGGGCCTTTTCGAGACAGGTCATGCCGGCAGCGTGTATCGTGGTTTCAAGCTATAAACAAATCATGACAACCCCTGCCATCGATACCATTGCGCTTACCCGCCGATTTGGCGACTTCACTGCGGTTCACAATGTGAACCTACGCGTCGACGCGGGGCAGTTCTTTGGTTTTCTTGGTCCCAACGGGGCAGGCAAATCCACCACGATCAAAATGTTGACGGGCCTGCTGGCGCCGACTTCGGGAAGCATTCGCATTCTCGGCGAAGACATGAAGGACAACCCGGCGGAGATCAAGAGGCAGATCGGCGTTGTGCCGGAAGGGATGGCGCTCTTCGGCCGCCTGACCGCGGATGAATATCTTCGGTTTGTGGGGCGGATGTATGGCCTCGATCGCGCCACCACGTTGCAGCGCACGCGGGAGCTGCTGGAGTTTATGCAGCTAGCCGAAGAGCAGAAGAAGCTCATCGCCGACTTCTCGCATGGCATGCAAAAGAAGCTGGCGTTGGCGGCCGCAGTCATCCACGGGCCCAGGGTTCTTTTCCTCGACGAGCCGTTTGAGGGCGTGGACGCGGTGGCTGCCGGAACGCTGAAGGCGATGTTGCAAAGAATGATTACGCGCGGCGCGACCGTTTTTCTGACTTCACACGTGCTGGAGATTGTGGAACGGTTGTGCACGCACGTCGCGATTATTCATCGCGGGCAGCTCGTGGCCCAGGGGTCGCTTGAGGAACTGCGCGCCGGCGGTGGGCGTGTCGGCCAGAAGGCTTCAGCAGAAGAGGCGGAGCCGGTGGACGCGAAGCATCGCAGCCTGGAGGAGATTTTTCTCGAAATTGTCGGGACCGATCGTGAAGGAAATCCGGCGGCGACGGCGCCTGAACAGGAGCTTTCATGGCTGAGCTAGCGGCCGCGCAGAGGCTACCCGCTTGCGCGCGAGACATTCCTGTGCGCACGCAGCTTCTTGCCGTGGCATGGCTGCGCTGGCGCATCTTTGTCAACAGCATCTTCCGGCGGCGTCCGACCGGCGCGCGCCAGGCGGTTGGCCTTGCATTTAGCATTCTTCTGCGCCTTATCTTGTGGCCCTTCCTTGCGATGGCCGCGATCGGCCCCATCGCCGGCAGTGGATTCTTTGCATGGATGGCGATCGCCGAAAACCACCCGCAAAGCCTGTTTCCGCTGTTCGCCGGAATTGGGCTGCTATGGCAGTTCGTGGCCATCAACGGCCAGAGCTTCGCTGCCGCTGTCTCCAGCTTCGATCCCTCGTCGCTGGCGCGCTTCCCTCTGCGTTTCGGGCGCTACCTGGTCTTGCGGACGCTGATCGGCTTACTGACGCCGAGTACCATCGTGGGTTGTCTCGCCCTGCTGGCCGCCGCAGTGGGAATCGGCGTGGCGAAGCCTGCCCTGGCGTTCCCCGCGGTGGTTGTTCTGGCGGTCTATGCGCTGATGAACATCTTTCTCACGCGCATGATCGAAGCCTGGATGGAGCGCTGGCTTGCCAACCGCCGCTTTCGCGAACTCTTCAGCGTGTTGATGGCGCTGATGGCCATTGGTTTCCAGTTCCTGAATTTTCAGCGGGCTCCGACGCGCGCACCCGGCGTAGCGAATAGCGGGCTGTTCAACTTCGTGCATGGATCCAGCCCGTACTTAAATTGGCTGCCGCCGGGTTTCGCAGCGAATGCGATTCTGCGCGCTGCCCATCCTTTTGCGGCGCTGGCGCAGTTTGCGGGACTGCTGGCAAGCACCGCGCTCTTCGCGGGTGTGTTCGCAATCCGGTTGCACAAGCAATTTCTCGGAGAGCTCCTGAGCGAAAGCCTGAGCCGGCGTGCTCCAGCAAGCCCCATTGCGCGTGGCAGGGTGCTCTCCCAAGCGACTGGCGCTGTCGCAATGGCCGCGGCGGCGCAGCCTCACCGCCCGGTGTTCCCACCGATTGTCGCCGCATGTTTGCGCAAGGAGTGGCTCATACTCCGCGGCAATCCAGCGCAGCTCTTCGGCATGCTGACTCCGCTGATCTTCATCGTGATTCTGAATCGGTCAGTCTTCGCCCGGCACTCCACATACTTTCTTCCCGGAGCGATTGCTTATGCTCTCTTCGGAGTTCTTGCGGGGCTCTACAACGTCTTTGGCGCGGACGGACTCGGCGTGCAGGTCTACTTGCTTGCGCCGATTCGCTTGCGCGATGTGATCGTGGCCAAGAATCTTATGAGCCTCGCGGTGATCGTTGCCCAAGCGGGGCTCGCTTGGGTCGTGGTGTCGGTGTTGGCGCGCGCCCCGATTCCGCCTTCGATGCAAGTCTCCACCGCTTTATGGACGGTATTTGTGATCGCCGCGAATCTTGCCGTGGGAACGTTGCGTTCCATCCAGGCGCCACGCAAGTTTGTCCCCGGGCAAGCGCAACAGCGGCGAGGCACGCCAACCAATCGCACCAGCGGCCTTTTGATTATGCTGGTTTTGTTTGGCAGTCTCGCGTTGCAGGTTCCTGTGACGCTTCTGTGCCGAATCTTCCACGAGCCGTGGCTGGCTGCATGGATCTTCGGCCCTCTCGCCGCCGCTGCCGTCCTTGCGTACGCAGTAGTGCTGCGGAACGCCGAGCAGTTGATCCTCGGGCGCCGCGATCTATTCGCGGAGGAGCTCTGCAAGGCTTAAGTTGCCGACCATTGCAGGTCGGCACTGGGCAAAGCTCAAACCCGCCCCGGCGTCATAGCTCCCACCAATCGAGCATCGACATGCGCGGATAATAGAGGCCGCCGCACAGGCTTGTGTCTTCGCCGCGCAGGTTTCGAAGGACCTTTGCGTAAGCCTCGATCTGCGGCGCAAAGATCTTGCGTAGTTCAGGCAGCGCAGCGTCGGGTTCAAGACCGTCCTCGTGCGCAGTTTTGTAGTCGATGATCCACCACGTGTCCTGACCCGCGAATGGGTCCGCGGCCTGGGCGTCCGCGGAATCACCGGCGGTGCGCGGCGCCGGCCCAGCACGGAAGACGCGATCGACCTGCACCGTGCGCAAGCTGCCGCCGACGAGTCCGGTCCAGCGGACCTCATTGGCCGCTTCGGCGTGTGGCGCCAGAATCCATTGCGCAAGAGGATCGCCGGCGGTCTTGAGCACAATCTCGAACGCCCGCGCGGCGATGCGGCTCGCATGTTCGGGATCGATGCCGGCGGAGCGGATGGTTGCGACGATGCGGGGTTGCATCTGGGAGAGGGCCGCGCGAGCAGATTCCCATGGCTGAGTGGCGAGGAGTTGAGCCAACTGCTGGAGGAGCGAATGGACGGCGATGCCGAGCGCGCGTGAGAGCAATCCCCCTTCGTGCCGCTCGTAAAGGCGGCCCGCGCCGATAAGCGCCTCATCGACGCGGACGGAAGGGCCTTCGGCGGACGCGGGACGATAGTCCGGCGGCAAGCGGCGCATCGGAGTCGGCTTGATTGGAGTGGGCATTCCAAGCAAGTTGCTCTCGCTGGAGGCGGCGAGGGATTCAATGGTGGTGGGCTCCGGTTCGCTGCCTTCCAGTTCTTTTTGGCTGGTTTCCTGGCGCCATTCGACAAAGCGCTTGCGAATTTCGTCTTCAAGGGCGGGCCATGCGGTGGCGAGCAAACAATCTTTCGGCTCGACGAGACTGCGGGCGAGGTTTTTTTCTGTCTTGTAAGTGGGCCGCGCAAAGAGATGCAGTTCTTCGCGGGCGCGCGTGGCGGCCACGTAGAGAATGCGGCGCGTCTCTTGCTTTTCGCGATCGCTGCGGACGCGATCGACCCATTTTTTGATTGCGCCGCGGTCGGCGCCTTTGGGCGGAAGCGGAGCAACGAGAAACTCCGTGATCCTGCTGGAATCGTCCGGCCCGTTCGCATCGGGCTCCTGTGGCAGGCCGCGTTCGAGCCAGGAGAGCAGCTTCACGTCGCCGCGGCCTGTGCCGGCCTGCAGATCGGGCACGATGACGACCTCGAATTCCAAACCCTTCGCCTTGTGGATGGTCATCAATTGCACACCGCAGCCGCTATCGGCGTTCGGATCGGGCAATGCGGTGAGATCGCTGAGTGCCGCATCTAGCGCGGGGCCGAGGAGATCGGGTTCTCCCTGCGGCAGGCTGTCGAGGCATCTCCAAAGCAAATCGAGATTGGCGCGTGCCGTTGCATCGGCGCATTGCGCGCCGTCCAGACGCAGCCAGACTTGTTCGAGCCAGGTTCCCAGAGACGCCGCCGGCTGCGTGGAGTGCAGGCGCTCGGCGGATTCCATCGCTCGCAGCACGCGCTCGGCGGACAAGCGGCCTTCCTCGCTCAAAAGCTGCATGCGCTCGGAGAGGAGTTCCGGTACGAGACGCAGGAGCAACTTCGGATCGTCGGCACTGGCGAGCATGTGCAGGTCGGCGAGCGAAAGGCCGCACCACGGCGCGCGCAGCACGCCCAGCCACGCCACGCGGTCCTGAGGATTGAGGAGCGCGCGAGCCAAGGTCAAGGCATCGATGATCTCCGGGCGATCCTGCAGCTTTTCGAGTTCCACGGCGCGGAAGGGAATCGCCGCTTCGCGAAGGGCGAGTGCCACGGGCTCGAGCGCTTTCCGTGTGCGGCCGAGCACGGCGATGCGATACTGCTGCTGCCTCTTGCTATCCCTGTTTTTCTCATTTTCCGCTCGTGCCTGCTCCATCTTCGGAAGATGGCTGCGAATGAGGGCCACGATCTCCGCGGTCTGCTGTTGGTGCGCCGCTTCACGCTCCGCCGCGCTCTCCTTTTTCCGCTCGGGATCGGCGCCGCGCGAGGTCCCTCGCGCCGATTCCGGCATGAATGCAACATGGAGCTGCATGCGCTGCACTGATTCGGTGACGAGGTGAGGGCCGGACTCAATGGCGTCATCGCGCGCGGGTTGTGATTCGGCGTAAATCACGCCACTGCCGTCGTCGTCTCCGAAGACCAGAGCGAACGTGTCGTTGATGCTGGTAACCAGCGGCGGCGCGGTGCGGAAATTGGCGTTGAGCAGGACGGGATCGAAGCGCAGGGGAAGGTCAGCAGGAACTTCGAGGCCGAGTTTCTCGACGCGCGGAAAGAGCTCGGCGTCGGCGTCGCGGAAGAAGTAGATGGACTGCATGGGGTCGCCGACCACGAAACAGGTGCGGCCCTCGCGCTCAGGCCAGGCGGCGATGAGATGCGCAAGAAGCTGGTGCTGGCGGCGGCTGGTGTCTTGAAATTCATCAACCAGCAAATGGCGGATGCCGTCGGCGACAGCGAGCGCCGCTTCCGTGGGATGCCCGTCTTCGCCCTGGAGCACGTTTTGCGCGATCTGCGCGACTTCAATGAAGTCCGCGGCGGCGGCCTCCGCGAAGACCACCCGCAGTTCGGCTGCGGCATGGCGCAGCAGCGTGAAGCAGGCGTCGATGATTTCCCAGTCTTCATCGCTGTATCGCGCGGGAGGAAGCGCGCTGACGGCGGCGAGAGCGGATTCGAGACCGGGAACGGCAGCGAGACGCGCAAGGAGGTCGAGGAAACGTCTCTTCTCCGCAGGGCGTTCTTTGGGGAATCCGAGACTGACGTTGACTTGCTTGCGGAAATGGCCATCTGTGAGCAGGAGCCGCGCCAGGCACGCGCAGGCCTCCCGCGCCTCCTCGAGTTCCTCTGCCGAATGGAAGGGCGCCGTGGGAAACTCTGCAAGCTCCGCCAGTTCCTGATGCAGTCGGCCGTCACTTTGCTCACAGGCAAATCGCGCGAGGGCGAATGCTTCTTCGCGCGCCTCCGGCACACGATCGAGGAGCTGGCTCAAGGAGACAAGGTGATTCCGCACTTCGCGCGCGAAAGGCCGCTCCAATCGCTCGCGCAAAATGTCCCAGTCCGGGTCGCGGTCAAGAACGAATTCGTGCATCCATTGATCGCGCTTCGCGAGCATTGCGACGAGCTGGTTCTCGAGGTCCGGCCAACTGTTGTCGCGCCAGAGAAGCAGAGCCTCGATGGCTTCGCGCAGCGCCGGATCGCCGTCATCGATTTGCTCAAGCGTGCGCCGGGCGGCGCGGCGATAAAGTTCTCTGGGTTGCTCGCGGATCTCCAGGCTCCCGCCGAGACCGGAGAGGAGCGGCTGCTGCAAGGCGAGGTCGCGGCAAAAGGAATCGATGGTGGAAATGCGCAGTTGTGCGGGCAGATCGAGGAGATTCCAGCCGAGGCCGTGCGAGTGCAGAAGCGCACGCTGCGCGAGGGCCTGCATGGAAAATGGGCCGGCGCTTGCCTCGGAAGCGCTGGCTTCCGCGGCGTGCTCAAGTTCGGCGAGAATGCGGTGACGCATCTCGGCCGCGGCGAATCTGGTGAAGGTAATCGCGACGATCCGGCCGGGGTCGTCGACTTCGCCGAGAAGTCGCAAAAAACGGCGCGTCAGCAGATCGGTTTTTCCCGAACCGGCGGGCGCGCGCACAAGGACGGAGCGGGCAGCGTCGAGGGCGCGCTCGCGCTGGGCCTGATCGGGAGGAGGATTCCTGGGCGGTACGCTAGGCATTATCTGCCTCCTCGCCATCGCCGCTGTTGGTGTCCTCGGGTTGTGGCGGATTCTCCTCGATGCGGCAAAGCGCCTGCAGGCCGCAGCGCACGCAGGTTTTGGGATAATCGCGCGGGTCAACTTCAGCTTGGCCGGCAAGGAAGTTGCGGGCGAGCTGTTCAATACAGGCGCGCCACGCGGCCATGTCCTCGCCGGTCAGCTTCCTCCTCATGAGGCCGCTGTTCCCGGTCAGGCCGGGGAACAAGGTGGTTTTCGCGTCGCGGACGCAGCCGGCAAATTCTCGATTGCTTTCGCCGGTGCGAACCTTGGCGAAGACGAGGCCGCCAAGCCGCTCAGTCTCACAGTCGAGCGCGAATTCCGCATACAGCGGCAGTTGCACGTCGTCGGGGCGCGGAAGATCCCACGAGCTCGGCGAGACATTGCCCGATTTGTAATCGATGACGAGAAGCGTGTCGTCAATGAGGCGGTCGATGCGATCCAGGCGCAAGTGAAGCGTAAGCTCGGCGATGGACGCGGTTGCTTTCTGCTCCGTCTCGAGCACGGTGAAGGGCACGCGCGAAGATTCGTAGCGAAGCCACTCGGTGACGAGTTCGACAAGGCGCGCCTCTTCGAGCTCCAGATACTTTGACGGCATGCACTCTCTTGCACGCGAAGGCATTTTCGCCTGGAGACCGCGGCGGACATGGTCCTTAACGAATGCGGAGAGACGATCTTGAATGTTGGCGAGTTCCGCATGTGTGCGGATGCCGTCAGGCGGGCCTGCCCAAATCGAGTGCAACACGGCGTGCAGGAGTTGGCCGCGCTCCTGGGCGGTAAGTCCGGCTTCGGCAGGCTCCCAATCTTGCGCGCCGAGACGAGCCGTAGCGAAGGCCTTGAAGGGGCACTGCGACTGAGCGGTGAGAACGCTGGCCCCGCCCGGTGCGTCGCCGGGAGGGAAGGGAATTTGGCTTGCGTCGTCGAAGGAAACGGTGAGCGGGGCAGGAATCTCTAGAGCGGCCAACTCGGCGCTCAAAGGTTGCGGCGCGTCGGCGAGTTGCGCAACGAGCCGCGACGGGCGGGCGTCGACACCATCGTTTTGGCGCGAAAAGCTGAAGTGGACTTCAGGCGCGGACGCGAGCAGACGGCGCGTCATGACGGTGGCCAGTTCCCAATCCAGTTTCGGCGAGGCGTGCGGCATTCCGGCCTCGCGCTTGACTGCGAGCGGGAGCAGGGGATGCGTCGCGCCACCGGCCGGCCACGCCTCTTCGTTCGCGCCAAGGAACCAGATCGCATCGGCGGTGAGTCCCGCGGACTCGGCAGGTCCGGCAATCAGGATCGCTGCATCTTGCGATTCGGGCGCAAAGAGCGTTTCGTTGACTGCGTGATCGAGAGCCGCGAGGAATTCCTGCCACTCGATGCGCCGGCCATCGAAGCCCAGCGAAGCGCAGTCGTCGACGGTCTGCCGCCATCGGCGAACGGCCTGAAACTCGGTGCTTGCGAGAGGCCGCGCGCCCGGCCAGCCGGCCTCATCAAGCATCTGCGGCGTAAACTCAGCCCAGGCGAGCGGAGATTGTGGACGGCGCGCGAATTCCTGCAGACGGCGCTGAGCATGCGTCATGCGCGCGACCCAAGCGGCGGGCAATTCCGCTCCGGGCTTCTGGCGAAGGAAATCCGCGAGCGTCCAGCGCGTGCGTTGCAAATTACGCCGGCGCAGAGCGCGCACATACGCGATGAGAGCGCTCGATTCTTCGCGACGGGCGGCAGCCTGGCCGGTGGAGAGCAACCAGTCAACTTCGTGCTCGTCGATTGGACGGTCGAGCCAGCGGAGCAGCAAACCTGCGCCTCGTGCCGTCGTGACCTGGCTCAGCGGCACGCCGAGCGAAAACTCAAAGAGGCTCGAAGGGCCGGCCGCGCTGCCTTCCGTCCGCGCGAAGCGGAGAAACGCGCGCTCCATCTCGCCGCGGCGTTTGGACACATCTTGAGTAATGACGAGCAAGCGCGCTTTGGGATTGGCGGCAAGCTGGCGTTTGCACCACAGAGCGCAGGCGACAAGTTCGGAGGACGGATCGGCGGCTTGGTGGAATTCGATTCGCGATGCAGCATCGCCGAGAGGGACTTCGGCATAGTCTCCCCACGCTGCAAAGAGTGCCTGCTGCGTGCGAAGAATGCGATCGAAGCCGGCGAGCAGCAACGGCGGGCGGGTGGAAGAGTCCGCTTCAAGCGTGGGGATGAGCTCGAGCGGAAGGCGCGCTGCGCTGAGCAGGTTGGCGGCGCGGCAAGTCTCATCAAAGTCGACAAGCCATGCGCTGAAGGCTGCGGCATCCTGGTCCCAGGCGCTCCGCGCTTTTTGGTTCAGGAGTTGCGGTGCGTATGCGCAAATCAGACCGTGCGCCTCCATGGCCAGGTCTGCCAGCCGATCGCGCGCGCCGGCGAGCTGCGCGGCTTGCGGCGAGGCGGCCGCTACAATTCCCGCCCACAGCGCTTGCTCCTGCAAACCGTTCAGGACAACGCGGCCGTCGGAACCGCGCTCGCTCCAGGCGTTGCGGGCGAAGGTTTGCCAGTCTTGAATGTTGGAAGCGGGCCAGGCGGTGAGACCCTCGGCGCGACGGGAGCGGTTGAAGGCTGCCGCGATCGATCGAGCAGCGCGCTCGCTTGCCGTGACCACTAGCCCGCCGCCGCGCAGCCACGCATCAATCTCCACCGCGGACCTTGCCCCCATGCCTGCGTTATACGCTGCGGAGCGGCCAGGGCGCCAACCAGGATGCAGGCTGCCGGAGCAGTTTCGGGAATACTGTGTCCGGCCAAAGCGTTTACAAGGGTCGTCGCTCCCCACTTATCGCGCCGACTTAGCTTTTGAGAATGCCGCTAATCCATTTCCGAAACTGCTGTGAGTGGTCAGTCCACTGGTTGTACACTAAGGTTTGTGATGCGTATCTTCCTCGCAAGCTGCATCCTCGCAACCGTCGCTTTGGCCGGGTGCCATTCCGGCGCGAATCCTGAAGCGCAGGGCTCCGCGTCGGCGGCTTTCAAGGTATACAAACTGCGTGGCAAGGTGGTATCAACTGACACGGCGCATGGAATCGTGGTCGTGGATCATGAGGCCATTCCGGGCTTCATGGATGCGATGACGATGCCCTACCAGCTCAAGGACCCGACCATCGCGAGCGAGTTGCACGCCGGCGACATGATTACGGCGGACGTGTTGGTGTCGAAGAGTTCCGAAGAGACCGTTGTGCTGGATCATATCGTCGTGATCGCCCAGGCCAAGCCGGATTACAAGCCCACCGTGCTCTATCACGTGCCCACGCCAGGCGACGTGGTCCCGGATTTCAAACTGCGCAATCAGGACGGGCGCGCGATTCACCTGGATCAATTCCGGGGCAAGGCGCTGCTCGTGACCTTCATCTACACACGCTGCCCGCTGCCCAACTTCTGCCCGCTTGTGACGCACAACTTCGCCGTGATCGATCGCCAGTTGGCGGTGAGCCCGGCGTTCTACGGGAAAACGCACCTGCTTTGCGTGAGCTTCGATCCGGAGCACGACACGCCGGCGCGGCTGCGCGCCTACGGCTCCGAGTACATTGGCAGCGACGCGACGAACGCCTTTGCGCATTGGGATTTTGCCGTGCCGTCGAAGGCGGAGTTGCTGGAGATGGCGAAGTACTTCGATGTGGGCATCACGCCCGGCTCCGACGGCACAATTACGCACACGCTGTCGACGACGTTGATCGATGCGCACGGCAAGGTGGCGCAGTTCTATCCCGGCAACGATTGGACGCCGGAGCAGGTGCTTGATGACGTGAGAAAGCTGGAGGGGTGAAGGCAGCTTCTAGCTTCTAGCTTGTTCGTGCGCGACGGCAGGGGATGGAAGCTGGCAGGAATTTGAAAAGATTTTGAGTTTGGATCAATTCTGAATGACGGCAAGGAGTGAGCGATGAATTACGGGCTGAATATCCGCAAGGATGGTGAGTTGGATCTTCTTTCGTTGGGGGCGTTGGTACACCGGCTCGATCCGGGAATCATCCCCTTTCGCAAGGCAACGGAGTGCAAGATTCACGTGAGCGGCGGCGAGTTCAACGTGGCTGCAAACCTCTCCGATTGTTTCCGGATGAAGACGGCCATTGTGTCGGCGATGGTGGATTATCCAATCGGCGATCTGATTGCGGAGCGTGTGCGCGCCATGGGAGTGAAGCCGATCTACAAGCACTTTGAGCACAATGGCGCCACGGGCCCGAACATGGCTACCGTCTATAGCGACCGCGGCGCCGGGGTGCGGCCGCCGGTGGTGTTCTACAACCGCGCCAATGAAGCGGGCGGGATGCTCAAGCCAGGCGACTTCGACTGGAAGAAGATCTTCTCGGCGGGCGTGCGCTGGGTGCACTCGGGCGGCATCTTTGCTGCGCTCTCGCCCACCACCGCGCCGCTCGTGGCGGAGATGATGAAAGCAGCCAAGGAAGCCGGCGCGGTGACCTCTTTCGATCTGAACTTTCGCGAGAAGTTGTGGAAGATTTCGGGCGGCGCGGACAAAGCCGTGGAGACGATCGCCACGATCGTCAAGAACGTCGACGTGCTGATCGGGAACGAAGAGGATTTGCAGAAGGGCCTTGGCGTTCCCGGGCCCGATGTCCACGCAAAGTCAAAACTCGATCCCAGTGTCTTCTTCGGAATGATCGATAACGTGGTCAGGAAGCATCCCCACGTGAAGATCGTGGCGACCACGCTGCGCGAGGTGCATTCCACCAACCGTCATAGCTGGAGCGCGGTGGCGTGGATCGACGGTAAGACCTACGTTGCGCCGACGGCCGAGCTGGATGTGGTGGATCGTGTGGGCGGTGGCGACGGATTTGCGGCCGGATTCATCTACGGCCTGCTGACCGGCGAAAAGCCCGAGGAGGCGCTGAAGCTCGGCTGGGCGCACGGCGCACTGCTGACCACCTTCATCGGCGATACAACCATGTCGACGGTAGAGCAGGTGCGCGCGTTCGCCAAGGGCGGGTCGGCGCGAATCCAGCGGTAAGAACAGTGGCCGGTTGTCAGTGATCAGTTTTCAGCGCGGACCGGAGAAGTGTGTAGCCACGAATTTCGAGCGGCTGTTGGCCAATGGCCACCCGGAATTACGGGCGGACCACTGACCACTGAAAACTGACGACTGACAACTGCGGACTGTTATTCTTGCCATGTGGAGGACGGAGGTCTGGCATGGCAAAAGTGACCATTGTTTTTGGAGTTTTGTTGGTTGCTCTCGGACTGGTGGGCTTTTTTGGAACTGGGGGGATTCACTACACAGCGCTGATTCCCACGTGGTTTGGCCTGGCGCTCAGCGCCGGAGGCATTCTTGCCATCAGTCCCCGCGAAGGCCGGCGCAAGCTCTTCATGCACATCAATGTGGCGGTTGGGCTGGTTGGCCTGCTCGGCGCGATCGCCGCGGCTCTGCAGGGCTATGGCCACGCGCGGTCGCTCGGTGTGGATCCGGATTACATCGCGCTCGCGGCCAAGCTCACCATGGCCGTCCTGCTGCTGATTTACGTGAATCTTTGCGTCCGATCATTCATCCAAGCACGCAGATCGCGTCAGGAATAATCCATGGCTACAATGCGCGGCGGGGGGCTGGGAATGGGCATGCGCGCCGAGCGCTCGCCGCATGGCCGAAGTATGCGCGCTGGCGTTGACCCGCCGAAAAAGAAAACAGATTTCCGCAAGGCGATGCCGGAGATCTGGAGGCTGGTGCGGCCGCGGAAATGGCTGCTGCTGCTCGGCCTACTGCTCGTGGCCATCAATCGCGTCGCGGGCCTGACGCTGCCATTCGTCGCTAGACCGTTTGTCAACCTGGTGCTGAGGAGGCACGAGAGCGCCAAGCTGATGCCGCTGGTGGCGGCAGTGATTATTGCGACGATTATCCAGTCGATCACTTCGTTTTTGAACACACAGCTCTTGTCGAAGGCGGCGCAGCGCATGATCGCGGACCTGCGCCAGGAGGTTCAACGGCACGTGGGGCGCCTCTCCGTCAGCTTCTATGACGCTAACCGCAGCGGGTTGCTGGTATCGCGGATCATGAGCGACGTGGAAGGCGTGCGCAACCTGATCGGAACCGGTCTGGTGGAGTTTGTGGGCGGCCTGCTGACCGCAGTGATGGCGTTCGTCTTTCTGCTGCACCGCAGCGCGAAAATGACGCTCATCGTGTTCTCGGTGGTCGGGGTTTTCGTCTTTGTTCTGCAATACGCCTTCAAAACGATTCGTCCCATCTTTCGCGAACGAGGCAAGATCACCGGCGAAGTCACGGGGCGGCTGACCGAATCACTCGGCGGCGTGCGCGTGGTGAAGGGCTACCACGCCGAGGAGCGCGAGGCGGCCGTATTCAAAGTGGGCGTGCTGCGCCTGCTGGACAACGTGATGAAGACGTTGACGATGACGAGCGTGATGTCCATGACGGCCACAACGGTGCTTGGGATCGTGGGCGCGATGGTGATGCTGATGGGCGGGCATCTGGCGTTGCAAAACCGGATGGACGACGGAACCTATATCCAATACACAATGTTTCTGGCGTTCATGATTGCGCCGGTGATTCAGGTGGTGAATATCGGCACACAACTCACCGAGGCGGTGGCGGGTATCGATCGCACCATGGAGATCCTTTCGGAGAAAGATGAGTTTGCGGATTCGGGGCGCGTCGTCAAGCTGGGCGAGATTAGAGGCGCTGTGCGCTTCGAGCATGTGGATTTCGCGTACACGCCGGAGAAGCCGGTGCTGCACGACGTGAGCTTCCGCGCCGATCCCGGATCGGTGACCGCGCTGGTGGGCTCGTCAGGCTCGGGCAAGTCGACGATTATCAGCCTGCTCTGCGCGTTTCACACGCCGGTAAAAGGCCAAGTGCTGATCGACGACATCGATCTGGCGACCGTTGATCTGAACACCTTCCGCTCGCAACTGGGCGTGGTGCTGCAGGAATCGTTTCTCTTCGACGGCACGATCCGTGAGAACATCCTATTCTCGCGGCCGAGCGCCAACGAGGAGCAGTTCCTTTTTGCCTGCCGCACAGCGTGTGTGGACGAGTTCGCAGAGCGGTTTCCCGAAGGGTACGAAACCATCGTGGGCGAACGCGGCGTGAAGCTCTCCGGCGGCCAACGCCAGCGGTTGTCGATCGCGCGCGCACTGCTGGCTGAGCCGCGCATTCTCATCCTCGACGAGGCCACCAGCTCGCTCGATTCCGAGTCGGAGGCGATGATCCAGAGCGGGCTTGCCGAATTGATGCAGGGACGCACAACCTTTGTGATCGCCCATCGGCTATCGACTATCCGGCGAGCCGACCAGATTCTCGTTGTCGAACAGGGCCGCGTGGTGGAGCGCGGAAATCACGGCGAGCTGTTTGCGCTCGGCGGCCGCTATTACGACCTCTACACCCGCCAACACGGCTTGGAAGCAAATCTGTTTCTTGCGCCGGGTGAGGGCGACGTGGTGGAAGAGACCGAAGAAGATCGCTAACGGCGAAAACAGCGGGACGGCAGCCCTGCCGGCGCGGCCGGCATCCGATTCGTCGCATCCCTATTCGATCCAAAGTCAGCGTTTCACCTGTTGACGAGCGTCCCATCATTTGAGAAGCTAGAGATGGACCCATAGAACGGAACAGAGAATCAACATGCGAGACGCAGCTCCCCAAGGCACCTACAAAGTTCAAGCCCTCGACCGGGCTTTTGCCGTACTGGATTTGCTGGGTGAAAGCGAAACGCCGCTTGGCTTGGCGCAAGTGGCGGCCTCACTGCAATTGCACAAGAGCACGGCGCACCGCTTTCTCATGGTTCTGGAACGGCACCGCATGGTAGAGCGCACCGCGAATGGAAAATTCCGGCTCGGCTTGCGCCTGTTCGACTTCGGCAACCGGGCGATTGAGCAGTACGATCTCCGTGATCGCGCACAGCCACATCTGCGGCGGCTGGTCGCCGAGACCGAAGAGACGGCGCACCTGGCTCTGCTGGAGGCGGCGCGCGTCATCTACATCGACAAAATCGAGCCCACGCGCGCGGTGCGCATGATTACCCGAATTGGCGCCAGCAACCCCGTGCATTGCACTTCAGTAGGCAAGGCGATTCTGGCATTTCTGCCTCCAGAGCGCGCAGCGGAGATCGTGCGCCGCATTCGCTTCGAGCGGATGACGCACCGCACCATCGCCACACCCGAGGCCCTGCGCGTGGAACTGGAGAAAACGCGGCGCCGTGGCTACGCGGTCGACGACGAGGAGCTGGAGGAAGGCTTGCGCTGCATTGCCGTACCGGTGCTGGACGCGCAGCGATTGCCGGTGGCGGCAGTAAGCGTCTCCGGGCCGTCGTTCCGCGTGACCGCGCAGAAGCTGCCCTCGATCGCCAACCATCTCTTGCAGTGTGTACGTGGCATTTCAGTGGACATGGGATACGTGCCTTCAGGGCGCGCTGCGCGGGCCGCTGCCAGCTCCTGATCGAGGGAAGCGTCTGAAACAAGTTGCTGCGCCAGGTGACGTCGATCGTTACTCCTGTGACGATTTGGCCCGCAGACCCCACAGAATTAGAACCGTCGAGATGACGATCACAATGCCGACACTCATGAGGCCGGCCGTGACGAGAGTTTCCTGCCATGGCTGGGCGATGCGCCCAGGGGCGGTGATGGGAGACAGAGCTCCAGTGCCAAAGATTGCGGCGAGTGTGGTAAACACCCAGTTCATGTAAGTCCCGTAGAGTACGGTCCAATATGCGGTTGCTTTGATTGCCGGCCTCAGGCTTACCGCGCTCCAGGCAGCGCCCAGGGCAAGCAGAAAAGTGCCGTTCATCACGCCCTCCAGGTGGGCGGCAAGCCCCATGCGAACGTTTGTAAAGTGCTGCTCGAGGAATCCGGTGATCAGGCCAATCAGGAACAAGAACATTCCATGCCACATCAGACGCCGGTTGGCATTTTCCATGTCAAATCTCCTCTCCGCTTAGGGAAGATGGTTGGGTTGAGGGGGGCACGCGATCCCTTTCTAGCACTTGGGTGACCCGCAGCACAACGAGTATTGGACAGGCCGACTTTTGGGTAAAGGCCGAACTTCGGCACGTCCCAGGAAGCGCGCTTTCTGATACACTCATGGATGTTGCCGCCGCGTGTATGCGCCGCTTGAACCGTACTGAAAAGCTGACGATGCGCGAAGCGGAAAGCCCTCCCGGGCGCGGAGATGCAGTTTTCCCAGAGATTGCGTCTTCCGGGCATCAAAGGTTTCTTCTGGGGACGTAGCTCAGTTTGGTTAGAGCGCTGCCCTGTCACGGCAGAGGTCGCGGGTTCGAGCCCCGTCGTCCCCGCCAGATTCTAAATGACTTACGAGAATCTGGGTGACAATTCGAGGGTTTGATAAGGGTTCGATAAGAGCCCTCAAGTTCAATCGCCCTCCTTTTTCCCCACAAACATATGTACGACCCTGCTTTGCGCCGTTCGCTTTGCTGGCGAAAGCGCCTGCGTGTAGGTATCCATAGTCGTCTTACTATTTGCATGTCGCAGCAACTCCTGGACGACCTTCACATCCTCGCCGTTCGCACGGAGCAACGTCGAGTACGTGTGGCGAAAGGTGTGCCAGCCAATGCGCTTGGTAATCTTTGCCCGCTCTGCGGCGGCCCAAACATAACGGCGCATCAGATTCTCCGGCCAGTATGGTTGCGTACCCTTCATTGTGATGCTGGCGAAGACCCAATCCTCGGTGCGGTTGAACGGCGTTGCGCGCCGCCACGAGAGCAGATCGTCCGCCATGAAGGAGTCGAGCGGAACCGGCTTAGCGGACGCCTCGGTCTTACAGCGTCCGATGACTTGGTGAACGACCGAACGATGGACATGCAATTGGAGATTCTCGAAGTCCACATCCTGCCATTTCAGGCCAAGTAACTCGCCGACCCGCAAACCGGTCCCCGCATCGAGAAGTACGAGCGTTCGATCCCGCAGCTCCAGTTCGGCAAGCAATGCCCGGATCTCCTCGACGGTGAGGATTTCTGGAACACTCTCGCGCTTGGCGCTCTGGCGCACCAGAGTGATCGGGTTCTTGTCCAGCCACTCGTGGCGCATTGCGTGATTGAAGATGGCGCTCATGATGTTTCGTATCTTCGCCTTCGTTCCGTTGGCCCGCGGAATGGTCCCCAACCAGCTCTCGACTGCAACAGCCTTGATCTCACCGATGCGATACTTGCCCCACTTCGGAGAGATCCAGTTAGTCAAATAACACTCGTACGCCGCTTTGGTCGAATACGACCGGCGCTCATGATCATCCTCCGGCATTTCCTTCAGCCGAAAGTGTTCGATGAGCTGTTCGACCGTCGCCGGACCGCTTCTTGTCTGCGGGGTTTGTAGGTTGATGTCGATGCGCAAAGCGTCGGCAGCTTTCCGGGCGGCAGTCTCAGTAGGAAATTGAACCACTGTACCGACGACCGTTTTCCGATACCGCTTCGCCCCATTTGGCAGATCCTCGTACCACCGGAAAAGCCAGACGTCTGGGGTGTTGACACGCTTGGCGCGCTGCAAACATCCCTGTTGATATCGTGTCCTTCGAAACATATCCTCTCCTGTTTCGAAAGCACGGATGGCTATTTAGCATTATGCCACTGATTTGCTGTCGAGAACACGATCAGGGGTTAAGCGGCATCCGTGCTACGGCTGTGAGAGTCGACATATCGCTGCAAATCAGATAACCGGAACCGCCAGAGCTTGCCGAAGCGTACGCCGTTGATCTCACCCCTCCGCGCCATACGAATGACTGTCTTGGGATGGATGCGGACCAGGCGAGCCGCCTCCGCGCTATCAAATAAGGGCTCGAACACGGGTGCAAGGTCTGGCGGTGGCACTGCACGCGCGAGAGAGGGCTGTTGCAAATCGAGCCGTTCATCCTTCGGCACCGCCAAAGGCGGCTTTTTCGACAACACGTTGTTTCCGAGTTCAAATCAATCTTCGACATAGTTACTACCTCATTGATTGCTGGCTTTGGATTGATCTCGGGATCTGTAATCGCAGGCCGTGATCGCACATTCGCTTGCGGAAAGTCCGTGGTGTATGTGTAAAAGAGGTTGCAAACTCGGTCAAGCGAGCTCGCGCGCAAAATTAATCACCGCCAAATGGATGTCGGCAAGTGCTTTTTGTACTTTAGTTTGAAGCGAGAGTCTCCAGAATTGGAAAGTGTCCGCACTGGCCGTCCATTGGGTGAAATCCTGGCGCATACAAAGGAGGGATTCCTTGCTTCCCTGTGGGGAAATCAGTGTGCTTTGATCCGCACGAGATTGCCGGTTGGTTAACGGGAAAGTACCCCCCTCGCGGTGTAGAGGTGCGATTCGCAGCGGCGAAGAGAGCATAGCCATGGATAACAGCAAGATCGCGGGTCGCAGATCCAGGAGCGACAGCTCGCACCAAGCTCACGACTTCGAGATATGCGGCAGGAAAGACGGCCAGGAATTTGACCGAGTTTTGAATTCACCTCATGCTGTCTCCGCATTGAAGGAGACCCGTGGTGGAACGCAAGGCGTATCTCACTATCGCCCTATTGTTGACAATTCTCGATGCCGTCGTGGTTTTGCGCTATGGAGGTGCGATCTGGACGACGTGGTCGGGAGTCGTGTGGATTCGCCTGCGAATGCTCCTCCTGGCAGCACTTTCGGCAACGGCGCTCACCAATGTCTGGGCCCAAGCCATCTACGGGTTAGATCGAGCGCGCCATGGTAAGCGGAGTGCGCTGGCACTGAGCTTGGCAGCAAATCGAACGGAACCGCAGGGAGAAGGTGATGTTTGATTCGATCAGTGGCCTCGCTAGCAAACTCGCCGGGACGGGCTACTTCATCGACCCTGTCATGACTCAGGTCGTCTTTCTGGCCGCCAAACTCCAGAAGCCTCTTCTACTGGAAGGACCCGCGGGCTCAGGCAAGACTCAGCTCGCCATCTCTGTTGCCGCCGCGGCCGGCACGCACGTTGAGCGCCTGCAGTGCTACCGCGGAGTGACGGAAGATAAAGCGATTGGGCGTTTCGATGAAAGTTTACAGCGGCTCTACATGGAGTTCTCGAAGAGCCAGCACGAGAGTTGGCAGAACGTGCAGGCCAACCTCAAGGGACGGGATTTCTTTCGGCCCGGTCCATTGATGCGCGCGCTCGAATGCGAGCGGCCCTGCGTACTGCTTATTGATGAGCTGGACAAAGTAGACGATGGGTTCGAAGCGATGCTGTTAGAAATCCTGTCCGCCTGGCAGCTCTCGATTCCCGAGTTCGGTACGGTCTCGGCAAAGAGCATTCCCTTTGTCGTGCTGACCAGCAACGAGGAGCGCAGGCTGGGGGATCCAATCCGGCGGCGCAGCCTCTACGTTCGCGTGGAGCATCCTACGCCAGAGCGCGAGGCGGAGATCATCGCGAGCCGCACACCGAAGGCCGATGAGGGGTTTCACCGGGAGATGGCGGGGATCGCACTCTCGTTCCGCAATTACTCTCTCGAAAAACCGCCCTCAGTCTCCGAGATGATTGATTTCGCCAATGCGCTACAGCTACTCGGAACGGATCACGTGACCGAGGAGCATCGCGATGTTCTGCTGCCCTTTTTAGCGAAAACTGAAAAAGATCGCCGGCATCTTTTGCTTCGCGAGGGATTTAAGAGTCTGCTTGACGATGGCGCCAGGTTCGCGCAGAGCCTGACGGTCTCCGGAGGGCAAGTTTCATGAAGCGATGGCCGCTCATCCTGTTGCTGCTCGTGTTTCCTGGGTTTGCATTGGCCCAAGCCGATCCCGCGGTGGCGGAGCACTTCGTGCGGCAATATGCGGCGCACTATCGTGTGCCGCCAGAGCTGATCGCCGCGTTGATCGACGTTGAATCGCGATGGGACCCGCAAGCGGTTTCAAACAAGGGCGCGATGGGACTCATGCAACTCATGCCGGCGACAGCGCGGCGCTTCGGCGCCTTTCAACCTTTCGACATCGAGCAGAACATCGCGGCAGGCACCCGGTACGTCACGGCGTTGATGTGGGAGTTCCACGGGGATCTGCGCCTGGTCGCCGCGGCCTACTACGCGGGCGACCACTGGATCGCTCAGGAGCAATTGAACTATCACAATCCGGAGGTTGTGGCCTATGTGCAGGCGGTCCGGCGGCAGTACATGATTCGCAAATTTGCGGCCATAAGGCCGCCGAGGAGGTCCTTCCCGTGAAACTTTGCTGGTTCACGCCCATTGCGCTCCTTCTACCGCTGCAGCTTAACGCGACGGACGCAGCGGTCGCAGCGCGTGTTGCCACCATCACCATCAACCCAAGAGAGATCACAGTCCTGCATCTGCATCCGGAGTTTGAGTCGACGATCCGAATGCCAGAGGAAGTCACCTCCGTCATTCTGGGCGGCCCCGGCGAGTTCAAGGCCGAGCATAGTGCAGACGAGCCCAACTACGTCTACGTCAAACCGATTACCAAAGAGCCCGCTCAGTCGAACCTTCTGATTGCGATGAAATCGGGTCAGCATGTGACGTTAGAGTTGTTCAGCGAAGGCGCGAGCATCTCGAATCAGTCCCAGCCGGTGGACTTTCTGATTGAGTACAGCTCCGCGCGAAGCTTTCTGATCTCGTCGGATTCCGGCGCTCTGGCGATGCCAACCCCGCCGAGCAAAGAACGGGAAGATGCCTCGAATGGCCCGGACGCCGGCGCGGGTTCAGCGCCGATCTCCAGCCTCGACGGAGAATTCAAACAGCAGGCGAGAGTGAACGCACCCAGATGGACCAAGTGGGA
>Ga0182027_10001870_pt1 | contig 34421 bp, 37 predicted proteins | sample 712E1DmetaG_FD_121300 | JGI IMG/M metagenome (GOLD analysis project Ga0182027, IMG submission 121300) | Permafrost microbial communities from Stordalen Mire, Sweden - 712E1D metaG (Illumina Assembly) | ecosystem: Environmental > Terrestrial > Soil > Wetlands > Permafrost | place: Sweden...
CGATTATGTCGGGGGAGGCCAAATTCGGCGATGAAGCTTAAGTCGTAACAAGGTATCCCTAGCCGAAGCTGGGGATGGATCACCTCCTTTCTAATACAAAGAGAGAAGGTACGGAAACACAGATGCAGCAATGCATTCTGTCATAAGTACACCTGAGTGGTTAGACACTCATTCTTGATTCAATCAAGAAGAATAATTTCTAATTTAGTTCCTACCACTTCCTGATTTTTAAAAAAATCCATCCAAATTCTTTCAAGAGAAGATAGGGGTGGATTTTTTGTGGGCTTTCCCTTCTTAGTTAGAGCAATAAGCTTTGTGGGACCGAAGCATTTTGAGATATATTTTGGTATATTTAAAATACGTATTTAGCTTAAGCCAACGCCTGAAAGAAGTTTTTATCAAAAGCTTGTAGTCAAACTTTACTTTTGTATATTTGGAGAGATGTAATCCCAAGTCTAGATCTTCATGAACGTCTTTGTCTAGTAGGCAAACATCGTTTATAACCTTAACCCAAATGTCTTTTTTGATTGCCATATTCGGACCAAATAAAACATCATGCTTCATAAGGAGTTTATTAATTCGGAAGAAAGTTTTGTTCGCAAGTCCAAAAATTCTGAAAGGTTTTGGTGAAGCGAAATAATACGCAGGACCGCTTACGGCTCCTGTTGAGGCATCTTTTAGATCGTTTTTAATTTTTAAAATCCAGTCAGAAGGCAATATCGAATCTGCATCTGTTCGCGCCAAAATTTCACATTTTGCATTTTCAAATCCCGCATTTCTGGCGGAAATCATACCCTGATCTTTTTCTTTGATAACTTTGGCGCCGTATTCTCGGGCAATTTGAGCTGTTCTGTCGGTGCAATTATTATCCACGACAATTATCTCGTCAGGTTTTTCTGTCTGATTAGCAAGGCTTTGAAGGCATCTACCGATACTTTTTTCTTCATTATAAGCAGGAATAATTACAGAAACACTCACATCTTTCATTATAGAGTGTATTTTTTAAAAATGCTTGGGAGAATTCATGATATAATAAATGCTATTGTAAATGAGAATTCTTTTTGCCACTGATCAATATTTTCCGACACTCGGAGGAATTTCAACGGTTACATACCGACTGGCAAAAGCGCTTACTAATCTTGGCCACGCGGTAGGAATTATCGCTCCATCTACTTCGTGGAAGTATAAAGAAGAAACAGAGGAAGGATTTACAATCTTTCGTATGCGATCTTTACCTCTTTTTAAGACCAAAAACCTTCGCTATGCGCCTACATTTCTTTATGCGCATAAAATAAAAAAAATTATTAAAACCTTTGCGCCCGACATCATCCACTTAGAAACCCCAAACGATATAGCAACAATTACGGCGCAGATTGCCAAAAAACTGGCAATTCCCATCATCGGGACGTGTCACATTATGCCGGAAAATATTTCCGGAGCCCTGCCGTTTTTACCCTCCCGAATTGGCAGAGTTGTTGGCAACTTGTATATGGGGCAAGTAATAAAAATTTTCAATAAGATTGATTTTGTTACTGCGCCAACCCAAACAGGCATCGCAATTCTTAAAGCATATAGCATTACAACTCCGTCGCAGGCCATATCTAACGGCATTGATCTTGCAGAGTTTCGTGAACCTTCTTTGAAAAAAAAAGAAGCAGCAAGAGAAAACCTAAAACTTCCCAAGGCTCCTTTAATTCTCTACATTGGCAGACTTGATAAGGAAAAGCGTGTCAATATTTTAATAAAAGCGTTAGCTTTGCTTCCCAAAAGTATGCCATTTCACGCGCTTATCGCCGGAACAGGCAATGAAGCGGTCCGCCTGCAAGAACTTATCCGTAAAACCCATCTAAAGAAAAAAGTTACTTTTATCGGTCTTGTTCCCAAGGAAGAATTACCTGCGCTGTACGGGATTGCATCTATTTTCGTGATGCCTTCGACCGCGGAATTACAAAGTTTGGTCACTATGGAGGCAATGGCCTTAAAACTGCCCATTGTTGGCGCCAAAGCAGGAGCGTTGCCTTATTTAATAAAGGAAAACAAAAACGGATTTCTGTTTGAGCCCGATAATTCTGCCGATTTGGCCAAGAAGCTGATGACACTTTTGGAAAATAAAGAGCTTCGGAATAAAATGGGAGAAGAGAGCTTCAGGATTATTCAGGAACACGATATTAATGTTGTGACAAAAACATTGGAAACGTTATATGCAAGACTTATTGCAGAAAAAAAGTAACATATTGTTTTCCGTTGTCATTCCGGCCCTTAACGAGGAGGATTTTCTTCCCAAAATTCTGGGAGATTTTGCCAAACAAAAGGAGAAAAATTTTGAAGTGATTGTGGCTGACGCAGCTTCTCGGGACAAAACAAAAGAAAGAGCCTTAAAATTTTCCAAATTCTTTCCGCTGCAATTCTATACTGTTGGAAAACGAAACGTATCTTACCAGAGAAATTTTGGCGCGTCAAAGGCAAAAGGGGAGTATCTTTTATTTTTGGATGCAGATACGAGAATAAGGCCGACATTTATGGAAAAACTTTATGAGCATATTGTAAGGAAAAAAGATTTACTTTTTCTCCCGACATTAATAACGGAAGATCAATCTTCAAAGAATAAAGCTTTATTTGGTCTTATAAACTACGCGATTGAGCTGTCCCAAGTCTTAACCAAACCTTTTGCTCCGGGCGGATCAATTTTTATAAGCAAAAAACTTTTTTCCGACCTCAAAGGTTTTAAGGAAAATCTGTATATGAGCGAAGATCATAATTTGGTTCAGAGAGCGAGAAAACTGGGAATAAAAGCCAAAATTTTAAAAGACGTTGAAGTTGTCTTTAGCTTGAGAAGAGCCGAGAAGGAAGGTCAGATGATCTTTTTGTATAAAAACTTTTTGGCGTTAGTTTTTATGTTGGTTGACGGAAAAATTACCAACAAACATATGTCCTATGAGATGGGGGGACACGGATATAAAACTAATAAGAAAAATCAGGAGAAATGGAGCGCGCCTGGGCTGCAGGAATTTCTCAAAAAAACCTCGGACTTTTTATAGATAATGTGGATCGGGATGGAATCGGACCATCTACTTCTTCATTATCAGTGAAGCGTTCTACCAGTGAACTACCGATCCAGAAAACCTATTTTATCATTTTTTGGCTTTACATTCGAATAGTATTTTTGTTTTTTTGATCTTAGTTTTCTTACTTTTGAAAACGCCTATCTCAATATTTACATCCAGCTGTCTTTCGCTAAATCCGGACTCGTCTTTCGGTTCAGTTTTTCTTTCTCCTTCCATAAAAATATATCCCTCGACTGGCTCGGGATCATCTGCTGATGGATGAGGCGCGGAAGAGAATCGAACTCTTGCATGGAAGTTTTGCAGACTCCTGCGTTACCTCTTCGCCACCGCGCCAAGTCAAACTTGGCAGCCGAGTCAGACTCGGCGCCACCTGTAAGAGTTTAACATAGCCGGGGCTCAAAATCCAGAATTGTGATGAGTATTTTTATCTTAACTTAAAAAATTTTAGGAGAAATATTCGGTGAGGCTGGAAATTCCTTTGGAAAATATTAACCGGTAACCGCATGTTTCATTACTTTTGTTTTTCCATCAAATATTCCGCCTACGACAACCGTTTCTCCATTGCTAACGCTATCTGCCAGGCTGTCCCTAAGTTTCGCCGCATTATTTCTAGTAAAGCTTTCTTCCAGTGTTAAGTGTTTTTGAAATGCGCTGGCCTTATAATCATCTTCTTCAATTTCTCCGGCAACCAATATAACCCTTCCTTCGTTCTGAAGGTCTGCATCATCTTTTGGTCGCTTGGGAAGCGTATCGGTCAGTATATCGTAGAGAGCTTTGGTGGATCTTATGTCGTCATCGGTAATTGATTTTCCGGCGGTTTTTTGTACGAATGGTACGTTAACGGAGTTATTTTCGGCACCAACTGAGCCCACTCTCACAAATTGCTCCGGATGCTTCATGAGATCATGATTGCCATTTTCACGTCCGGAGAGGACCCTTTCTGTGATATTGCGGACAATACGGAATCCCAATAATTTTCGTGCTGTTTCAGTGGCATTGGCTTGGGTTAAAATTGATTCTGGAATGAATGGGAATCCTAGTTTTTCTTGCTCTAGGGTTATTTCTCTTGCTACTTTGCCAACTAAGATAAGATTGACTATTAACTTGGTGTAGTCTCTCGTATTTATTTTACCTTCACTTCCCATGGATTTAGCAAGGTCAATTATTTGTTGATGAAATTTGTCATCCAGCCTTTCATTCATCAGAATAACTTTTTTATCGTGAAGTTCATTAAAATTCGCTAACAAGCTTTTAGAATGATCTAATTGCTCGTGAATATTGTAGGGTAGAGTTATTAATCCTTGAGAGAAATGGTCTACAAACATCAAGAAAGTTGTTCCTCTGCCGCCGACGCGCTCGGCGCTGTTGTTAAAAGCTGTAATATATTCTGGATTAAGAACTTGCATAAATGTAGGAATTCCTCCCAATCTCATCCCAATTTCAGGAATATGTCCGGCCGCCTTAGTTAATCCCGTTAGGTATCCGCAGCCATGGTCAGGATGGGTCGTAATTCCGTGCATTTGCAAATATTCGACTAGCTCCTTTATTGAACTGCCTTTTTTCTTTGCAAAAGCAGTTTCAATATTTGCTTCAGTCTCCGGCATGTCTAGTATTGGTATGCCGTTATCGAGTCGAATTTTAGGAACACCTCCGGGAGTTCTGTATGGCTTTACTTCTTCCGCTGGACCCATTATGTAATTTCCGTCATTTCTTCCGTCAGAGCAACTGCTACTTCCTTCTTCCGCGTTGTCACCATAGGATTTTTGTTCGGCAGTATGCTTTATATATTCAGGGGTTTGTTTTTGGAGTTGAACATTTTCGCTTTCCTCTATGTATTTCTGAAACCGGTTGATGAGTCCGTTTTCTATCATTTTTTCTGCTTTTTTTTCGTGTTTGGTTGGGAGATGGTGGATTGAGTCTTCAATCATTTCCTTTACCAAGGGGTGTAACTTCTTCGGTTCGCCTTCGGGATAATATCCTACTTCTGGTCCTTTCGTCATAGACCTATATTATACCAGAATTTGGAATTTTCGCAATTGCAAATATTGTCTTTTTCCTGTATTATCGTTTTTATTATGTCACACGTTGGAGAAACATTTTTTACATCAGTTGGTTGCATGGATGGGCGGGTACAGGAGCCTATTTTGCGTTTCGGTCAAAAAAAATTCGGCGTTAAATACGCGGATACGATTACGGAAGCAGGACTAGTCGGAATATTGGGCAAAAAGTCGGTCGATGAATGCCTGTTTGAGTCTATCAAGAAAAAGCTTTTGGTTTCTATAGAAAAACATCATTCCAAAGTAGTTGTTGTTCACGGTCATCAGGAATGCGCAGGTAATCCTGTTGATGATAAACAGCATCTAAAAGATACGTTAAAAACAGCGGAGATTATCAAATCATTAATTCCGGAAGGAGTAAAAGTAATTTCCGCTTTTGTCAAAAGAAGCGAAAATGGATGGACGGTAGAAGAAATTTAACGCGGCAGACTTATGAAAGTAACAGCGATCAAGACTCACAAAGTTACTGCCAATGATCATAATTTAATAAAAATCCTCGACAAATATCTGCCTAGGCTTGAAGAGAAATCGATTCTGGCGATTACCTCAAAAATTGTCTCCATCACCGAAGGCAGACTGGTGAAAATGGACGGTGTTGATAAGGATGAATTAATTAGGCAGGAAGCCCAATTTTATCTTCCAAGACCGAAAAATCAATATAACGTTAGCTTTGCTATTGCACGCGGAATTCTTGCCGCATCAGCAGGAATTGATGAATCAAATGCCAATGGTTATTATGTTTTATGGCCGAAAGATCCGCAGAAGACGGCGAATGATGTTCGCAGATACCTGAAGCGCAGATTTTCACTGAAGAATGTGGGCATGATTATCACCGACAGCAAAACCACTCCGATGCGCTGGGGAGTAACTTCAATTGCGCTCGCTTATTCAGGTTTTAAGTCATTGAAAGATTACATCGGCAAGGAAGATCTTTTTGGAAGAAAATTTGAATTTGAAAAATTAAGCATTATCGATAGTTTGGCGACTTCTGCCAGTGTTACGATGGGTGAGGGAAGCGAACAGACTCCGCTGGCAATTATTTCAGATATCCCTTTTGTAGATTTTCAAGACAAAAATCCGACAAAAAAAGAATTAAAAGAACTTGAAATTACGGTAGACATTGACATATACGGGCCATTTCTTAAAAATGTTCAGTGGAAAAAAGGCAAGGGTTTGTGATAAACTCTGTTTATGATTTTATCGGATAGAGACATTAAAAAAGCCCTAAAAAGCGGCAAAATCGTGATTACTCCGGCACCAAACTTTAAAGAACAGCTTGGTTCCTGCTCCATTGATCTGCGGTTGGGAAATGCTTTCAGGATTTTTGAGCACAGCAAAAATGCCTACATCGATCCTTCCAAAAAAGATTACAGTAACGAGATAACCAGAGAGGTGAGGATCAAAAAAGGTGAGAAATTTGTGATGCAGCCGGGGGATTTTGTCTTGGCGGTGACGTTGGAGAAAGTGAAGATTGCGCCGGATTTGATGGGTAGGCTGGAAGGGCGTTCTTCCTTGGGAAGGTTGGGCTTGGTTGTTCATTCAACCGCTTCTATTTTTGATCCGGGATGGGACGGAAAGCCGGTTTTGGAATTAGGAAATTTGGGCAGAATGGCGATCAGTTTGACTGCAGGGATGAGAATTTGCGCTATGACCTTTGAGGAATTATCGTCAGAAGCAGAGACTCCATATGTCAAAAAGAAACAGGCCAAATACGTCTTCCAAAACGGCCCTGACGAATCTAGAATCCACTTGGATAAGAAATAAACTAAACTTTGTCCGCGTAAACTCCGCGATATCCTTCAGGAAGATTTTGGGCAATTTTCCCCATAACGTAGTCGATGACCGCTTTATGTCTTTTATCGCTACGTAAATGCTTATACATTTCAATTAGAGATTTAGCCTCAATCGGTTCTCCAAAAGTTATGGTAGCCGGGTGTCGAGATGGCCAAAATCTTCCGACAGGCATGATTTTTTCCGTACCGTAAATTGATACCGGAACTATTACGGTATCCGGATCCAATTCAAAAAAATGGGTAACGGGAGATTCTCCTTCTTTTAGTTTTGCATTATAGCTGCGTCCGCCTTCGACATATATAGCCAGATTATAATTTTCCTGAAGCGCTTTTTTTGCAGAAGTTAAGCTATCTCTGGTCATTGTGGTCCGTTTGTGTTTTTCTTTTTCATTTTTAGGAGGAAGAGATGCTGGCCAGACTTTTATTCTATTAAATGACATGAGAAGTAATTTAACAGCAGGGTTCCTGTCTAGCTTTATACCTTGGAGGAATATAATTTTTTCTTTCATTTTTTCGTCCACTGTGCTTAGGGATTGTAGGAATGCGGGAGCGTCAAAGTTGCTTAGATGATTTAGCGCGTAAATTTTTTTGCGTTTATGAATTTTTTCAAGATTTTCTTTCCCTTCAACATTAACTCTCGAGCCAAAAAATGAGGTTGCAGCTTCGGTTATTTTCCTAGCAATCCATTGGTCACTTATATAGAAAATCTTTTGTTTTTCCTCAAGAAGTTTATTTTTTATTTTTTGTCTTACAAGTAAGACTCCTTCTTCTGAAAACCCGTATTTTTTCCGTGTCTCGGGATCCATTCCTTGTCCTCCAAGTTCTGCGCCGAATTCCCTGGTGAGTTCTAGAGCTGTTTTCCATATCGATGGTCTTTTTGTTGTCTTCGGTGTTTCAGATGTCGGTGGAGTTTCGGGTTTTTTACCCTTGCTTTCTTGATTAGGTTGTGGTGGTCGGTTTCCCTCTACCATATCTAGGGCACTATCTTAACATAACTTAATAGTTGTTGCACAATTCTTCTTGTGTTATGATTGGAAAAGTTTTTGCATTGAATTTATGAAATATCACGTCAGCTTGGACATTGACCTCAAGAAAAATCCGTATAAAGGGAAATATATTTCCATTGAGGGAATTGACGGAAGCGGAAAAACAACGCAGGTCGAGCAACTGGCGAGATATTTCAAAGCCCAAGGGAAAAACGTAATTCAAACCCGCGAGCCACGAAAAATCGGCGTAATCGGAGAAATAGCCCAGAAAGTCCTGAACGGAGAGTTGAAAATGTCACCTCTGGCCTTGCAATATTTATTTGCGACCGATCGCGTACTTTCGCAGGAAGAAGTAATTATTCCTGCTTTGAAAAGGGGAGACGTCGTTATTTCCGACAGATGTTTTTGGTCGGCGATTGTCTATGGAATTTTGGACAGGACAGGCGGAAATTATGACTACAAGGAAGCGGATTTTATGCTGGTAGTTTACTCCATTCTTTCGATGTATCACCGCTTTATCGTGCCTGATTATACTTTTTATTTGAAAATTCCCCTGGCAACCGCGGTTTCAAGATTAAAGAAGAAAGATGATGTGAAGGAGATTTACGAACACAAAGAAAAGCTCAAAAAAGTCATTGAGGGGTACGATTGGTTGAGCGAAAAATTTGCCAGGGAAATTATTCCGGTTGATGGGAGAAAATCGGTTGGGGAAGTAACGAAAGAAATGGTTGGGAAAATAGAAATATGATACTTGGGCCGAAAAAATTATTACAATTAGTTAAGACCAAGAAGTTGGTTGAAGGTTTGTCCGAAAGGGAACTGACCAACCCCGAAGGTGTCGGATTTGATTTGCGTCTGGGAGAAGTTTATAAAATTCTCGGAGATGCTTTTTTGGGCGAAACTCACCGCAAAACAGCGGAAATCGAGTTGATTAAAAAATATGATCAGAAAAAGACCTCTAGTCTGAAGATAAGGCCTAATGACTTTTACCTGGTTAAGACGATTGAGACGGTCAATATGCCTAAAAATCTTACCGGCAGTATTACACCCCGTTCGACGACTTATAGATCAGGCTTATTCATTCGGACAGGAAATGTGCCTCCGGGATATTGCGGCGGACTGATTTTCGGTTTGAAAAATGAGGGCCCTGTGACAGTTGAGATCGAAATGGGCGCGCGCTTCGTGCATATCCAATTTTCGGAAGTCAAAGGTGGAGGCAATCTTTACCGCGGCCAATGGCAAGGCGGCAGAGTGACTGCAAGAAAAAAAGAAAAACAGGTTTAAAATTTAAGGAGGTGAATTTATACGGATAACAAGAAGGTAAATCTTAAGGATCAGGCGCAGAATATCAATGTAAATCTGGCAGCGGACAAAGTGCAGATTTTGTATACGGACTCGGTTTTAATTACATCCAATAATTACGGAATTGTTTTCAATGTCGCGCAATCAATTGATGACAAAAATCAGCAAATCGTAGCCAGATTTGGTATGTCCAAAGACCATGCCAGAGTGCTGTTTGAAGTTTTGGGAAGACATTTAGCAATGACCACCCCCAGCAAAACAAAACAATAAAAATAAATACAAATTTTATTGTTGCATTGGGAGTTAAACTTTGTTATTGTAGTGACGAAGAAGAAATACCTTATGAAAATTAATGATTATAGAGAGGGCGAGTATCAGTATTTGGATTTGTTGCAGGATATTTTGGAGCACGGACACGAGAAGAAGGAGTTTAATTCCGGAATAAAACTCAAAAGTGTTTTTGGTCGCCAAATGAGGTTTGATCTTTCCAAAGGGCTTCCTGTTCTGACCACAAAGAAGGTTTTTATGCGGGGAATAATCGAGGAGCTGTTGTGGTTTTTAAAAGGCGATTCCAACATCAAATATTTGGTCGACCGCAATGTGCATATTTGGGACGAGTGGGCATATAAAATCTACAAGGAAAGAAATGCGAGACTTAAAAAATTACTAACTGCGGAAGAATTTATCCAGAAAATAAAAGACAATAAGAAATTTGCGCGCAAATGGGGAGAATTGGGGCCTGTTTATGGCAGACAATGGAGGAAATGGAAGACCAGCGACGGGCGGGTGGTTGATCAGATTGCCTGGGCGATTAATAAGTTGAAGAAAACTCCGACCAGAAAACACATTGTAATCTCTGCTTGGAATCCGGAATACATTTACGAAATGGCCAAGAGTCGGGAAACGGCGATGGTGCTTCCGCCCTGTCACACTTTTTTCCAGATCAATGTTAATGACAAAAACGAGCTTTCTTTGCAGCTATTTCAAAGAAGTTCGGATGTATTTTTGGGAGTGCCGTTTAATATCGCTAGTTATGCGCTTTTGACCTTGATGTTTGCTCATGTCGGCGGATTTAAGCCCGGAGAATTTGTGCACACCTTCGGGGATGTGCATATTTATGGCAACCATATGGATCAGGTTAAAGAGCAGCTAACCAGAAAGCCGCGGCCTTTTCCGACAATAAAATTAAATCCAAAAGTAAAAAATATTGATGATTTTAAGATCGAAGATTTTGAATTAGTCGGCTACAACCCCTATCCGCCAATCAAAGCAGAAGTGACAGTCGTAGGAGGATTTTAAATGAAATTACTTAAGGCTTTCAAAATACAAAAGTTGGATTTTCTGATTTCCTTTTATACTGCTTGTATTGTTATGTCGGAATTAATGGGAAGTAAGACGTTCCCTTTGCTCAAATTAGGATCGTTTAATCTTAGCGCCGGAGTCGGTATATTCCTAATTCCCTTTGTCTACGCAATAACAGATGTTATAACCGAAGTGCTTGGAAAAGAAAAAGCCCAGAGCCTTGTCCGTTCGGGCTTAGCGATGATCTTTTTTCTTTTTCTATTTTCACTTTTTGTAACTTACCTTCCGGCAACAGCCAGATTTATGCCGATGGAAAAATCATACGAAGAAATTTTCAAATTTTCGGCCCGTATTTCCGCAGCCAGCCTGATTGCCTTTGCTGTCGGTGAATTTTCTGACGTTATTATTTTCTTCAAACTCCGCCAAAAGCTAGGGAAAAAAGCCTTGTGGTTTAGAACAAATGCTTCAAATTTTCTCTCGGAGTTTTTGGATACGAGTTTATTTATAATATTGGCTTTTTACGCTCTAGATAAGCCGTTTGCCTCTAATTTTTCGTTTCTTTTAGGATTGATTTTGCCGTATTGGCTGCTGAAGTGTCTTATGTCGGTCATTGAAACTCCGTTGGTTTATGCGGGTGTCAAATGGCTTAAAAATATTAAATGAAAATATCCATAATTGTTGCAATTGATTCAAAAAGAGGAATAGGGAAAGGCGGAAATCTCCTTTTCAAGATTCCTGAGGATTTCAAGAGAATGACGGGCATTACTAATGGCCATCCGATCCTCATGGGACGAAAAACCTGGGAATCTTTACCGGAAAAAAGACGACCCCTGCCGGAACGTTATAACATTGTTATAACGAGAGATTCAGGATTTAAGATTAATGATTTAAGGGAAGGAGAAAATTTTGCAGTTGTCAGTTCTTTGGAAAATGGAATTGAGAAGGCAAAAAGGGTCCCTGGGTCGGAAGAAGTGTTTATATTTGGTGGGGGACAAATTTTTAGAGAAGCCTTGGAGAAAAATCTCGTCGACAAACTATATTTGACTATCGTTGAGGGGGATTTTGGCGCCGACACATTCTTTCCGGATTATTCGGAATTTAAAAAAGTAGTTTTTGAGAGATCTGAAGAGTCAGAAGGGTATGAATATAGATTTTTAGATTTGGAAAAATAAGTTAATATTAAGAAATAAGGTTATTATCGATCGAATGTTTGTTTGTGTCTATTGGAATATATGTCTTTTCTTTTTCCGACCTCTATAGCTTTGAAGTTTTGAATTTTGTCTTCACTTGAATCATCAGTCACCAGTAACACGCGGTATTCTCCAATTACCAATTCATCAATCGGTTTTTTTCCGAGTTTTATATTCAGATGTTTAAATCCAGCGCCCTTTCCGTCCTGATTAAATTTTTCAATGCTCCTGATTATTCTCTCTGGAGCCCCGGAGTCAAATTTCTCAAGCTGTTTAGCGATTCTGTCAGTGACAATATAGGTTATATGCCGCTTGATTTCTTTTTTTCCTTTTTGGGGCAAGATCTCATTTTGCCAGCCTTGAGTCGGACTGATAGCCTTTGGCGCTTTTGGTTTCGTCTCCTTTTCTCTGGGTGTCCAAACTTCTTCGCTCTTAGGTTTCTTATGGATTGATGAGGCGGGGGTTATTATTCTTCTTGATTTTAGTCTTTCCTGATATTCAACTTCTGCCTGTTTTTTTGTTTCGGTTAAAACAGATTGTATGGAAAGAAGAGTATCACTTTTCATTTCTGTCATTCGTGAGTCGTCAGGACTTTCTAGGAAATTCCAATCAAATTCCGCATTCTTGCTGTTAATTTTGAAAGAGAGATCATTTTTTTCCCCTTCAAGATTTTCGTAGTGGAAAATGAAATTGGTTTTGTTCGGAAAATCCTTATCAAATTTAACTGTAACTGCGGTTGGTTGAATTAATCCTTGCCAAGGAATTCCATCTGGATTAATTAGGTATTCAGGCTTTGATGATTTTTGTAGAATTTCCATTTTTATATTCTTGAGGTTCTCAAGTGTAGGGACAGGTTTATTTTTGTAATCTACGTTTTCATTTATAAACATGACTGTATCGTCATGGGTTAAGAAGCTAAACATTTGTTGTGCTTCTCCGACATAGGGGTTTTCAATGAAATTTGCGAATTCTTCGTAAAATACCCTATGTTCGGGATTATCAATAGCGCACCTTTTAGCTGCTCTGTAGCCTTTGATTATTCGATCTTCTGTTTTTAGTCCTAATTTTTGAACCGCCAGCATTCTTACAAGCGGATCTTCATTACCAATATATGTCTCAAACCTTTCTTTTAGTGCGGAAAAAAATGGAGAGGTTGGATCAAAAATTGTATCAAATACTTTTTGCTCTAAGGAATCTGTCTTTTTTACTATATCTTCTGCTTCTTTGACAATTTCCACGATTAATTTGTCGTTAGTGGGGAAGCAATTAAGAATTCTTGAAGCAAGTTTGTGGTCGAGATTTGATACTCCAAGAATTTGTCCCGCACCGTTGTGCAATAATTGTTTTGAAGTATTGGGATAAAGATTCGTTGAGTCGTTTTTATTTTCGTCGAGTATTTTTTTATGAATTAATTTATACTTTATAAACCAAGAATTTATTTCACAATTATAATATTCAGCAGGAGAAATATTTGATCTTTCGAGAATATCAATCATAGAAATGTCTCCAATTTTCATAAATATACCGCCAATAGAGTTAAAATTTGTATAGTCTACATGTTTCTTAAACATGTCTTGAGAAAAATGATTCTTTTTCGCTAGGTTCATCTGTTTATCCATGCCTTTCTTAGTTAAGAAATCTTTGGCTGTAATTAAGGTAGAGCTAATATCGGTTCCTAAAACGGTGCCTCCAAGAGATTTATCTACGATGCTCTCAATTAGGTTGTTTGTGCAGCTAAAAAGATCTAGCGGGTATTGTGCTGATTCGTTCCATTGCTCTTCTGATTCTTTATCAGTAGGCTTAAAAAAATATCTGACATTTCTTGCCGAGCTTTCTCCAATTTTCCTAAGCAGATCTTGTTCTTCATTATATTTTTTTACATCTAGGTAGCTTTCCATGGGGTAGCCTGTTTCGGATTCTGAAAATTCCTTTCTTAATGCAGATGGTTTTTTTATCTCTACTTGCTGTTCGACCATTCCCTATTTTAACATATTCGAAGCTAAAAATCTGCTTATTGATTTGTAGTGCGGCAGTTGGTAATATAGCCTAAGTTTCATGAAAGCATTACTTAAAACTGATCCGCAGGTTTACAAATTAGTTAAGGACGAAGAGAAAAGACAAAAGGAATTCCTCGAAATGATTCCCTCGGAAAATTTTGCCTCACCCTCCGTTTTGGAAGCTTTAGGCACGGTTCTTAACAATAAGTATTCGGAGGGCTATCCGAAAAAAAGATATTATCAGGGGAACAGAGTCGCCGATGAAGTAGAAATTCTCGCTCAAGAAAGAGCGAAAGAATTGTTTAAAGTACCTTTTGTGAACGTTCAAGCCTTGTCCGGTTCGGTCATGAATTTGGCAGTTTATTTTGCACTGCTGGAGCCATTGAAAGGCAAAATTATGGGGTTGGCTTTGGCTTTCGGGGGACATTTAACCCATGGGCAGCCACAATCCTCAACGGGAAAATTTTATCAATCAACTCTTTACACTTTGGATAAAGAAGGAAGATTGGATTTTGCGGCGATAGAAAAGCAGGCGATAGCGGAGAAACCGGACATTATCGTCTGCGGATTTACGGCTTATCCCAGAACTATTGATTTTGCGAAATTCGCAGCCATTGCCGACAAGGTAGGGGCTTATCTTCTGGCCGATATTTCCCACATTGCCGGTTTGGTGGTCGCCGGTGTTCATCCCTCACCCGTTCCGTATGTTCATATCGTCACAACCACAACGCACAAGACTTTGCGCGGACCAAGAGGGGCTTTGATTATGGTAACCGACAAGGGATTGAAAAAGGATCCGGATTTAGGCAAGAAAATTGATACGGCCATCATCCCCGGACTGCAGGGAGGACCGCATGACAATCAGACGGCCGCCATTGCCGTTGCTCTCAAAGAGGCAAGTACGCCTTCTTTTAAAAAGTATGGCCAGCAGATTGTTAAGAATGCCAAAGTTTTGGCCAAGGAATTGACCGGGTATGGATTTAATCTGGTCAGTGGGGGAACGGACAACCATCTTTTGTTGATTGATCTGTCTAACAAAAAAGTTAATGGTTCAGTCGCTGCTTTGGCCTTGGAAGTGGCGGGAATTGTGGTTAATAAAAACGGAGTGCCCAATGATCCAATGCCACCCTTTTATCCCTCGGGTATTAGGTTGGGGACACCGGCTATTACCACCAGGGGTATGAAAGAAAAAGAAATGATCAAGATTGCCAAATGGATGAATGAGGCTATTGGTGAAGTTTCAAACCATCCTTTCCCGTCAGATAAAGAAAAAAGAAGAGAATTCTGGAAAAAGTTTAAGGCCGAAGTTTACAAGAATAAAAAGCTGATTAAGATTTCTAAAGAGGTTAAAAAACTCTGTTCTAAATTTCCCCTGTTTTGATTACTTTTCGCTTTTTGCCTCAAAAACCGTTCCCTTCCCTTAAATTTTTCGTTGTTGTGCCTCAAAAGCTTTTATTCCCTCAGCATAAATCTGATTGTCTATTTCTTTCTGATATTCATTGAAATTTTTTGTATACTCGCTGTTCACAAATTTGTGTAAAAGACTTCTGCCGTAAATTCTTATGCCCATATTCATTGCTGTTAACTTTAAAGCTCTTTCAGGATCTCTGAGGAAATGGCGAAGTGGCCTAAGTGCGCTTGGTAAATGTCTCAGTCCATAAAAATCGCTATATGCGTCAATAATTTCTTGCTGTATACCGGAACAGGTGAAGCCATAATCGGGAATGGTCACCTCACGTTGTCCATCTATTAAGTTTGTGTCTCTTTCAGCTATTGGCAAAACTATTTTTTGATCCGCAAGTTTGCTACCCACGATTGGGGTTTCAGCAAATATTTGTACGCCGCTTAATCCTGACAGATTATTCCACGTTCTTTGGTTGTCTATGCTTTTTCTTGTTTCCATTTTTCCTCCCATCATTTCCATCCCTACCACAAAAACATCGTGGTCATCAAATATTTTAACGGCGCTCATGTTTTGACCGGCTGTTGCTGCCTTATGTTTAGCTCTCAGTACTTCGTCGTCTACAGATTCTATTCCCAGGAAAGCGCCATAAAGTCCCATTTTTCTGCCAAGCCCTATGAATTCTGGGTCGGTATTTACCGTAACTGTATCCAACTGCATATAATAGTCTCTATCATTTAGTCCGGCGTCAATTATTGCCTGCATACCCCTTTTGACTTCCGTAATCCTGGATTTGTGAGCAAAGTTATCGTCAACAAAGAAAGTACTTTTTCCCGGTTTTCCGGCTTTAAGCAGATTTATTACCGTTTTGTCGTCTTTCAATCTGTATGATCCTTTGTACAAAGCGGTTACAGAGCAAAATTCACATTTGTTTGGGCATCCCCTTTTAGACTCCACAACGTTTGCATCGCCATTTTTTATAATTTCCTTAGGGAAGAAAGGTAAGGGAACTGCGGATAATTCTGCTTCAGTCAGTAACGGCCTGTCCTCATTGTTTATAATGACACCATCTTTTTTATAGCTTACACCTCTTATTCCCTCTGCCGAACGTCCGTCTTTAAAGGCATGCATTAATTCTTTTATGGTTTCTTCTCCTTCGTTCCTTACGACGTAACGTTTTCCTTTTCCTCCCTCTAGCCATAATTCAGGTTTGAAGGTTGCATCAGGACCTCCGATCACAATCGTTGCGTCTGGATTGTTTAACTCTACCCACTCAATAAGCCTAAGTGAAACTTGTCTATTTCTTGTCATGGAACTGACTAATACGTAATCACTGTGGGCCAGCAGATTAAAATCAGATTCGGTAAATTTTGCCTCTGTGGTTCTAAATCTTGCATCTCTCGTGTTAAATCTTGGATCAAGAGTGTTTACGTTCCGATAGCCTCCTCCCAATAATACGCCATGTATTACTGCAGGACCTAGTGCCGGAGTTTTAATTCCAGAGTAAACATCTATTGATCTTTTACCATTCAATATGCTTCTTTCGGTTGGGGGAGTATTTACTATTGTTATTACCGGCTGGTCACGTTCTATTTTATTCATTTATTTAATTAGTGTAATTTATCACATTAGGGGTGCCGATTGCAATGTTCGATTTTTTATATTTTGCTCTTGTTTTTGTTCTGACACTTTGCTATAATTTCCAAATCACTCACATCCTAAATAAGTAGTCCTGAGAATTTAGAAGATTCTTCAGATAGGATGGCGGATACCCTCCTACGTTCTGCAAGGCAGAACTTCAGTAGGGCAAGAAGGACTTAATTATGAGAGAAATTACATTAGAAGAATTGTTGGAAGCAGGTTGCCATTTCGGTCATCAAGTAACCCGTAGTAGCCCCAAAGCCCGCGATTTTATTTTCGAGGAACGCGACAACATCCACATCATTGATTTAGCCAAGACCAAAGAGGGCTTGGAAGAAGCAGCAGCTTTTGTTAAGGATTTGGCCGCCAAAAACGGAGTCATGGTGGTAGTTGGAACCAAGAGGCAGGCACAGGGAATAGTTCAGGAAGAAGTTGCCAGAGCCAATGACGCCAATCTTTTCTATATTACCAACCGTTGGGTGGGAGGTTTATTAACTAATTTTCAAGAAGTTTCCAAGAATTTTAAAAAGTACGCTGACTATGTAACCGATTTGCAGGACGATGAAGTCAAAGCCAGATATACCAAAAAAGAAGTCGGCGGATGGGAAAAAGAAAAAAATAAGTTGGAAAATCTTTACGGCGGAGTGGCCAAAATCACCAAGAAGCCGGAGGCTTTGTTTATCATCGATTCTCACTTGGAGAATTTAGCAGTCAGAGAAGCCATAGCTACCCATGTTCCATCAGTAGCTATTGTTGACACCAATGCCGATCCGGCAATTATCGATTATCCGATTCCCGCCAATGACGACGCGGTCGGTTCAATCAAACTTATTGTCAGCTTTATTATTGATGCTTGGATTGAAGGCAGAAAAGAAGGAGTAAAAGCCAAAGAAATAGCGGATAAAAAAGCCGCGGAAGATACTGAAAAAGCCAAATCCGCCGCCGCTAAAATTTTGGTGGACAAGGCAAAAAAAGATTTGAAAGAGAAAAATAAAGTAGAGAAAAAAGTTAAAAAGGATAAAAAATAAAATGGCAGACATAGAGCTTCTCAAAAAACTTCGCAACGAAACTTTGGTCTCAATCGCAGACTGCAGGAAGGCTTTGGACGAATCAAAGAATGATTACAAAAAGGCTTTAGATATACTTCGAAAAAGCGGTTTGGAAAAAGCAGCAAAAAAAGCGGATCGGGCAACCCCTCAAGGAATAATCGAATCATACATTCATCAAAATGGCAGAGTGGGAGCTTTGGTTGAGGTATCTTGTGAAACCGACTTTGTCGCCCGAACAGACGTTTTCAAGAATTTGGTGCACGAAGTCTGTATGCAGGTAGCGGCGATGGATCCAAAAGATGTTAAAGCTTTGTTAAAACAGGAATATATCAAAGATAGCTCGAGAACAATGGAGGACTTGGTCAAAGAAGTAATTGCCAAGCTCGGAGAAAACATCGTTCTCAAAAGATTTCAAAGGTTTGAAGTTGGAGAATAATTCAAATTAATCCTCTGCCTGAAAGAAAATAATAATTTAATTAGCAATGAAGGAAAAGGCAAACAGACCTCTTATTTCAAGTGAAGCAAAACAAGCTAGGGCGATAGATCTAATAGACAAGCTTGGCTTTGATGCGGATACTTATGACCCAAGGAATGCGGGGAGAGTTAGATTCCAAGATTTACTCACAAAGATTATCTCATATCAAAAACAACTATCTGAAATTAAAGATCCTGAAGGAGAAAAAATTGTACACGGAAGAGTTACCGAAATAATAGGTCAGATGTCATCTGGATTTATTTCTAAAAAAAAGTTTGAAAATTTTATGCGGGGAATGGGCCTCATTGATTAAATTCATTTTTTTTGCTAATCTAGTACCAGTTTATGGATAGTACTGTTTCGGAAATGCGCCAGAAAATGCAGAAAGCCCTGATGATTTTGCAGGAGGATCTCTCCACTGTCAGAACAGGCCGCGCTATGCCATCCTTGGTTGAAAATGTGGTCGTCACTGTTTATGACGGCGCGCAGAGATTAAGAATCAAAGAGCTGGCGACAATTTCCGCCTCCGACCCTCAAACTCTGGTTCTTCAGCCTTTTGATCCTTCGATTGCTGGAGAAATTCAGAAGGGAATAATGGAAGCAAATATCGGATTAACACCATCGTCGGACGGAAACATCATCAGAATTTCCATTCCGCCGTTGTCTCAAGAAAGAAGACAGGAATTAATAAAATTAATGAAACAAAAATTAGAAAACGGCAGAATTGCCATCCGTCAGATCAGACAGGATGCCAGAAATATTATCAGGAAACAGCATAACGACAAGGAAATCTCCGAGGAACAGATGTTTACCCTGGATAAAGAAATTCAGAAAATAACAGACGAAGTAATGATTCCGGTTGACGAAATGGGAAACAAGAAAGAGCAAGAACTGCTCCAGATATAGTTAGACAATAGAAAATAGAAGGTAGAAAATAGTATCTTGAAGATTGAAAATAGACGGTAGTATAACTAACAATCTATTTTCTAGCTTCTACATTCCAAAATCTACACTCTACTTTCTACTATCTACCGTCAAATTCAATATGATTATAACCATCCTAGTCTTCTTATTAATTCTTTCAGTTTTAGTTTTGATTCACGAGGGCGGTCATTTTTTTGTTGCCAAAAAAATGGGAATCAAAGTTGAAGAATTCGGTTTCGGTTTTCCGCCCCGGATGTTTTCTTTTAAAAAAGGGGAGACGGAATATTCAATAAATTGGTTGCCGATCGGGGGATTTGTCAAGCTGTACGGCGAGGACGAGGCGGGGGGAGGAAAAGTTAGTAGTAAGAAGTTAAGAGTTAGAAGTTCCGATAGGCATAGGGCGTTTTTTGCTAAGTCTGCCTGGCAGAGAGCGGGCGTGATTGTGGCCGGCGTAGTCATGAATGCAATTTTGGCCGCAGTTATTTTCTATGCTTTTCTTGGAATTTCAGGTTTTAAAACAGACATACCTCTTCTTTCGGATTATGAATTTTTCGGAGTAAATCAAACCAATATTCAGGAGGTCGTAATTTCTGAAATTGCCAAAAATTCTCCGGCGGAGAAGCAAGGACTGAAAGCTCAAACAAAAGTAGTCTCCGTTAACGGGGACAAAATCAAAACTTCGCAGCAATTTATCAATCTGGTGAATAAAAATAGGGGACAGGAGATTGAAATTGCCTGGACTACTCTTCAGGCAAATGAAATTCACAAGACAAAAATTACGCCCCGCTTGAATCCTCCGAAAAATCAGGGAGCGCTGGGGGTCGGACTTTTTTCGATCTCAACAGCAGTTTTAAATTACCAAACGTCGATGCAGAAAATATTTTCCGGCGTAACTTATCCCATAAATCTGATGGCCTACAACTTAAATGTTGTCGGTAAGCTGATTCAGGTTTCTTTCCAGCAGAAAACAATGGAACCCTTGAGTCAGGGAGTGTCCGGACCTGTGGGGATTGCATCGGTAACAGGTAGCATTTTGGAAATAAAAGACCTGAAGGAAAAAATATTGGGTCTTTTAAATTTGGCAGGTCTTCTGTCGATATCCTTGGCTTTTTTCAACGTTTTACCGATTCCGGCTCTGGATGGGGGAAGATTATTTTTTATTTTAATTGAGGCAGTTACGGGCAAAAAAGTAAATCAAAAATTTGAAGCAATGACCCACACTATAGGAATGATAATTTTACTTAGTCTGATGGCCTTAATTACCTTCAAAGACATCAGTAAACTTTTTGTTAAATAAAAAACATTATGAAAATAATGATTTGCGGAAGCATGGCGTTTGCCAAAAAAATGGCAGAAGTTAAAAAAAGCTTAGAAGGTTTGGGGCATAAAGTATTTTTGCCAATCGACATAAGCCTTCATTTGTCTGATTCTACGTTTTCTGATAATTTAGATGCAGATTATAAACATTGCGTTGAAAACGATACCATAAAGAAATGTTTTGACCTGATTGCAAAGGCCGATGCAATTCTGGTCTTGAATTTCAAGAAGAATGGTAAAGAAGGATATATAGGAACTTCCGGATTAATGGAGATTGGTCTAGCTCATTACTTGGGTAAAAAAATATTCTTGTTCAATAAGCTGCCAAATTATAATGATATTAGGTGGGCGCATGAAGTTGCCATAATGAAGCCTGTGATTTTAGGCGGGAATTTTGGTAAAATTAAATAAACCTATGATAACTTTTGAAGATTTTGAAAAATTGCAAATAAGGATAGGGCTTATAGTAGAGGCGGAGAAGGTAGAAGGAACAGATAAATTACTCAAGCTGCAGGTCGATTTTAAAGATGAAAAAAGGCAAATTGTTTCGGGAATTGCCCAATTTTATAAGCCGAAACAACTGGTTGGAAAAGAATTTCCGTTTGTAGTTAATTTGGAACCAAGGATAATCAGGGGTGTTGAAAGTCAGGGAATGATTTTGGCAATAAGTAATGGTGAAAAAGTTGTACTTTTAAAGCCCCAGAAAAAAGTTCCACCGGGAAGCAGCGTCGGATAAAGGCTATTTCTCTTCTTGATTAGGGTTGTTAAAAAGCATATAATTTTTAAATCGTTTATGACTGATATTTTCTCCGAAACCAAAAAATCAATTCTGGCTATCTCCAAAAAGTTTAACCTCGATCAAGGTAAAGTAGCAGAATTTTTACAACCCAACCGGGTTTTGGAGCTTAAAATTCCGGTTAAATTAAAAAATGGGCAAACAAAAATTTTTCAGGGCTTCAGATCACAGCAAAACAACAGGTTGGGACCATACAAGGGTGGGATCAGATTTCACAAAGACGTCACCAAGGAAGAAGTGATAACTTTGTCTTTGTGGATGAGCCTTAAATGCGCGGTTGCCGATTTACCTTACGGCGGGGGAAAAGGCGGAATAATCGTTGACCCGAAAACTCTGACCGAAGAAGAACTGGAAGCGCTTTCTAGAAGCTACGTCAGAGCGATCTACGACGTCATCGGAGCCGACAAAGACGTTCCGGCGCCGGATGTGAATACTAATCCGAAAATCATGGGCTGGATGGTGGACGAGTACATCAAGATCAGTAAGGAAAGAAAAAGCTCCTTGCCTGAGAATTTGCTCTATGCTACTTTTACGGGTAAATCGGACAAAGATCACGGTTTGGCGGGAAGAACAGAGGCAACAGGTTTTGGCGGAGTAGTGGTGCTTAAAGAGTTGGTAGCTAAATTAGGCCTAAAGCCGGAAAGTCAGACGGTGGCAGTGCAGGGATTCGGAAACGTAGGACAGTATTTCGCGCAATTTGCCGCGGATAATGGCTTTAAAGTTGTAGCGGTATCCGACTCAAAAGGAGCGATAACGGAGAGAAATCATCAGTTTAAAGCTTTGGATATTCCTCTGGTTTTGAAATGCAAAAAGGACAAGGGAATGGTGGCCGGCTGCTATTGTATCGGCGGAGTTTGCGATTTAGCCAAGGGCAAACCTTTTTCAAATGAAGAATTATTGGAACTTCCGGTTGATATTCTCGTTCCGGCGGCATTTGAAAATGTGATAAATGCCAAAAATATGCAGAAAATAAAAGCCAAAATTATCATCGAAATGGCTAACGGACCGGTTTCGTATGAAGCCTACGAATATTTGACCAAAAAGGGCGTTATCATTGTGCCGGATATTTTAGCCAATGCCGGCGGAGTGACCGGTTCCTACATTGAATGGAAGCAAAATATTGAGAATAAGAAATATACCAAAGATGAGACCCTAAAAATGATTGAGGGAATTATGGAAATGGCTTTTGACAACATCTGGAATGAGGCCAGAAATCTGAAAACCCATCTCAAGGAAGCCTCGACTGTTCATGCTCTCAAAAAGCTCTTGGTTTAAATAAAAACTATATGAAAAAAATCCTGCTTTGCCCTCCCATATTTTACGATATTGAATACGAAATAAACCCCTGGATGCGTCTGGAGAATAAAGTTGACCGGCAAAAAGTAAAAGAGGAATATGCGGAATTAAAAAGCGTTTATAAATCTTTGGGGGCAGAGGTTTTGGAAATAGATCCGGTTAAGGGATTGCCGGATATGGTTTATGCTGCCAACCTAGGATTTCCTTTGGGGAATAAATTTGCTTTATCAAACTTTAGATATCCCCAGAGAAGAAAAGAAGCAGATTATGCCAAAATATTTTTTGAAAAATTGGGTTTTAAAATTGTAACTCTGCCCGACGGAGTATATTTTGAAGGACAGGGAGACTTGCTGACAGCAGGCGGAAAATATTTTCTGGGTTGGGGAAAAAGATCCAGTAGGGAAGCCAAAGAGATTTTGAGCAAGGAATTGGGAATTGAATTTGTAGATTTTGAGCTCAAAGATCCTTATTTTTATCATTTGGATATGAGTTTGGGACCGCTAGATAATGAAACTGTGCTAATGAAGTCGGAGTCATTTACAAAAGAAGGAGTTGCAAAAATTAAAGCAGAATTTAAAAATGTCATCGAAACAACGGAAGAGGACAATAAATTTATGGCGTGCAATTTAGTCGTAATAAACAAAACTGTTGTGATCGGACAGGGGATCTCTGATTCTCTAAAAAAGAATATCGAAAAGTATGGCTTTACTGTTAAGGAAGTTCCGATGGATGAGTACAGAAAAGGCGGCGGCAGCATCAAGTGCCTGACGCTGGAATTCTACTAAATTTACCTTTAAGTTGAGGTCTCGGATATCTTCCGGCAGTTTTATTTTAGAGGGTTAATTCTCTTACAGTGATAATTTTAACATAGCTTGGTATAGCATGAACAATTTGTGAAACCGCTAAATTTCTTTTATCTTCAGGTAGTTTTCCCCAGGTTCATTAGCAATTCGTGGGATATTTTCCTTGAGCTACCCGTAAAAACAAATTCTCGTGAGCAATAGTCTGCTGTTGTTACTGCTTGCTTTACTATTTCCTCAAGAAAACCTTCCTTCAGCATTTCTCGCTTCAGAACAATCCCGCTTGGTTTTTGTGTCTCTGTATTAATTACAGGGTAAATGGCTATGTTTTCGTAGTTAATCATAAAAGTGGAATTATACAGCAATCCTATAAGAAATGGAAGGGGCGTATGGATTTTGGAAATATGCTATACTTTTCGTATGCGGTATTCAAAGCTGTTTGGAAAGACAATCAAAGATGCTCCGAAAGACGAAGTGGCGGTGAATGCGAAATTACTCTTACGCGGGGGATTTATTGATAAGCTAATGACCGGATCCTATACGCTTTTACATTTGGGCAGAAGAGTTGAGCAGAAGATAGAGCAAATTATCCGAGAAGAAATGAACGCCACCGGAGCAGGGGAAATCCTTATGCCACTTTTGCATCCTAAAGAGATCTGGAATGAAGCTGGCCGCTGGGACACAGCCCGTGAGATAATGTATCAGTTTGAAAAAGACGGAAAAGAATATGCACTTTCTTTTACTCACGAAGAAATAGTCATGGATTTAATCAGAAAACACGTCGCTAGCTATAAAGATTTTCCGGTAAAGATTTATCATTTTTCAACAAAATTCAGAGATGAAAAACGCGCCAAATCGGGAATCCTGCGTGGCCGCGAGTTTTTGATGAAAGATTTATATAGCGCTCATGTTTCCGAGGAAGATATGATGAAATATTATGATGAAATCAAAAAAGTCTATATAAAAATCTTCAAGAGAATGGGGTTGGATGCGCTTCTAACCCAGGCTGGTGGAGGAGTATTTACCAAAAATTTTACCCATGAATTTCAGGTAATTGCCGATAGTGGAGAGGATGAAATTATTTATTGTCCAAAGGGGGATTTTTGTGCAAATGTGGAAGTGAAAACAGAAGAGGAGAAATGCAAATTGTGCCAAACACCTTTGAAAAAAGCCAAAGCGATTGAAGTCGGAAATATTTTTCCTCTGGGCACATATTATTCGGAGAAAATGAAGGTTAATTTTACGGATAAAGACGGAAAGAGACAGCCGGTTTGGTTGGCCAGTTACGGTATTGGTTTAACCAGAGCTGTAGGGGCAATTGTTGAAGTTCATCATGATGAAAAAGGAATTATCTGGCCAAAAGAAGTGGCCCCTTATGATGTTCATTTAATTCATATTGAAGACCCGACAACGGAAAAATTTGTCAAAGAAGTTAACGATACTTTGGAGAAAAACGGAATTGAAGTCTTGTGGGATGACAGGGAAACCGTTTCGGCCGGAGCGAAATTTGCGGATGCTGACTTAATCGGTATTCCGGTCCGTTTGGTGGTTAGCAAAAGAAATGCAGATAAAATTGAATTCAAGGAAAGAAAATCCGACAAATCCGAGCTGCTGGGTCTGGAAGAGGTAATTAAGCGCCTAGGTTAATCTTCCACTTTTTAGCTTTCGCTTTAGCTTCTTCCAAAATTCCCGCTTTTGGGTTAGAAAAAATGGAGTTTTAAATAAGCCTACTACTTTTAAATTAAAGAAAAGTGATATAATCTGCAATAAATCTGTTCAGAGAGTAGAAAGAATGCAAAATAAAGAATATCAACAAAGTATAACAGCAAAGGAAGCAATCTTTAGAATAACCAGCGCTATAGAAAAACAGAAGAAAGCCGAAGGAAAGGACGACGGATTAAATAAGTTGACACCCTTAATGATTAATGCCCTTGACGTGTTTGGGGTAGGAGATGTGCCTATAGAAAGAACTATTTTTACAAATGATTCTTGGCACGTGACGGTTATCGATAGTTTCGATAAACTTCCCGAAGAGACAAGAAAATGGCTAATGCCTGATGGCCTATTGAGGTATGGTGAACAAGAAAAAACTCTTTTGGAAATTTTAAATATCACTTCAAAGAAAAATCCCGTTACAAAAAAATTACTACTTAACATTCTTTATAAAGGAGATAGTGAGGATAAAGGTCGTAACAATGAGGCCAATTTAAATAATCTTATTAATTTTGGAAAAAAAGAGATTAAAGCAAAAGGTCAGGCTATAATGAGTGGAATTAGAACAGTAAGAAACAAAGGGGAAGAGTCAAAAGAGTCAGTTTATTGGCTAGATAACGTAGATAATTATCGTTGTGAAGAAGGCAATACTGAAATGGAGCGAACCTTAGTATTTCTCAGAGCAGCATCGAAGGAGAAACCTATATCATATATATTTTTAGCCAAAGAAATCTTGGGTGAGGCGACCTTTACGAATGTTACGCATATACGAAATATCTTTGTGAAATTAGAAAATATTCTGGAAAAATCAGAGGAAGTTATTGAACGCGTTCATTTAGATAAGGAACTGGGAAAGCCTAAAGGGCCGAAACAGTTGGGTTTTTATATTGCCAAAAAAGGAAGTCAAGCTACCGAAAGCTCTTCCGTAAAAAAAGAAAGTACCTTAAAAGCGAATCAAGCGAGGCCTTCTGTTGTGCCCGCAAGCCCAGCGCCTTTTAGCAAGCCAAAGGTAACAGCGCCGAAATCCACAAAGGATGTTCTTCTGATTTCAGGAACTTCAGTTATAAGAACAAAACCAATTGATGTAAAAGCGAATCAACCGAATAAAATAAATTCTTCAGAGAATTCTTCAAATAAGTCTCTTGCGCTATCCACTGCTCAAACAGCTGCATTGGCAATAATTCTGAGAGGACCTGTCTATAAATCAACGTTGCAAAAATATAGAATCAATATCGAATCTGGCCAAATTAATGCAATTCACACTATTCTTGCCACCTATCGCCAAAAAGATATAGGAGATAAGTTAAACACGCAAGCCTTTCTAAAAGAATCATTTCTTAAACTTGCGCAATATTTTAAGGAATTTATGGGAAGCAGGGATGAATTGCTCGATAGGAACACCGTAGAGGAAGCAAAGACTTTAATAAAAATGATTCCTGCGCAAATCACAGTTGATAATCTTAGGCTTTTGATGGATGAAATTGGGGCAATTATAAACGCTAATTTTTCGTAAAAAACTCGTCTTTTATTTAAGGTAAAAAGGGAAGTTTGAGGTTGAAGATCTTCGTCCAGAAGAGTGTATAGATTACGATAAAAACCAGCCCCACAATTACGAATAAAACAGGCATTATTGAGCTACCCTTCTTTTTTATCGGCATTATCGGAACTTGGGAGACGGGAGGAACCGTAAAGTTTGGGGCTAAAGCCGCTGTTGGAGCAGCAGCCGGTATTTCGGAATTCATTTGAACAAAGTTAGAGGCTTGTTGTGTGGGGATAGTCGTTGGCGATGCTGGAACAAATTCCGGTTGTGGAATTGGAGCCGATGCTTGAGATAAAGGTGCGGCTTGAGGTTCTGGTATCGTTGTTCCCATCACGCGTTGATAGGCTTCTCTTAATTTAGGATCAAGGCTGGACAATTTTTGTGGATCCATAGTCAATTAATATAGTCTTTTATTTTCAATAATTTGTCAAGTAGGGATCAACTACTGTATACTTAGTCGTATGAAAATTGTTGTTACCCACAGCTCTCCGGATATGGATGCCATAACTTCGGTTTGGCTGATTAAAAAGTATTTGCCGGGATGGGAAAATGCGGTTGTTAAATTTGTGCCTGCAGGAAATAGAATTGACAGCGGAAAATGGGAAAATAAAGATCAAAAATCTCCAATTGAACGCATTGAAAATGACGAAGTGATCCATGTTGACACAGGCTTGGGGCCTTTGGATCATCACCAGACAATGTCTGATCAGGTTTGCGGGGCAAGTCTGACTTGGGATTACGTCAAGGCTAAGAATGATGAATTTAAAGCGCGGGATTCGGAGAAAATCAAAGACAGAATAGAGGCGCTTTCCAGAATGGTAAAAGTAATTGTGGACGTAGACCATTTTAAAGAAGTTTTTTGGAAAGATGCGGTGGCAGATCATCACGAGTTTAATTTAATAAATATTTTGGAAGGACTTAAATTTCAGTTTCCCAATCAGGATGATTACTATGTTGATTTTGTGAGCAAATGTTTAGACGCAATTTTACATGAATTTGAAAACAGAATTTGGGCGGAAAGAGAAATTGCCACCAACGGTCAGGAATTTAAGACGAAATTCGGGAAAGGAATTGGTTTTGAAATTCTCAATGACACGGTGATTAAGTTAGCGCAGAAAATGGGTTACGTGATTGTCCTGCGAAAAGATCCCAGAAAAGGATACGTCAGAATAAAAGCAATTCCGTCAAATGGCAAAGAAAATATAGACTTGACTTCTGCCTACGAAGAATTAAAGAGAATGGATCCGGAAGCTACGTGGTACCTGCATGTTTCCCGAAAGATGCTGCTTAACGGATCGGCAAAAAATCCAAAAATGAAGCCAAGTAAGTTGGGAGTGAAGGAAATAATTGAAGTATTGGAGAAGATCTAATGGGTTGTATTTTTTGTAAGATAAGGGACGGGATTATTGTCAAAGAATTTACCTACGAAGACAAGGATGTGATGGTTTTTCCGGATATTTATCCGATAAAACCGGTACATCTTTTAATTATTCCCAAAGAACATATTGGAGATTTTTTAATGGTAAATGATGAAAAATTAATGACAAAGCTGACAAAAGTAATCCAGAAAATGGTTAAGAAGGAAAAACTGGAAGATAAAGGATATAGGGTTGTGATAAACGGAGGGGGAGCTCAAGCCGTCAATCACCTGCACATTCACCTGGTAGGTCCTTTGGGCAAAACCGCAGAGATGTAGCGTTTTAGGTATTTACTCTCCTTCTCGATTGGAGTAAAATAGGTAACGTCAAGTCAAAGCAATTTGATTTTAGAATCGAGGTGTTTTATTTATGCCAGTAACAGTTAAAAGAATGCCGGGAGACAGCGATGATACGCTCATCCGGAAATTTCAAAGAAAAGTCTTAAATGAAGGAATTATTCCTGAAGCAAAAAGACGCGCTTTTCATTTAAAGCCGTCAGCAGCCCGAAAGCAGAAAAAGGAAGACGCCAGACGCGCAAAGAAAATGTGGTCTTAATATGGAAGACATACAAATCCCCATTTTTGTAGAAAGCAGATATAGGGTTAACAGGAAGCGTATCAAAAAAGCCATTTCCAAAATAATAGCGGAGCATGAAGTTAAAGGGCAAATCGAGGTCTCCGTTGCGATTGTTGGAGATCGGAAGATGCGCGCTTTAAGCAAAAAATACAAGGGTGAGGATAAAACCAGAAATATCTTATCTTTTTCCTTATCTGAAGGAGAATCGACCTATTTGCCAAGCGAAATTTTAAGACTCGGCGACATAGTCCTGTCCTACCCTCAAATTATAAGGGATGCGTCCGCGGAAGAAGTTCTTGTCGATGATAAAATTGATGAGCTGGTAGAACACGGAACACTTCACTTATTAGGAATTAATCATGACTAAGCTATGGTTTTTTATCGGAAATATCGCCCTCAAACAATAGAAGAATTAGACAGCAAAGAAGTTAGAGAAAAGCTTTACAGCGTGCTGCAAAGTCCCGAAGTTTCTCATGCATTTCTTTTTACGGGTCCCAAAGGTTTGGGAAAAACATCAACCGCCAGAATTGTCGCCAAGGTCTTAAACTGTGAGAAAAAAACAAAAGGCGTTGAGCCGTGCAATAAATGCAACCAGTGCATTTCCATAACCAACGGGACCAATATGGATATTCTGGAAATCGACGGCGCGTCCAACAGGGGAATAGATGAAATTAGAGATTTGCGCGAAAAAATAAAATTATCTCCGATGGCTGCTCGCAAAAAAGTTTATATTATCGATGAAGTTCATATGTTAACCCAAGAGGCTTTTAACGCGCTTTTGAAAACTTTGGAAGAGCCGCCAAGCCATGTGGTTTTCATTCTTTGCACAACCGAACCGCAAAAAGTTCCCCCGACAATTTTATCCCGTTGCTTGCGAATTCAGTTTAAAAAAGCCACACAAGAAGAATTAGTCCGTTCGTTTGAAAGAATAATCAAAAGAGAAAAGCTTGGAGCGGATAAAGACGCTCTAAACTTAATCGCTAATCTTTCGGATGGCAGCTTCAGGGATGGAGTAAAAATTTTGGAAGAGATGACCCAAATAGCTAAGAATAAAAAGATAACCAAGGAACTGGTTGAGAAAAATTACGCGATTGCCAGCACTCAATACAAAATTGCGCAGATAATAAAAGCTCTGGAAAATAAAGATGTGAAAAACGGTTTTGAAATAGTTGGTAAGCTTGTGAATGAGGGGGTAGAGATGGGGAATTTTATGCAGGGACTGATTGAAACTTTGCACAACAGCTTGCTTTTCAAAGTCGGAGTTGAAGTGACATCGGGAAGTTCGGCGCTGACGGTAGATAGTCTGAAATTAGAAGTTGAAGAAATAAAAAAATTAATTCAATTATTGTCGCAAGCCAAGAGCGAGCTGAAGTACGCCGTACTTCCTGAGTTGCCTTTGGAATTGGTAATTGCGGAGTGGGGGACGGCTGAAGTAGCGAGCCCTGTCGTCGGTTTATCTCCGGTCAATGCGCCTGCAGTAGGTTCAGTCCGCGCAGTTTTAAATTCCCCTCTTGCCGTTGTTCATCCTCCTATTGAAAAAACAGCGACGGCGACCGTACCCAAACTTACTCAACAGGAATTAGAAAAATATAATGAGCAGGAGGCCTTGTGGAATGCTCTGATAGATAAAGTGAAAACTTATAATCACTCTATAGCTGGGGTCTTGCGCGGATGCAGTATAAAAAGTTATGATGGTAAAATACTTTTATTGCAGACTAATTTTAAGTTTCATAAAGAAAAATTAAGCGAAATAAAAACTAAGGAAATACTAAATAATGCCTGCAAAGAAGTGACAAAAAAAGATGTTAAAATAGAAGTGGTATTGAGGGAGGTGAGATAATCTATGATGAATCCATTTAAGCAAATAGGGGAAATTAAAAAAATGCGAGACCAAGCCATGCAGATTCAAAGGGAGCTTCAGGCAGAAGAAGTCGTAGTTGAAAAGAATGGCGTACACATTGTTATTTCAGGAGACCAAAAAATTAAAGAACTTGTGTCCAACGGAAAATCTGATAATGACATAAAAGACGCTGTTAACGAAGCAATCAAAAAATCTCAGGAAGTTGCAGCCAGAAAACTTCAGCAAATGGGCGGAGGATTGGGCGGACTGCTGGGAGGAATGGGGCAATAGATGAAGATTTTTAGTGGGACTTCCAATCAATTTTTGGCTGAAAGAATTGCCGGGGATTTGGGTACTAAACTTTCCGGCCTTGAGGTGTTTGTCTTTCCTGACGGAGAGAAGAGAATCAGAATTCTTGATAAAGTTTTGGACGAAGATACAGTCGTAGTTCAATCCACTTCAACTCCAGTTGATGAAAATTACATGCAGCTATTCTTCATTATTGATGCCTTGAAAAGAGGCGGGGCTAAATCCGTGACTGCCGTCGTTCCGTATTTTGGCTACCAAAGGCAAGATCATATCTTCCGTGAGGGGGAGGATGTTTCGGTCAAAATGGTGGCCGAAATTTTAAGTAAGATTGGGCTGGAGAAAGTCATAGCGGTAGATTTTCATTCGGTCAAAATAAGAGAGGCTTTTGCGATTCCGGCCCTTGAACTTTCCGCTTTACCTCTTTTTGCTGAAACCATTAAGGAAAAAGCTTTAAATAGGGACGCTTTCCTGGTTTCGCCCGATATGGGGGGAATAAGAAGGATAAAGATTTTATCGGAATTACTTAACAATATGCCTTTCGTTGTCATCGAAAAAAACCGGGATTTAGTTACGGGAGTTGTATCGGCCGATAAATTCGAAGGCCAAATCGGTAAGAAAGCCATTATAGTCGATGACATGATTTCCAGTGGGGGAACAATTACCGTAGCGGCGGATCTTTTGAAGAAGAACGGAGTAGGGGAAGTATGTGTTTTTGCAACTCACGCCGTATTTTCCGAAAAAGCTCCAAAAATTCTTCAAGAGTCTGGAGTAAATTCCGTTTACGTTACGGATACGGTTTTCGTGCCGGAGGAAAAGAAATTTCCGAAACTTAAAATTCTATCAGTTAGTCAAATTATTTCAGACGTTATTAAATAATTGCCCAATTAACGCATTAACGAGTTAACGAATTAAAGATGAAAATTCCGAAGGCGATACAAAATTTAATTGAGTCCTTTGAGAAATTGCCGGGCATCGGCAGTAAAACAGCCCAGCGTCTGACGTTTTATCTCTTACACGTCCCGCAAGGTGAATTGAATAACTTCTCTAATTCAATTCAAAACCTCAAGAAAGGAACAATAATTTGTTCGACTTGTTTTTCAGTGGATGAAGCTGATCCTTGCAGTATTTGCTCTAATTCCGGCCGCGATAAGTCTACGATTTGCGTAGTGGAAGAGCCGTTGGATGTTTTGGCGCTTGAAAAGAACGGTAGGTATAAAGGCTTGTACCATGTCCTGCACGGGAAGATAGATCCCTTGAATAATATTGGTCCGGATGAAATCTACATTAGGCAACTTATGCAAAGGATTAATGATGAAGGACTAATGATTAAGGAGGTAATCTTAGCCACGAATCCGACCATGGAAGGAGAGGCTACAGCAATGTATATCAGTAGGCAATTGAAAATTGAAAATTCTAAATTGAAAATTACGCGGATTGGCCGCGGGTTGCCGACCGGAGCAGACATTGAATATGCGGACGAGCTAACTCTACAGCGTGCCATGGAAGGCCGAAGCGAATATTAACTTTAAAGTATAATAATTCTTATGGACGATACGACGATTTTGGGTTCGGCGCTTGGACAAATTGGACAAACTGCCAAAAAAGTTGGACAGCAGATTGTAAGGTTACCTGAAGAGATGGCCGGGGATTTGGGTGAGCAGGTTGGGGGGAATAAATCTCCTGACTCTGTTCAAGATCAAGGTCAAGCAATGCAATGGCAGTCGGATGAAGAAAGAATAAAATTTTTGCAAGATTTATACGGTAAGTCTGACATGTCCAAAGATGGGGCCAAGACAGAAGCTCCTCAAAATTCTGCTAATGCTCAAGCTCAAAAACCTTCGGAATTTCAGGAGCAGATTGCCAAAGAAACGCCCGAGGAGCAGAAAAGATTAATGGAGCTTCGGAATCAATTACATAAAGAAAATTATTATGATCCGACTTTTAATCCGGTCAAAAAACAGGAAGGGAGGCCGGCGGAGAAAGTAGAAAATGAAAAAAAGCAGGAAATGATGGATTTGCAGCAAAAAGAAGAGAAAAAACCGCAACCGTTGGCAGTAGTCAGAGAGCAAAACAAGGCAGAAATGTTCCGAGGCGCTGCAGGATAAATATTGCTTCGTAACCGCAGTCGATTCTTAGTTCATCTGAAAGCGGATTACTCCGCTGTGTTATAATCTTGTTATGTTAAAGATCTATAATACTCTTTTCCGAGAGGTTGAGGATTTTAAGCCGCAAAATCCGCCATTGGTAACGATGTACACCTGCGGACCGACGGTTTATGACTACCAGCACATCGGCCATATGCGAAGATATGTCGGCGATGATATCTTGATCCGCGTTTTGGAATTTAACGGCTTCAGAGTCAAGCAGGCGATGAATATTACAGATGTCGGACACTTGGTTTCAGATTCCGATACGGGTGAGGATAAGATGGAAAAGGGAGCGCGCAAATTCGGAATGAGTACTTGGGAAATTGCCAAAAAATTTGAAAAACAATTCTTAAATTCCATTGACGCCTTAAATATTCAGCGACCGGATATTCTGATGCACGCCACCGATTACATTAAAGAGCAGATTGTCTTTATTCAAATTTTAGAACAAAAAGGCTATACTTATAAAATTTTGGACGGGATATATTTTGACACTTCTAAATTTCCAAATTACACCAAACTGTCCGGTCAGAATGTGAGCGAATTAAAGGCCGGAGCGAGAGTGGAAATGGTCGAGGGAAAAAAACATCTGACTGATTTTGCTCTGTGGAAGTTTTCGCCCCAAGGTCAAAAAAGACAAATGGAGTGGGAGAGTCCGTGGGGCGTAGGTTTTCCCGGCTGGCATATTGAATGTTCGGCCATGGCCATCAAGGGTTTGAATACCGAGACTTTGGATATTCACACCGGCGGAATTGATCATATTTCAATTCATCACACCAATGAAATAGCCCAGTCGGAAGCAGCCACCGGCCAAAAGTTTGTAAACTACTGGGTTCATCATAATTTTTTGCATGTTGATGGGAACAAGATGAGTAAAAGCACCGGCAATATTTTTACGGTTGAAGATGTGGTCAAAAAAGGTTTCGATCCATTGGCTTTGCGTTATTTATATCTTCAGACTCATTACCGCCAGGAAATGAATTTTACTTGGGATGCTTTGGGTGCAGCGCAAGTGGCTTACAAACGCTTGATCGATGAAGTGGCAAAATTGCGCCAGCCAAAGGGAGGAGTTCCCGAATATGAAGAAGAGTTCTTGGAGGCGATAAACGATGATCTGAATATGCCCAAGGCTCTTTCCGTAGTTTGGGAATTGATAAAATCCGATTATTCTGACAGCGATAAGGCGGAAAGCTTACTAAAAATGGATCAGGTTTTAGGTCTTGATTTTGAAAAAGCCCGCGAGAAAAAGAAACTTTTAAAAATTGTCGTCCCCAACGATGTGCAAATGCTCATTGAAGAGCGCAATCGATTGAGAAAACAGGGGAGTTATACTCAAGCAGATCACGTCCGCAATAAAATTAAAAAACTGGGCTATAATATCAAGGATACAGATAAGGGAGCGCTAATTGAAAAAATCTGATAATTTAAATTTCTTCAAACTATTGGCCTACGGGTTTTCGATTGTTTCTTTTCTGATTTCAATTGC
>Ga0182027_10001871_pt1 | contig 34416 bp, 27 predicted proteins | sample 712E1DmetaG_FD_121300 | JGI IMG/M metagenome (GOLD analysis project Ga0182027, IMG submission 121300) | Permafrost microbial communities from Stordalen Mire, Sweden - 712E1D metaG (Illumina Assembly) | ecosystem: Environmental > Terrestrial > Soil > Wetlands > Permafrost | place: Sweden...
CACCCAGTGTGAATTTCCTGGTTTCATCAGTTGAAAAATCAAACCTCACGGTATTTTTAATGCTTCTCGAATAGATGGAATCATACGTGATATTATGAGTTACTAATATTGTATCATAAAATCCTGATGTTGGATACGAGTCATGGTAGGTTCGTACATTACTTTCTATAATAAAAATCTGTGAGAAAGTACCGCTTAATCCAAAAAATCCTGACCGTTTATGTGAAGTACTGTCTGCTTTTGTTTTTGGAGTGCTTTCAAAAGTGTAACGCTGTACCAGCAAAAGGTTACGGTTCTTGACTGTACTACTTGCTACATCAAGGCTTCCCAAAGCTACAGGAATCTGGAGTGTATTTGAGTGATTAAGCTGTGTCTTATCAGTTATCCCGCCATTTTCGTACGATAACAGGTTATTTATACCGGCTGAAAGGTAGAGTTTATATTTATCTCCTGTGTATGAACTGTAGAAAGTAAATGTTTTATCCTCTGACCTCTGGTAATTATATTGTCCAAGACTATATATTATATCGTATATAAGTCCGAAATTGATAAATCTGTTCACGTTCTGTGAATGCCTTACCCTGAAAGTTTGTTCCGAAGTTGCAGCAGGTCCTGCAAAAGACCAGTCCAGTTCTGTATAAGGAACCTGGGTATTCATGAATAGTGCATTGGAAGGGAGATGCATAAAAGGGTAATAATAGGCATATAGGAATTTATCAGGATCTGTTATCCTGTCAAAAAAATTGACCTGGTAAAAAGGAAGGCCATAATTACCAAGTGTTGCATTTACAGGTGAGTATTTGTCTGCTATTTTGAACCGGTTAGATAATGAAAATACTGTGTCAATCGGGATATTTACCTCTTCAGAATAGTCGGCAGAGAGAGTCCATTCCTTTAATATCCTTGGCTTTTTTACAGAATCTGTTTTATGTGTATTTAAATTTTTTGAATTTATTATAGAATCCTGTTTCTGGGCATTTGACCTGGATGGAATAACATTTGGTTTCTGGGCATATAAACCTGAAAAAAAAGCTAAAAACAGTATTATAGAAATGTGTCTGATCATCAGGTGCAAATATAGAAAATATGAAAGGGGCTTTGTCTTGAAATTATATTAAATTTAAACGCAAAGGTCGCAAAGTTATTGTAAAGACTGCAAAGAACTGAATTTCAACAATATATCTTTACGTGCTTTGCTCTATTAATCACTATAGGAAAAGCGTGGGCTTTTGCTCCATTAAAATCTATCAGGTTACAATTAGTTGAGATTCCTCATTCCGAGCGAAAGCCAAGGAATCTTCCTCCAGATTTTCCCGAAACAATAAAACAAACCTTTTTGAGCAGACTTCTAATCTATGTTATCATTCAGATAAGCGTTGTTCTCCCTTAAGACGGGTTCGTCATTATCATCCGATGTTAAGGTGAACTTTGACAATTTGCTTTCAGCTCCACCCTCCGGTGACCCAATAGAGAGGTTTCTTCTGACATATGCAGGCACATCTTCAAACGTATCAATATTCTCCTTCATTGTTTTATTTGAAAGACCTTCCCTTTTCAGGATGTTTTGCATATGTTTCACTTTTCTCAGAGTCGCTTCTGGCTTTTCAGTGTTCTCATCATTCTCCGTTTTTCTCCTGTTTCTTATCTCATCCATTTCATGACTATGCTCAAGACTGAAATCAATCACTCCCTGAGATTCTTCTTCAAAATCGGTAATGATTGACTTTTTACCCTTTTCATGAACAGAAAATACATCACTACCTGTTTCAGGTACTATCCTGGTGGGAATTGCATTTTTATTTGTCAGCAACTCTACCTTACTGGACTTTTTAGGCTTATAAGGCTGGAAAATACTGTTCGATTCAAATCCAGTTGCAATAACCGTAACACTAATCTCTTCATTAAGGTTTTCATCCTTCGATAATCCTCTGATGATCAAGGCATCATCTGAGGCAGCATCGTACATATAATCAGTTATTTCACCAAGTTCATCCATGGTGATCTCATGTTCTCCGCTTCCTGAAGAAATGTTTATCAGGATACTTTTTGCCCCGGTGATATCATTTGAATTCAACAATGGTGAGGCGAGTGCATTTTCGATTGCTTTTATTGCCCTGTTTTCTCCGGCTGCCTTACCCATACCCATAATAGAGACTCCCGAGTTTTTCATTACAGTTTCCACATCGGCAAAATCAACATTAATATAACCTGTGACAGTGATGATTTCCGCAATTCCTTTTACAGCTGTAGTCAGAATGTCATCAGCCTTTGCAAATGCTGTGGAAACAGGTTGGTTACCATAAATCTCCCTTAGCTTTTCATTGTTTATAACCAGCAATGAATCGACATAATCCTTAAGTTCCGTTACACCGTCAATAGCATGCCGGATACGTACTTTCCCTTCGGATTTAAAAGGGATTGTGACAACAGCAATGGTGAGTAGTCCGGCTTCTTTGCAGGCTTTTGCAATTACCGGTGCAGCTCCGGTACCGGTACCTCCTCCCATTCCTGTTGTTATGAAAACCATCTTCGTGTTTCCCGATAATGCATCCATCACATCGTCAATATTTTCTATAGCTGCCTGTCTGCCAATTTCCGGTTTACTCCCGGCTCCCCTTCCTTCGGTAAGTGCTTCTCCGATCTGGACTTTTATGGGTACCTGGCTTTTTAACAGAGCCTGATGGTCGGTATTACAAATCACAAAATTCACATCCGTGATGCCCTTTTCAAACATGTGATTGACAGCATTGTTGCCTCCACCGCCTATTCCGAGAACTTTAATAATCGACGACCTCTCTACGGGTAGATCAAAGTTCATTATATCGTCTGACATAGTGTAGTTATTAAATTGGTTATGAACAGCTTATGTTTATATATGGCTCTATTTATTTGTTATAGGCTGATCTTCAACCTCAAACATCCTTGAAAGCATAATTTTAATTTTTTCCGTGAGCGATATTTTTTCCTCTTCCTGAACAGGGCCTACGAATGTTTCTTCATCTTCTTCCTTATGTTGGTCAACTATCACCGCTGTGGGTTTGACAAATTCTTCAGAATTGCCGGCATTGAATGACTTTTTATATGTTTCAAGATATTCAAAGCCTCGCATTATCAAACCAACGCTTGTTGCGTACATTGGCTGGTTAATTTCATTTTTCGAGGATCCTGCAAGATGTTCATTGGGCAGACCAATTCTTACATCCATGGCAGTTTTGAACTTCATCAGTTGGGGAAGGTGTCTCAGCATGGCACCTCCGCCTGTGATTACAACACCGGCAGCAAGTTTATCAGCATATCCTGAATTTTGTATTTCAAAATTAACTGCATCGATAATCTCTTCCATCCTTGACTGGATTATATAAGCAAGGCTTTTAAAAGATATCTCTTTTGGTTCGCGTCCGCTGATACCAGGTATGGAAACAACCTTATCTTCAGGTGCAATATCTCCAAGAGCTGAACCATACTGAATTTTAAGCTGTTCTGCATGCCGCTGTAGTATCGCACAACCCTCCTTAATATCTTTTGTCACTACATTCCCGCCAAACGGTATTACTGCAGTATGGCGAATAATATTATCATAATAGACAGCCACATCTGTGGTTCCTCCACCGATATCGACCAGGACGACTCCGGCCTCTTTTTCGTCATCGGTAAGCACAGCATCAGAAGAAGCCAGCGGTTCGAGAATCATATCCTTCACCGTAAGATTTGCTTTCCTGATACATTTTTCTATGTTTTTTGCTGCAGCGACCTGACCTATCACAATATGGAAATTAGCTTCCAATCGCCTTCCGCACATACCTATAGGACTCTTAACCCCGGTTTCGTTATCGACAATGAAATTCTGAGGGATAACGTGAATTATCTCTTCCCCGATGTCGATATGTATCTTATGCATATCTTCAATCAGTTTGAAGACTTCCTCTTTTTTGATTTCATCGTCATATGCTTCACGCATTATATAGCCTCGGTTCTTCATACTTTTGATATGTTGCCCGGCTATTCCAACAAAGACTTCAGAGAATAGAATCCCTGATCTTTTCTGTACGTCCTCCACGGTAGTCTGAATGGCGTTTACTGTCTCCTCAATATTAAGAACAACGCCTCTCTTAACACCTTTTGAAAGAGCTTTACTAAGTCCGAGAATCTCAATTTTCCCATTCTCGTTTTTCTTACCGACAATTGCCACAATTTTTGTGGTTCCTATGTCGATGGCTGCTACATACTGTTCCTTTTTGTTCATAACTTATATATGGTTATTTCTGATTATCTCTTTTTTTACAAACTATCTGATCTTTAAATTCAAGGTTTATCAATGAATATTTATTCCAACCTACTTCAGGCAACACCTTATCGTAGAAAGCTTCAAGGTTTCTGAGTTTCCCTTCATAATTTTCAGCAGTTCCAAGGTGTATCTGCTGGTTTCCTGCACGCGGGATAAGGTCAATTTCATCGTTTCCATCTACGTAGATCTGATCGATCTGAGCCGACCAGAATTTGTCATCATTTATATAATTCACCAGGTGATAAATATCTTTAAGAATTGATTTTTTTATACTGGTGTCAAGAACACTTACCCCGTTAAGCATGGCTACACTGATATTAACATTGCCTTCGACAATATGCAATCGAGGGTTATAAAGGTTTCTTCTCCTCATGACAACTCCGTCTTCATCAACAAAATAGTCTCCTCCGTTGTCGGGCATCACTCTCATAACCGGATTACGTTGTTCTACATAAACATGTACAGTTCCATCAATAGTCATATACGCTTCGGCTTTCTTTAATTCTCTTAATACATTAATCCTGTTTTCAATTGCCGAGACTGATATTTCTTTGACAGGTTTACCGGCTATTCTGCCTGAGTTCCCGTATGCAAGGTTTAAGAGCTGCTTCTTTGTAACAAAATGATAATCAGACGAGTCGCTTATATCAATAACTATTCCTCCGCATGGCCTCGAATTCGTGGAACTGGCCATATAAACCGGTATTATTATAAGGTATAATACAGGGATGATCAATAGTATTTTCAGAAACTTCTTCATTTCACTCTCTCTCTCTTAAGCTTTTCCTCGATAGGTCCAACCAGTGTATCAATATCGCCGGCTCCGATTGTTAAAAGAACATCAAGTTCGGGGGTATCCAGTTTACCGGGGATATCCTCTTTTGCCAGCAGCCTTTTTTTACCGGATCTCATTTTGTTGAATATCAATTCGGATGTAACTCCTTCTATCGGTTTTTCACGGGCAGGATAAATTGGTAACAGTATTACTTCATCCAGTTCATCGAGTATTTTGGCAAAACCATCAGCGTGGTCGCGAGTACGTGAAAAAAGATGCGGTTGAAAGATCCCTGTAATTTTCCGTCCGGTAAAAAATTCCTTAATACATGTTATGCATGCCCTGATCTCCTCAGGATGATGAGCGTAATCATCAACATAAGCAAGGCCCGGAAAATTTATCCTTATATCAAACCTTCGTCTTACGCCCTGGAAGAGCAGAACAGCTTTCCTGATTTCCTGTTCCGTAACACCGCACATTAATGCTACTGCAATAGCTGCTGTGAAATTTTCTATATTAATAATACCAGGAAACGCAAAGTGCAAATTTTCAATTGTTGTCGAAGGTGTTTTAATATTGAAACTGTAATAGTCTTTATGACGCTTAATACCGGTTGACCGGAAATCAGCATCGCTATCTAGTCCGTAGGTATAGCAGGACACTCCTTCAGGAACAACAATTTCTTTGCGTATTTTGTTGTTTACTATAAGCTTGCCTCCTTGTCTGATTTTTCCGCAAAATTCATTGTATGCCTTTATCATCGTACCCTCATCGCCATAAATATCAAGATGGTCGGCGTCAAGAGAAGTCACAACAGCCATAAATGGTTTGAGCCGGTGGAAAGAACGGTCGAATTCGTCAGCTTCCATAACTGTATATTTGCTGTCACCCAATAGAAGATTTGAATCATAGTTCTTTGATATACCGCCAAGAAATGCTGAACAATCGATATGTGACTGCTTCAACAAATGTGCTATCATCGTCGATACGGTGGTCTTACCATGTGTGCCCGCAACGGCAAGAGTGTCTGTATTCAACGATATTTCTCCAAGGATCTTAGATCTTTTATAGATCAGGTATCCGTTACTTCTGAAAAAGGAAAGAATTTTGTTTTCGGCAGGAATAGCAGGAGTGTAAACTATAATGACCCTGCTCTTATCTGAAACATTCCTGAAAAGATCAGGAAGAACACTTAAATCATCTTTATAAGTTACTGCACAACCATTTTCAATTAATGAATGAGTTATACTGCTTTCTGATCTGTCGTATCCTGCAATTGTATAGCCTCCTTTTACAAAATAGAGAGCAAGTGCGCTCATGCCGATACCACCGATCCCGACAAAATATAATCCTTCTATATTTTTGAACTCAATCATTTTCCGATAAGCTTAAGTACTTCTTCAGCAATCCTTATATCAGCATCCCTTCCGGCCATTTTCAGTATGTTCTCCGAAAGCATATCTCTTTTGGTTTTATCTGAAATCAGTTTAATTGCCTCATCTACAAGAGTTTTACATGCCTGATTATCTGCTATTAATACAGCTGCGTTTCTGGTTGACAGAGCTTCTGCATTCCTTGTCTGGTGATCTTCTGCAACATTCGAAGAAGGAATCAGAATTACAGGTTTGCCAACGAGACATAATTCAGAGATGGTTCCTGCCCCTGCTCTTGATATAATTATATCTGCAGCAGCATAAGCATAATCCATCCGGTTAATAAATCCGTGCACTGATATATTTCCGCTGAATGATAAGGAAACCAGGGCATTAACATTTTCAAAATAATATTTCCCTGTCTGCCACAGCCATTGGCAATCTGAGTCCCTGAGCTTATTTATGTTTTCGGACATACAGTTATTTATGCTTCCGGCTCCGAGTGAACCACCCAGGACGAGAATCACCGGGAACTCTTTTTTAAGGCTGAAAAATGAAAGTGCTTCATCCCTCAAACTTTTAAGATCATCGAAATTCTGTCGTACAGGATTACCTGTTTTTATTATTTTTTCAGCCGGAAAATACTTCTCCATCCCATCGTATGCCACACAAATAGCTGAAGCTCTTTTAGCAAGAAGTTTGTTTGTTACGCCGGCATAACTGTTCTGTTCCTGAATCAGGGTCGGAATTCCCATCCTTCCTGCCTGTCTGAGAACCGGTCCGCTTGCATAGCCACCTACACCAACAACAACATCAGGTCGGAAATCCTTTATAACCTTTTTTGCTTTGCTTAGACTCTTTAAAAGTTTTATAAGAACTGAAATGTTTTTCAGTGACAGGTTCCTGTACAAACCCGCAACCGGCAATCCGATTATCCTGTAACCTGCAGCAGGAACTTTTTCCATTTCCATTCTTCCTTCTGCACCAACAAAAAGGATCTCCGTCTCAGGCTCAATTTTCCTGAGAGCATTGGCAATTGATATAGCCGGGAAGATATGCCCGCCTGTACCACCGCCACTGATTATAATCCTTTTATGTTTTTGCTGGTTCATATATTTTTTCTCCTTCATCGGAAATTTCTTCTTCAGGCAGTTCTTCTTTTTTTATTCTTGCATTTACCACCCTGCTTACGCTCAGTATTGCACCTATTGAAAAACTCATTACAAGAACAGAAGTTCTTCCCCAGCTTACCATTGGAAGTGTCTGTCCGGTAACCGGAAACAGTCCAACAGCAACCATCATGTTAAGCATTGCCTGAATGACGATCATCACAATAAGACCCAGCACAAGAAAGGCCGGGAATGCAGTTTCGCATTTTTTGGCAATAGTGATCCCTCTGAACAGCAGTATCATATATGCCAGAATAAGCGGGATGGCGCCGAACAGTAGTCCATATTCTTCTATTATAATTGCAAAAATGAAGTCAGAGTTAGATTGCGGAAGCATGTTTCTCTGGGTACTTTTACCGGGAGCTTTTCCAAATAACCCGCCCGTTGAGATCGCAATCTTCGCCTGGTTAGACTGATAATCTCCGTCTTCATTCCCCTTGCCTGAAATAAATTGTTCTATCCTGTTTTTCCAGACCTGTACCCTGTTATCCTTTTTAACCACGGCCAGCACCATGGCAAAGAGAAGAACCGCGACTACTCCAACTCCTATATAGGCGAGAAGAAATTTGAGAGGGACCCTTCCTATGAACATTATTATCATGCTCATTCCAAATATCATAAGCGCTGTAGAAAGGTTTTCAGGCATGATCAGGCCGCAGACAATACCAACCGGTAGAATAAAATACTTTGAAACAAGCATAAAATTATTCAACTCCTTCTGGTATTTGGCCAGAGATCTGGCGAGATACAACACGAGAGCCACTTTGGCAACATCTGATGTCTGAAGTCTGAATCCGGTTCCGGGAATAGTAATCGAGCGCATTGCCTCATTAACCCTTGACCCCAAAGCAAAAGTCAACACCAGCAATCCGACAGAACCGATAAGAATCAATCCTGCCATAGAAAAATAAATTCTGTAAGGAAGGTAATGAACGACTACGATTATGACCAGACTTAATACAAGCATAAGAAATTGACTCTTAAGAAAGTATGTCGTATTTCCTCCATATTTCATGAAGGCCACGCCTACTGAAGAACTATAAACAGCTAAAAGTGAATAGATCATAAAAAGAGCTACCAGGCCCCAGATCGCCTTGTCTCCTTTAAATGTCTTTGTAAGCCAGCCTTGTTGCATTAATTTATTTGTTATAGGTTCCTTACAGCCTGTTTAAACTGACGACCCCTGTCTTCATAGTTCTTGAATAGATCAAAGCTTGCACATGCAGGTGATAAAAGTACCGTTTCACCTTTCCTTGCCAGGTAGTAGGAAGACCTTACGGCTTCTTCCATGGATGTAGTTTCCACAATAGTTGTAACCTTATCTTTAAAGGCCTCAATTATTTTTTTGTTATCCTTTCCAAGGCAAACTATAGCTTTGACCTTCTTTTTGACTACCGGGAACAGCTCCGTATAATCATTCCCCTTATCAACCCCGCCGACAATCCATATAATATTGTTTTCCATGCACTCAATAGCATACCATGTTGAATTGACATTTGTAGCTTTTGAATCGTTTATGAAATTGATACCACAAACCGTAATAACCGGTTCCAGTCGATGTTCAACTCCCTGAAAATCAGCCAGACTTTCCCTGATTATCTCCTTGCGGATATTAAGAATTTTTCCTGCAATGGCTGCTGCCATTGAGTTGTAGATGTTGTGACGGCCTCTAAGCGCAAATTCATGAATAGTCATAAGGTTGGTTTTATTTTGGTAATCAATTATCAATTCGTCGTTTTCGATATAAGCAGCCATGCCTTCCTTTATTTCGTCAGAAAAAGGCAACAGTGTCATTTCATGTTTTTTTCCGGATAATTCAGTTTTTATAATAGGGTCTCCTTCCCAGTAGATCAGAAAATCATCCTTTTTCTGGTTTTGTATTACCCTGAACTTGGAATCTATATAGTTCTGAAGCTTGTAATCGTATCTGTCGAGATGATCGGGTGTAATATTTAAAAGTACAGCAATATCAGCCTTGAATTCATACATGCCGTCAAGCTGAAAACTGCTCAGTTCAATTACATAATAATCATACGAACCTTCTGCAACCGCCATGGCAAAACTGTTACCGACATTGCCTGTCATCGCAGCATTCTTTCCGGCTTTTTTCAGAATATGATAGATAAGATTGGTTACAGTTGTTTTACCATTGCTTCCTGTAATACAGATCTTTATACCTTTAGCGTACCTGCCGGCAAATTCAATTTCTGATATAACAGGGATGCCTTTCTCGCGTATCTTCTTAATTATTGGAGCATTTTCAGTTATTCCGGGACTCTTAATAACTTCATCAGCTGAAAGTATAATTGACTCATTGTGATTCCCTTCCTCCCACTTAATACTGTTTTTTTCAAGGATTTCCCGATAATTTTCTTTTATCTGGCCTTTATCAGAAACAAAAACATCAAATCCCTGTTTTTGTGCAAGCACTGCCGATCCTGCACCACTCTCACCTGCCCCAAGTATTACAATCTTCTTAGTCATCTTATTATCTTATCTTAAGCGTCACGATACTTATTACTGCTAATATTATTGCCACAATCCAGAACCGCGTGACAATCTTCGGTTCGGGGAAACCTTTTTTCTGATAATGATGATGAAGCGGCGCCATCAGGAAAATCCTTCTTCCCGCCCCATATTTTCTTTTTGTTCTTTTAAACCAGCTAACCTGCAATACAACTGACAGGTTTTCAACAAGGAAAATCCCGCAAAGGATAGGGATTAAAAGCTCTTTTCTGATTATTATGGCAAATACGGCTATGATACCACCGAGTGCCAGGCTTCCGGTATCACCCATAAAAACCTGTGCCGGAAATGAATTGTACCACAGGAAACCGATAGTAGCTCCGATAAAAGCGCTGGCGAAAATAACTAGTTCCTCAGACCCAGGGATATACATAATATTCAGATAGTTGGCATAAATAAAATTACTGGAGACATAAGCCAGTATCGCAAGTGCCGTTCCTATTATTGCCGAAGTCCCTGTCGCAAGTCCATCAAGTCCATCAGTCAGATTTGCACCATTTGAAACTGAAGTAACTATGAATATTACTATTATCACGAACACAATCCAGGTGTACGGACGCCTGTGTTCAGCATTGATAAATGATACCAGCCATGAATAATCGAACTCATTATTTTTTACAAACGGTATAGTGGTTTTTGTTGACTTTTTTTCCATTGTAATCACACCCTTAGCAGGAATATTCGCTGAAATGTTGAGCATCTCATGCCTATCTCTTAAGGTAAGATTTGAAACATCTACTTTTTCCGCAATCCTGACCTCATTACTAAAAAACAGGGTTAACCCAATAATGATTCCGAGGACTATCTGACCTGCAATCTTGAACCTTCCTGCAAGTCCTTCTTTGTTCTTTTTAAAAATCTTTATATAATCATCAAGAAAACCGATTAGCCCCAGCCAGAATGTTGTTATCAGCATCAGGATGATATAAACGTTCCCCAGCTTTGCAAATAAAAGAGTAGGAATAATAATTGAGGCAAGAATTATAATCCCTCCCATCGAAGGTGTTCCCTGCTTCTTGTATTGCCCCTCCAGTCCTAGGTTTCTGACAACTTCTCCAACCTGCTTCCTCTGAAGATATTGAATGATCCTCTTACCTATCAGCAGGGAAATAATCAGAGAGGTGATAACAGCAGCAGCAGACCGGAATGAGATGAAGGTAAATAACCTGGCACCGGGGAAATTAACTGATTCAAGATAATTAAATAAATAGTAAAACATTTTCCCTTTGTTTTATTTAGATAGCAATGCATTTTTCAACTCTTCCCTGTCATCAAAGTGATTTTTTACCCCCTTAATTTCCTGGTAAGTCTCATGTCCTTTACCTGCAATTAGTATCACATCGCCTTCTTTTGCAAGCATAACTGCTGTTTTAATAGCTTCATGACGGTCAGTTATTCTGAGAATTTTTCTTTTTAAGTCCGGGGTTATTCCGGCTTCCATCTCGTCAAGAATTTTTTCCGGATCCTCACTTCTTGGGTTATCTGAGGTGAGTATGACTTTGGTGCTTCCTTCAGCCGATATTGCTGCCATCTCCGGGCGTTTCGTCCGGTCACGGTCGCCACCGGCACCGACAACAGTTATAAGCTGAACTCCACCTTCACGGATTTTATTAATTGTATCTATCACATTTAAAAGAGCATCAGGTGTATGGGCATAATCGACAATGCCTGAAATACCTCCCGGAGATTTTATTACTTCGAGTCTTCCTGAAACAGGATGAAGATCGCTGAGAACAGTTAATATCTCTTTTTTTGCAGCGCCCAGAAGTTCCGATGCAGCATAAACTGCAAGCAGATTAGATGCATTAAAATCACCGATAAACCTGGTCCATACCTCCTCTCCCTGAATCTTTAATCCCATGCCCTCGAAACCCTGCTCAATAATATTACAACGGTAATCGGCCATTCCCCGTACAGAAAACGTGTAATGACGGGCCAGGCAATTCTGTAACATAACCCTGCCATTCCGGTCATCAACATTTACAAGTGCAAATGAATTTTGTGGAAGTGAATCAAAAAAACTCTTTTTTGCAGCCAGGTAATTATCAAATGTCTTATGATAATCGAGGTGATCGTGAGTAAGGTTCGTGAAAATACCTCCGACAAATTTTAGCCCTGCTATCCGTTTCTGATCAGCAGAGTGAGAGCTGACTTCCATAAATGCATAATCACATCCCTCGCTGACCATCTCTGATAAAAGTCTGTTGAGCTGAACAGGATCGGGTGTTGTATGTGTCGCCTCAAGTTCCTTTTCATTAATATAATTGCAAACAGTTGAAAACAATCCGCATTTATAACCCAGCCGCAGGAACATCCTGTATAGCAGAGTAGCAATTGTTGTCTTACCGTTTGTTCCTGTAACACCAACCAGGTTAAGTGAATATGAAGGATTTCCGAAGAAGTTGGATGCCGCCAATCCCAGTGCTTTTGCAGAATCACCTGTTTTTATCCAGCAGATACTTTTGTCGGGTTTTTCAGGAAGTATTTCACAGATAACAGCAGAGGCACCTGAAGCTATTGCAGAGTTAATAAAATCGTGCCCATCGCTTTTATATCCCTTAACCGCTACAAACAGGGAATCCTTTCCCACCTTCCGTGAATCAAATTCAATACCGGATATAACTCTGTTTTTTGTTCCGATTACAGAAACAATTTCAATTCCGTTTAATATTTCCTCAATCTTCTTCATTTCACATATTCATCTCGAGAGAAACGACTGTCCCTTCATTGTACCTTGCACCATGTTCAGGAGATTGTCTCAGCACCTTTCCTTTTCCACTGATTTTAACTCTTAACCCATTGTTTTCAAGGAGATAGACCGCATCACGCAGACTCATTCCTCTCACATCAGGTATAAGACCAGGCAGTATCTTCACACCCGCCAGACTTACAGTATCGCCACTTTCCCGGGTAGCAACCCAGTCATCATCAGCAGTACGCCGATACCTGACATCGAGGTTTTTAAGCACTTCGTTTATATCGGCCCTGTATCCGTTACCGGCATCAGGAGCAGATGGTTTTATTTCATCTTTTTTTTCGGGTTTGAAATCCCTGAAAAACCTTGTTGCATAAACCTTATCAGAGATCTCCTTGAAGACGGTTCCTGCCACCACGTTTCCGAAATAAACCCCGTTTGAAGGGGAATTAACTACAACTATACAGGAATAGAGAGGATTCTCAGCAGGAAAATACCCTACAAAAGAGGCCGAATACGATACGCTTGTGCCGGTTTTGTAACCATACTTATTTTTTGCTATCTGAGCGGTCCCTGTTTTTCCTGCAATTTTATAATTGGGGTTTCTAAGATTAGTTGCAGTACCGCGTTCAACTACTCCCTCCATCATTTTTTTAGCTTTCCGTATTGTTGAACGAGATGCTATCGAGTTGATTATGACCTCAGGTTCGAAGCTCTTTATAATGCTTCCATTTCTCATGATTGCAGTCACAAAAAGCGGGCGCATCATTTTCCCGTCATTTGCTACGGCATTATAGAAAGTTAGTATTTGCAATGGTGTCAGCTGTACTTCGTAACCATGTGACATCATCGGCAATGAAACTCCCGACCATAATTTATCTCCGGGATATCTGATAAGAGGTTCCCCTTCCCCTTTTATCTGCAGATCAAGTGGCTTATTCAATCTCATGGCATAAAGCCGGTTCACGAAATCTTTAGGTTTGTCTTTGTAATGCTCGTAGATAAGCTTAGAGGTTCCCACATTAGATGATTCTTCAAATACCTGTTTGACTGTTATTATGCCATGTTCTTTTGTGTCCTTGATAACCCTGTCGTAGAATTTCACACTTCCATTACCGGTGTCGACAATATCACCTGTATCAATTACCCCATCTTCAATTGCGGCCATAAGAGACGGGAGCTTAAATGTTGAACCCGGTTCGGTGCTCTCGGCAATGGCGTAGTTATATGATTCGTGATATTTCCCATCGCTTTGAAGACCAAGATTAACAATGGCTTTAATATTTCCTGTTGAAACCTCCATTAGTACCGCGCAGCCATGGTCAGCGTCATTTTTCCTGAGCTGATTCAGAAGCGCAGTAGTTGCTACATCCTGCAGATCGAGATCAAGAGTAGTTACAATATCATTCCCGTCTTTCGATTCAACACTGTTTGGACCATCAACAGTTATCCAGTCGCCTCCTGTAAGCCTTTGTTTCATAGCAACACCGTTTTTCCCTGCCAGATCTTTATCAAAAGCACCCTCTATGCCAACCTCATTGCCTTCACTTCCCAGATTGAGATAACCGATGGTCCGGGCTGCAAGATCACCACCCGGGAGTATCCTTCTGTTTTCAGCCTGAGGTACCATGCCCCCTTTATACTGACCCTCTCTGAATATTGGAAGTTCTTTCAGCTTTTTAAGTGTTTCATAGTCAACTTTCCGTTGAATGAGGAAATAGCGATCACCCTTTTCCCTGGCCTCTGATATTTCTGATTTCCAACCTGAAGCGGATCTTTCGCCTAAGAGTTGAGCCAGTCCTGTGGATAATCCGTTAATTCCAGTCGACCATGTAGCAGAAGACATTCCACTGCTTCGGGTGTCCATATAGATTGTATAATATGGAACCGAGCTTGCAAGGAGGCGCCCATCACTGGTAAGTATATCGCCCCTGTTTGCAGGCATTTCGGCAGTTTTAAAGACAAATTTCTCACTCATATCTGCCCATTTGGTACGCTGAACATATTGCAGAATAAGGATGCGTACAAGCAGTGCCACAGCCAGTAATCCAATTATAAAATATACCAGAGCTCCACGCCATATTATTTCATCCCTCTTTGCCATTCCTTTATTTCCTGTTAACCAATAATTTATATGGTGGAGTTTTCAGCTCTTCAAGGTTCAACCCCTTTTCCCTGACCATGCTGAATACTTCAGACTGCTTACTGATATCCATAAGAGCGGCTGAAGTTGAAAGTGACTCAGCTCTCAGGTCTTTAACCTCTCTCTGAAGCCTTGTGGTTTCTCTGGTTATTTTTTCAGCATGAAACCTGTTTCCAATGTAAACTGCAGTGAGGAAGGTTAGCAGCGAAACATAACCAAGGTTTTTAAGAATGATCTTTTCAGAAACCATACTCCCGCTCAGGAGTTCTTTAATGAAACTTCCGGGTTTTATCTGCTTATTATTATTTTCTTTAATATTTTCCTTAATATCTTCCATTTGTCAGATCTTTTCAGCTATCCTGAGTCTTGCACTCCGTGCCCTGTTATTTATCGCGATCTCTTCATCATCGGGTGTTGTTCCCTTCCTGTTTATTATCCTGAAAGAAGTTTCTGCATTTCCATAAAAATCTTTCTTCTCTACTCCCTCAAAATTGCCTGTTTTCATAAAATTTTTGACCACTCTGTCTTCGAGCGAATGGTAGCTGATGATAACGAGTCTTCCGCCTTTATTCAATACTGAAAGAGCCTGTTCAAGCATCTCCTGCAGATAATCAATTTCGTGATTGACAGCGATACGCAGAGCCTGAAACAACTTTGCATAGAATTTATGTTCCTGACGGAAAGGCGCCAGTTTCCCAATTGTATCAATAAGATCGTTAACAGTTTCCATTGGTTTTTGGACTCTGGCTGCGACAATTTCCCTGGCTATCCTTCTTGAATTTGAAAGTTCACCATATCTGTAAAAAATATCAGCGAGGGATACCTCATCCATTGTCTTAAGAATGTGGGCAGCTGTTACAATGCCATTTTTATTCATCCTCATATCAAGAGGAGCATCCTGTCTGAAAGTAAATCCTCTTTCCGGTTCATCAAACTGATGAAATGAGACTCCCAGGTCAGCAATCAGTCCATCTATTGATTTAATGTTATTGAACAGCAGATTGTTTTTCAGAAATCTGAAATTCTGGTTGAGAAAGAGAAACCTTTCATCAGCCGGAGTATTTATCAAGGCATCCTCATCCTGATCAAATGCGATTAGTTTACCGGTTTTAAGACGTTTAAGAATTTCCATTGAATGCCCTCCTCCTCCGAATGTTACGTCGACATAAATCCCGTCGGGCTGGATGTTCAGCCCGTCAATACTCTCTTTGAGCAGTGCGGGAATATGGTAAACCATTATTTTTCAGGCTCATTTATACTTCCACCCATCAGTTTCTCAGCCAGCTTGGCAAAATCTTCAGCAGGCATATCAATTTTATCATAGATGTCAGCCGCCCATATCTCAATCCTTCCATCCTGTCCGGCAAGAACGACATCCCTGTCAGCTCCGATCAGATCCATTAATCTTTTCGGTACAAGCATGCGGTTATTGTTATCAAGCGAGAGTTCTGCAGTTCCTTTAAAAAAATTCCTGAGGAACATATTTTGCTCACGGTTATAGGGATTGATTTTTTTTCTGATTTTCTCCAGTTGTCTGTTCCAGTCTTCTATGGCATATAGTACAAGGCAGTTTTCGAAGATATCCTTCCGTACCACAAAATGATCCTGTGCATCAGCCGGCATCTGCTTCTTAAATGCCATCGGAAGTATTATCCTCCCTTTGACATCTACCTTGCATGTGTAATCACCAATGAATGTGGCCACCCTCGCTTTTTTCAATTAAAAGGCTAAAATAAGGAAAAAATATCCACTTTGCTCCACTTTGCTCCACATTTTTTCGTTTTTTGTTAATAACTTTTAGAAGAAGAAATATAAGCGCGATATCCATTAATTACTCGTTTGTCTTCAAGAGTCCTAGATTTGAACCGACTTAGCCACGAATGTGGCTATATATGAATTACCCCCGTCGCCAGCCGGGGGTAACAGCTAATACACTGATCTATAGCCCTGAAGGGGCTTAATATAATTGGATCTGAACTAAGAATTATTACACCGGATGAGAAGTTTTTGCTATAATGTTCAGCTCTTTCAGAGCTGCCAAAGATCCGTAGTCGTTTGACCCCCTGCTGACACCGGGGGTTATTCATATTTGGCTCTTTCAGAGCCAAGTTGAAAAGAGATATATAATCTGGAGTGGTCAGAAAAAATCTGTGGCTTCCAAATTTTTTTAATTAATTTTGGACCATTGTTTTTAATCGCCGGGAAAATGGATAGTGCTTCGGGGAATAATGAAAATCAGAAAATAGATGTCAAAAATGTCCTCTATTCAAAAAATCCGGCGCTCGCGAGGGCCATTCCAGACTTTATTATAAATTATCTGAAAAGGGTTGTCCATCAGGATGAATTAAATGAATTCCTGAAAAAATTTGGTCACCTGAGAGATTCTGAATTAATTGCTGCCGGTCTGGAGCATTTTGAAATTAAATTCAAGGTCAGTGGAAATGAGAATATCCCTAAATCAGGCAGGTATATATTTGTTTCAAATCATCCGCTTGGAGGACTCGACGGACTGGTATTTATTTATGAATTATCGAAACATTTCCATGACATTAAATTCCCGGTAAATGATATACTTACCAATATTAAAAATCTGTCAGGCATCTTTCTTCCTGTAAATAAACACGGAGCGCAGGCAAAGGATGCAGCCAAAATGATTGAGGAAGCATACGCGTCCGACAACCAGATCCTTTATTTCCCTGCCGGATTATGTTCAAGAAAAAAAGGCGGGGTTATAAAGGACCTGCAGTGGCATAAAAGCTTCATAACTAAATCTATACAGTACAAAAGAGATATTGTTCCGGCATTTTTCTCCGGTAGAAATTCCAATTTTTTCTACAATCTTGCCAATACCAGAAAGTTCCTGGGTCTGAAAACAAATATTGAAATGCTGTATCTTGCTGATGAGATGTTCAAACAAAAGGATAAAGAGATAAGTCTGGTTTTCGGTGAACCAATTCCCTGGAAAACCTTTGATAAAACAAGATCAGCACTGGAATGGGCGGATTGGGTAAAGTCAAAATCGTACGATCTTGAATCATTTATTTCCGGATTACCGTTAAACAAAAAAAAAGATTAAATTGCGTCAGATTTTGTGAAAATAATATTCGGATATATCACCCCCATTTTCTAATATTAAATGAAACCAGTTGTTGCTCAATTACCAAAGGATCAGATTATTGCTGAACTGACAAGTGATAAGCTCCTGCGCAAGACCAACAACGGTAACAATGAGGTTTATGTATTTGATAATAATAATTCTCCTGCCCTCATGCACGAAGTAGGCCGGGTCAGAGAACTTACCTTCAGACATGCCGGAGGCGGAACAGGGAATGAGATAGATATAGACGATTTTGACACCGCTAAAGTTGATCCTCAAAAACAGCTGATTGTATGGGATCCTGAAAATAAAGAGATGATTGGCGGATATCGTTTTTATTCCCCCGAAAAAGGATGTACTGACTGCGATATTACCAAACTTGCTTCCTCTGCTTATTTCCATTTTTCTGATAAATTCCTCCATAAGTATTATCCTCATCTGATGGAACTTGGCAGGTCATTTGTTCATCCCGATTATCAGTCGCGTTCTATGGGCAGGAAAAGCATGTTTGCTCTTGATAACCTTTGGGATGGACTTGGTGCAGTAATTATTGATAATCATCATCTTAAATACCTTTTCGGAAAGGTAACCATGTATCCTCATTTCAATCAGAAAGCCAGAAACATGATACTTTATTTTCTGAAGAAGCATTTCAACGATCCTGACGGCCTTGTTACTCCAATCGACCCCGCCGATATTAATTTGAATACTGAGGAAATGAAAAAGCTCTTCAGGGCATGGGGATGGAGAAGATATAAAGAAAACTATAAGATTCTCTCAAGAGAGGTCAGAAACCTCAACGAGAATATTCCTCCTCTGATTAATGCTTATATGAATTTGTCTCCCACGATGAGAACTTTTGGTACCTTCATAAACCATAAATTCGGAAATGTGGAAGAGACCGGAATAATGATCACACTCAGGGATATTTACGTTGAAAAGATTAACAGGCACCTCTCTTCGTATAAGAAAGATTTTGAAATCACCTGGTTTTCACACGAGAATCAATAAGCCCTGATATTCCTTCCTTCCACGTAGTTAATGAAAGACTGGTTTACAACCTTATTACCGCCGGGGGTTGGATAATTGCCCGTAAAATACCAGTCACCCAGATGTCCGGGACAAGCTTCATGAAGACCTTCAATTGATTGAAATACAATTTCAACTTCTGATTTTATTTCGTCTGATTTAAGCATCGATGAAATTTTCGCTGATATCTCCTCGGTAGAGAATGGTTTATAGATTTCGCATACGAGGTTTTTCATCTCATCAACAGGCTTCTGAAGCTCAGACAATGCCTCATTATAGACAGACTGAATCACTGATTCTTTTCCTGTATCTTTTAAAAGCTCAATGGCTGCTTTGAATGCAATAAAATCACCAAGCTTAGCCATATCAATTCCGTAACAATCGGGGTATCTCAATTGTGGTGATGAAGAGACGACAACTATCTTTTTCGGATCAAGTTTATCAAGGATCCTGATTATGCTTTTCTTCAGTGTAGTACCTCTTACAATCGAGTCGTCAATAACTACCAGGTTATCTACATTTCGTTTGATTACACCATAAGTGACATCATAAATATGCCCGACGAGATCATCACGGCTTGTGTCTTCTGTTATAAATGTACGCAGCTTTGCATCCTTTACCGCAATTTTTTCAACTCTGGGTCGCTGGTCAATAATTTTTTCAAGTTCCTCTCTTTCCAGGTACTTTCCCCTGCTGAGAATATGATCAATTTTTACCTGGTTGAGATAATTCTCGACTCCTTTTATCAGTCCGTAAAATGCGCTTTCAGCAGTGTTGGGGATATAGGAAAACACCGTGTGGTCAAGATCATAGTCAACGACCTTCAGAACACTATCCGCGAGCAGTTCCCCGAGTTTTTTTCTTTCTCGGTATATTGTCTTATCAGTTCCTCTTGAGAAATATATTCGTTCAAATGAGCATTTCCTGGGTTCGGTTGCCTCCCTGATCTTTTCAATGGTTGTTTCTCCTGATGCCTTAATTATAATAGCACTTGCAGGTGGAAGTTCCAGGACATTATCGGTTCTTACATTAAAAATTGTCTGAATAACAGGTCTTTCAGAAGCAACAACAACTACCTCATCGTCAATATAGTAGTATGCCGGTCTGATGCCTGCAGGGTCTCGCATTACAAATGCATCGCCATGGCCTACCATGCCGGCCATTGCATAACCGCCATCCCAGTTACGGCTTGCTTTTTTCAGAATTGAAGTAACATCCAGGTTTTTCTCTATCAACGGGGATATCTCTTTTTTCGAAAAACCCTCTTCTTTGAATTTGCGGAATAATCTCTCGTTTTCTTCATCGAGCCTATGCCCGACATTTTCGAGAATTGTAACAGTATCCGAAAAATCAACAGGATTCTGACCCAGCTCAACCAGGCTGCTAAAGACTTCTCCGACATTTGTAAGATTGAAATTACCGGCCATAACAAGGTTTTTTGACTTCCAGTTATTTTCACGGCTCACAGGATGTACGTAGTCAATATTATAATTTCCATAAGTACCATATCTCAGGTGTCCAAGATAGATATCGCAGGCAAACGGAACATTTTCTTTAATAAAATCAGGATTTTTAAAACCTTCAGGATGTGAATTAGTTAATGCATCAATATCCTGATAAATGAGCCCGAAAACTTCTTTAATAGGATTTGCTTTGTTTGATCTTTGTCTGAAAATATACCTGTTGCCCGGTGGAACATCCAGCTTAATTCCTGCAATACCTGCTCCATCCTGACCCCTGTTATGCTGTTTTTCCATCATCAGGTACATCTTCTGCAGACCATAGCTCCAGGTACCATATTTTTTAATATAGAATTCCATCGGCTTACGCAATCTTAACATTGCAATGCCACATTCGTGTTTGATGTTATCGCTCATAATTATTTAATATTCAGGTCCGGGAAATTTATAATATCAGGGACGATATATGCATCGGGAAATACCTTACTGATCAATAAAAACAACCTTGTCGCTTCGGTTTTTGTTCTGAAGTCGCCAACTCTGATTTTGTAATATCCTGGCTCGGCGAATAAAGGATAAGAAACAATGTCAGGAAACTTGCTCATAAATTCAGCTCTAGCTTTGCCTGATTCCTCCCGTGCATTTCTATTGGAACTGCTGTATATCTGTATTCTGAATCCTTCCATACCGGAGTAGCCATTTTTCTCTTCCAGATTCTTGTATCCAAGAATATATCTGCTTATAAGGGTATCTAATGCCGGATCCTGAATGATATTAAGCTGGCCTGCCTTTGAGTTGCCATCAGTCCTTGTAAAAAGATCCGATGATCTGACAAAAGACTGTGACCGGACGATCATGGTTGAAAAACAAAGAATAACTGATATCAAAAAGAATTTTCTGATCATGTTGCAAAAGTAGCAAAAATTTCTATCCCAGCTCTGCAGCCAGTTCATCAGTCATTTCAAGATTATGATATACAAACTGGATATCATCGTCATCTTCAAGTGTATCGATAAGCCTGAGAACTTTTTTAGCAGATTCAATATCCAACTTTTTAGTGTCGTGAGGAATTCTTTTCAGCCCTGCTTCTTCAGGTTCTATCCCAAGCTCATTAAGTTTTCTGTTCACGTTTCCGAAATCTTCCTTAGCACATGTTACAGTAAGCATATCACCGTCAACTTCAAAATCTTCTGCACCGGCATCGATCATTTCAAGTTCGACATCCTCCAGAGTTAATCCTTCATTTTTTATTGTAAATATCCCTTTTCTTTCAAAGAGGAAAGTAAGAGATCCGTTTGTTCCAAGATTACCTCCATGCTTATTAAAAGCCGACCTTACCGATGCTACTGTTCTGTTATTGTTATCTGTCAGACACTCTACAAATACTGCAACCCCACATGGGCCATAACCCTCAAATGAAGTTTCGGTAAAGCTTTCAGCATCGGCACCCGTAGCTTTTTTAATTGCCCTGTCAATATTATCTTTAGGCATATTGGCGCCTTTTGCATTCTGGACTGCAAGCCTGAGCCGTGCATTAGATTCGGCATCACTACCACCTTCTTTTGCCGCAATTAATATCTCTTTGATAATTTTGGTGAATTTTTTTCCCCTTTTAGCATCTATTGCTCCTTTTTTCCGCTTTATGGTTGACCATTTGCTATGTCCTGACATACTTTAGATATTTATTATACAGAATGCAAAATTAAATAATTCTTTCAAACCTCGGTCATAGTTTATAGATTTGTGCCGAAGTAAAGGCATAAAGGCGTAAAGGCATAAAGGAATGAAGGCGTAAAGACTGGTAATATATCAAATAATGTGTTTTGCCGTTAAGCCGTTGAGCCTTTAAGCCTCTTATTTAAAGAGATAAATATGAGCAAGAAAGTATATATAGAGACATATGGTTGTCAAATGAATGTCGCTGACACTGAGGTTGTTGTGTCAATACTTTCCAAGGCCGGATATGAACCGACCGAAAATATTAAAGATGCAGGATTAATATTAATAAATACCTGTTCAATCCGCGATAATGCTGAACAAAGAATCTGGGGTCGTCTTAAAGCAATCAGTCATCTGAAAAAACAGAAAAATGATCTGAAAGTAGGAATAATAGGATGTATGGCAGAACGGCTTAAGGAGAAGCTGATCGAGACCGATCAGCTGATCGATATTGTTGTAGGGCCTGATGCTTACAGGGATCTCCCGTCTCTTGTAACTGAAGCTGAGGGAGGTCACAAAGCAGTAAATGTTCTTCTCTCACGAGAAGAGACCTACGCTGATATTTCACCAGTGAGGATGGATAAGAATGGGGTTTCCTCATTTGTTTCAATAATGCGTGGTTGCAATAATATGTGCGCATATTGTGTTGTGCCCTATGTGCGTGGCGCTGAAAGGAGCAGAAATCCCGAGTCGATTATGAAAGAGGTAAAAGAGCTATTTGAGATGGGTTACAGGGAAGTGACGCTGCTTGGTCAAAATGTAGATTCATATAATTGGAATCATGATATCGGTATAATCGGATTTGCTGAACTTCTGGAAAAAGTTGCTTTGATTAATCCACTCTTACGGGTAAGGTTTTCAACTTCCCATCCAAAAGATATCTCAGATGAACTTCTGTACACTATAGCCAGGAATAAGAATATATGTAAACACATTCATCTTCCGGCACAAAGTGGAAGTAGCCGCATTCTTAAACTTATGAATCGTGAATATACCAGGGAGTGGTATATGGACCGTTTAAATGCCATACATACCATTATTCCTGAATGTTCCTTATCGACCGATATGATAACGGGATTTTGTACTGAAACAAAAGAAGATCATAAAGAGTCTCTCTCACTTATGGAGTGGGCTTGCTTTGATTTTGCTTATATGTTTAAGTATAGTGAAAGACCCGGAACAAAAGCTGCAAGAAAATTTAAAGATGATGTCAGCGAATCTTTAAAGTCGGAAAGACTAAGTGAAATGATCTCAATTCAGAACCGATTTTCATCAAAATCGAAAAAAAGTGATATTGGTATGGTCTTTGATGTTCTGGTTGAAGGATTTTCAAAGAGATCTGCTGAATATTTATCAGGCAGGACTTCACAGAATAAGGTTGTTGTTTTTCCAGGAGGTGATCTTACGAAGGGAGAATACGTTAAGGTTTTAATTGAAAGATGTACTTCGGCAACACTGATAGGCAAGTGTATTTAACCCCTGAATTATTTGCACTTCTCTTCTAAACTAAATAACTTGCACTTTTATTTTAAACCTGCAAAAAATGAGAATAAGACTATGCCTTTTAATTCTGTTATCTGTTTTGTGTACTGCCAGTATAACTGCGCAAAAAAGCAATAAGAAGATAACAATAACGGGGACTGTTTTGAATAGTGCAAAGGAACCTATTGTAAATGCAATAATTATGATAGATGACCAAAAAACAAATTCAATAACCGATTCTAAAGGAAACTATAAAGTTAAAGTTAAGCCCGATGCATTAAAAATAGGTGTCTTCACCTTTGGCAATGGAACATTTGAAGAAGCCATAAACGGAAGGACAGAGATTAATTTTAATTTTGGAACAACAGGAACTCAACAAACTACGGATAAAATTATTGCACCTGGCGAACAAGGAGTTAATGTTGGGTATGGCAATGTTAAAAACAAAAACCTTACTACCGATGTGAATAAGATTGACGGAACAAACAAAAAATATGCATCGTATAGTTCAATTTCTGACATGATCCAACGAGAAGTTTCGGGCGTTCGGATGAATGGTTTATCCGTAATAATTCAAGACTCTAAAGATCTGTTTGGCAGTGTCTATGCTCTCATTGTAGTGGATGGTGTTTATATGGATGAACTTCCTAATATCCCTCCTACATCAGTTAAATCAATTGAGGTTCTTAAGGGCACATCTGCAGCAATGTATGGAAGCAGGGGGTACGGCGGAGTAATCATTATCAAAACCAAGATGCAGAACGATTAAAGGAGTTTTTTCTTATTTTTCCCTCCTATAATAAGCTGCAGTTCATCTAATTGTTTATTGGATATCTGTGACGGAGTATCAAGCATAACATCACGTCCCGAATTGTTTTTGGGGAATGCGATGAAATCACGGATTGAATCCTGACCTCCGAACATAGCTACCAACCTGTCAAATCCGAAAGCAATTCCTCCATGAGGCGGAGCGCCGAATTTGAAAGCGTTCAGGAGAAAGCCAAATTGCTCATTTGCCTCTTCATCGCTGAATCCAAGGACTTTGAACATTGATTTCTGAACTGCAGCATCGTGAATCCTGATTGAACCTCCTCCTATCTCAACTCCATTGATTACAAGATCATATGCATTAGCCCTGACTTTCCCCGGATCTGTTGTCATTAGAGGAAGATCTTCAGGTACGGGAGATGTAAATGGGTGATGCATAGCATAGAACCTCTTCAACTCCTCATCCCACTCAAGAAGAGGAAAATCGACAATCCATAATGGGAAGAATTTGTCTTTCGTTCTCAATCCCAGCCTGTTTCCCATTTCTAGCCTCAGTTCAGAAAGCGCGGTCAACGTTTTCTTTTTATCCCCTGCCAGTACCAGAATGAGGTCTCCGGGTTTCGCATTCATTATATCAGCCCATTTCTTCAAATCCTCCTGGGAATAAAACTTGTCTACCGACGATTTTAATGTCCCATCTACATTATACCTTAAATATATAAGCCCCTTTGCTCCTATCTGTGGCCTTTTCACAAACTCAGTCAGTTCATCAATCTGTTTTCTGGTATATTCTGAACAATTCTCAGAGCATATCCCTCCAATATATTCTGAAGTGTCAAATACTGCAAAATTATGCCCTTTGACTGATCCGGATAAATCTGTGAACCTCATGCCAAAACGAAGGTCAGGTTTATCTGTCCCATAAAATTCCATTGCCTCACAATATGAAATTCTAAGGAACGGCTCTTTGAATTCAATGCCTTTTATTTGTTTGAAAAGGTACCTGGCAAGACCTTCAAATGTATTGAGGATATCATCTCTTTCAACAAAAGACATCTCACAATCAATCTGTGAAAACTCAGGTTGTCTGTCGGCCCGCAGGTCTTCATCTCTGAAACACTTGACTATCTGAAAATATTTATCAAAACCTGCAACCATCAGCAGCTGCTTTAAAGTCTGGGGTGATTGAGGCAATGCATAGAAAGTACCCGGTTGCATTCTTGAAGGTACAACAAAGTCGCGTGCCCCTTCAGGCGTTGATTTAATAAGTATGGGAGTTTCAACCTCGATAAAACCAATGGAATCCATGTATTTACGGACTTCCTGTGATACTTTATGCCGAAGTAAAATATTGTTCTTAACAGTGGTTCGCCTGAGGTCGAGGTAACGGTATTTCATTCTCAATTCCTCCCCGCCATCTGTCTCTTCTTCAATTGTAAAAGGAGGAATCTCGCTCCTGTTCAGGATATTAAGCTCATTAACCTCTATCTCTATATCACCTGTAGACATCTTCAGGTTCTTGTTACTCCTTTCTCTCACCTTACCTATAGCCTGTACTACAAATTCACGTCCCAGCTTACGGGCTTTTTCACATATCTCTTTATTGGTTTCCATATTAAATACAAGCTGGGTTATTCCATACCTGTCGCGAAGATCAACGAATGTCATCCCGCCCAGATCTCTTGATTTCTGAACCCAGCCGCATAAAATAACATCCTGCCCGGTATTGTGCATGTTTAGCTCGCCACATGTGTTTGTCCTGTACATTTCTTTATTATTGGTTTCAGCAAAAGTAAGAAAATTATCATATTGAAGAGAGAAACATTATTCCCAATAATCTTTATACATTTATAGATCAAAATCATTCAAAATGATCAATGACAATAAAGAGCATTACATGAGAGCAGCCCTCGCTGAAGCAAACAAAGCTTTTGACAAACAGGAGGTCCCTGTCGGTGCTGTAGTGGTATGTAACGATATGATTATTGCCAGGGCTCATAATCTTACGGAAACCCTTAAAGATCCTACTGCTCATGCTGAAATGCAGGCTATTACAGCTGCCACAAACTGGCTTGGAGGTAAATATCTTGCAGATTGTACCATTTATGTGACTCTCGAGCCATGTGCAATGTGTGCCGGAGCTATTGGCTGGAGCCAGGCCTCATCTCTTGTTTTTGGAGCTGCAGATAAGAAGAAAGGATACAGAACCATATCTGATTCATTACTACCCCCTAAAACCAGTGTTGAATCGGGAGTACTGGAGAAAGAATGCAGGGAACTTCTGTTGCGATTTTTTAAAAGCCGGCGTGGTTAAGAAAAAGTATTAATTTTATATAAAATATTCCATATGACTTTCGATAACAGCAGGACAATAATTAGTCTCAGAATAAAACTCTTCGGAGTAACTGTTGTGTTATTGGCTTACCTGGCTCTTGCATATGTAGTTAAGCTGATAAAATTTCCTCTCCTTAATATGGATGATACTGCCTGGACTATAATACTTATGGGAATCTGGTTCATTCTTGCTTTTATGCCTATGGTTTTAAACTATCAGTTTATCAGCTACTCTGATGAAGGAGATTTTATAATTTTCAGATACTTTACAGCCAGTATAGTTGGTGGAAAGAAGAACTCTGTCGAAATAAATAAAATATCATTTTCAGGTTATAAAATTGAAACCAGGTTTTTTGGTTTTATACAAAGTATCAACCTTCTTCAGAAGGTACAGGGAGGCGTTGCTAAGTATCCACCTGTTTATATTAGTGCCCTGACTCAGGAAGAGAAGGGAAAAGTCATTAAATCGTTAAACCTGTACGCCCCTCCCATGTGAAGGTTATCATCTGATAACATGAGATTTATCATTTTAAATGAATTGAAACAATCTCAAATTTGAATCACTTATTTATAGACTAAATCATAACTAAAAATTAAAATAATGAATGTAGATAAAATCATGAACAACCTCGAGAAAAAGCATCCCGGAGAGGTTGAGTATTTACAGGCAGTAAGAGAGGTACTGGAGTCCATCGAAGAGGTTTATAACGAAAACCCGCAGTTTGAATCCGCTAATATTATTGAGCGTATTATTGAGCCTGACCGAGCTATTACTTTTAAAGTTCCATGGGTTGATGATGAAGGAAATGTAAAGGTAAATCTTGGTTACCGTATTCAGTTCAATAACGCAATAGGCCCATACAAGGGAGGTCTGCGCTTCCACCCAAGTGTTAACCTTTCAATTCTGAAGTTCCTCGGATTTGAGCAGATCTTCAAGAATGCGCTTACAACTCTTCCCATGGGAGGTGCCAAAGGTGGTTCTGATTTTAATCCGAAAGGAAAATCTAATGCCGAGGTAATGCGTTTCTGCCAGTCATTTATGCTTGAACTGTGGAAATACATCGGTCCGGAAACTGATGTTCCGGCAGGAGATATTGGAGTTGGCGGACGTGAAATAGGCTTCTTATATGGCATGTACAAACGACTTGCCGGTGAACATACTGGCGTTTTAACAGGAAAGGGAAGTAACTGGGGAGGCTCTCTTATACGTCCCGAAGCTACCGGTTTTGGCGGGATCTATTTTGCCAAGGAAATGCTGGCTACAAAAAATGAAACACTTAAGGGTAAAACAATTTCAATATCAGGATTTGGCAATGTAGCCTGGGGTGCTGCTCTTAAAGCCACCGAACTTGGAGGAAAAGTTGTTACTATCTCAGGTCCTGATGGTTATATTTATGATCCGGCAGGTATTTCGGGAAAGAAAATTGATTTTATGCTTGAACTTCGTTCTTCCAATGAAGATATTGTAAAACCTTATTCATATGCATTCGAAGGAGTTGAATTTCATGAAGGGAAACGCCCATGGGATGTTAAAGTTGATATAGCACTCCCTTGTGCAACTCAGAATGAACTTACCGGTGAAGATGCGAGAAAATTGATCAAAAACAGTGTTATCCTTGTAGCTGAAGTATCAAATATGGGTTGTACTCCTGAAGCTGTCGAGGAGTTTCATAAACATAATATTTTATTTGCTCCTGGTAAAGCAGTAAATGCGGGTGGAGTTGCCACATCAGGACTGGAAATGACCCAGAACTCAATGAAGCTTCGCTGGAACAGTCAGGAGGTTGATGGCCGGTTACATGAAATTATGTGCAATATCCATGGCCAGTGTGTTAACCATGGCAAAGGGGAAAATGGCTATGTTGATTATGTGAAGGGCGCCAATATTGCAGGATTCCTGAAAGTTGCAAATTCAATGCTTGATATGGGGGTGATCTAACACCCCCGGCCCTGCTAAGCGGGGCCTGCCCGCTGAAGGGGGCCTAAATCCGTATAATTTAACAAGTAACCCGTCAAGTGAAAATTAGCCCCTCTTGAGGGAGGTTGGGGGGCAAAAAATATTTTATTATATTTGTATGTCTCAATTTCTTGTGCTATGTCAGAGGTGCCGCTTAAGCATAAAATTGCTTTAGGTCTGATCCCGCGTATCGGGGATATTAATGCCCGAAAACTGGTTTCGCATTTTGGAAGCGTTGAAGCAATATTTCATGAACCGTACAGAAATCTCATCAAAATACCAGGGATCGGCTCAGGTATTGCAAAATACATAAGTGACAGAGCATATCTCGATGTTGCGGAAAAAGAGGCGGAATATGTAACGAAGAACAATATCAGAACCCACTTTTATCTCGATAATGATTATCCATTCAGACTCAGACAATGTGATGATTCACCAGTTGTGTTTTTCTTCAAGGGTAACTGTAATCTGGATGCTTCAAAAATTTTAAGTGTAGTTGGCACACGAAATGCCACTATACGGGGAAGAGAATTGTGTGAAAAGATCATTGAAGGACTGGCAGTGGGTCATCCTGACCTTATAATAGTCAGCGGTCTGGCTTACGGAATTGATATCGCTTCACATAAAGCAGCTCTCGCCAATAACCTGCTGACAATTGGTGTCCTGGCTCATGGATTTAAGACCACCTATCCTGCCATTCATGCTTCAACTGCAAAGGCAATGTTGGACAAAGGTGGCCTTGTGACCGACTTCCTCTCAGATGCACTACCGGAACGCAATAATTTCCTGAAAAGAAACCGTATTATTGCCGGACTTTCAGATGCAACACTTGTTGTCGAATCGGGAATTAAAGGAGGTGCACTGATAACGGCGGACATTGCAAACTCGTATAACCGTGATGTTTTTGCCGTACCGGGACGGCCGGATGATCAATGGTCTGCCGGTTGCAACAGCCTGATCAGGAGTAACAAAGCATTTCTTACCGAATGTTCTGATGATATTGAATACTTCCTTAACTGGAAACCTGAAAAGTCAAAGCCTATTATACAGAGAACACTATTTTCCGAGCTTGATGAGACTGAAAAGATTATATTTGAATTGCTTTCAAAACAAGGGGAACTGACTATTGATACAATTTGCAGGTCACTCGATATTCCGGTTTATAAATTATCATCTCTTCTTCTCCAAATGGAGTTCAAAGGACTATTGAAGTGCTCACCCGGAAATTTGTATCGGATTAATTGAGTTTATTTTTACTTGCTTAATTCCCCAAAAACTAATAACTTGGAAATATTAATTCTAATAAATTCTAACTTTATGAAAAACATTTTAAAAATTTTATCAGTTTTACTACTGGTTACCTCAAATCTGGTACAGGCTCAATCTTTAGATGATATTCTTAAAGATCACTTTTCTGCCATTGGGCAGGACAGTCTATTAAAAGTTAATACCCAAAGACTTAAAGGTAAGATGGTTCAGGGCGGTGTTGAAATTCCTATTATTCAGATGGCCAAACGACCTGATAAAATGCGCGTGCAGGGAACATTTCAGGATTTGACCTTTGTTCAGACCTATAATGGCAAAGAGGGATGGAGTCTCAATCCTTTTACAGGTGCAACAGATCCTCAGCCTATGTCTGAAGATGAACTTAAAACCATGAAATACCAGGCGGATATGGATGGTATGCTCTGGAATTGGAAAAACAAAGGTTATACCGTCACGTATGAAGGAAAAGAAGATATGCAAGGTACCTCGTGTCATAAGATTAAAGTTGTCACTGAAGAGGGTGATACTTTCACCTATTACATTGATTCTGATTCATATATAATGCTGAGGACCAATTCTAAAATTAAGATTATGGGAAATGAGTCAGAGGCGGATTCTTATTATAGTAACTACATGCAGATCCACGGCATGGCCGTCCCGGGGAAAGTTGAAAATAAAGTTCATGATCAGCTGATGGGTACGATAGTAATTGATACGTTGGACCTGAATATGGTACTGCCTGACAGCCTGTTTGAAAAACCAGCAAAAAAACTTTAAGGTCATTCATTAAACTCCCCTATCTTAAGATTATGAAATTAAAGCTTATAAACTTAGCCATTTTCTTTCTGGCCTGCATATCTTCACTTCATGGACAGATAACCGATGCAACATTCGGCGACATTGAAGGCAGAAAGATTGGTCCTGCCAGAATGAGCGGACGCATCTCATGCATTGATGCTGTAAATAAAAACCCTGATGTTGTCTGGGTTGGTGCAGCCGGAGGTGGAGTCTGGAAATCTATCAATCAGGGAACTACTTTTAAAGATGTTTTTGATGAATACAGTCAGTCAGTAGGAACAATTGCTGTTGATCAAAACCACCCTGATACAGTATGGGTCGGGACGGGTGAAGTATGGACACGCAACAGTGTATCCATCGGAACAGGTGTCTATAAAACAACCAATGGAGGAGAAAAATGGGCGTTCATGGGACTTCCAAACAGTGAGCGCATTGGTCGTATTCTCATCGATCCTTCCAATCCTGATATTGTTTATGCAGCTGTAACCGGTGCATTATGGGGTGATAGCCAGGAGAGAGGTGTATATAAAACTACTAATGGAGGAAAGACATGGAACAAACTGCTATATGTCAATCTATCAACCGGTTGTGCCGATATGGCTATGGATCCCGAAAATCCTTCAGTGGTATATGCATCAATGTGGGATTTCAGGCGCAAGGCATATACCTTCAGATCAGGAGGACCAGGAAGCGGGCTTTATAAATCCACTGACAGCGGAACAACTTGGAATAAGATACAGAACGGATTGCCTGCAGATACTCTAGGCAGAATTGCAATTGCCATATCTCCGGTCAAACCTCATTACCTGTACGCACTGGTTGAATCAAAAAAATCAGCTCTGTACCGTTCCACCAACCAGGGATCCTCCTGGGAGAAAATGAGTGACCAGATAATGATGGGAGACAGACCTTTTTATTTTAGTTTAATTGTACCAGATCCACGGGATTCGGATCGCATCTACAAACCCGGTACCTCTTTGTGGGTAAGTTCAAACGGAGGCAAGCTGTTTCAGTCTCCTTCAATTGAAGGAGGTAACTATCACAGCGACACCCATGCCCTCTGGGTAAGCCCGATAAACAATCGCCTCATATATCTGGGAACAGACGGAGGTGTTTATATTTCGGCAGATAAGGGAAACACCTGGCGCTTTGTTCAGTGCCTGCCGGTTTCACAATTTTATCACGTAAGTGTAGATAATAAGGATCCATACAATGTCTATGGTGGTTTGCAGGATAATGGTTCCTGGATGGGGCCATCAAAAAAACCCGGGGGCATAAGAAATTCTGACTGGAAAAATATAGGCTATGGAGATGGATTCTATGCTTATTGCGATGTTTCCGATCCTGATGTAACCTACTCGCAGTACCAGGGAGGAAGAATAAACCGGACCAATCAACGTACCGGAGAAAGCAAGTACCTGAAACCATTTCCAGAAGAAGGCACTGAAGATCTGAGATTTAACTGGAATACTCCGACTGTCTTCGGCAAAAAATCAGGATGGTTATATGTCGGGTCACAATACCTGTACCGTTCAAAAGATAAAGGTGATTTGTTTGAAAGAATTTCACCTGATCTGACCACCAATAATCCTCTCAGGCAGATGCAGGAGAAATCGGGAGGGTTGACAATTGATAACAGTACAGCAGAAAACAATACCACTATTTATTCTTTATGCGAATCTCCTCTTGATGAAAATATTGTATGGGCCGGGACCGATGATGGAAATATCCAGCTTACAACTGACGGGGGAAAGAGCTGGTCGAAGCTCAATGGTAATATCCAGGGATTACCTGTTCTGGCATTTATTTCACATATTGATGCTGATAACTTTGACAAGAACGGAGCATGGATAACTGTTGATGCCCATAGAAACGGTGATATGAATCCTTATGTCTATTATACAAATGATCTTGGAAAAACATGGACATCATTGGGAACCAGCGATATTAAAGGATTTTGTCATGTCATAAAACAAGATCCTGTAAATAGTAACCTGATATTTCTGGGAACTGAAATGGGTTTATACACAAGTCTTGATCATGGTAAAACATGGGTGAGGTTTAAAAATAAAGTCCCCCAAACGGGCATTTATGATATGGCCTTCCAGACTAAACAAAATGATCTTGTTCTTGCAACTCACGGAAGAGGTATCATTATCATTGATGACCTTACTCCAATCAGAAGTTTCACACAGTCAGTAATGGATCAGGATTTTGCATTTTTGCCCACACGGACATACTATTTCCCATCTGGTTCCGGCAGTCAGGACTATCCGGGTGATGCTGAATTTACAGGACCTAATCCGACAACCGCTGCCACTGTCTGTTATTATCTGAAGAAACGGCATGTGTTTGGGGATATGTATATTGATATTTATGATCCTGATGGCAAATTCCTTAAAAAGCTGCCTGCCGGTAACCGGAAAGGGATTAATGTTGTAAGGGTGGCAACATCGATGGACCCGCCTAAAGTCCCAAAATCACCCAATATTCTTGGGGAGGCTGCATTTGGACCTGATTATCTGGCAGGAACTTATATATTGAAGCTGGTTAAGGGTAACGAAACAAATGCCACAAATCTTACTCTTAATGATAATCCTGAGCTTAAACATTCTGCAGAAGACCGAAAACTGCAGAGGGAGACTCTGATGAAAGCATATAACATGCTTGAAGAACTTGCAGGAGTTGATCAGCTTATACTTAATACGCGGGATGAACTCAAAATAAAGTCCTCAACATTTAAAGGTGCGAATCTGAAAAAAATCCAGGCACTAATGTCCAGTTGTGATAAAATGCATGGACAGATATCAGCCACTCAAGCCGGAGAAGGTGGAATTACCGGACAGGTGAGATTGCGTGAAAACATTGCTGAAGTTTACAGTGCTGTAGGAGGTTACGCCGGGAAACCTACTAACCTGCAAATTAAGGCATTGGATAATTATGAGAAACAGGTTAAGGATTTTAAAACGAAAATTGATGCAATGATAAAGACTGATATCCCAAAAATAATTAAGTAAATAAACCCGGAATAGAGCAAAAGGACAATGATATCATTGTCCTTTTTTTTTTATACTTTTAGCTCTCCAATTAACCTTTAATTAAAACATTTTATTATGGATCCGAGAGTACAACAATTCATGGCGATGATCAAAGCCAGAAATCCTGGTGAGAACGAGTTCCATCAGGCTGTTCAGGAGGTTGCAGAATCCCTGATTCCTTTTATTGAAGAAAATCCCAAGTATAAACATGCAAAAATCCTGGAAAGAATTGCAGAACCTGAAAGGACAATAATATTCAGGGTTCCATGGCTGGATGACAAAGGAGAAGTTCAGATCAACCGTGGTTTCAGGATCGAGATGAACAGTGCTATAGGTCCATATAAAGGAGGACTCAGGCTTCATCCGACTGTTAACCTGGGTATCCTTAAATTCCTTGCTTTTGAACAGGTTTTCAAAAACAGCCTCACTACATTACCTATGGGTGGAGGAAAGGGGGGATCTGATTTTGATCCAAAAGGCAAGTCGGATAATGAAGTGATGA
>Ga0182027_10001872_pt1 | contig 34410 bp, 24 predicted proteins | sample 712E1DmetaG_FD_121300 | JGI IMG/M metagenome (GOLD analysis project Ga0182027, IMG submission 121300) | Permafrost microbial communities from Stordalen Mire, Sweden - 712E1D metaG (Illumina Assembly) | ecosystem: Environmental > Terrestrial > Soil > Wetlands > Permafrost | place: Sweden...
CAATGGCAACCTTAGCCTTGAATTCCGCACTGTAATTTTGTCTCTTTTTTCTCATAATGACAGTAAATTTAAAGGTTTGTTTGTTCACCTTAACTTACTGTCCTAAATTTGGGGAGTATTATAAACCACTTGAAGGATATAATCTTATTCCTATTATTTCATCCTTATGTTCAATAGCAGTTCATGTAATCAAAATATCAGAGAGCCTGGTACGATAACTGGGTCCTACTCTTTCTATGGCTTTTTGAAAAGTATATGTTAAAAAAGTTTTAAAATCAACAAATAGTGATGCATTCTTAATCTCTTTATCTAGAATTAACATATTTCGATTCATATTCAATCGGACATCCTTTAGGTTTGCTAAAATTGAATCAATCACATTATTATCACTAAAATACGCTAATATTTTTGTTACAATTATTAGTTTATCTTGCATATTATTAAGGATCAAATCTTGGAACGCTCTTTTGTCTTTAGTTTTCAAGGAATGATAAATAAAGGCAATTATAAGATTTTTTCTTGAACTTAGAACATCAACATTGTTTCGTCCCTTATGATTTATATTGATGGTTGTACTTCCAAATGGCTCGAGATCATTTAGTAATTGAAAGATATATCCACAATCATGACCTATTCTTTCTATCACTTCAAGTAAATTCTGATTTCCTTGACCAAATTTGTATCCTGTCAATAATCCATTGTTAATAATTGAAATTGTTTGTTTTTCAATAATATCTTTAATCATCTTTATAGATGTTAAGTGGTCACTTTTTAAATTAACTTCTTGTAACGCACCATAGGCCATGTCTTTAATTGTCTGACTAAATAGTTTAATTATACTATTACTTTTTTCGTCAAAATGAACTTGAATTAAGGAATTAAGTAGTTTCTGAAGCGAATCACCAATTAAAAAGATGGAAAATAAAATTGCTTCATCTCTACTATATTGAATATGAAACGCTCTTTTCCCATGTCTAGAAAAATCATTATCGATTAAATCATCAATCAATAATGTAGCCTTATGAAGTAATTCAATATATAAAGCTAATTCTGAAAGTTCCTTTTTTTTCTCCGTCCCCAGCTCGTTGCCAGTTAATAAGTAACCCCAACATAAAATTATTGGTCTGAATCTTTCCCCAATAACAAACTGTTCCCCAACAGAATATTTCTTTGGAAAAGTTTTAATATGTTGGTTCCAGGTGTTCCTAAATATATTTATAAAGCTTGTAGACGATTCTCCAAGAACACTATTATAATAAGAAACATTTAGTGACATTTACAATAGATAATAATTAGTTATCCGTTATTCAGATAGCCAATTGTCATATTACGCCTTGGGTGCTGATTAATAATTATTGCGTTTTGCTTGAGGTTGGTGACATGGGTGTAAATTTGAGTGGTTACAATTGAACTATGGCCAAGAAGGGTTTGAATGTATTTTATATCAATTCCTTCTTCCAATAATAGAGTAGCAAACGTATGCCGGAAGGTATGTGGACGAATTTTCTTCGAAATTTCTGCTTTCTCACTTATTCTTTTTACCAATAGCCTTACGGATTGTGTTGATAATTTAACTCCAAGCCGGTTTACGAATAGAAAAGGGGAGTGATTCATTAACAATCGGTATGAGTAATATTCTTGTATCCTTTTAAGTGGATCACAAGGAAAGATTTGAATTGTTCTTTCTTTGTCCCCTTTTCCTAAGATCTTTAGAATTCCAGAATCGAAATTGATGTTTTCAATCCGTATATCGCATAACTCTGATACTCTTATCCCAGTTGCAAATAATAGTTCCACAACTGCAATGTTTCGTGCGTATTCAAATTGTTTAAACCTCGATTTATTCTTAAACCCTCTCATCTCTTTATATAAAACTTCAAGGATCTCCTTTACTTCATTAAGGGTCATTACAACCGGGAGAATGTGTGGATCATTTATTTTTATTCTTAATTTTCGAAAAGGATTAACCTCAAGGACATCGTCAAACTCTAAAAAGTTGAACATCGCTTTAAGGGTGGCAACTTTCCTTTTGAACGTTTTGGGCTTTAGTGGACTTAACTGTTTTAAATATTCCTTTAGAACATCCTTTCCAATTCCGTCAATATGAAGAAATGGATCGATATTAGAAACAAATTGCCAGAATTGACCAAGATCACATTGGTAAGCTTTTAGCGTTTTGGGATTTAGATGTTTTTCATAACGGCAATGAAAGAGAAATTTTTCGACTGAATTACATAGTGTTAGATTCATCATTTATGGATTTAGTGAATATAGAAATTTTCGAAAAGCAACAAATGTAATTGAGAAACTCATTGAAATACCTGAACTTATTCTGGGTTTTGCTATCTTTGCTGTATTCTTCAATATATGGTGGTACAACCAATTGATGTGCAATTTGTAATAATACTACTCTTGATTAACCGTAATGAAACAAACATGATCTTAATAATTTCGGACAAAAATGATGTTCATACTTTAAAAGTTGAAATCTGCCTAACTGCAGCTTCTATCAAATACATGAGATTCAACTTGGACGTGGCCTCATTAAAACAAACCCTTGTTAGTTTTAATAGATTTGAGTGGAATATTGAATGCCCGAATGGGAAATTTAATTCTTCAGAAGTTACTGTTATTTGGAATCGAAGAACATATGTAGAGTTATTATTAGATGAAATTGATGATACATCTGTTGAGTTTAAAATATGGAAAGGTGAATGGAATAAAACTTTATTGGGTATTTATTCCTCACTTGAAAGCAAGATTTGGTTGAATTTTTATCGTGATGCCTACTATGCAGAAAACAAATTTCGTCAATATTCTGTTGCCTCAACAGTTAACCTTAAAACACCAACATTCATTTGCTCAAATAATATAAACATGCTTAAATCTTTTTTTGATGATAGTAAGGAAAAGGTTATAAAATATCTCAATCAAGACTTTTATAAAGTTGCAGATGGGTCTTACAAAGGCATTTATGTTAATAAAATCTTAAAAAATGATCTTGGGACTTTTCAAAAAATTGGCGAAAATCCTATAATATTGCAAAATTACATTCAAAAAAAATTTGAAGTAAGGTATACAGTTGTAGGTCAAGAACATTTCGTCTGTAGAATCGATTCACAAGAATCAAAGATTGCAAATATTGATTGGCGTCGATACGACCTAGCAAACACACCTCACTCAATTATAAAACCACCAAAAGATGTTGAAATAAGTGTTGGGAAATTTATGAAAGCGTTTAATCTCAACTATGGGGCTTTGGACTTCATTGTAGCCGAATCAGGTGAATGGTACTTTTTAGAATTAAATTCTATGGGTCAATTTCTTTGGATCGAAGACTTAACAGGGTTACAGATATCAAATAGTATAGCTAATTGGCTAATAAACAACAATTAAAATTTTGATGTATGAAAAATTTCGGAACAAGATTCTTAGAAACAGTTCAAGATGACAAAATTCTTGATCCCACAAAATGGACCTGGACTCCTCATAACACAGATATTAAAAAGATTTATGCGTCTGGCAATAAAACAGCGACTCGTACATCGACGTATTCTGCAGAAAAAGATAATGAAAATGATTCAGATAGGCCGAATGAAGGTGCATAATTGAACAATAGGAAGTGTGAGAATTTTGTGCCATTATAAGCCTCCCTATTTTTGTGATCATTCGTAAGCTTCCGGCCACAAGTATCATTTTAAGGGGATGCGGAATGATTATTTTTGACCCTGCAGAAGAAAGTACGGTTGGTTAGCTGGGTGATCAGGAAAGATTGAAAAAGGATCCAAGTCAGGTAGGAGAAATGTTCTATACATCTGATTTTACAGGAACTGCAATTGATCTTTTATAGCCTTGCTCCTACAGTCTTAACCCGTGTGGATAACTCTATTGTAAGTCCTTTAACTTCCTCAAAAAATACGGAGCACTTATGAAAAAAACGAGAATAATAAAAGAAACTCTATAAATTAACTCTTCCAAAAAAGGCTATGATTCAAATCCGATTGAACTCCTCAAAACAATTTGCACAAGTTTAGTTTAATCTCATATGTGTAGTTCAATAAAAGTTAAGATTATTTATTAAGCAACTTCCTCAAAGTATTTTTTGTCAAAATATTTTCTTCTCCTGCCTTTCATCGTTACTTTTTTGATTCTGGCTCTTTCTTGCAGGATTTTCTCTGTTTTTCCGCGATAAACATCAGAAGGAGTAATGTGTTAGATCGGTAAAACTTCTAAATCTAATTCTGTTAAACTGATATTGAAATTTCAGGTTTTTTTTGAATACTTTTTTTCAATGTCTGTATTTTTCGGCTTACATCCCCGTTCAAAACGATAATCTCACATCAAGACATCTCGAATATACACTTCCATCTGTATAGTTTTCCCGGAGACATTCTCATTTAAAGCCCTCACTGAAAAATTCTTCCAATGTCATATCAAAAGCTCGTATAACTTTTAAAAGACTGCTATATCTTAAATCCTCTCCCTTCTCATACCTGCCAAACTGAGCTCTGGGAATATCATGTTCATAAGCAAAATACTCGTAATTACTATATCCCTTTTTAAGCCTCAAATCTCTTATTCGCTTACCAAGTATCTCTAAATCTTTATTGACAATCTTTTCTAATGAGAGGTTCTTCTTATTTCTGGATTCTTTCATATTACAAAGAAATATTAAAAAAGATTAATTCGTTACCACTTATTTGTTCATACTTATTAATAGTATTATATTTGCGTAGTAAGAATTTAGAGAATCAAAGTTTATGACGGAACAATCTGAAAGCCCAAGAATAGTTGGAAATTTTAAATCACAAAATGAAAAAACTAGATTCCTCTTGACTATTTCTTAACGGACAATAGAAAAAGTGGAGACCAGAACCCACCTTAATAAACGGGGCGAAACCGAAAAGCCTTATGAGTAGGAAGTCAAAAACCAACCAAATGAAAACAAAACAACTTTTATTAATCAGTTTAATTATTGGAACCTTCCTAGGAGGATGCGTTTCAAGGAGAGCAACTTTGAAAACATTCATTGATCCTTCCATTCAATCGACATCTGTTAAAACAGCGGCAGTGTTTGCCATGCGGAATACTGCATTCAGTCCCGGTGAAACGATGGAGATGGATCGGACAATTACGCAAGCATTTTTTCAGACAAATATTAATGTTAAAGTAGTTGGTACAACCGACGCTGGAACTTTGCTCAACAGAGAAAATTTAGCAGATGAATATTCTTCTTTTTTATCAGGCTTCGAATATTCCGGGATGCCGAATACTGTGTTTTTAAATAAGCTAAAGGAGAAGTTAAAGGTCGATGCTATCTTACAAGGGAGGTTGTCTGAGGTCGTGCAAACGGATAGGATGAAACATGTCCCGGCTAGAACTACCGCTACAGTTAGATATACGCTATTAAGTACAACCTCCGGAAGGATTCTGTGGGAAGCAACCAGTAATGCCGTCATTCAAACCCATAAGAGGTTTGCCCCACCAATATATGAAGTTGCGACCTTCGCACAGAATAAGATTCTTACTTCAATTCCTACTCTCGGTAAATAAATAATTGAAAATAGCAACCTTAATTCTAAAAGTATGAAAAAAATATCTATACCATTAACAATCATTGCATTATTATTTACGTCCTTGATTTTTTTTACAAGTTGTAGTAAGGCAATTCTAGGTTGTACAGACACTAATGCACTCAATTACAATCCCAAGGCTACAGAAAATGATGGGAGTTGTATTGCCAAAGTCGTAGGGTGTATGGACCCTACGATGTTTAACTATAATCCAAAAGCAAATGTAAGTGGGGATTGTATTCCTAAAGCTTACGGATGCATTGACCCTGCTGCACTAAATTACAATTCTACCGCAAATGTTGATGATGGGACATGTTATTATTTTACCGGTAAGGTAACATTCTATACTGCTTGCCCAGACGGAGGTTGTGATTATCGAGGAACGGTTATCTGGGTCGGGGGTCACTCAGGGACGATAACATCTTGTTATAAAAATAATCCTCCAACATTCGGCTCTCCAGGTTGTGTCAATCTCACATTGCCGGTTGGTAATTACCATTTTACGTATGACACACACTGTTGTGAGAGTATGTGTGGTTGGGATATAACAGTAACAAAAGATGAATTTTTATTGGTTCCATTAAATTAGTAGTGTTCCAAAGATACTCCGGATATTATTAAAAGTCTATTTACAACAGTGAAGACCAGAACTCACTTAAAAAAACGGGGCGAAACTGAAAAGCCTTATGAGTAGGAATGTCCAAAACAAACAAAATGAAAACAAACAAATTCTTTTATGCAATCTTTACAGCAATGTTGTTAATGAGTTCGATATCTTCATTCTGCCAATATTTTTCGGCAGGAGCAAGAGTTGGGATGGATTTCGGATCCCTTTCGAATTTTTCAAAAATTAACCTTTTAGATTTAAATAATGAACCAGGAGTGAAACGGAACGTTCATGCCGGGTTCCAAGGTGGTTTTATGGCAACCTATTCTTTCAATAAAATTATTGGACTGCAGGGTGAATTGATATTGGATCGTAAGGGAGTGAAAGTTACCGACACTTACTCTGGATTCTCAGTTGTAAATGAAATTAGCATTTCTTACCTGACTATTCCTATACTTATTAAAATTGGAACTGAAATTGGAAAGTTTAAGATTTATGGAATACTAGGTCCATATATTGGAATCGGACTTGGAGGAAAAGCAACTTTTGGAACTATTAATACTCAGGTCTCTGAAATGGATGTAAAATTCAGCCAGGAACCAAAAGATGGAGATAATTATGAACATCTCAAACGCCTTGATGTTGGTTTAGCCATTGGAGTCGAACCTGAATTTAAACTTGGTCCCGGTGATATCTTGCTTGATCTGCGGTATAACTTTGGGTTCCTCGATATCAACAACCCATACCAAAAAGGTGATAATTATTACTCTAATGCCAACCGTTCATTTGGAGTCTCCCTCGGGTATATGATTCCTTTTGGAAAATGATGAGGAATAATACCAATCCTGAATTCGTGTTTGCTAAGTAAAGGGTGTGTCTAGAGCTGTTTGGCGCTCATGGTACACCCTGATTTTTAAACATCGGAAAGAATATGCATTCGTCTTGATTTCGCTGGATATTAGCAAAAAATGCGCATAGCAATAGAAATTCTTACAAAATAGAAAGAAAGTTAGAAACCGTACTTGTCCATGCGAAGCTTGAATGCTTGCCGGCCACCCTCGGTAACCAGTGTTATTTCTTCTTTGATAATTTCATTGTCAATCGCACCAGCCGCTTTGATTAAACCATGCGTCTGATCGCCAGCTTTTATATAGTCGCAACAAACGACCAACTCCGCATCACCGTTTACAACAAAGTTTGCGCTGTGGCTGGCAAAGATTAGCTGTCGCTTGTTCTTTGCCCTCCATACTTGTTCAACAATCTCCTTGACCATACGATTGTCGATATCATCTTCTGGTTGGTCGATGATGAGCGGTGCGCCCGATTGATTAAGGAGTACGGTAAGCAATGCGGTTGCCTGTTGGCCAGCTGATGCGTCTTGGAATTCGATGTAGTCGGCTTTCTTTTTGTTGGTGCAGTAATGGAACTTTGGATTGAATTCGAGTTCTGCAACCGAGAGATCAATCCATTTTGTAGAGCTGAAATTTGCTGCAATGCGCTCACGTTCGCTTTCAATGATGCCACACTTACTGACAAGTACCGGTGTGATCGGTATCGCTTCCGGTCCCGTTGTTGAATGTAATGCAAGCTTTTCGAGCTCCAATAAGATAATGTTCCACTCGGCAAGAGTATCTGTTGTGTTCACAAGGCACTGGCAGATCTTTTCTATCTTATCTTCCCTGATGTTCATGCCGGCAAACGCCACCTTAAGTTTTTGAGTGAGTCGGTCTGTATCGAGACCATTGGTAAGTTCTGCTCTGATCAAGCCATTAGATAGAGTGGTAAACTCCTTACATTGCTTTGCGAGCGCGGCGATTTTGCGAGAATGCAAGCCGTCCCATTTCTTGAGGAGCATTTTGTATTCTTTTTCTGGATCACCAAGAGCCGAGAAAGCATTGCGCTTTTCGGTCTGCTGTTTCTTGAGAATACCGATACGCTTTTCGAGTGTTTGGATATGGTCGAGTTGTTGCTGATTGACCTTTGCCTTGGCCTTTGCGGCTTCGTACTTCTTGTCGAAAGCCATTTTGAGCTTATTCCACTCCTTGACTGCATCTGTAATTTCCTTGAGTGATGCCGGCTGGAAGAGAATAGACAGTGCACCTACGGCTTTCTTGATCTGACCGAACTTTGTGGCAAATTTTTTGCGAATATCCTTTATAGCCGCCTTATTCTCGATCTCTGCTTCTTCCTCATCTTCTTCCTCATCTTCATTGAATGAATCGACTAGGGTTTGTACGTTTTTCTGCGTAATATCAAGCCTGTTTTGTAGGGATGTAATGATTGCTTCTTCCTCGTCATACTTCGGTTTTTGGTCGATAATTTTCTGATCGATCTCTGAAAGACCTTTGAGTCCTTTCCGCAACTTGCCAACCTGTTCGGTGAGAGAAGCCATCTCAACGATATTTTTCTCAATCTCGACTTTGATTTCCTTCATGCGTATGAGCTTGCCGTAGGAGGTTCGCATCTTGGCTTCGGTATCACGCACTACGGAACGGATTTCGTCGAGTTCCTGCTTGATTGGGAGTTCGACAAAACGCTTCAGCTCGTCGATGCGAACGCCGACGCTACTAAGCTGTTTCTGGCTGTATGCCTGAAGCGGGAAGAGGTTACGGATCTGCTGTTCGGTAGCCGCTTCAAAATCACCATCGCCGATCTTGAGTAAGATTTCCTGTTTCTTCGAGTTGCGTTTAACGACATGTGGTACGTCATTAAGGAGGAATTCAACCTGTATTTCGCCATCAAACTTTTGGAGCGTGTTTTCGATAAGGTTCTTGCGTTTGGTTTGCACGATGTCTATGTATTCACTTTCTACCGGCTGATCGCAAAGACCCCATCGAAGATATTCAAGGATTGTAGATTTACCAGTCCCACGACCGCCGATGATTGCGTTGTATTGTTGATTAAGATCCAAATCCACGCGACCAAGAAACTTTGAATTAGTGACGGTGAACGATGTGATCCATATGTTTGGCATCTCTGGCTCAACTATTGAGAGCCGTGATTCTTTTGCCAAGCATGCTTGACGCAATGCCTCTGCTGTTGGCTCTGACCATTTGACGTACGTACTATACGCCCCGAGATCCGAATGATCACGCTTTCGGTTGTCGGAGGTTTGGAAAACAGCAATCGGTTTATATCCATTGTTCTGCTGGCGTCCCTCCAAAATGTTCTTTTTACCAACGCTGGTGCGTCCATAATCGCCGTCGATATATCCACCGACGCATCGCATCTCTTTGTAGTGCTTATCAAAACCGTCGCGGAAAAGCGTTTTGTAGCCATTATCCGTTACGTTGGGGAGAATAATAAACTTACCCTTCAGCCATTTGTGCTGAATCAGCTTGTCCTCAAGGTTATTGAGACCAGTAACTGATGTCGGCGAAACCGAATCGACACTTGCAAGTTTGCTTTGTGCTTCATCCATTGGGTCGATTGTAAGCGCAGTGAGTATGTCGCCGAATTTCGCCTCGTCAAAATCCGAATCAAGCAAAAGTATTGCTTGGCAAGGCGGAGATGAAAGTGTGAGCTCAAGTCCAGGAAAAACCACAATTTGATCTTCTTTGGATACAAGATTGCCGATTGCATCCACTTCAGCCGCTGCGGCTGCTTTCACGTACGGAAAAATAGCAAAGTCGTGATGGTCAGTGATTGCAATCGCGCCAAGGTCTTTTGTCCGGCATGCTTGAATAAGCTCATTGGCGTAGGCTTTGCGTTCTTTTGGTGTTTTGGCTTCCGCACCTATCCAGTTTGAGTCTCTGGGGGTGTGAACCTGAAAGTCGCATTTGTAGAAGTGTGCTCCTTTATCCATAAACATATTCTATCATTTTTAAGACTTAAATTGAACTACCCTTAGAAAATAATAAATCTATTGATAGGGAAATAATAACAAGATTTAATTCAAAAATAGCATAATTTTTCTTAAAGAGAAATTATTTTTTATATTCGAAAGTCGCTAATAGGGAAAAGGAAAATATTCTAGCCTCTTTCTATAGAAACCTTCTTTAGAATTGAATTCATCTGATCAATCGCTTTATAGATTTCATCTTCTTTTGTGAATTGTAATGTCGGTGATGATTTGAACATAGAAATACCTGGGGGCACTTATGACTACACTGCTACAGAAGAAGCACCTGGAACGTATACTTGGTCTGGTACTGTTGATATCCCTGAAGGTGGTTGTATCATAATAAGATTGGATTAGATTCAGGTGTTTATTGTGAAAAATATATTATATTTGAAAAACTTTTATGATTGATTTTTTTATATAGCTACACCATATCTCAATCATGAGTTTAGAATTAGCCAGTCAATGACTGGCAAATTCTTTATGAGAAAATCGGGATGCCTCGTAACGCCTGTTCGATTTAATTCCTTTTTGTAATAGTCAAGGTCCGTTTTCAGTGATTCGTATCGCTCATTGTCTTTATATGCAGGATTGCCGGCATGGAACTTTGCCTCCAGTACCGGATCCTCAAGGGCAAGCAAATCCTCTATATTCAGGTTAAGAGATTGCAGCTTTGCCAGATAGGTTTTTACCGTGTTCTTGCTCATTTTCAGACTCCGGGCTATCTCTTTACGCCCGCGTCCATCTTTGTACAAAAGCAATAATTGCTTTACTTGGCTTATTGGTTTTATTTTTCCTGCCATAGATCTGTTTGTGGTTAAAAAAACCACGAAGAAATAAAACCTTTGATTCTTTTCGAAATGGGGGGTCAAATATGCTCCGGAATATCCATTTTGTTAAAAATACCAAAATATCTGATATATTTCTTAGTCAACCTCGAACTTTTAAATATCTCATGATTTCTATAACCCGATCGTTGACAGATCTTTTATATGCATTGGGTTAAAACTTTTTCGTGTTGTGACAAGAACTGTTGCTAAAGAGAAATAGTATGCCCTATACAAACCAGGTGTTTCCCTTTAAGTTTCCCCTTAGTTTTTTGAAACTTGTTACAACTGCCCCGTAACCGCTTTTGGAATAAAGGAACTATTGCTAACTTCATCTATCCTCTTCTTACTTAACCATAAAACATAATTTAATAACAAATCGTCTCTCCAATGATTTGTTGGTACATAAAAATTTTCTACCCAATATATGATCCATTCTTTAATCTCATCAGATCCTTCATTCCCTTTAAGTTTTAACCACGAACTAAGAGGGAATTTAGCCGTCTCAGTTCGACCGAAGTTAGAAAACCATTCTATTGCTTTGTGATGTATCGTTTTAAAACCTTCTTCAATTTCTAGTGCAGCAGCAACAACGAAACTCGAATCAACCTCTTCGAGTAGGTTCTTATCAAGCCATTCCATTAAAAAAAATTCTATCAGCCTAAAATCATTCCCATATTCAAGCCAGGCCGATAAAACGTGACTAGCGAAATTTTCTTTCCCATTAGTTCTAAGAAATTCAAGAACGGAATCTTTAATTAATTCTGGCGAATTTCCAGTTTTGAGATGGTTTGTTATTTCAAAAGACAATTTATATGCTTCATCCAAAAGTCTTTGAGAGTCAATCTGGAATTCACTTTTTTCCTTTCTAATGATATAATTCCCTTCTATTTCAATTAAACTTTTATATGGATTGTAGTCAAGTCTCCTGATTATTTCAAAAATAAATTGTTCAATTTCATAACACATAAAATCTAAGTGAATACATTTTTTAATTAATGCAATAGAATAAGTAGAATTCAAATTATTTTTAATGTACGAAATTAGTAATTGCTTAATAGATTCAAAATCCCCACTATTACTTAACCATAAATTAATTAAGTGAAAACAATCTTTTAAGTAAGCATATCGTTGAGATTTATTTTTTACATAATTTAATATCGAAGCTTGAGAACCATGCTTACTAAGCCATAAGGTAGCTGTATATATAGTATTTACATCATCCCATTCTTTATCAAGATTTTTTTCAATACTTCTTTCAACTATCTTTAAATTTCCATCTTTTTTTATCCAATTCTCAATTACCAAATGCCCATCTTTAATGTCTGCAAAATTAAAAAATGAATTTCGTATATAATCTTCAACAATTTCAATTTCCTCACTTTTATCCAACCATAAACTACAAACTCTAATAGAATCTACTAAATCTCCATACTTAGTTAACCAAGGTTTTATAGTTTCTTTTACCACCAGCGGCATTTTCGTATTATCAAGCCAGGCAATAATGATACCTTTAGTTTCAAACTTAACCCTATTCTCCTCGATTTCAAAGTAGGATTTCAAAAATTCTGTGATTAAATTTGCGTCATCCCCATATTTAATCCAATTAACAATTAACTGTGATACATTCAATCCACATGAAAAATTTTCACAACAAGGAATAATAAACTCTTTTACATGATCGCAATTACCGTTTTGTTCAAGCCAATGTCCAATAATCCTATTTCCTTGTTCGGATATACCCCAAATCTTTAACCATTTATTAATGAATGGTTCTACAACTTCTAAGTTGTCACATTTTTCAATCCAGTAACCAATACAATATCCTGCCTCTTTTAGGGAAGAGAATTGCGAAAGCGATTCAATGACATATACTTCAAGCTCTGTATATAAAGAATGGTCATTTACCATTTCTAAAATATGACCTAAGACGGCAATCGACTTACTATTATTACCATTCAATTTTAACCATTCAAAGATTTCACCCTTCAAGTCGTAAAAATTACCACCATTTATAATAAAAGTATTTAAAATATGACCAACTGAGGTTTGGTCCTGTCCAATAAGAATCCAACTTTTTATATATTCAATAATAATATGCGGCTCATCACTTTTTGAAAGCCAATTTTTAATAATTGAACAAAATATTCTAGGCTTCATATCAGGAGTCAACCACTTTTTTAGAAATGGCTTTATTATTAAGGGGTTATTATCTTTTTCGAGCCAAAATCGGATTATAAGAAGAGCTTTAATTGGCATTATTTCTTCATTTAGGATTCCAGAAATATAAGGATAGACTAAACTTGAATTATTACTATATTGTAACCAAAACATTATGAATTTTGCTCGTAAATTTCGATCTTTGTATGGATCCGAAATTATCTTTTCAATTGACTCCTTTACGATTAACTCTTCTCCTCCTTTTTCCATCCAGCTTCTGATTAATTGAAGAGGATAAAAATCATCTGGTTGTTCCGAACAATAAGCATTAAACCAAGTCGCGACCTGTTTTTTTAATTCTATGCTTAAATATTTTTCGGTTAAAATTCGAAATAATAGTCTTTGATGTATCGTTTTTATATCTTTATTTTTTGACTCAACATATTCAAAGTCATATGTTATGGTAATTCCGTTGGCTATACAACATTTAATTAAATACGTCGGAGATATTTTGTCAGGAAGATAGAGGTTATAAACTTCAAACCATTTTTGAATTACTGCAATTAATTTTGGACTAACTTCACCCTTCCTCCTAAACCATGATACGATTGCGAGACTAATTGATTCAAGTTCATTATTATTGCAAACGATTGTATCAATATATTCGTAAAATCTATTCCGTATATATTCATCAATTCCGTAAAGATTAATATAACAGGAGATTATATTACCACCCCGAAATGTTTTAACAAAATAATTGTGTCGGTCATTAGCATTCCATTCATTAAATAACTCTTTTAATTCTTCAGCGTAAATTTTTCTAAGTTCACTATCAATAATATTTTTATTGATCCATTCCATTGAATAAGCCAAAGCCCTACCAAATTTTCTATTTGCGAAATTTTCTTTCAATATAGATTTATATTTGATAAAGAGATTTATACGTGATAATTCTGTTAGTAAATGCGTTGAATCAATTCGATATTTAAACCAATCTTCCGCAGAAATATTTTCATCAAGATTTTCATCGATAAATTTCGCAACGATATTTTGGATTAGAGACTTTCTATCATCCGGTAACTTTAGCCAAGGAATATCTTCCCAGATTCTTTGAATAGAAAATAACATTGATGAAATACTCCGGTTTGACAAGGCAAACTCGAATAAGCATTTGAAATAAAATTCCTCAAATCGATAATTCTTCAAAAACTCGATTAGTAATGTGTCATTTACAGTATCATGAACTGTTTTTAGCTGTCCATCTGTCTTATCGATCCATCCATCCTTAAATAAAGTATTAATTTCGCCAGCAAAATTACTTTCAAGGATATTGACAGAATCCTGATTTGCTGGTAAACAAGAAAGTAAAAAGAATATATTTTTCTTATCCTCATAGAAATTAGAATATTTTATATCTTTTACAATAGAGAGCTTCAATTTCTTTACAAGCCAATTTGAGAATCCTTCATTGACTGAAATCTCTGGATTATCAGTTTTGTTTTTAAGATACATGTATTTAATAAAGACAGCAAATGATGGTGTTGTCTTACAAAATGTTTTTAATGTTTTATCGCGTGTTAATCTCCTATATAATTTTATGTCCGATATGCTATCGAGAATTGATAATATTATTGCTTGCTTATAATTACTTTCAATTTTAATTTCCTTTCCATATTCATTTTTGATCCCAATATCAACTAAATATAATTCTTCAATAAAATTACTCCGAACCTCAGGCACAAATGAGTTTCTGCAATTTCCAATTATTTTTATATTATGCTTTTTGCTTCGTATCCATTCTATTGTATCTTCAAATACACTTTGAATTTCGATGTAATCAAATAACAATACATAATTCTTATCTGGTCTAATCTCAATATATTCAACTAATTGATTAAACAATTTAAAAGTAGTCGAGACTTGTAAAACCACATAGTCATTCTTTCGGGCTAATCTTTTTCCTAATTCAAGCATTAGTCTAGTTTTCCCGATTCCACCTTGACCATGGATGACTAAACCATTGGATTCTTTTGAACCTAATAATTTAAGAATATCATTTTCACTATAAAACAATTTTTGCTCCTCCAATGAAAGAGTACTTTTAAATTTACCTCTGCTGAGATATTTTAAATAAGTATTTTCTAAAAAATCCGTAAAATGAGAGGCGGATTCCAGTTCATTATCTTCTGATGGTTTTAGGGAAGGCAAAATTCTTTTTATGCCGTAAGGATATTTATATCGTATGCTTGTTTTCTCCTTTTTTTTAAAATCTTTGTAAATTTCAACTGTGGCTATTTCTAAACTTTTACCATCCATCATGTTTATACTTTTGATGTCTCCGGTGAATGGTAATCTGTTCATCAGTTCTTTAGTCCAATATAATATGTATAAAATACCCCCCTCGTTGTGCCACTTATAAAATATCCCGCCTGCTTCACAGTTAGTCCACATTTTTTCAATGTAAGTTTCTGTCAATACCAGAATCGCCCCAACCGATCTTTCTAAACCTTCGAAAACTTTTCCACTAATCCTTTCTCCAAGAAGGACGCTCTCTTCATCATACCAAACTTTAATCCCCATGGCGATAAGGTACTCCGTCAACGGTCTTGCAATTTCTGCTTTATCTTCAGTTGCATGGCTAATAAATAAGTCAAATTCGTTATTAGGTACCATAGTTTCATTTTTTATTAGCTACCTTTTTAACCCTCAAATGTAAGATTAATTCTATTACTATTTCTAGTTGATTATATTTTTCATTAAGAATATGTTATTATTAATTAACTGTCTTATTATGTCTAAATAAGACTAATTAACATAATGAAAATACAATTGTATGTCAATAGAAAAAAGGTTTTCAACAACTAAAAAGGCTATTCAAGGAAGAGCAGAAAAGAAGTCGGAAGAAGGATATCTCTTCAAACCTCAACAGAGGCATTATGATGAATCCTTTGACTTTTACAAGAAGATGAAAATAAAACGTCCAGAGAGAATGGAAGAATTAATCAAAATGTACTCTGGACGTAAAGATTTAAAGGATCAAATGGGAAATGAGCTTTTTACATTGCTTAACAGAAAATGGCAAGATTTAACAAGGGAATTTGATATAGAGATGGTCAAGGAAACAGCGGATTTCTTTGAAAAATATTTTCAGAAGAACCAATACTTACCTCGCAAAGAATTTGAAGAAAAGATGGAAGAACTCTCCAAAAATCTGTTAGGAGTTAAAGCGGAAACTCTAAAGAGAGATCCGGACATAGCCTCTTCATTTACAGGAAAAGAAGATATTCTAAACCAGGCTTTGGATTTCATCATTTCCTCAACCATCTTCGAAATGAGAAACAGTTACTATTTTTCCTAATGAATTAATTGTAAAAGTTTCTCGGCAATGTTAATAATCATCCCGTTTGTACTCTTCATTGATATTATCAAATTCTTATAATCGGGATATTTCTTTTGAAGTTTCTGGGGTGCAAAGTTTCTGTATCTCGGGTTTTGTTTTGTTTTCTCAAGCCAGCTCCTGAATTTTGCTTGATGTGCTGTTAAGTGTGGTCTTAATACTTCATTCAATATTTTTTTTGTTAAATCAATGATTATTACTTGATTATCTTGTTTTGTAAAACACGATACCGGCAAAATTTTTATTTCTTCCCGGATAACACAAAAAAGTTTATACCATGAATTGTAAATCTCTTCTATCACATCGTTTTCCTCATCTATCGGTATTGCAGCTTTTCTAGTAGTCAGTTCAATGTAAATTTTTTTAGCAAACATGCAAATTTCCTCACCTGACCTTTCCTGCAACTTATTATTTACGTTATCCGATTGCTCATTTTGAACTATTGGCAGATTTGATATTCTGTTTTTTTCAACTTTCTCAATGTACTGCTCTATGGTTTTAATAGTTTTGGAATGATAACGGTTCTTGGATTCATCAAAAAAGTTCAACAATGTTCCTTGGGAAAGGAATTTATGTGTTTGCTCATAAATATCCTCTCTCAAGTCATCATAAGATTTGCTATTCTTACTTAAAGTAGTTATCAAAACTTCACCTGTGCTTGTTTGAAAGGCAATTCGAAGCTGCTCACGTAAAGATTCTATTGAAATTCTTCCCATGGTTAGATGTTCGTTTGTTAACGAACAGTCATAATGTTGGTCAATTTTGGCTGAACCCTAGGTCAATTTTGGCTGACTTCTGGCTCAGTTGCTCACTTCTCTAATCGTTACTTTGTATCGTACAAGTTTACACATTTTTTTAATATCATGTACTTTCTCAATATGTAAACAATAGCCCATTTGTCGTTGAACCCTTAAATAATCGTTATGGAACCAACCACAATGACCCTTGCCGCAGAACGTAGAATCCAGGAATATTATGAGAAATTATTAAGAGCCAACTCTACGAACAAACAATTTAGCAGTCCTAAAAAGGATTCTGACCAAGATGAAAAAAAATCACAAAAAAATGATTTCGGAACGCATGTACATAGAAGAATTAAAAAAAGAACTTCCTTGGCGTGATATTAGATCGATTGAGAAATTTCTTTGTACTTATCAAATTCGCTTGTTTTCGTTCAGTGGATCGAAGATAAGGTTTGTCTTAAGAGATGAATTCGAAAGTCAAATGAAAAAAATATATAACAGCATACCCTTAGATAGAGCAACCAATAAAACATTTTCCCAATACAATGAAGGAGAAGAATACGAACCAAGAGGGGAATACGAAAGAGAAGCTTTGTCAATCTTTACAACTTTATAGACCCCACGCTATGATGGTGCCCACGATGGATCAGAAACCTTTGATTATTCCAAACTCAAAAAAGTGGAAAGGACTCACGGTCTATTGTTACAAATGCAAAACGAACGTTTCAGAAATTTGTAAGGTTTCCGGCAAACCCCTGTCTCAATGCAAGCATGGTGACCGGCACGCATATAAAGTATATGTTCATGTGCCGGGATCGGAGAATCAGCGAAGGACAAAGAAACTTGAAACAAGAGACCTGAACGAGGCGATAAAACAAGCTATTGAATTTGAGAGAGAAGTTAAAAGTGGTTCGTTGCTGAATACAAAAAGGGAAGTTAGTGAAAATGAGGAAAGACGAGAAAACCAAACTCAGGTAAGACCGGTACTTCTGGTTCATGCGCTGGCCCGATATGTGGGTTGGCTTCACAACGAAGGTGTACCCGCCCACCAAATCAGAGAGCGGAGCAACGAATATATCAAAGATGTGGAGAGAGCTTTAAAAAATCTTGTGTCCTGTTTAAAAGAGAATGAGTACAATCTTGGAAGTCTCAGGGTTGAGGATATAGATAATGAATTGGTTGGAAAAGTATTCTCGTATTTGGAAAACAGAAAAGTTGCTAACAGAACTTTCAACAAATACTTTGGGTTCTATACATCCTTTTTGAAGTGGTACACAGATGAATACGATTTTCCGATGAGGAACTTCTTTGAAAAGGTCAAAAGGAAAAGCTTGAACCCAAGGCCAGAGGCCATAATCCAGAAAGAATACGAGGCTTTGCTTCCAATAATCACTCCGGAGAATGGATTGAAGGAATATGAGAAAGGTGTAAAACCCTCCAGGAACCTATTTCGTGCCTGGCTAGCCGACGGAATCCGTCTTGGATTGGAAACCGGAAGACGAAGGGAGGAAATCATAAACCTGAAATGGAAGGATATTGAGGAGAACGATGGACACTTATATATAAAGGTAGAGGACTTCAAGGTTAACCGGATTCAAAACAGGCTAAGAGAAGAAGAAAAGAAGTACATATATATTCCGGTTACCGATTCCTTGAGGAAGCTTTTGGATGAACTAGGATACCATATATCTATAGGTATAGATAACTTCATTTTGGCACCGGATATAAAAATAAGCAGGGGAAGGGTGATGTCTGATGTCCTTAGTCGTGGATTCAGCCACTACTATGATCAATTGAACACAGGAAGAAAGCTGACCTTCAAATGTCTCAGGAAGACATATATCACGAATTTGGAGATCTTTATGAGGGGAGGAAACACCAAAGCGATAACAGGTCATTCAGATGATCAGGTTATAGAGAAGAATTATTTAGACAAAAGGGAGATGGCAAAAGCAGCCGAGGGATTCACCGTATTTTCAAAAGAAGGGGATAGAGGATCCCAACTAAAGAATGCCCGTAGAGCAAGAAGTATGAAAGCAAAGCAAAAAAATAAGGAGGTATAGAATGATAAGAAATAAAATTTTCCGCACCCTGTTTTCGCACCTTGGCCGAATTTTTTCCGCACCTCATTACTTTATGAACTTTTGGAGGGAGCAAGAAAAATGCCGAAACGCCTGTTGGTCTAGCATTTCGGCAGAGTACCCGGAAAGGGACTTGAACCCTTACGCTCGCGATGAGCACAGGATTTTAAGTCCTGCGTGTCTACCAATTCCACCACCCGGGCGAAGGGGGTGTGAGTTTTAAAAAAAACCCTCTTCAGAGGGTTTCATTCTCAGAGCGAAAGACGGGATTCGGACCCGCGACCCCGACCTTGGCAAGGTCGTGCTCTACCAGCTGAGCTACTTTCGCATACGATTTGGGATTGCAAATTTATTAAAATTTTAAAAACTTCAAGGTTTTTTTTATTTCCCCAGCAGTTTTTTAATCTCATTGAGCTTCATCAGCGCTTCCACCGGAGTTAGCGTATTGATATCAGTATTCAGGATATCTTCCTTGATCTGGAGCAGCGTTGGATCATCCAGCTGGATAAAACTCAATTGATAGCCTGATGCTGGATGCTGGATGCTGGATACTGGATACTGGATGCTGGATACTGGATACTGGATGCTGGATACTGGATTTTGTTTCTTACCTTTTCCTTTCTTATCCAGCATCGAGGATCCCTGCCTGTCCGGCAGGCAGGCAGCATCCAGGTTCTGTTTCCCTAACGTTCCTGCATTATGCGAAGCTTCTAACTGATGAAGAAGCTCGTTGCCCCGCTCAATTACACGGGAAGGCATCCCTGCCATCCTGGCCACATGAATCCCGAAGCTGTGTTCACTTCCACCGGGTAACAGTTTCCGGATAAAGATGACCTTGTTCTGGATTTCCTTTACTGCAACATGGTAATTCCGGATCCGGGGAAAGATTTCTGCCATTTCGTTCAGTTCATGGTAATGAGTGGCAAAAAGGACTTTGGGCCTGAATAGGGGATGTTCATGAAGATATTCGGCAATCGCCCAGGCAATGGAGATCCCATCGTATGTGCTGGTTCCTCTTCCGATCTCATCGAGGAGGATCAGGCTGCGAGTCGAGATGTTGTTCAGGATGCTGGCTGTTTCATTCATCTCCACCATGAAAGTGGATTCACCGGAGGTGATATTGTCCGATGCACCCACGCGTGTAAACACTTTATCCGTAATACCCAGTTCTGCCGAATCAGCAGGAACATAGCAACCCATCTGGGCCATCAGCACGATGAGCGCCGTTTGGCGAAGCAAAGCGGATTTTCCTGACATATTCGGCCCGGTAATAATCAGGATCTGCTGGTTTTTATCATCCAGTTGAACGTCATTGGAAATATATTCCTCGCCCTGCTTCAGTTGCTGTTCTATCACGGGATGCCGTCCGCCTTTAATATCCAGAACGTAAGAATCGTTCAAGACCGGACGGGTATATTTGTTTTTCTCTGCAATGAGAGCAAAGGAAACCAGGACATCGAGCCGCGCTGCAAGAATTGCATTCAGCTGGATCGGGCGGATATAATCGACCAGGAACAGAACCAGATCATTAAAGATCCTGGTTTCAAGCGCAAGGATTTTTTCTTCCGCACCGAGGATCTTCTCTTCATATTCTTTCAGCTCTTCCGTGATGTATCTTTCGGCATTCACGAGGGTTTGTTTCCGGGACCATTCCGGCGGAACCTTGTCTTTGTGCGAATTAGTGACCTCAAGGTAGTACCCGAAAACATTGGTATAACCAATTTTCAACGAAGAAATCCCTGTGCGTTCAATTTCACGCTGCTGAATCCTGACCAGGTAGTCTTTCCCGGAATAGGCCAGCTTCCGTAATTCATCCAGCTCCTCCGAAACCCTTTCCCGGATTATATTTCCTTTGGATACGAGTGCAGGAGGATCCGGCCGGATCTCTTTTTCGATCTTTTCCCTGGCAAGATTGCACACATTGAATTGTTCCCCGATTTTCTTCATCCCTTCATTATCGGAGGCGGCACAGGCTTCTTTCATGATCCCGATACATTCGAGTACCCGGCCCAGGTGAACCATTTCCCGGGGAATGATTTTCCCGACGGATACCTTTGAGATGAGCCGCTCAAGGTCGCCGATACGCTGGATGTTTTGCCGGATAAGGTCCCGGGTTTCGGAATGATTCATGAAATAGCTGACCATGTCCAGTCTTTCTTCGATGGGCAGGCGATCCTTGAGCGGAAGGATGATCCATCGTCTCAGCAGCCGTGATCCCATGGGAGAAACCGTATGGTCGAGGGTGCTCAGGAGCGTTGCTGCATTTTCGTTGGGGGAATTCAGGAGTTCAAGGTTCCGGATCGTGAACCGGTCGAGCCATACATAATGATCTTCCTCGATCCGCGAGAGCTTGGTGATGTGCCCGAGCCGGTCGTGCTGGGTCTCAGCCAGGTAATGCAGAACTGCTCCTGCTGCGATCACTGCCGGTTCCATGTTCCCGACCCCGAACCCTTTCAGGGAGGTGGTCTGGAAATGCTTCAGGAGAATATCGTGGGCAAAATCAGGCGTAAAAACCCAATCTTCAAAGGTGTTGATGTAATATTTGTTTCCGAACAATTCACAGAATTTCTGACGCTTGTTCTTCTGGACAATGATCTCGCTGGGGCGAAAGGTCTGGATCAGTTTGTCAATATATTCGATGGATCCCTGGGCAAGATAAAATTCACCGGTCGAAACATCCAGGAATGAAATACCTGATGTCTTCGCATCGAGGTTGACGCTTGCAAGGAAATTGTTTTCCCTTTGTTCAAGGATCTTATCGTTATAAGAAACTCCGGGGGATACCAGTTCGGTGACTCCCCGCTTCACGATTGTTTTGGTGAGTTTCGGATCTTCCAGCTGATCACAGATGGCAACCCTTAACCCTGATTTTACAAGTTTGGGAAGATAGATATCGAGTGCATGATGCGGAAACCCGGCAAGTTCGATATAGGATGCCGACCCGTTGGCCCGCCGGGTAAGTATGATCCCAAGGATGCCGGAGGTCTTTATCGCATCCTCACCGAAGGTCTCATAAAAATCCCCGACCCTGAAAAGCAGTAGTGCATCCGGGTATTTAGCCTTGATATTATTGTACTGGCGCATCAGCGGGGTAACCGCCACCTCTTTCCCAATGTCTTTCGCCATTAAAAAAATTAACTTTGAAGATCAAATGAAAATAAAAATGGTTCTTCGAATAGATGAGTCTCCATAAATATTATCTAACTGTAAATGTTTTTGTTGAAAGATGTACACTTTTTCGTTTTGATCCATATTTTATCTGATACAAATGGAATTTACTTAATGTGTGAATTATGTAACTTATTTTTAAAGTCATGTAACACTTTCCGGGATTAATTGCCTCACATTTGTATCCTGAAAATTTATACACAAATTAATAAGAAAAAACCGGCACCTTATTCATATTCAAATCATAATCACTGGTCCGCATTCTTGCAACGACTTTTTAAGATAAAAAAGGAAGGATACCATCTTTTATCCGTCTTACAAATGTAGATTATTTTTTTCAATGAGAAAACTGAAGACAACGGAAATGAACCGTCTGACCATCGACGAATTCAAAACAGCGCCCAAGATCCCCGTGGTTATTGTACTTGATAATATCCGTAGCCAGAATAATGTAGGTTCGATTTTTCGCACCGCAGATGCATTCCGGTTGGAATCGATCTGCCTTTGCGGTATAACAGCCACGCCACCACACCGGGAGATCAACAAAACAGCCCTTGGTTCAACCGATTCTGTTAGCTGGAAATATTTCACGGATACGACGATAGCCCTTGAATCTTTACACAAAGAAGGGTATATCATCCTGGGAGTTGAACAAACAAATACCAGCATTCCTTTAAATCTTTTCCAACCTCAAAAAGAGAAAAAATATGCCCTGATCTTCGGAAATGAAGTAAACGGGCTTGACGAAGCGCTGATTCCATTACTGGATGACTGTATCGAGATTCCTCAATATGGGACTAAACATTCCCTGAATATTTCAGTTGCTGCAGGAATTGTGATATGGGATTTTTTATTAAACTTAAAAACTTTTTCAAAAGAAATGCAACTATAACATAAAAGCCCCGTATAATTTGATAAAATGATCCATTTTTATTGTTGATTTATTTAAATGTTTTAATTTTGCGATCAGAAAAAGGATTTATTATTATATATTTAACTAAATATCAACGAATTATAAACATAATATGATTAAATAACAATCATCAGCTTAAAAAATCAACCTGATTATTTTTGCTTTTACTACATTAATCGATATATTTGTAAAATCAATAAGCAAAATTTAAAGCCTAATTAAAATTCCCAAAGTATGAAAAAGTTTTATGAACTCTTGTCCAAGGCACTCATTGTCATGCTTGTGACGATTATCCCGTTGGTTTCATTTGCTCAAACAACCGCGAAGAAAGAAGACCCAAAGGCAGCGAAGGAACAACCGAAAAAGGTGAACAATCAAGCTCCGACTCACACCTATTGGAGTGTAACAGCGCTTGGTAGTTTCAACCAGTTTAACGGTGACCTTTCCAAGAATTTATTCTTGAATGATAAATGGAGATTTGGTGCCGGTGCCATGGTTACCAGGCAATGGACCCGGGTGATCGGTACCCGGTTTAAATTTGGCTGGACTTCTCTGGAGGGTGCCGTAATAGATAAATATGTTCCGGGGGGAGCCTTGGTTGACCCGGTAAGCCAACAAAGGGGAGATTTTATCCATCAACGGTTTACTTCTTATGTTCTTGAAGGCGACCTTCACGTGACTATCAACTGGGTAAACTGGATCATGGGTTATAAACCCGAAAGATTCTTCTCTTCCTACCTTATCGCAGGTGTGGGTCTTGACCATACCCAGGGCCGGAAATGGGATGCCAATAAAGATACTATCCTTGGTTTTCTTGGTTATCCTTCGTACAAGACCGCTGGTGATCCGATGCGTTATGGGAATAACAGTGGTATTGGCCATTGGGACCTTGCATTCAAGACTACTGCAGGTATCGGGTTTGATTTTAACATTAACCAGCATTGGTCAATCAACCCTGAATTCCTCTGGAGATGGAGGAGTGATGACTGGCTTGACCTTACCTCAGGTGGTAAAATGCAAGTTATAAATGATATGTACAGTGGCGTTAGCATTGGTTTGACCTATAAATTCGCTTATGGCGGTTGTACACTGAAACAGATGGAAAAGAATTATTCGTTTGTTAAATTCGAAACCACACCTGCCGTCATGGTTGAAAAAGGCGACTCTGTTCAGGTTACGATTAAAGGAACCTTCCCCGAAAAATACTTCTGCACTAAAGCTGCCATGTTCTTCCAGCCTGTGCTGAAATATGAAGGTGGTTCCTATGCACTGAAACCGATGACCATCATGGGAGAAAAGGTAACCGGCGATGGCGTCCAGATCAAATACAAGGAAGGCGGATCTTTCACCTATACCACTGTATTCCCATATAAACCGGAAATGGCTACTTCCCAGCTTCTCGTTTGTCCGCTTATTTATGAACCTAAGGATTACAAAGCTATTCCGAAAAAGGACGACATCAAGACCAACACAAAATCTGTTGAATTGGCTTGCAGGGATCTTGCCCCAGGGATCATCCATACCGCAACCCGCATTATGCTGGATTTTATCCCCCTGATTGCTGATCATGGTTACGTGAAAGAAGTCATCATCAACAAGAGTGGTATTCTCTACTTCAAGATCAATATTTATAAACTGGATCTTAAATTCGGCATCAACAAAACCAAGGCTGCTCAGGATGCACTCTCCCAACTGGATGAATTCATAAAACAATCCTGGAAGATCAAGGATATCACTATTAACGGCTGGGCATCTCCGGATGGTGAAGAAACTTTCAATGTAGGACTTTCTGAAAACCGTTCAAAAACAGGTAATGCTTATATGATCGACGAGTTCAAATCATGGGTGAAGGAAGCTGAAAAAGGCAATAAAGACAAGAAAGATGTTAAAGCCAAGATGGATGCCGCAGGAAAAGACGTCAACTTCGTCATTAACCACCATGGCCCGGATTGGAATGGTTTCCTCGCTAATGTTAAAGCCAGTAACATCAAGGATAAAGATAAAATCCTGAATGTGATCAACTCATCCGGTGACGATAAAAAGAAGGAACAGGAAATCCGTAACATGATCCTCATCTATCCGGAACTTGAAAAAGAACTGCTGCCACCGCTCAGAAGGGCCGAGATTACTGCCAACGCATATGAAAAGAAATATACCGATGAAGAACTCTCCAAACTCGCAGTCAGCAATCCTGACAAGCTGAAAGTTGAAGAGCTCCTTTATGCAGGTACACTTACCACCGACGCCGACACCAAGCTGACTATCTATGAAAATGCAGCAAGGTTATATCCGAACAACTGGCAGGCCCTCAACAATGCAGGAAATGCATGCATTGTAAAGGGAAATCTTGACAAGGCCGCCAACTACCTTCAGAAAGCTCAGGCGCTCGCTTCAAACAACGGAATCATCGAGAACAACATTGGTGTTGTGGCTGGAAAGAAGAGGGATTATAAGAAAGCTGAAGACCAGTTCAAGAAAGCTCAGCTTCTGGGTGAAAATGAAAATTACAACCTGGGTGTGCTGATGATCCCGAAAGGCGATTATGCAAAAGCAAATAACCTGCTGTCTACTGCAAAATGCACTTACAACCTTGGCTTAGCTCAGCTGTCTTCAGGTAACACAAGCGGTGCAATAACCACACTGCAATGTGCTCCTCCCACAACGGGAACAGCTTACCTGCTGGCTGTTTGTGGTGCCCGCACCGCCAATACCAAAATGTTGTATGAAAACCTCATGAAGGCCGTTGCTGATCCTGCCCTGAAAGCAGAAGCAAAGGGTGACAGGGAATTCTTCAACTATGCAAATACACAGGATTTCATTAACATCGTCAAATAATCTTACACGATCCTGATAAAAAAAGCCGTTCCGGGTAACCTGAACGGCTTTTTTATTTTTGCACAACTGCCTATCAGGCTTGCACCCGGGTTATGCCTGTCTCATATTCTGAATCGATAAGGGCGACCATTTTCTTATAATCATCCTTGCACTTCACAAAATCCATCTTGTTCGTATCAATGATCAGGATTCGCATGTTCTGCTGCTGCCGCAGGAATTCAATATAACCCGCCTGGATCTTCTCTAAATATTCAAAATCGATATTCTGCTCATACGGTCTTCCCCGTTTAAGGATATTGCTTTTCAGGTGATCGATGTTAAGGTAAAGATAAACCAGCAGATCCGGTTTGGGAAGCGATGCCTCGATGATCTTGAACAACCGGGTGTATAATGCCAGTTCGTCCCCCTCGAGCGTCTTACCGGCAAAGATCATCGATTTATGAATGAAATAATCGGCAATGGTGAACGATTTAAACAGATCCTGGTGCGTAAGCTGGTCTTTCAGCTGCTGGTAACGAGAGGCAAGGAAAGACAATTCCAACGGAAAAGCATACTTCGCGGCATTTTCATAAAACTTCGGAAGGAAGGCATTGTCTTCAAATTGTTCAAGGATCAGCTTGCCATTGTATTCCTGCGATATCTGGGAAGCGAGGGATGTCTTTCCTGCTCCGATGTTCCCTTCAATCGCAATAAAATTATACTTCATCAGGTCGTGGAAAATGCTGGTTTAAAGATGTAAATATACGGAGGAAAAGAATCCGAACCGGTACAGTAAAAATTCCTTTTATTGACATATTCTCAACCATCTCTTTTATTTTATTCCTTTAATTTTCTGATATCCCCGGAATCGGAGCAATTCCGGAGAAGTTCTCTGATCGTTTTCCTTAATACCGGATGGATCAGCTCATGTGCAATTTCATCAAGCGGAACAAGAGCAAACTTCCGGTCCTGTATGCGTGGATGAGGGATGATTAATGTTTCCTGGTTCAATACGAGGTCATCGTAAAACAAGATATCAATATCCAGGGTCCTGGAAGAATAGCCACTGCCCGATCGTTCCCTCCCGAAAATCATCTCAATTCCACGGATCTTCTGCATGACCTCTTCCGGAGAAAGAAACGTCAGTACCTGTAACGCCCTGTTCAGGAAGAACTCTTCCGATGAAAAGCCCCAGGGTTCTGTTTCATAAAGTGAAGATCGCATCGTGACCGGCCCGATCATCGTCGCGATCAAGTCCATAGCCTCGTTCACCTGTTTCTTCTTTTCTCCCAGGTTGCTGCCAAGCAGCAGGTACAGGATATGTTTTGTCATCTGCATTAAAAACGCAAAGATAGAAACCCTGCGAAAAAAAACCTTTAAATATTTGAGTCTCATGAATGATTATCTTTGTTGTGAAAATCCAATCCTGATCTTATGAAAGATTTCTTTAAATTCATGTTCGCGTCGATGCTGGGATTCTTTCTCACCATCATGCTGCTCTCCATCATCCTGTTCATGGTTGTGGTGTCATTGGTCGCCCTGGTGACTACGGAAGAGATTTCAACTCCCCGGAATTGTGTTCTGCAGATCAAGCTTGACCGGCCTGTTAACGACCGGAGTCCGAAAAACCCGATCTTCATCGATCTTTATTCCGGGAGCAGACGTGATGGCCTGACCGATATCCTGGCCAATATTCATAAAGCAAAATACGATAACAATATCAAGGGGATCCTGCTTGATGTCAGTACTATCCAGGCAGGGCTTTCAACGATCGGCGAGATCCGTGATGCGCTTATCGATTTTAAAAAATCCGGAAAATTCATTATGAGTTACAGCGAATTTTATTCCCAGGGTGCCTATTATCTTGCTTCGGTTTCGGATCGAATCTACCTTCAGCCCCAGGGAATGATCCTGTTCAAGGGACTGGATGCTGAGCTCACCTTTATAAAAGGCACACTCGACAAGCTCGATATCAAAATGCAGATCATCCGGCATGGAAAATTCAAAGCAGCAACAGAACCTCTGTTTCTCGACAAGATGAGCCCGGAAAATCGCAGGCAGATGTCTGAACTGGTCAACAATTCCTGGGGTAAAATCGTGGAAGGGATATCCGTTTCAAGAAACATCAGCATCCTTCAGTTGAACCAAATCGCAGATAGCCTGAAAGCAGAGAAACCCGAAGATGCCTTAAAATATAAACTTGTTGACCAGCTGGCTTTCAAGGATGAATTTCTGAAGGATCTTCGTCAAAAACTCGGTCTTAAAGATAAAAAGGAGATCAATTTTATCACACTTGAAAAATATGACAATGTCCCTGATACCCATTCGAATTTTTTTGGGAAAGATGGAAAAATTGCAATCATTTATGCTACAGGTTCCATTGCCGGAGGTAACGGCAATGACCAGTCGATCGGGTCGGAAAGGCTCAGCAAAGCTTTCCGGAAGGCAAGAGAAGATAACCGGATCAAAGCCATTGTCTTCAGGATTAATTCCCCGGGAGGAAGTGCATTGGCCTCCGATGTGATCTGGCGGGAAGTAGCGCTTACAGCAAAAGAAAAGCCGGTGGTGGCTTCGTTCGGTGATGTTGCCGCATCCGGCGGATATTATATTGCCTGTCCTTCGACAAAGATCCTTGCCGACCCAACGACGATCACCGGATCTATCGGGGTTTTCGGGGTGGTTCCAAACCTGAAGGGATTATTCAACAACAAACTCGGGATCACTTTTGACGAAGCAAAGACCAATGCTAATTCTGACTATATCAGCATCACCAAGCCAATGCCTGCCTACCAGGTGAAAGTCCTCCAGGCAGAAATCGAAAACATTTATTCCTCATTTGTTGCCAAAGTTGCCGAAGGAAGACATCTTTCAAAAGAATCCGTCGATAGTATCGGGCAGGGCCGCGTGTGGAGCGGGAATGATGCAAAACAGATCGGGTTGATTGATGAATTCGGGGGATTCGACCGGGCGATAGAAGTCGCTGTGGAGCTTGCAAAGATAAAGAACTACAGTCTCATCTATTTACCCGAACAGAAAGAGCCGATACAGGAACTCATCGATAAGCTGACAGGCAATGAAACCCAGATAGCCCTTGAGAAAGAGATGGGTGAATACTATAAGTATTACCAATACCTGAAGGAAATTCAGCAGATGAAAGGGGTACAGGCAAGAATGCCCTTTGAGATCAGCATCAATTAGGAAAACTGCAGGTTATCGCTGCGGATAGTGAATGAAGATCTCCTCTGATTTCATCAGGATATCCACATATTGAGCCCGTTTGAATACAAAGGGATCTTTCATGTTTTTGCGGGAAAGCTTGCCACGGAAATTGTCGATGGAATCATATTTTTTATGATCCATCCACTCGGTAATCTCATTCAGCATCTTTCCGATCTGACCGAAACCATGTTTATATAAAGTACTGACCACCTGTACGCAATCAGTTCCTGCCAGGAGCATTTTAATCACGTCTGCACCCGTAAAGATCCCTGTGTTTGCACAGATGGATCCGCGGATCTCGCCATGAAGTAAACCAATGTACCTCAATGGCAGGCCCAGATCATCAGGGTTGCTGAGGTGATAGGGAAAATGATGCACCTCTTTCTCAATATCAATATCCGGCTGGAATAAACGGTTGAACAATACAAAACCGTCGACCCCTTCAAAATACATCATCTGGATCACATTCAGGACATTGGTATAAAATGGGCTGAGTTTGACACTCACCGGGATCCTGAGGTTCTTCTTTACATGGTTGACCACATCTAACTGTTCGTTAATGATAGCCTTCTCTTCTTTCTTAAAATCGCCGGGAATGGAATAAAAATTCAGCTCGATGGCATTTACCCCGGTCTGTTCAATTGCTTTGGCATATTCCAACCAGGTCTCTTCGAACGTGCAGTTCAGGCTTGCGATCACCGGGATCGTTACGGCTTCAACGGTCTTCCTCAGGTGCATCAGGTGTTCCGTAGGGCCGGCATGTTCGATATCCGGAAAGAGACTGATCATTTCTGCATGACGTTCATTGTATTGGTTCAGCTCTTCGGATAACTGTAACCGTTCCAGTTCAATTTGTTCTTCGAAAAGGGTTTTATAGACGATGGCTCCTGCACCGGCATCTTCAATTTTCTTTACATTATCCAGGTCCTTAACAAAGTTGCTTGCACCGACAATGATGGGATTCTTGAGGTTCAACCCCATGTAATTAGTTGTTAGGTTAGCCATTGCTTTCTTCTTATATAGTTTGATTTATGATAACTAAAATTGTTGTTTTTTATTATCAGATGCTGGATGCTGGATGAGGATTCCTATTTTTTCTTTCTTATCCAGCATCAAGGATCCAGTATCCAGCATCTATTTAGTAAAAACCATCTCCGATAGTCTCTTGTAATTCATCCATCGCCATTTTGCATTCTCTTCGGCGGCTTTGAACAATATGTCAGCTTCTTCAGGAAACATCTTTTTTAAAGAAGTATAACGGACTTCGCCATCAAGAAATTCCTGGAATTTGCTCCAGTCGGGTTCTTTTGAATCGAGCGTGAATGGATTTTTGCCTTCTTTTTCCTTCTGGGGATTGTACCGGTAAAGCTGCCAGTATCCTGCCTGTACGGCACGTTCCATCTCTTCCTGGGTTTTCCCCATACCTGCCCGCAACCCATGGTTGATGCAAGGTGCGTAAGCGATCAACACGGAAGGTCCATGGTAGGCTTCGGCTTCTTTCATCGCACGGAACAGCTGGCCGTTGTCAGCGCCCATTGCAACCTGAGCAACATATACATAGCCATAGGTCATAGCCATCGCACCCAGATCTTTTTTCCTGACTTTCTTGCCTGAGGCGGCAAATTTGGCAACAGCGCCTGCTGGTGTAGATTTTGATGACTGTCCACCCGTATTCGAATAGACTTCGGTATCGAGAACCAGGATGTTAACATCTTCTCCCGAAGCAATCACGTGATCGAGACCGCCATAACCGATATCGTAAGCCCAACCGTCACCACCCAGGATCCAGATGGATTTCTTCACCAGGTATTGTTTAAGGTCAAGAATATCTTTTGCAAGCGGGTTGTTTTCCTTCTTCAGCAAGGGAATTATCTTTCCCGTTGCAGTCTTGGACTTATCGGGATCATTTTCTCCTTCCATCCATTCCCGGAAGGCATCGAGGGTTTCCACCGACATCATATTTTCTTTGATGGCCGCTCTCATTTTTTGTGCCATCCTTTTCCGAAGGTTGCTCACTCCTACTGCCATTCCATAACCATATTCCGCATTGTCTTCGAACAATGAATTCGCCCATGCAGGGCCTTGTCCTTCATGATTCGCCCGGTAAGGTATAAAAGGAGCCGTACCGCCATAGATGGAGGAGCACCCGGTGGCATTGGCGATCATCATCCGTTCACCGAAGAGCTGTGTGATCAGTTTAACATAAGGAGTTTCTCCGCAACCTGCGCAGGCGCCTGAGAATTCAAAGAGTGGCTGTGTAAACTGGCTGTTTTTGAAAGTCTTTAAACGCGGGGCAACATCCGGTTTATAGGTAACCCTGGAAATGAGGTAATCCCAGTTTTCAATTTCTTTCATCTGTGACCCAAGGGGTTTCTCCTCCAGTGCCTTGATCTTGGCAGGACAAACTTCAACACAGTTGTTGCAACCGGTGCAGTCGAGTACTGTTACCTGGATCCTGAATTCAAGGCCGGTAAGTTCTTTTCCGAACGCTTTTAATGTGACCATCCCTTCCGGTGCATTCTTCTTCTCTTCGGCATTGAGCAGGAAAGGACGGATGGCAGCGTGGGGGCAAACATAAGCACACTGGTTGCACTGGGTACAATTTTCGGAGATCCACTCAGGAACGGTGACCGCGATACCTCTTTTCTCCAGTTGTGTCGTCCCGACAGGAAAAGTCCCATCTTCGCGTCCAACGAAAGCGCTTACGGGAATATCGTCACCTTCAAATTTATTGACTTTATCGAAAACCTGCTTGATGAATGCTGGCCTGTTGGGATCGTCTGCCACAGGCTTTATTTCGAGTTTGGCCCATTCAGCAGGGATCAGAATTTCTTCAACTTCTCCTCCCCTGTCGATCGCCTTATTGTTCATGGTAACAATCTCTTCTCCTTTTCTTCCATAAGTCTTCTTGATGGCATCTTTCATTTCTTTCACCGCAAAGTCGTATGGGATCACATTGGCAAGACGGAAGAAAGTAGATTGCATGATGCTGTTGGTGCGATTTCCGAGACCGATCTCGACGGCAATCTTGGTAGCATCGATGATAAAAAACCGAATCTTGTGTTCGGCAAGATATTTTTTCATATGATCGGGAAGCCGTTTTTTGGTTTCTTCAGCATCCCAGATGCTGTTTAGCAGGAATGTACCCCCGTCTTTCAGCCCTTTCAGCATATCATATTTATCAAGGTAAGCCGGAACATGGCAGGCTACAAAATCAGGAGTGATCACCAGGTAAGGTGCCCGGATGGGTTTGTCGCCAAAACGAAGGTGGGATACGGTGATCCCGCCCGACTTTTTGGAGTCATAAGCAAAATAAGCCTGTGCATATTTATCGGTCGATTCCCCGATGATCTTGATCGAATTCTTATTGGCGCCAACCGTTCCGTCGGATCCGATTCCAAAGAATTTTGCAGAATAGGTGCCGGATGAATCAATGCTAACTTCAGGGAGAAGCGGTAACGAGTGGAATGTAACATCATCGACGATACCGATGGAAAAATGATTTTTCGGTTCTTTTGCTTTCAGGTTGTTGAAAACAGAGATGATCTGCGACGGAGTTGTGTCTTTTGAACTCAGACCATAGCGGCCGGCTGTGATCATGGGGCGGTTTTCCCTGTCGTAGAAAATGTCACGGATATCAAGGTAGAGGGGATCGCCGTTGGCGCCGGGTTCTTTTGTGCGGTCGAGAACTGTGATCCTTTTTACGGTTGAAGGAAGTATATTAAAGAAATATTTTGCTGAGAAGGGTCTGTAAAGATGAACGGAGATCAACCCGAGTTTCTCTCCCTTTTCCCTTAAATAATCGATCACCTCTTTAATGGTATCGGTTACAGAGCCCATTGCGACAACAATGTTTTCAGCATCCGGTGAACCATAATAGGTGAAAGGATGATATTGCCTTCCGGTCAGTTTGGTGATCTCCTGCATATAATTATCCACGATATCAGCAACTGGCTCATAGAAACGGTTCACTGCTTCTTTTGCCTGAAAGAAGATATCCGGGTTCTGCGCAGTACCGCGTGTAACAGGGTGTTCAGGGTTCAATGCCCTGTCGCGGAATTCCTGCAATGCCTTGAAGTCGATCAGGCTTGCCATATCTTCATTGGAAAAGGCTTCAACCTTCTGGATTTCATGGGACGAACGGAAACCATCGAAAAAATGAAGGAATGGAATGCGTGATTTGATAGCGGTGAGATGCGCTATTCCTGCAAGATCCATGATTTCCTGGACACTTCCGCTGGCCAACATGGCAAACCCTGTCTGGCGGGTTGCATAGACATCTGAATGATCACCAAAGATCGATAATGCATGGGCAGCAATGGTCCGGGCGCTGACATGGAAGACGCCGGGCAGCAATTCGCCTGCAATTTTGTACATGTTAGGGATCATCAGCAACAGGCCTTGCGACGCGGTGAATGTCGTGGTTAATGAACCTGCCTGAAGCGAACCATGAACTGCTCCTGCAGCACCCGCTTCCGATTGCATTTCAACGACTTTAACTTCATCACCGAAAATGTTCTTCCTTCCATGAGCAGCCCATTCATCAACATTCTCGGCCATATTGGAAGACGGTGTAATGGGGTAAATGGCAGCTACTTCACTGAACATATAGGCCATATGAGAGGCAGCCTGGTTTCCATCGCAAGTAATAAATTTTTTTTTCTTTTCCATAATATATTGATTATATGTATTTTAGATGTGCCATTGTGAATCCATTAACAAGGTGCAAAGGTACAATTTCTTTTTTTTCAATGCCAAGGATACTGTGAAAAAATTAATGCAGAAATTAAGAATTCAGAATGCAGGAATTTAAAATTCAGCATTCCTGCATACCAGTACTCTGAATTCCTAAATTACCTGAAATTAACCACGGTAATTCCGGAACCACCGTGTTCAAGTTGTTCATCGCCGAATTTTTTGACTTCTTTTACCCCTGCAAGATAATCACGGGTGATCTGACGGAGAACGCCATTTCCCTTTCCATGAAGGATCCTGACTTCAGGAATGTTAAGGAGGATCGCATCATCAATATAATGCTGCAGGATTGAGAAGGTTTCGTCGGCCCGC
>Ga0182027_10001873_pt1 | contig 34399 bp, 27 predicted proteins | sample 712E1DmetaG_FD_121300 | JGI IMG/M metagenome (GOLD analysis project Ga0182027, IMG submission 121300) | Permafrost microbial communities from Stordalen Mire, Sweden - 712E1D metaG (Illumina Assembly) | ecosystem: Environmental > Terrestrial > Soil > Wetlands > Permafrost | place: Sweden...
AATGGGGGCGACCGGGCAGGAGCTTCCCACAACCCAGATTGGCGTTATCGTCGTCAAGGCGATCGACTCACTCCCAACCGCGATAACGTATTGCGACACCGTCAGCGATCCATACGGCAGCCAATACTATCGGGACGATCACCATTACAGCACGCTGGGGGAAAATACGTGGGCGGCGAATGCAGTTGCATGCATCGCTAAACACGGGTGGTTCCCGACTGCTTCCGCAATCAATAGTACCGATCAAGGTGCAAGCATTGAATTGCTGGCAGATGTATCCGTGACACCTCGCAACGCACGGAACTTCAGCGTTGTGGCCTCCTTTTCAAAGTCTATTCTGAACCCGGCCCTTACGCTCTTTAATGCCAAGGGAGAGGCGGTCAAGGGACAAGCGTATCGATCGGGCAATCAAATCCGCTATGAAGTTGGAGGATGCGGAAACGGCCTCTATATAGCCAGGGTTTCCGGGAATGGGATAGTCGCTTTCAAACAGGTCATGCTAGTTTTGTAACATTTTTTACCTGTGGCGGGAAATCAGAATTTAAATTTTCGATGCATTCATGTTTGCCAAAATGAGGGCCGTGATGATGAGATTTAATTTTTTGTCACTTATAATACCATTGATTTTATCCGGAGCTGTTTTTCAAGCGCAGGCAATCACTCTTGGCGGAACCAACGTTCCGAAAGACCATTTCATCGTCTATCTGGGGATCGGTCACTGCAATTTTGCCGGTCGCAACTCAACGACGGCCGATACGGTGACCAATCCTCATGCATGGAATTATGAGTGGGATTCACAGGGACGCAACGATACGCAATGGGTCCTTGCCCAAGAGCACAATGGGGGAAACAGCGCCGGCAATACCGCGTTAGGTTACAGCGGCCTTACGCAGCGCGGTGTCGGAGGGCCTTCGATGCCGTTTTTAAAAGGTATGGTCCAGCAGTATCCCAGCTATTATTTCGGGATTATCACCAACGCTTTGTCGTGCGCGACGGTACGGATAGTAACGGGCGATACCATCACCGGAGTTGCGCTTTCGGATATCGATTCCTATTCCAAATCCGGCGGGGGAAATCGTTACAAAGAAATAATCGGTCTTGCTCAAAAAGTTAAAAACGACGTTACCTTCGGAGGCATAATATGCATGCTGGGGTTGACTGAGGTGCGCGACGGAACACAGGCCGGAGTGAGCACGATTAAAAGCGATTTTGTGCAATTGGTTTCGGACATACGCAATGACCTTGGACTTCCCAATCTTCCATTTCTCATTGGGCATTACGAAATGGGGGCAACCGGCGTTTTCAGCCCCACAAGCCCGCTCGGTCCCAGTGTCGTCAGGGCGATCGACTCGCTTCCAAACGCGATTGCATATTGCGACACTATAAGCGATCCGGGAGGTCCAAAATACGGTTCCCAATATTACAGGGATGATCACCATTACACCACGCTTGGGCAGAATTTATGGGCAACAAACGCCGTTGCCTGCATCGTTAAACACGGATGGTTTCCAACAACATCGGCCATAAACAGTATGGGTAACAATACCGGCAATGAAATTCAGGCGAACGTCTCGGTGATGCGCCACAGCGCACGGAACTTCAGCGTACTGGTTTCCTTTTCAAAGCTCATTCGGGACCCCGCTCTTACGCTCTTTACCGCCAAGGGAGAAGCAGTCAAGGGACAGGCGTATGGATCGGGCAGTCAGATCCGCTATGAAGTTGGCGGCTTTGGAAGCGGCCTGTATATTGTCAAGTTTTCCGGGGATGGAATGACCGCTCTTAAACAGGTCATGCTGGTTTTGTAGCAATACCTGACCTGTGCCAGATTTAATGCCGTACTATTTTTAGAACCACCTCAAGGCAATCCATCCTCCAAATGCCACAGGTAATATTCCCTGAGCATCGGGTCAATCGAAGAGTGCCGCAGAATATAAAAAGCCTGTTTTTTAAGCTGGCCATAGCGCTGCCGTTCTTCATTACGCCTTGCAACGGGGATGTTTTTCCGAGCATGGAGGATAAAATCCGTTTGCGCCGCGCGGAGAAAAATGGGATAGAATGAATAATCCTGCCCTTTGGCATAAGGTTCAGGATGCAGGTTATCGGCGGAAGCAGAATCAAGAATTGTGCATTGCCACCCTACCAGATTGGCGTAACGACGAAGTGGATAGTTACTGGTATCGAAACATTCCATTTTCTGTTTGGCCCAGGCGATTGTATTTCCGGAAAAAATGCTCCGCCGATGAAAAGTCATTCCTTCGTCGATTTCCTGAAACACGTAGTATGGACTATTTGGATATAATGACTGAAGCTTCCTGAATATTTTTTGCTTCTCCGCGCTCTCAAGCGATTTGTTGGGATCAAGAAATTGGATCAGGTACTCCCGCGCTCCGTCCTGCGTATACAGAGCGTTATCGGAACAAATGCGTAAAAAAGTCAGGCCAGAATCAAGATTGACATGCAACCCGTTAAAAAGCCTCAGGGCCATCTTGATAACCCCGGGTTCTTCCGCTAGCGCGCATTGAAAAAGGCCTAGACCTAAATAAATATCATTCATCCCTGGGTCAAGTGAACGGGCCCTATTGAACAATTTTATAACCTTGATTCCGCTTGACAAAGCGCTCAGAGGGCTTGAGCGTATTTTGAGGACTGCGTTAAATCCGTTGATGCCGCCTTCTAAAAACAGGCGCGTGGCAAGCGTGGAATCCGGCCAATGGCTAAGCCGCAGAACATTTATGCAGTCTTTGCGCAGGGGTTCCAGCTCCTTGTAGGTTTTTTCGCGTTGCACGCTTAATTCAAACTCGTCATTCATGAGACGCCATGTGCGCATGGCAAATCGCAGCATGTTGCTCATGGGAAGCAGGCCGCTATCTTGCTCCAAATGTGCCATTTCAACGCACAATGATTCAGCCTCGATATAATGCTGCATGAAAAAGGCGTGCATGGATTCCTGAGCTAAAACATGTTGCGACAAAGTGATGCCCGGGTAGAGCCGGCTCAATTCAACGCCATTTCCTTGGCCTGCGCACGGTAATACCATGAACGCCAATAATATAGCACTGATGAAGATTTTGGAAAATCGCATATGTTTGCCATATTAGACGTTTGAAGAAAAATAAACGCTTCAAACTCTTTTGCAATTTGGTAATTTATTCCGAAAGAATACGCTACTTTAGCAAAAGTTTTTGGAATTTATGCCGATAATATATACGAGAAGGTGGTTTTAAAGGGATTTTATTATGGACATATCTTCAATATCAAATAGCTCTTCGCTTGATGATCAGATAATCCAATCATTGAACGCTTCGGCAAACCAAACACAGCCGTCCGATGATACTTCCAGTATTTTTTCGGGTGTGCTTCAGACATTGCAAAAAAACAGTACAATCAGCAATAATGATCTAGCGATGCTTCAGGCTTTGCAGGGCGCCGAAACCAGCCCAACCAGCGCGGCTTCTTCAAGCACGAATAGTTCCGCTACTTCAAGCGCGAACAGCAATCCTAATGCACTTCAGGCATTACAGGAAACCAATACTGAAAACAATGATTTGGCAATGCTTCAGTCATTACAAACACCATATTCGAACAGTCTCTCCAATTTGCTCCAGACCATGCAACAGACTGTTTCCTCAAATGATAATTTAGCAGTGCTCGCAGCCCTACAGGGGGCCGGCAGCAGCTCCGATCAATCGAACTCCGATACCAGCGACGCGCTCAACTCGTTGATCAATCCTACTGCCGAAACCAGTAACGATGACAGTGATGATGAATTGGATTCTTTAATCCCAACCCTGACGGATTCCAATTCCGATGATTCCAATACATTGTCCGCGCTCCAAGATTTGCCTGCTGCTGATGATTCCAATTATGCCGCAAGCCCTGATGATGCTGTTCTACAGGCATTATTACAAACCGATAGCAATAATGGTGATTTTACTCAAGCGCTCCAGGCGTTGCAACCTGGAACCGATGCCACGGATGATTCGTCCATACTCCAGGACTTACCGGATACTGATGATTCCGAAGGTTCCGCAAGTCCAAATGACGCCGTTTTACAGGCATTATTGCAAACCGACAGCAATAACGCCGATTTTACAAATACGCTCCAAGCCTTGCAAAACAATGCGGATGTCAATGATCCTTCAAATACGCAGGTCAATTCATAAATTCTTGCTGATTGCCCTGATTATTCCTTGATCCACCTCACAAGCACGTCAACGATTTTCTGCGCCTGTTCCTTGTTTGAGATGTTGAATTTTGCCTTCTGCCAATAAACATCATTGCGTTTTTGATATCTGCGGATCGTGTAAAGGATCGGTCCGTACTCATTCTTGTTTCTGTCCCATTGCTGGTATTTAAACATAATGGTCGACCATGTGCCTTTTGTAAGCACCTCTTTTTCAAGCTCCTTTACGACAAGAACGCCCTCTTCCTCGTAATTGACCGTGATTTCACTGATATCTGAAGCCATATATGTCCCTCTGTTTTAGAAAGTCCGTTTGAATTATTTGCGCGCTTTGCATAGATACCTCAAACCTAGAATTTCCTGCCGCCCTTGGGCAGCTTGCGATTTTACTTTGTCTAATAGAAAATGCATTAATTACACACAAACCTCAAATACTATCTTTCCAGAGAGCAATTAAATTACCCGCTTCATTTATTAAACATTCTTTCCGGTACACCGTAAATTCCGTAAATTGTCGGTCTGGAAACAAACCGGCAATAAGCTCCGAAGGCCTGCAGGTTGCTTTGGGCAAAAGCGAAAGGACCGCTTCAATTGCCATGCCCGAACCTGTATTGTGCAGGCGCAGTCCATAAATATGAGGTCTGATATTTTTTACGGACATAAGGCTGTCTTGTTCAACATTTTCCTTGGTCTGAACAAGGATATCCTGCTTTGAAATAGCCTTTTCAAGCACTCGACCAAGATCATCGTCCGATATTTCAAAAGAGGGCAAAAAAATATATTCCGCACCAGTAATAAGTACATTAAGTGATTCTTCTTTCATCTTTAAATGCATACAGTTATGTACTTTCAAGTTTTCAGGCAGCCAATTGTTAATCAATAAGCGCTCATCATTTGAAAGTGGTCTGGTTGTGACAATATCGAAAAGTTCGGACAATCCGATCACACCAAAGGGCAAGGGTGGACCGAACGCGATCCTGGGATGAGGATGAAAACCCTTGCTAAAGGCGAGCGGCATATTGGCGGCAACAAACGATCTGTTGAAAATATTCATCATGTCACGATTTCCTAAGAAACGCATCCCGCCCGTTTTTGCGTATTTATAACGATAATGATAAGTCGATTCCGCTCCAGCGGGCCTGTCTTGAAGGCTGTAATTATCGCGTAGAGCAACTAGTGAAGGCAACGGCTCGTTTTGAATGGTTCGCCGGGTCTTTGAATCGCATACGCCGCATTCATGGCACCGGCCTGTCCGGCAATCGGAACGTAATTGACCGTTTAATGCCTGCTGGAGGTCATCGGCAAGAAATTTTTCGGACGTTCCATTGGATATCGCAGACCATGGGAGAGTTTGTTCCTGCGGAATCGTCGAAGTATAAATACCCATGTCTATTGATTTTTTTTCCGCGGCATGCTTCCATCGTTCAAAATTGAAATATTCGTCCCACCCATCGCTTTGCGCGCCATTTTTCCAGGCTTCCAAAATTATTTGCGAGACCTTGCGGTCACCGCGCGCCATGACCGTTTCCAGAAATGCCATGGCCGGTTCACGATACGAAACTTTCACATTCCGCTCGGAGCTCAGCGATTGCTTAACATACCGGCTTTTTTCAAGCAGCGCCTCCATGGTGTCCATGGCTTCCCGCTGGAATGGCGTCTGTGGCTTTGGCGAAAACGGTGAAATTGCCACGTTAACCATCCTTCGCCTTGACGTTCGCTTGACCATTCGGGCAATGTCCCTGATGAGCCGCACCATGGCCTCAATATCCTCGCTGCACTCGGTAGGAAGACCGATCATGAAATAAAGCTTCACGGTTTGCACATTGCGCCGCATCAGCATATCGACCGCGTTCATGACCATTTCATCTGAAAAATCCTTGTTAATGACCGCCCGGAGCCGCGCGCTTCCGGCCTCCGGGGCCAGTGTGAACGATGAGATCCGGGTGATCGATTCGAGCGTGTCCATCTGGTCCGTGGTAAGCGCGTCCACACGGGTTGACGGGATAGAAACTTCAAGATGGTATTGGCGGGTAAGCGCAGCCATTGACCCAAGGAGCTGGGGCAAGTTGGAATAATCGGCCGTTGAAAGGCTGAGCAGGCCGATGTCACGCCATCCGGTTGAAGCGATGGACCTGCCGATTTGCCCATAAATGTCCCGTATTGTTCTTTCCCGTACAGGACGGTAATAGGTTCCCGCGGAGCAAAACCTGCATCCCCGCGTGCATCCGCGCATTACTTCAACCGCGAGGCGATGATGCACCACGTCAATGAGCGGGACCAAGGGATAGTCGGGATAATTTTCGGGCTTGAGTTCCGGTATTTTTGCCGCTTTTACCGGGAATGGCCCGGAGACGGGAACGGTAAAAAGGCCTTTTCTTTCGAATGAAAAGAGAGAAGGCACATACATACCCTGGATATTACCAAGGGCCTCGAGTGTCTTTGCCCTGGAGCATTCGTCTTTTTTGCAGCGGTCCATTGCCTCGCACAGCGCGACAATGCTCTCTTCCCCATCCCCGATTGCAAACGCATCGACAAAATCCGCAATCGGCTCCGGATTATTCATGCATGGCCCGCCCGCTATAATAATCGGGCAACGGTCATCGCGTTCGCGGCTGAGAAGTGGAATACCTCCTAAGTCGAGCATATTGAGAATGTTGGCATATTGGAGTTCATACTGCACGGTAAATCCGACCCAATCGGCTTCGGAAAGCGGCAGCGAATATTCCAGGCAATACAAAGGGATCTTCTCCTGCCGGAGCAGTTTCTGGGCGTCGGGGGCCGGATGGAAACAACGTGACAAGGCCCACTGGGGCCGCGAATTAACAATATGATAAAGGACCTGCATTCCGAAATGCGACATGCCTATATCATAGATTTCCGGGAAACACAAAACGCCGTGGAGCGAAACAGCCCGCAGGTCTTTACGTATGATATTAAGCTCGTTGCCCATATACCGCACGGGCTTTTCGACAAAAGGGAGAAAACGGGAATCAATGAGGGCCTGGAGTTTGTTCATGACCTCTCGAAAATACTGGAATTGTGACTTGAAAAGCAACTGTGCGGTTGTAACTCATCAGATTATGCCTTGATGTATTTTGATCAGACAGATAACGGTTTTCCCTTCAAAAGTATTGTTCCGTTGCGCAAATTAATATGCCGCTCTCCTTCGAAAAAAAAGTGGCCTTCGAGCATGCAAAAGAAGAGATACGCTCGCGCATTAATATTGCCGATATCATTGGCCGTCATGTTGCCCTTAAGTCCGCTGGGCAGAACCTCAAAGGACTGTGCCCTTTCCATAAGGAAAAAACGCCCTCATTCACGGTTACGCCAGCGAAAGGAATTTTCTACTGTTTTGGTTGCCACAAGGGAGGCGACGTATTTACGTTCCTGATGGAGTTTGAAGGCCTGAGTTTCTCCGAAGCTCTGCATTCGCTCGCCGATGAAGCGGGAGTGGCGCTTGAAAAACCCCTCCCGCAAAGCACCTATCTGTCCATAGACGCCGACAGTCCACATGGAAACGATACAATCCTTGTTCCAAAAAATGAAATGCTGAAAATCAACCAGATGGCTGTGGATTTCTATTATTCCCAGACGCGGTCGCATCCCAAGGCAATTGAATATTTCCTTGGAAGGGGCCTTAGCCGCGAGATCATCAAGGAATTCCGCCTCGGATATGCCCCGCCAGGGTGGTCCGAGTTATTGTCATATGCGAATTCAAAAGGCGTTTCCCGATCTGTGCTTGTCCAATGCGGTCTTGCGATTGCAAAGCAGGACAACAAGGCCTACGACCGTTTTCGCGACAGGATCATGTTCCCCATTTTCGACACGTCAAAGCGGCCGATCGGTTTTGGGGGCAGGGGCCTCACGGCTGACGCCCAGCCGAAATATCTTAATTCTCCCGAAACGTTTCTCTATCAAAAAAACAAGGTACTGTACGGATTACAAGCCGCACAGTACCACATAAAACAGAGCAAAAGCATCATTATCGTTGAAGGGTACATGGATTTCTTGTCTCTTTTTCAGGCCGGTATACGGCATGTGGTCGCCACATCGGGGACAGCGCTCACCGACGGCCAGGCCCGGATCATCCAGCGGTTTGCAAACAAAATCTTTTTTGTTTTTGATGGCGACAGCGCTGGAATCAATGCGGCGCAGCGGGCGATATTCGTTTTAGCGCCTTATAACTTCGATATGCGTGTGCTCATTCTGCCGGACGAAGAAGACCCCGATTCATATTTAAAAAAACATGGGCAGGCGGGGTTTCTCGCGCTTCTGAACAACGCTTTTCCCTTCATGGAATTCATCATTAAAAAAGCCATAACGGACAAAGGTATTGACACACCGCAAAGCAAGTCCCAGGTACTCGAATTTTTAGTTCCTCTTGCACAGTCAATGACCGATTCAATTGTGCGCCAGGAATTCATCAAACAAATAGCTGAACATCTGCACGTCAGCGAGGCAACGGTCCACGGACGTTTGAAAAAGTCTCTTTATTTGCACAACAAAATCACTGATAATGCGGATGATTATTGCGGCACGCTCGAAGGCAATTTTATGAGGCTTTTACTTTCGAGCCCGTCTATTATTGCGGAAGCACGCCAATTTATCAGGCCCGAAACTTTTACCGACCAATTTTCCAATAATTTATATTCTATAATTGTCCGTTGTTATGATGCAAATCAACAATTAGACGCGCTCATCGGTACAATCATCGACCCTGAAATGAAACGTATCGTCAGTCTTCTGTATGCAAAAGGTCTTTCAGAGGACAATCCGCTTGAGGAATTACGGCATACGGTAGTTCGGTTGCAGGCAAAATATTTAAGACGACAAATAAATGAAATCGGCAATCAAATGAAAAACGAGCCGTCAAAAAGAAAAACTCTTATGGAACAGTTAAAAGAATTCTCCACCCAACTGAAAGAACTTGAGATATAACGATGATTACGAAAGAAGATCCTAAGACATTTTCAATTGAAAAAGCAATTGACAGGCTTAAAAAGCTTTCGATGCTCCAGGGGTTCGTCACTGACGCGCAAATTGACGAATTGGTAACGACCCCCGAAGTCCGTGAACACGTTGAATCGGTGCTTGCGCAGGAACATATCACCATTAATACGCTTATCACGGAAAATAAAACGCCCGTGCTTGAACGCCGGACGCGAAGGTTCATTTCGGTAAAAAGGGTCCCGCGATACGCCGACCCCACGTGGGTGTATCTTAACAGCGTCGGCCGTGTGCCTTTGCTCACGCGCGGTCAGGAATCTGAATATGCGCAGCGGATGGAATCCGCGCAGGAAAAGCTTTTCGAAATGGCGTTCCGCTCTCCTATCGCCTATGAAAGCCTGTATCGGATAACCGAAGAACTCAAACTCAATGTTCTGGAATGTATTGATGTATTGCAAGTGGAAGAAGACCAGGTCGAAGGTCCTGAAGAATACGTCAATCTGAGGGCCAATTTCCTTAAAGTCATGGCGCAAATCAACCGCAAAAACAGGACAATAACCCAGCTTAATAGAAAACTTAAAGCATCGAGGTCAAAAAAAGGCAAGGACATCGTCAATGAAAAAATCATGGTGCTTAACCGCGAGTGCATCGATCTCTGCCGGCACCTCAATCTCAACACAAAACAGATCCAGCACATTCTTGACAAATTTAAACTGTTCCTGAAAAAGAAAGCGCTGGTCGAACAACTTGAAGAATTTACCCGATGGGAAGAGACGCGAAACCAGGCCAAGTGCGCCATCATCGAGGCAAATGTCCGGCTTGTGGTCAGCATTGCTAAAAAATACACACTTCGCGGAATGGAAATCATCGACCTGATCCAGGAGGGCAATAGGGGCCTGATAAAAGCGGTGGAAAATTTCAATTACCGGAAAGGATACAAATTCAGCACATACGCCACCTGGTGGATCAAACAGGCAATATCGAGGGCCATCAACGATAAATCGAAAACGATACGGATCCCTGCAAATACACTTGACCTTGTGAACAAAACGGTCAAGTTCTGCAGAAAGTGGGTAACCGAATACGGTTGCGAACCAACGCATGAGGAAATTTCCCACGCGCTCGGGCTCCCTGTCTCCAAAGTGCAAATGGCGCTCGAGTATTCCATGGATCCGATATCGCTCGACATGGAGATCGGCAACGACGGCAGCACCACTTTCGGGGAATATATTGAAGACACAAAAGCCGAAGACCCTTCGCAACGGATGCTATTGATCAAACTCAGGGAACAAATCAAAGACGTGCTCAATTCCCTCCAGAAAAAGGAGCGGGAAATTGTCGTCATGCGCTTCGGCCTTGATGACGGAAGGATCAAGACCTTAAAGGAGATCGGCGAAGCATTCAACATTTCCCGCGAGCGCGTTCGTCAAATTGAAACGAAGGCATTAAGCAAACTCAAACATCCCAGTCGCACGAAGCAACTTGTGGCATGGAAAGAAGACAGGGATGAAATGATGCATGAATGACCGTTCTGTCAAAAGTATATTTTGATTATTTTTGTGAAGTAATTTATATTAGAGCCTGAATTTTCGCACCATTAGCTCAGTTGGTAGAGCAACTGACTCTTAATCAGTAGGTCCATGGTTCGAATCCATGATGGTGTATTAAAAAGCTCCCTCGGTCTTAACCAAGGGAGCTTTTTTACCTTTTTTAAGCGCTGTTTTATCTTGCAATAAATGGAGTAGCAACATGCCGATAGCGCTCAGAGAAGCCGTCACACTAAAAGACCGCAAAAGGTTTATTTTCCTGCCTGAAAGAATCCATAAGGGCCATGCAAACTGGCTGCCTCCGCTTTACGCCGATGAGATAAAATATTTTGACCCCAAGAAGAATTCCTCGTTTAAAACGTGTGATTATCGTATGGTGCTTGCCGAAAAAGAAGCAAAACCAGTCGGCAGGATCATGGGCATCATCAATCGCAAACACAACGAAATGTTCGGCATTAAAAATGTCCGTTTCAGTTTCATGGAATGCTACAACGACCCTGAAGTTTCCCATGCCCTGATCCACGATATTGAAGAATGGGGGAAAAAGAAAGGCATGAACAAAATCATCGGGCCGTTCGGATTCTCTGACCGTGACGTCCAAGGATTTCTTATCGAAGGGTTTGAATATGAACCCGTTGTGGATAGCGCCTGTAATTTTGAATACATGCCTGCCCTGGTCGAACGGGAAGGCTATGTCAAGGACATCGATTGCGTCATCCACCGCCATCCTCTTTCCGCTGAAATGCCCGAAATATTCGACCGCATGTATCAGCGCGTGGTTTCAAAAAAATCGTTCCGCTTTCTGGAGTTTACTTCCCGAAAGCAGATGAAACCGTATATCGTACCAGTGCTGCGCCTTGTCAACGAGTCGTTTTCCGGCATCTATGGGTTTGTCCCGATGGAAGAAAATGAAATGTATGATCTGGCAAAACGGTACATGCCGTTGCTTGATCCTCGTTTTGTCAAGATCGTCGCCAAGGACAATGAAGTTGTGGCCATGCTTATCAGCATGCCCAACCCTTACCGGGGCATTCAAAAAGCCAGAGGAAGGTTTCTGCCTTTTGGAATATTTCATATTTTGCATGCACTGAAGCATGCTGAGTCCATCAATACTATGCTCGGCGCGGTAAGCCCGAAGTTCCAGAAACAAGGGCTTGACGTTTTTTTAGGGATTTCTACGATTAAAGCGGCAAAAAAAGCCAATATGAAAAGCGTAGACACGCATGTGGTCATGGAAAAAAACAACGATATGATGGATATTATGACCCGCTACGACGCCTATCTCATTAAAAAATTCAGGATCTATCAGAAATCCTTATAATCTCTTAAAATTGAACGAACCTTGCCATTGCGCATCAGTGCGCCAATAACGATTTTACCGTTATGCGAATATTCCTGTTTGGCAAACGTTGGTATCTATTTTTCGTGGTGCTGGGCATGCTCATCGTTTCCGCGTCTTCGGATGACAAGCTCGACCAGCTGATACAATCAAAGAAATATTCCGAAGCCGTTTCCTACGCCGATACGAAAATCCCCTCTGCTACGCGCCCGGCGGATGCATGGGTAAAAGTTGGATTTGCCAATGAAGAATTGGGTTTTCCAGAAAAGGCCCTCGCATGCTATTTAGTCGGCTCGCAATCCGACGCTAGAAATTACGACGCGTGCGTCGGCGTCGCGAGGATCTACAATAAAATGGGCAATCCTCAGAATGCCACGGCCGCCATGACCTTTGCGAAAAAAGCTTCGGAAATCAGGTCTACCGGCGAATCAAACTGGGAATTTGCAAAAGCCTGCGTTACCCTTAAAAAAACTTCTCTGGCAAAAGAAGCATTGGAAAAAGTTGTCAGGTCTGGATATTCAAACCCACAGGCATGTCGCATGCTTTCTGAAATATATTGGAAGGAACAATCGTATGACAAAGCGGTGCCATTACTGAAGGCCGCTTATGACGCGGATCCGAGTGCGGAGGACGCTTTTAAAATCGGGAAAGCTTTAAGGGAAACTAATAAGCCGGACTCGGCATTGAAATTTCTTAAAGAAGCGCTTGTAAAAAATCCAACCATGTACGCGGCAAACCTTGAGCTGGCGCGCGCCTACTATGATAAAAACAAGTATCTTGCGTCCGCCAACGAATACGAAAAGATCGTCTCAAAGATAAAATTGCCGGCAATAGACCAGTACTTTTGCGCAGTGTCAAACGAGAAAACCGGCAGTCCTGAGGCCGCGCTCAAGGCCTATTACGCAGCGGCGGCCGGATTCGGGCATTCAACGTCAACTGAGGCCATCCTGTCGCATCTTAAAGCGGGAAATTCAGACCTTGAAAAAAGGAATTTTAAAACGGCGCTGGCGCATTTTCGTTTTATTTCCATTGCCGATTCTTCAGGCGCCAAAGTCTCCGATATACAAATTCTCCTTGCTGAAGCTTACAGCGGCTGCGGAGACAATCAAAAGGCAATTGCCGGACTGGAAAAAGTCCTTTCAGTCGATAAAAATAATGTGGAAGCAAACTTGCGTCTCGCCGAGCTTTACCAGAAAACAGGCCTGCCCGACAAAGCACGCGCTATTTTCGAAAAATGCATGAACTTGAGTCCCAATGACCCGAGGATTTTCCTTTCGCTGGGAGACTATAATTTAAGAATGGATAACTACATTGATGCCCAGACAAATTACGAGAAGAGTTATCTTATAGACAAAAACGTACGAGCAGCGGCAGGAAGCGCCCATGCAGCGTTCGCGCTTTCGCAATGCGACAAAGCCGTGCAGGCAGCGCAGTCCGCCCTAGCGCTCGACGCTTCGTTCATTGATCTTCATGTCATTATTTACAAATGTGCCATGAAAAACAAAGCGTTCAAAGAGGCCAGGGAGCATCTGGACACCCTTGTCGTAAAAATTCCTTCGGACGTCGAATATTGGAAGAGCCTTGCCGAGTGCTGCGTCCAGCTTAAAGACACCGTCCAATGCGCTTATGCCGACAAAAACATCCTCAGGCAGGACAAAAACAATATAGAATCTCTGCAGCGCCTTGCCGACTACCAGCTTTCCCGCAAGGAAAATAAAAAGGCTTTCGGCACGTATAAAAAACTCATAGCTCTCTCGCCGCAAAATGCCGAAGCGCTTAAAAACCTTTCCGCCCTCACGCTGGCGGAAAAAGATAAAGTGACCGCCTTGGCCTATCTTAGAAAATACTGCGCTTTGCGGCCCGGAGACGTACTTGCCCAAAAATCGCTGGGAGACCTGTATTATGGGATGAAAAACTATGATGCGGCCCTCATTCCATACCGTGAGACGGTCAAACTGGATCCAACGATCAAAGGAGTTTATAAGCCATACGTACGGCTCCTTATGGCCAAGGTAATGAAAACGGAACTGGAGAATGTGCTGGCAAGCGCGATCAAAACCGGCGAAGCTGACGCCGAACTTTGCTCTCAACTGGGAGCTTTTTTCGAAATACAAATGCAGTTTGCAAAAGCAGTAGAATACTACGACGAGGCGCACCAATTGGACCCGGGCAGTTCGAAAGTAGTGGCCAGGCTCGCCCGCTGCCAGGTGAAAATGGGGAAAGTGCAGGACGCCATCGCCAGTTACCAGCAGGTCATCGCCCTGGACCCCGGCGCAAAGGAAGAATACAAAATCATCGGCGACCTATACCGGAATCAGAATATGCCCGAACAAGCGGTAGATGCATATAAGAAGTATCTCGGGAAAAACGGCAATGGCGTTGACCTTGCGCTGTTCATCGGCGAATTTGCGTTCGAAAATAAAAATTATGACGAAGCCTTAAGGTATCTTAAAGGAATTCAAAAACAAAAAGCCCTGGACCTGTCCTTTTTATTTCTTCTGGGAAAGGCATATTACTGTACGAAGAATTATGCAAAGGCGGTTGAAGTGTTCGAACGTCTCCGGGGTATAAGGAATAAGAATCAAAAAAATGGCCCGGGCACCGAGATGCTGCACATGCTTGCCGATTCATACGATAAATTAAATAACAAGCCCAGTGCCGTTGCCGTGTATGCCGCTTATGCAAAATTGCCTGAAGTCAAAGATCCTGACGCAGCATTCAGAATGGCCCAGTTGGAAGAAACAATCACTCCAATACTTGCTGCAAAGATGTACGAAGAAAACGCGACGAAATATCCCGACGAGTACCGGAATTATTATGAGGCCGCCCGGCTCTATTCCAAAGAGCGTACAAGCCATGAAAAAGCCGCACACATGATCCGAAAGTGTATTGCCATGAGGGACACGGTGCCGTTTCTATGGCTGGTGCTCGGCAGAATTTACGGTAAAATGAACAATACGCAGCAGGAACTTGAAGCGTATCAGAATTACATCCAGAAGGGACAGCCAAAGTCCGAGGCGTGCGAGGAAATCGGGGTTTCCCTGCTTGACCGGGCAATGATAAATGAGGCCATGGTCTATTTGGAAATGGCAAGTACGCTCAGGCCCGATAATCCGAATTTCTTGTATCAGCTTGCCCGTGGCTACGAAAAAACCAACCGCCTGTCCAATGCGTTGCCCATAATCCAAAAGGCCGCGCAACTGAAGCCTCAAAACGTGGAAATACAAAGCCTGCAGAGCTATATTACCATGAGGATGGAACAGAGGCAAGGCATTGACAGCGTCGACCGGCGATAGGGTCTCTCAATAATGCATAGCAATTTACTTATTCCAATCTTCCTCTATCCTGAAATCCATTTCCGCTTTTTCAGGCATTTCCCAAGTTTACTTTACAGAAAATATCCTGAAGCGATTTTCGATATGCCAAGGCGCTTGGGTCCCGGCAACGATTTGCCCGTAGTCCTGATCATAAACGACATAAACCGGTTCCAGCTTGATGTTGTCAAGGTTCAAGTGGCCTTATCGCATAAGTCAAAGCCCCCCTTGGTGCTCGATTTTGATGACCCTGAAGAACATGCGGTCGACCATCCGTTTTCTTTTCAAAGCTCGGCATTCGTCTTTTCAATCCCGAGGAATAAGCTTGACACAGGGCAATATCATGTCAATTGCACGGCACGAATCAAGAAAAATAACCGCTCATATACCGTTATAAACGATAACCTCTTCATGACATCAAAACTTCCCTATTCGTGCTACGTTTCCAATTCGCAGCTTCCCGGTGACGAGTTTTGTTCATATGGAGATATGCATGTACATTCGCAGTATTCTCAAAGTCATGTTGAATTTGGACCTCCTGTTTCTATAATTGATTTGTTTTCAAAATGTTATGGAAATGATTTTACGGTCGTTACCGATCATTCCTATGACCTGGCCTGTGAAATGAATAATTACCTTAAAATCGACGAGGGGGTATCCCGATGGAAATCAATCAGATCTGACGCTTCCAGCCATAATTTCTTAAATCCCTTCATTCTAGGCGAAGAAATTTCATGTATTAATTCAAATAACAAAACAGTGCATTTGTGTGGAATTGGAATAAAGGACTTTGTTCCCGGCTCTATTGATGGAGCTCGTCGTAATGCCAATAAAAGCAAATCGTTGAGTATTGAAGATGCCATTAAATCAGTTCATGAACAAGGCGGTATTGCCTATGCCGCTCATCCGGGATCAAAAATAAGCTTTATGCAAAAATATTTTTTAAAAAGAGGGATTTGGAAACAAGAAGATTTTAAAACAAAACTCGACGCAATTCAGGCGGTAAACAATGGTTTTGGGAATTCATGGAACAAAGCTAAAAACTTGTGGATAAAAGAATTACTAAAAGGAAACAAACTTCCACTTTTAGGAGGAAATGACTCTCACGGAGATTTTAACCGCTACAGAGCAATATCGGTTCCTTTCTTTTCAATTCATGAGAATTTTGCCAGGCATTTTAGCTGGATAAAGACTGGAATTTACGGTAAAATCTCAACAGAACAACAACTCATTGCCTCTATTAAAAATGGAGCGACATTCGTCAGCTCCGGTCCATTTTTAGGCATGAGCAAAACGAAATCTCCTCATGAAAATATTATTTGCAATGATGAAATTAATCTCAACGTTGAATGCATAACAATATTATTAAAGAGCAGTTACGAGTTCGGTATTCCCTATCTTTTTAAGCTGTATTATGGAAAGATTAATGCCTCACGAGAAACAGTTTATTTTTCAAAATATTTAAGCATTGGGGAATACGATGCTTTTCCTGAGGTTTCTGTTTCTAATTTAAAAGGGAAAGGATATTTACGCGCAGAAGCTGAATTTAGAAAATCGGATGGTTCAACAAATTTTGCTGCAACAAGTCCGTGCTATTTCAACCTAATCTCGTAAATCCTAATCACATTATAATGAGTTGCCCTTGCAATGCTCCGGCTTCTTTAATTGCCTGAAATATTGAAATAACATCTCTCGGCGCAACTCCAAGCGAGTTTAGAGCCTGTGAAAGATCTGAAACCGTCGTAGTTCCTTTCAAAACAACCATTTCAGGCGATTTTTCTTCTACCGATATACTCGGATTAGGAGTTATTGCAGATTGAGGATTATACGGTATGGGCTGCACAACTTCCGGTGTATTAACAACTTCCACTTTTATGCTCCCATGCGAAACGGCAACTTCTGAAATTCGGACATCGCCGCCTGCCACTATCGTTCCAGTTCTTTCATTCACAACAACACGAGCTTGAGCTGAAGTTGAAAATGTAACATTTTCAACTTTAGAAATAAAATCAACAATTCCTACAAAATTTCTAATAGAATCCCGAGCCATAACTTCATAATTCAGCGAGACGGTTGCGGCATCAACAGCTTTTGCGATATTAGAAGATACGGCTTTAAATTCCTGGTTGATTGCGTTTGCCATTGAAACCGCGGAAGAAAAATCAGGAGATGCAAGGGACAATGACAATTCTTTGCCGTCTAAAACATTAAATGTATATTCCCTTTGGACCAAAGCCCCATCAGGAATTCTGCCGACAAGCACATGGTTCTTTTTTAAATATACAAGGCTTTTATATTTTACATCATAACCACCGGTTGCGAGAGGACCTTGCGCGGACGCATATATTGAACCATCAGCGCCTTGCAACGATGTTAAAAGAAGGGTACCGCCTTCAAGGCTGGTTGCATCTCCCATTGAAGAAACATTTACATCAAAACGAGTGCCTTTTCGTTTGAAGGGTTTAAGAATTCCAGTGACCATTACCGCCGCAACATTCTGGACCCTGATTTGCTGCGCAGGCAATTCTATCCCCATGTTTTTTAACAAATTTACAATGGTTTGCGTGGTGAAAATGGTTTGACTTCTGTCGCCTGTTCCATCCAAGCCAACGACGAGTCCATAGCCAAAGATTTGAACGTCTTCCAGCCCGCTTATGCATGCCACATCCTTGATTCTTACGCCAGAATTTGCTAAACAGAATTGAATGCAACTCATTATAAAAAGGAACATTGCAATATGATGGGTGGCGATCGTTTGTTTCTTCATGCCTGCATCCTTTAATCTATATTAAATTTACTTAACGGGTGATCGGGTTGATAAAGAATCAAAATATCCAATTCAAAAACCTCGCTATAAAACCGGGACGCTGTCCGGTATTTGATGTGCCTTTCCCCGAATATGTAATTTGCGCATCGGCAATATTATACGAATAAATGATATTATTTCCTTCAATATCTTGTGGACGCACAACACCATTAACTTTGATTATTTCTTTTTCTTCGTTAATTTCAAGGACTTTGCTTCCATCGATGACAAGATTTCCATTATCCAGGACTTTAACGACGCGGGCCGATATTTCGGCCGCCAAACTGCCTTGGCGGGTTGTTGCCCCTTGTCCCGAAAAATCAACTTTACTGGAACCCGAGGCGCCGAAAGAAGGCAAAAATTTTAGCAATCCCGACCCGTTTGCGCCCGATACGCTTAAGTCATTTTGTTTCTGAGTGTTAGTACCGCTTTGGCTTCCCCCATTCGCCGATTCAACGATGACGACCGTTAATATATCATCAACCCTCATTGCACGATGGGCATTGTAAAGGTTATAAATTGGCGCTGCCGATATAGTCATTACAAAAAGAATCAACAAGAGATTTACCGCGATGGTCTTTTTCATATTGTTCCTTCCCCTGTTAAAAGAACGACATTCCCATGATCAATCACCTTTGTTTTCAACAACTTATGCGTCATCTCATTTTCAACCCATATTTTTTCACCAACTGAACCCGCTTCACGTGCGCGTGCCGACATGCAAATCTTTACTCTTCCATGAATTACAATGACCATGACTTGGTCGTCACGTTCAATAACAGGAATTTTACTTAAAAGTCTCTCATGAATAAGACTTCCCAAGGTAATGTTCCTTGAAGACTTGGTATTTTCAATTTCTTTTAATGTACTCAAAGGTGAATAATTGCAATGTGTTATGTCACGGCTTTCAACTGAACAATTTTCGGCGCTGAGAATTGTTCCCCGAGCAATGTCCATTTTTGCAACCAGCACCGGGAGTACCACTTTTGTAAAGCAGGAAACATTGGTGCTATAGTGCCTTGACCCTTGCAGGCCGATTAATTTAAGGTTGAAGTTCCCTCTGGGGAATTTTGAGGCAAGCCCTTCCACTTTAACGGCAATTGGCCGAGGAAGGCATTTCCATTTTTCATCTCTATTATTAATCAAGATTGTGCATGTGCCTTCAGGCCAGCCGATCTTTTCCAGCAGGTACTTTACGATATAATCGCTATATTCGCCGATTGTTTTTTCCTGATAAGCAGTCTTGACAAGGATGCGCTTATTGGGCGAGGCGGTCAGGGTGAGTTTGGGAAATCGGACACGCATCGCGAAAAGGAGCATATCGTTGCTGTTGACATACCGTGAGTATCCGGCCGGCGCCGACTCCCCGACTGGCATTTGATTGATTTGATTGAGCAGGCTGTCGGAACAGTCGGCATTGATCCGTGCAACGTCGCCTAATTTGATGGCCGTGTCATTGACAACGCAAGAATCAAGGAATGACAGGCTTATGGCGGCATGCGAAGGCAGCGCCGTTACAACAAACACGGCGACGCAACCGAAAATGGCGTTCTTGGGATTGTTAATGATCGCCCGCAGGATATAATTAAGCAGCCCGCCTCTGCGAGGGTTCAGGCCCATCATGTTATTGACTTGCGAAGCTGAATCAAACATTGAAGTCACGGCCTTTATTCTCTATCGCCATAAAACAACCTACGTTTTCATGCTATTGGCGACCTGAAGCATCTGGTCGGATACCGTTATCGCCTTGGAAACAATTTCATAAGCGCGCTGCGCGGTGATCATGTTGACCATTTCTTCCACAACCTGCACGTTTGACGCTTCCGTGTATCCTTGTGACAGCGTTCCTATTCCATTTTGACCGGGGACCTCCAATACCGGCTGGCCCGAAGCATCGCTGATGCCGTATAAATTCTCGCCAAGGCCCGTAAGCCCGGCTGGGTTAACAAATCGGGCAAGCTCGATTTGCCCCAATGACGTCGTCGCCGTTTGCCCAGCCAGAACGGCCGTCACTTTGCCGTCCGCGCTGATGCCCAACTGCTGCGCACCTTCAGGTACCGTAATCTGGGGCGTGAGCGGATACCCCGCGGAGTTGACGACGGTCCCATCACTTGTCAATTTAAATGAACCGTCCCGCGTATAGGCAATCGTGCCGTCGGGCATATTGATCTGGAAAAAACCGTCTCCCTGGATGGCAACGTCCAGGGAATTTCCCGTCTGGTTCATCGACCCTTGGTCAAAAAGCCTCTGGGTCGCGGCGGGCTTGACGCCTAATCCGACTTCGATCCCGGAAGGCGCCATTATGCCTTCTGAATTCGTGACACCCGGTTCTTTAAGCGTCTGGTACATAAGGTCCTGAAATTCCATTCTTGATCGTTTGAAACCGGTAGTATTGACATTCGCGAGATTGTTTGAAATAGTGTCCATATATAACTGCTGTGCTTCCATTCCGGTAGCGGCTGAATACATTGACCTCACCATGCTGACTCCCTTTTAATGATTCAATGAGAATTCTTCTTCTTTACAAAAATCAGGTAATCCTTTTTTCCTGAAAATCCTGATTAATTATGAAACCTTGCCGACGTCTTCAATCGCCTTCTGCAATGTCTCGTCCTGCGACGCTACTGCTTTTTGGTCGGCCTCAAAATTTCTATAGGTCGATATCATATCGACCATGTTTTTAATGATATTGACGTTCGACCCTTCCAGATATCCCTGCTTTATTGCAAACCCCTGAGATTCGACTACTGGATTATCCGGTTCCTGGGGCTTGAAATAACTGTTTCCTTCACGAAGAAGCTTATATGGTTTCTTAAAATCCGCGATGCGCAGAACGCCTTTGACGTCGGCATCCTGGATCACTTCACCCTGGTCATTAATTGAAACCGCGCCGCCTGTATTCTGGTCTACCCGGATGAACCCGTCCTTTCCCATTACTTTTGATCCATCCGATGTCACCATTAATCCCTCAGGATTCAGCGACAAATTTCCATTCCTGGTGTACCGCATCCCATTAGGAGTCATGACCGTCAAAAAGCCAGACCCTTTAATAAAAACGTCCATTGGTGAACCGGTCTTTATCATATTGCCTTCGGAATAGTCGACATAGACTTCGTCGGGCTGAATTTCACTGTTTACAAAAGGCTGCTGTTGATCGTTGGCGAGGTATTTTTGGAATGTCTTAGTAAACAGGCTGCTTTGTTTGAATCCCGTAGACTGTATATTCGCGAGGTTATTCGCAATCTGGTCCTGTTTGTCTGCCAGCGAGGTCATTCCCTGCGAAGCCGTATAAATTCCTTGAATCATTTTTACCTTCCCCAAAAAGCTTTCTTAATTAGTTCAGCATGTATTATAAGCAGATTTCATGCCTAAACAGTTTAAAATTGAAAAGCTTAGAAATATTTAATGACTTTTATTAAAATTATTTTAATAAGGGCCTGCCCTCATTTATTGTATCGTATTGATATTTATATGGATATAATCAGATAAATATTCAGGCTCCTTTAATAAATTTGCGGCAAAATATTTAAATACTTCTAATTTGTTTCGCTAGTTTTGAATTAAGCGCCCCGCACATCCAATCATTCTTTCCTTATTGACTGGAATTTTTTACCTATCCTCCCCGCCGCAAAAAAAACATTTTGACATACCCGGCAAAAAAAGCTATTTTGCTTTGTAAAGTTTCTTTCAAAATTGTTTTTAATGGAAAAGGCAATCCCATGGCAAAAAGAATAACTGATCAATCTGGCAAAGCCTCTTCAACCGACTTTGAAATCTCTGATGACGGCTTCGAAAAATATAAGTTTCAGATGAAAAACAGGCAGAATCGGTTTACGGGAATAATGGGCGGGATCGGCGCTGCCTTTATTGCGCTCATTGCATGGGCCGGAATAATGCAATTGACAGGATACAAACTCGATTGGATGGCGCTCGCAACCGGCTATTGCATAGGATACGCGATCCGATTCTTCGGGAAAGCCGTCGAGCCTTCACCTTTTGGTTACGTTGCGGGCGCTTTGGCTTTGCTCTGTTCTCTTGCAGGTAATTTGCTCACCGCGTGTATAATCTTTTCCCACATTAAAAAGGATTCATTCCTTTCGCTTCTCATGCAACTTAACGTTTCTTCCGCGCTGTATTTTCTCAAGGCGGTTATAGGCCCTTTCGACGTTATTTTCTGCCTTGGGGCTATTTTCCTTGCATACTATTTTTCTTTTAAAAAAATCAAAGAATGATGGTGCCTTTTGCTTGTATGTCTTGCGCCTCTCAGAGGCATTACCGATCATGTTTTCCGCACTGTGTATGCGACGCATTTCAGCGGGTTCGATTGCGCGCTCGCCCCGTTTGTATCTTCAGTCAAAGGCGCCGTAGTAAAAAAGTCGCATATTAAAGACTTTCTTCCCGAAAACAACAAAAAACTTCGCATTGTTCCGCAAATTATCGGGAAAGATGCCGAGGAATTTGCAATTCTTTCCCGGCAGCTTTCCGCAATGGGACATGAAACGGTAAATTGGAACTTGGGGTGTCCGTTTCCTCAGGTCACCCGGAAAAAACGCGGCGCCGGATTATTGCCTTTCCCCGAATTGATCGAATCTTTTCTCGATCATGTTATTTCCCGCGCTTCAAATAAACTTTCGATTAAGATGCGGCTTGGTTTGACCGATGCGAGCGAGGTTCAAAGGGTATTGCCCGTTCTAAATAAATTTCCGCTTTCCGAAATCATCATCCACCCGCGTACCGCATCCCAGATGTATTCCGGACCCGTCGATCTGGAAAGCTTTTCACGGTGCTTAGAATCTTCCGTAAATCCAGTCGTTTATAATGGTGAAATCACCAGCCTTGAAATATTCAAAACATTATCGAAAAGATTTGGGCGTGTGCAATCATGGATGATAGGGCGACATGCAATCGTCGATCCTTTTTTTGCTGAGACGTTGCGCGGCAGCACTGGAAAAACCAATGCGTCATTGGAAAGAATCCGCCTGTTTCATGACGATTTGTTTGAAAACTATGAAAAAATATTTTCCAATGCGGGAAATGTGCTGGACAGAATGAAAGGAATATGGTTTTATCTGGAGCATTCCTTAACAAACGGCGACAAAATCCTCAAACGCATACAAAAAGCAAAACGACTGGACCATTACCGGGAATTTACAAAGATAGCTTTTTTGGAGGAAACCTTGGCCCTATATCCTTAAGGAGAGGATTTGCAGGATCTTTTATATGGCCTTTTTGTCCTTGACAAGATGGGCAATCTGCGCCATATTTTCCGGTTTTCCGAGGACAACTAATACATCATCAGCGCACAAGCACTCATCGCCTGATGGATTGGACAGGATTTCGCTCCCGCGGCGGATCGCCAACAGCGTGACTCCGAATTTCCTTCTCAGGTCAACTTCGGAAAGAGTTTTTCCCGAAACGGTTGAACGGGGATTTATCGATAACGTATTTATCTGAATGTCGGGAAGCGCGACTTTCAAATCCGTCAATAAAGGATGTTCCTTCGAAATACTCCTGAACATTTGATAACCGTCGGAGCGGACTTCGGCGATAAAATGTTCGATTTTCTCCTGCGAAACGAGATATTTCAACAGCACGCGCGTGAATATTTCAATCGAGGTCTCAAATTCCTCGGGTATTACTTCGCTGGCGCCCAATTCATAAAGCGAGGCCATCTCCTGGAAGAAACGCGTGCGTGCGATAATGTGCACCAGCGAATTAAGTTTCCGCGCAACCTCAATCACCCGGCGTGTGGCCACGGGGTCGGGAATGGCGACGACGAGAACCCTGGCTTTATGAATTTGAGCATGCATCAGGACCTCGTCGCTCGTTGCGTCGCCGTAATAAATAGGGACGCCTTGCGATTTTTCTTTTCGAACTGTTTCAGGGTTCATTTCAATGATAGTGTATGGGATTCCCGCGACCTTGGCGGCCCTGGCCACGTTCCGTCCATTGATTCCATATCCGATAATAACGAGGTGGTCTTCGAGCACCTGATTTCGAAGAAGGTCGGGTTCCGCTGCCTGCTTATTCAGGCCCGATTTAATACGCGAAGGCAAAGGCAATGCAAGCATAGCCCGCGTCAACCAGTTGCCTGCCCCCATGACCAGCGGTGTCATGGCCATCGTAAGAATAGATACTCCTAAAAACAGATTGTAGATATTCCGGTCAATGATATGATTGTCGAATCCCGCCTGCATTAAAATAAAGGAAAATTCCCCTACTTGCCCCAACGCAAGTCCGACGAGCACCATGGTCCGGAGCGGGAACCCAATAAGCCCGGAAGCGGTCCCAGCGATAAGCGATTTAATGACCAGGACGCCGCAACTGGCAATCGCGATTAAACCAGGATGCCTGAAAAAATACCCGACATCAAAGAGCATGCCTATCGAAATAAAAAATATGCTGGTAAATACGTCGCGGAAGGGCAATATCGATCCAAGGGCCTGGTAGCTGAATTCCGATTCCGAAATAATAAGCCCTGCTAAAAATGCCCCGAGAGCAATCGAAAGTCCGAGAGTGGATGTCAACCAGGCAACGGAAAAACAGATGACAATGATCGTAAGTAAAAATATTTCGCGGCTTCTTGTCTTTGCGGCCTGAAAAAGGACAACGGGGACGATCCATTTAATGCCAAGGACAAGCACAAGAGCAATCAAGCACAATTTGGCGAATAATAAGCCGATTGATGTCCCAAGATTATGCATGTTTCCGCTGAGAAAAGGGACTAGGAGCATCATGGGGACCGCAATCAGGTCTTGATATATAAGAATCCCAATGGATATTTTTCCGTGCGGGCTTTCCACCTCTGCCTTTTCCTGCAATCTTTTCAACACTATAGCGGTGCTGCTCAGGGAAAGCAGAAACCCCATGAATATCGACTCCGCGGGCGGACGCCCGGACTGCAAGGCAATTGCGCCTATGGCAATAATTGTCAGCGCGACCTGTAAGGTCCCTCCCAGCACCATGGTTTTCTTTATGGAAAGCAATTGTTTAAAAGAAAATTCAATTCCGATACTGAAAAGCAGAAGTACCACTCCGACCTGCGCCAGCATCTCGACGTCCTGGGCGCCCTGCACCAGCCCGAAACAGGCCGGACCGGCAAGGACGCCGGTGAGCAAAAAACCAACTATGGTTGGAATACGCAGCCTGTGGCAGGCAAAGAGAACAAGAATGGAAAGCCCGAAAATTATGACGATGGAACTCAGTAAGGTTGTTTGCATGAGTCAAATTTTGTAAAGTCTGTTTTCGGACCGGAGCAATTCCATGGAATGGAGGGGCTTAAAATCCAAATTGAAAATGGTCGCGTTGACGCCACGGTCCTGAATGTCCAACAGTCCGAAGGAGGGAGGGATATTTTTGTCAAGGGGGCCTTTTAAATGTCCAGGATTCATATACAAAAGGCCATCTTCAAGCCGCAGCTCCGCACGGTGAGTGTGGCCGTATAAAATAATGTTCGACCGCAGGGTATCTTCGCGCGTGATGTCTTTTTCATAAGAATGCACGAGCAAAATCCCCAGCCCCTGAACGGTTTCGATTGTTTTTGCGGGAAGGGACCCGTCTTTGTACCGCTCATCGTAAATGCCGGGGACCTGGACGACCTCAATGTATGTTTCTGTCAAGGCCATTACATCTTCATAATCATCTCCCAAATGGAACAGCATCGCGATTTTGTTCCGTTTCTGGAGCCAATTGACCGCTTTGAGCAGGTATTCCTTATTGCGGTGCGTATCGCTGACAACTCCAATTTTCATGGAACGCAATCCGATCATTTACATTCAATATATTTCTTAACCAGAGCAGGATACTCAACAAGATATTGGTCGGCTTCTTTTACCAACGCGTCGGGAGTATAGCCGAATTTCTCATCCAGCACTTTAAAGGGCGCTGAAGCGCCGAACCTGGTCATCCCGATCACCCTGCCGAAAGGCCCGACAAGTCCCTGGAGCGTTACCGGAAGACCCGTTGTCAAACCAAGCATTGGTATTCCCGGCGGAAGCAGTTCTTCCTTATAATCGCCAGATTGCTCGTTAAAAAGCCCCTCTGACGGCGCGGAAATAACCCGTATTTTAAGGCCGCTTCTTTCAGTCAATTTATTCGCCGCCGCAACCATAGTGGAAACCTCGGACCCGTTTGCAATAAAAATACAATCCGGTTTTCCATCGACATCAACAACCACATATGCCCCATGACTGGCGGAAAGGGCGTCGCGATAGCGAGTTGATCCTGTTCGCGCAGGCAGATCGTTAATTGCTTGACGGGAAAATAACAAGGCCGTTGGAGAATGGACATTCGCCAATGCAATGCTCCAGGCAACAGTTGTCTCGGCCGAATCCGCCGGACGTAAAACCAGAATGCTTCTTTTTCCATCAAGATTATTCATTTTCTCCAGCAACCTGATCTGGGCTTCCTGTTCTATCGGTTCGTGGGTAGGGCCATCTTCGCCCACCCTGAATGAATCATGGGTCCAGACATATTTTACCGGCAGTTTCATGAGGGCGGCCAGGCGCACCGCGGGTTTCATATAATCCGAGAACACGAAAAATGTCCCGCAAACCGGAATAATTCCTCCATGCAAAGCAATACCGTTCATTATTCCCGCCATAGTCAGCTCGGACACTCCCGCCTGCAAGAATTTACCCGAAAAATCTCCTTTTCTCAATATAGTAGTACCCTTTAAAAAAGCGTCGGTATTATCGCTGTTGGACAGGTCCGCGGACGCGACAATCATGTTTTCAATGCTCCGGCAAAATACGGAAAGGACTTTGCCCGAGGCGGACCGTGTAGCTATGTTCGGTTTTTGCTCAATCTTGGAAAAATCGATTTCCAACAATCGCCCCGACATAAACATCCTGAATTTCTCAGCAAGTTCGGGGTTCTGCTTTTCCCATTGCCGGTGAATTTTCTTTTTTTCCTGGGCCTTGCCCAGTTTGTTTTTTATTATCTCTAAAAAATACCGTGCGACATCCGGATGAACGGTAAATGGGTCGTGTGGGTCTCCGCCCAGGCTTAAAATTGTTCTGTCAAAAGATGCCCCCGCCTTTGAGAGCGGCATTCCATGCGTCTCCACCTGTTTTTCGAAGCTTTTGCCATCCTGGGTAAGCGCCCCCTTACCCATAATGGTTTTCCCAATAATCAATGTTGGACGTGAGGTCTCCGAAATTACAGAAGTCAGCGCTTTCCTGATCTGGTCATGATTGTTCCCTTCGATTGTTTCAACGCGCCATCCCCATGATTCGTATTTTTTCGCGGTGTCTTCGCTGGTGACATCCGATGTGCAGGTCGAAAGCTGCACATCATTTGAATCATAAAACATGATTAAATTGGAAAGCCCCAGGTGACCCGCAAGCCTCCCGACGCCCTGGGAAATTTCCTCCTGGATGCCCCCGTCCGAAATATACGCGTATGTTTTGTGCGACATCCATTCTCCGAAGCGTGCAGCCAGAAAACGTTCGGCTATTGCCGCGCCCGCCGCAATACAATGTCCCTGTCCAAGCGGCCCTGACGTGTTTTCCACTCCCCGTTTCACCTCAAGTTCTGGATGACCTGGAGTAACGCTTCCCCATTGCCTGAAGTTTTTAAGGTCCTCCGTGGTATAATTTCCCATAAGCGTCAAAATCGAATAAAGCAAAGGCGACATGTGACCCGGATCAAGAAAAAACCTGTCACGGTTGCACCATTCCATATTGGAAGGGTCGAAGTTTAGAAATTCGGTAAACAAAATTGTGATAAAATCGGCGCCACCCATTGCTCCGCCGGGGTGGCCGGACCCCGCTTTTTCAACCATTGCCGCGGATAAAATACGTATGGTATCCGCAACTTTTTCTGAAATAGTTTTTGGCATTGCTTCTCCTCTGGTGTGCAATTAAAACAGTATGAAAATAATTAAATTGCAGATAAAATTCTATTTAATCAGAATATTATTGTAAAGGCACGTAACCAAAGCGGAAAAATAATGGGAAAAAATTGCAGGAATACTCCATGGATTGTCAGGTGACTCTCTATGCGTTTATTATTTAAATCATTCTTAATGGTGAATTGGGATCTCCTATTTCCATCTCCAAAATAACCCCTGCCTTTTCCACATCCGCTTCTGCTTTGGTGAATAAGGCGCCAATGGAATCAGGCGATAGACTCAAAACATCCCAAATGGATTTGTCCTCTTGTTGAATGGTCCCTTCAAAAGAACCCAACGCCAGATTACAAAGAATATACTCTGTCAAATATGTGACCGCCCAGAAACGTGATTGATTATCGGGGGCCTTATCGAAGGAATGATGAAATCTCACCCCGGAGATTATCGGAGATTCAATTTTCCATAATTCAAGCAAGGCGCTTCCTACCATAGGATGTGATTCTTTGCCCGCTATCATATGCTCGGCGAGAAGAAAGGATTTTTCCTGTTTTAAAGCGGAATTCATTATCAGTTCGAATTCTTTGTGGAAGAATTGATCATACACTAAAATACCGACATCATGCAGAAGTCCGGATAAAAAACAAATTTGGAAATCTTCTGAGGAATATTTTTGGGGCAGCGTATTGATGATTGTCTGCGAAAAGAATGCGGAAGCTAATGAATGCCTCCAAAACTTTTTATAATCAAGAATGTTGGATTTTTTAGAGAATTGCTTGATTAGCGTAATCGCCATAATAATGCTTCTAACTTCATTGAACCCTATCCTGGCAATCGCAAGCGGCAAAGATGAAATTCTCTGGTTGGCCGGACTGAAAAAGGCCGAATTCGCAACTTTAAGAACTTTTACGGCAAGAGCGGGATCCTGTTGAATAATTTTAGCAAGAATTGTGGCGTTTCCCTCTTCAGAATTCACAAGTCGCTGGACCCGCACCAATATTTCAGGTAACGTTGGCAACTCTGTTATTTCGTAAAGGCGTTGCAAAACATTCATGGCCGGAGAATCCTTAAGGGTTGTTTTAAGGCCGTAACCAAACCTATCGGATGGAAACAAGCTCGTCCTTTAAAATTGGATTATATCATTGGCCGTCAATGGGTGTCAATGATGGGGCTTTCTCATTTTTTCCAGGATTTTTTTTGCTTCATCACAATGTCCCGATGGATTACGGACGCACGCATCCAACACCTTATTGCAGGCGTCTTTGGCCTTAACGATATTCCCAGTCCAGTAATATCGCTGCGCTTCGGAAAAACGCGTCTGAAGATAATTCCGGACTGCCGCGGGTATTCTTTCATAGGCGTCGGCCAACTGCGAGTATGCATCGGCGCTGTTGGCATATAATTTTTGCGCTTCGTAAAGTTTGACCCCCGACCAAAGCAAAAAACGGCTGTGCGGATATATGCCGGTGAGTTCATTTAAGCCTGCCGTGGCGGTATCGTAGCGTTCTTCTCTGATATTGATTTCCAGCAATATCGCTCGTGCCGCCAATGATGAAAACTGGCTCTTTCGTGAGGCATCGTTAATAGATTGTATTCCGGTGTTTTTGTCCCCGGGATACCAGAAAAGAATTCCCCAGAATTTTCTCCTCAATTCCGCCCTGGCATAGCTGTAAAGGCCGAGAATTAAATCGACGTCAGCATTGGAACTATCGATTTTTTTTGCTTCCCGGCAACACGAAAGCGCCTCAAATCCGAGATGAATTCCATTAAGATATTCTTTATTACGCATTTTATAAGCGGCCGCGATAAAACAACTGAATCCATGCGCCGTAAGAAGATAAGAAGTCCTGCCCATGCGTTTTTCATAATTTTTAAAAAACAATTGGGCTGTTTTGAATGTTGTTTCAAAATTATCCACATCGGAGGTGTCGTCGTAATCAAGATGCCGCATTCCAATTATTGACAATCTGAGCATCCATTTCAAAGGATCGCCGGCGCTGTCGTCGTTTATTGAATCAACCGTTGCGATAGCCTGATCGAATCGGCAATCGTACATCTCTTCCACTGCGGAATTTGCTTTTTCCTTTTGCCGAACCGGCATGACAAATCCCTGACACAGGAAATGCATAATCAATAGGAAAAGCAAACATGCGACATGATTAGTATTGTTTAAATTCCGTGGAAGCATCTTTCTGTATTACTTTGTTTGAAAGGTGGGATACATAATGCCGAAACGCCATTTATAATAGAATCTGCTTCCAAGAAAAGTCAACACGATTAGGACTCCGTATTGTGGAATAAAAAGAACGACGAAAACAGTCAATAAAAAAACCGGCCACTTGAAAGCATGAAATGCCGTTTTCTTATTTGTCGCCGCGGCAAACGTGATGAACAAAACAACGCTGACTAGCGCGGGTATTGCCATGACCCAGAAATTATGCGCCATGAGAAAAGAAAAAATCAAAGAAAACAAGCAAAACAAAGTGGCGACGCGAGCGGTTCTTTTTTCACCATATTTAACGCAAAATGTCTGCTTATTAGTCATTCGATCTCCAGTCGCATCGGGAATGGTGGTGGCCAAAAATACCGCCGCGTTGGCCATGCCCGGTGAAAAAGACGAGACCAGACCGTTTTTAATGACTTCAAACCCATGCTGACCGGGAAAATGCGCAGAATACCATCCGACAAGAAACGTGAGAATACCATGTCCCAAAATATTTACCATGACTCCACCCCAGGCCCGGTTTTTCAGCCTAAAAGGCGGTAAATTATAAAATACGCCTAATAGTAAACCTGCCATATACAAAAATGCCATTGTCAAATCGAAATAAAAAGCGCCTGCCATTCCTCCAGCCATGCAGAATGCCGCCAGTACCCAGGCGGTACGAATCGACAGGTATCCGTGAGGAAGTAAAAAAAGTTTGTGATTGATACGGTCGCTTTCAATATCAACGATCTGATTAACAACGTATATTGAAGCCACGATCAAGGAAAAACCGGCCAAAGCGGTCCACAGATACAATGAATTCGCCCCCGTACAGGCCGCTGAAAAATATGCAAAGGGACGTACGTCTTTGTTACCGGTTATCCACCCGACAAGAAGAATCGTCCATACGGGAGCCAGGAGCGTTATCCGAAGCAAAAAGAAACAGTCAATAAATTTCGTTACTAAATGGGTGATTTTCTTATTCATTTACTCATGCAGTCAGGAAAAAAGCCATAAGTCTTTTACCATAAAGGATAGGTTCCCACTGGAAACGGGTTTGAGTATATCCAGGCATTGTTTCCCTTGAATACCTCTATTCTATAAAGACCTTTATCAACAATTTTAAATTCCTCGCATAGCCCCATGGCCGTATGGACGATTTTCCCGTTCTTAATGAACCTGATTTCCGCCTTGTCAACTAATTGCACGCGCAAAAATGCCGGCAAAATCCCTTCCGGCGCTTGAGGCCCCGGAAAAGAAGTAAGGCCGTTGCTGTACTCGATAAAAATCCGTGTGCCTTTGGCGTTTCCCCTCCGGAAATTTGTTATAAACCCCCTGCCGTTTTTCAAAGCGTCGAGAAGCAGTTCCCTTGCTTTGCCGCCATCACTCTTGGGCATTGGTTCGGAGAGATATACATGCGTCCTAATGCCTTTCAATTCCACTTTAATAGGGAAAATAGTCAACTGGAATAGCCATAGCTTTATTTTCATCGTATGCGCATCAACACCGCCAATTCCGCTCTTAAAAACATCCCTGTTGTATTCGTCCCAACGCCGTAGAATATCTTTTTCGGCCGATACCAAAAAGCGGCGAGGATAGAAAAGACTGAAAAAATTCAACCAGCTTTTCAGTTTTTCCAGCCAGTCGGACATCTGGTTCCAAAGCTCGATCCCGTCAAACCCCTGAACATTCCAATCATTCCAGGGATAGGCCGGATAATCTTTAAAATAATGCCTCTTTTCAACGGGATGGGCAATGAACCCAATTCCATTTTTCTTCTTAATTGCATCGATATACTTCTGGGGTTTATCGTGCACCCGAACCACGATATCCGTTCCTAAGACCAAATAATGGTTCAAATTATTAATGTCATTATGTTCATATCCGATGAATACGAACAGGTCGTCGGAAAATCCTTCATAACCCTTTTCCCTTCCCTTGAGCGAAAGATGGTCCGTGACGACAATAAAATCAAGGCCGACCTCTTTTGCGCTAGCAATAAGCGCTGGAAAATCAACGCTCCCGTCTGAAAAAGTCGTATGCAGGTGCAACGCACCGCAAAGTTCGTAAATTTTTGGAAATTTAAATTGCTGAGCATTCATAAATGCGCCTTGATTATATACAAATCCAATTTATAATAGTATAACTTCTGGAATGACGGAATTGATCAAAAAAAAATTTTAAAAAGACCTTAAGCGACCCTTTTGATAAACCTTAACCGGTAACTATCTTATATATTGACAGTTATGATTGTTGAAACGTATATTAAAAACTTTGTTATCCTAATTAAATCCGTTTCCGTTTATAAAAAAGTCAAGGAGTGCTCTCGATGCCCCAGCATAAATCGGCTGAAAAACAAATTCGAATCAGCAAAAAGGCCAATCTTCGTAACCGCATTGCAAAATCAAAATTAAAAACGGTCGTGCGCGGCGTATTAGAATCCAAAGATAAAAAAACTGCGCAAGCGGCACTTGTAGAAGCGGTTTCGCTCATCGACAAAAGCGTCGGCAGCGGCTTGATTCATAAGAACAATGCTTCCAACAAAAAATCGCGGCTCTATACGTACGTCAACAAGCTCGCGAAGTAATCCCGGGACGGTGTTTATTTGCCCTTAAGGTTGTGGAGATGGATTTATGAACAATTTCCATCGGGTGGATGGAGCATTATTGTGTGAAAATGTCTCGCTCGCCTCGCTTATTAAAGAATTCGGGACGCCCGCCTATGTTTACAGCAAGGCAAGTATTATCAACAATCTTGAATTGTTTCTGGGCGCGTTTGAATCAGTCGATTCGCTCATTTGTTTTTCTGTAAAGTCCAATTCTAACCTTTCTATTTTGCACCTCATGGCCCAAAAGGGGGTCGGGGCGGATATCGTTTCCGGCGGAGAACTGTTTTGCGCCCTCAAGTCGGGTATCGATCCTAAAAAAATAGTTTTTTCCGGCGTGGGCAAAACCGCCGACGAACTCCGGTACGCGCTTAAAACCGGCATTCGTCTGTTCAACCTTGAATCAGAACCGGAGCTGATGCAGCTTTCGGAGATTGCCGAATCGCTTGAAATTATTGCGCCAATCGCGCTCCGCGTCAATCCGGACATTGATGCACGCACGCACCGCTATACAACAACCGCCAAAAAGGAAAATAAATTCGGCCTTCCTTTCAAGAGCGCGATTGCCGTTTATAAGAAAGCTTCAAGCCTGCCCTTTATCAATCCCGTTGGCATTGACGTGCATTTAGGTTCCCCAATTCTTTCCCTGGAACCGTATAAAAAAGCGCTCGATTTGCTGACCGGGCTGATTGCACAGCTGCGCGCCCTTGGTATTAATATCCATACGCTTGATATCGGCGGTGGATACGGCATCGTGTACAAAGACGAAAAGCCTTTTACCCCCATCCAGTTTTCCAATCTTGTCCTTCCTTATCTGGACAATTTGAAATGTGGTCTTATTATCGAACCCGGGCGATCCATCGTCGGCAATTCCGGCGTTTTGCTGACAACGATAACGTATGTCAAAAAAGCCGAGGAGAAAGTCTTTTACATCTGCGACGCGGGGATGAACGACCTTATCCGGCCGCCGCTCTACGATGCATTCCACGAGATTGTTCCGGTCACTATGCCTAATACGCCGAAGATGATAACCGCTGATATTGTCGGCCCCATATGCGAGTCGTCGGATTTCTTGGCAAAAGGCAGAGAAATCGCGCAATTGGAACAAAATGCGAATCTGGCGGTCAGAAGCGCCGGCGCATACGGTTTTTCAATGTCCTCCCAATACAATTCAAGACCCCGCCCATGTGAAATCCTTGTGGACGGATCTTCGTATAGCTGCATCAGAAAACGTGAAACCTACGACGACCTTGTCAATCAACAAATACTAAACTGGTGACTCTCCGATGTCCGGTTTTATATTTTTAATGTCGAACGTCTCTCCACAATCGAACCGTCCGCCTCTATGACTTCATTAATCCGGTTCGTGAAGAATGTTGACGGTGACATGATATATCGGAGCATCGAGTTGATGATGCCGCTATTGTTAAAATCATAGGAAGTAAGCTGATATTCCATCGCGTCAAGCGTATTGTCAAACCCGTCTTCTACAGTTTGATTGACAAAAACAAATAAAAGTGGCATTTTCAAGCAAATTTGGCCGTTTTTGATTTTGCGAGGCCAAAATGTAGTGCCACACAAAATAACATATAGGCAAAATAA
>Ga0182027_10001874_pt1 | contig 34391 bp, 35 predicted proteins | sample 712E1DmetaG_FD_121300 | JGI IMG/M metagenome (GOLD analysis project Ga0182027, IMG submission 121300) | Permafrost microbial communities from Stordalen Mire, Sweden - 712E1D metaG (Illumina Assembly) | ecosystem: Environmental > Terrestrial > Soil > Wetlands > Permafrost | place: Sweden...
GCCTAGCCCGCGACTACGAAAGACTCGCAACTACCCTCGGAGCCTTCCACTTCCTCGCCTTCGCCTGCCTCATGATCGCTAACCTCTTCAAGTTACTCGCATGAAGTTAATAACAGGCTCTAGCCGGAAAGACGCCGCTCGTTTTTGTTTTGATGAAACGCGACCACCCTAGAACATTAACTATCAAGATGGGGGGGTATCAGTCTTCCGAACGGACGTTCACTCCAGACGGGAAAGACATATCCGTTATTGTGACCCTTATCCCCGTCACGAAAGCCCAATGAGCAAAGTTTACCAGCGTGGATCGATCCGCAGAGTGCAACGACGGCGCGGTCCCGCTGCGTGGGAGTGGCGGTAAAATAAAGTGACGGGGAGAAACCAATGAAGTTCACTTCGTTGTGTTGTTCGTTTGCCTCGTCCGTTTTGCTTATCGGGTGTTCTCCGCAAGGAATAGCGCCGCCCGCCAACTCAAAGCTTCATGTAGCCTTGCCAGAAGCCAGCTTTCCCTTAAGCGTGGAGCGCAAGACGAACACAATAGACGACTATGCTCTACTGGTCTCCCAATGCGGAAACCCCGACTCGTTATTGTCGAGTGAAAATGACAGGCCGACGCCAAAAATCCCAAGCCGACAGGCTCGATACAATTTGGTCGCTGTCAATGTCGTCCTGGTCCCGCATGGATGTGAAGAGAGGTACGACACCGCCATGCGGCTCTTATCCGGCGACAGCAAAGTCATGAAAAACGGTGTCAATCAGATAAAGGCGTGTGTTCCATCAAAGGACCACGGCTGGACAATTGTCGGATACATTGACGCGAGGACGCAGAGTCCAATGTCAGCCGCCGATGCCAGTTCAGCGTTATCTAGCATGAAGGAAAAACGAACCGTGGAGCCGATTATCGAATAGAGCAGCGATCCGATCCGGGCCTTTTGTTTGCCCTCGATCCTAGCTTTTTCCTACCGTTTCCTAGCATTTTTCCCGTTTTCGCTCACGGCAAAAACCGCAAATCTAAAGGGGATAGCCAGTTTTGCCGGAAAACCCTTGATTTTTAAGAGGTTAACTTTTAACATCATTTTCAGGAAAATTTCGGGTCGTCCGCGTCAAGTCCCCCCTCTGGGCACCATAACTGCGAGGTCCCTCGACTGCGCTCGGGATTTTGCCGACGGGCATAGACGCCCGCCAGACGGCTCAAGTTCAAGTCCCCCTCTGGGCGCCATAAAATCAACGTCTTGGGCACGATGGCAGGCGCGCGCATCCTCACTGCGCCGCTTGCGCCACGGGAAAGCGATAGATGTTGATGCTGATGGGCGCAACCGTCAGCGTCCGCAGCGCGTCGCCGAGTGCGATTTCTTTCACTTCCACCTGCGGCTTTTGGCCCGCGAGGTTGGCGGCATCCAGATCTTTCCCTGTCATCTGCCACTGCGTCGATGGTCCTGCCAGCCGCGCATCAGCGACATTCAGATCGAATGTCTGTTCCGATTCCGTCGCGTTCACGACAGCAAGGGTGAGGAACTTACGATCGGCAGTCAGCGCAGCAAAAATGTCGAGCGGATAGGTGGGGCTGCCTGAGCTGGTTTTCGGTTGATCGCCTCCTGGCGGGTACTTGGGCGCAGGCTGAGGCGAGTTCCCCGAAAGGGCGACCGGAATGGTTCCGACAAACTTGTCGGCATAGATCTTGAACAGCAGTCCCAGCGGGTTCAGGGTCGCCGAGGTGCGGTTGAAGTCGATTGTCGAGACGCCCGTGGTATGTGCCGCCATCGTGAGCGTGTCCGTGTGCCGAAGCATCTCGTTGAAGATCATTCCGTAGGCCAGCGCCTGTTTCAGAGTCATCGGCCGGCCAAAACCTCCGCCGAAGTAGGCGTACTCGTCGATGGAGAGAAAGATTTTTTTATCGACCATCGCCGGGAACCGCTGCTGGTAACCCTGCCATTCCTCAGCCTGACCATGCACGATATTTGCCGGATAACGCGCAAACTCAAGCAAGGTCTGGTCGACCCTTACGTACGAGTCGTCATTGGGCGCATCCGGTGGAAGGCTCTTTGCGCGATCGATGTCGTAATGCCGGCCGGGCTGCGCATACCAGTGCTGGGCGATACCGTCGAAGTTCCCCCAGCAGCTTTTGAGAAATCCGCCCGTCCAGTCGAGGTCCGATCCGTAGAGCGGCGCGAGGTTCCCCGAGTACTTGGCGCGCTTGTCTGCGGGCAGGAACCAATCCTCCAGCATCAGGCCCGAGGCGATCAGCGTGATCGACGGGTCCACCGCACGCATCGCCTTCGCGAATTCGTTGTGCTTGAGCATGAAATACTTCAGATCCGTGCGGCCAAGCTGCCATGATCCCCAGGGCTCGTTGCCGATGTTCCAGAACCTCACGTGGTACGGCTCCGGATGGCCATTCTTCGCGCGCTGCGCTCCCATGTGCGTGGTGAGCGGTCCGTTCAGGTATTCGACCTCTTCCGCCGCCGAGTGCGAGTCGCCGAAACCCGCGTTGACGCTGATGTAGGGCTCCACGCCGATCAGCTTACACAGCGTCATGAACTCGTCCATGCCCAGATCGTTCGTTTGCATGGCGTTCCAGGCGTTGTCCCAGTCGGGCGGGCGTCTGTCGCGATCGCCGATGGTGTGATACCAGATGAGGTTCGAGGTGTAGTTGCCGCCGTAACGCCAGAAGCCCGACTTGATCTGGCGGATCAGCGGAATCGTGTCTGCCCGGAACCCTTCGATGTTGTCCGCGGGCATGAGCGAAAGCGTGCCGATGTGAAAGTTGCCCGTGCCGGTCCCCGTGATCTCGAGGGCGGCGTCGGTAGCGTCAGCTCCCGCCGTGAAGGCAAGAGAGAACTTTTTGTATTCGCTGGTGAGCGCTGCAAAGGAAATCGTCTGGCGATCGCTCGCTCCGCTGCCCCAAACTAGTTCGACCTTCACCTTGGCGCCGGGAGTCCCGCGAAGATAGATCCGGCCAGTGTACTGTTTGCCTTTCACCAGCGCGAGACGCGATTGCCGAATTCCGTGCGGCGTCCTGGCATCGAGTTCGATCCGCGGGCTCTGGTCGCCCACGAACGGCTTGTCCTTGTCCATCACCACGACTTCGTCGGGGCCGACCGGTTGCCATCTGCGCAGCCGCATCCGGAACGGATTGCCCTGTTGCCGGGCCGCTGATTCCGGCTCCTTCGATGTGATCGGAAAGTAGAACTTCCGGTCGTCGAGCATCTCAGCCCAGAGACTGCTGTACATCGTGTTTCCGATGTGCTCGATGAACATTCCGTACTCGTACTTCGAGACCGGCGGGGCGGTCTCGTGTGTGTCGACCGTCACCATGAGCCGTTCGGGGCCGGCCGGTCCGGCCTGCTGAGATCCGGCAACCGTCGCGCAGACCACCAACAAAGCTGCAGCAGCAAGAAGCGCCATCCGAAACTTCATCTTCTTTCTCCAGTCAGAAGCTTTATTTGCCAGCCCGAGGCCGGACTCCCTGCCCCGCGATGGAGCCCTCGTGACAACTCAGTCCGCACGTTTCCAAACGGCATGAGTATACGCTTTCCTTCCTGCCCGATAAAACGATTTCCCCCGCTCCTCAGACCACTTCCTCACATCCCGCCTGCCCGGCGTGCTCCGCTGCGAAAATGCTTGCCGGGTCGGCCGGTGACACTGTTTCATGGAGGAACAAGGGAGCCGGAACCCGGCGCACTGCGGTGGCCGGGGAGATTCAAGTCCCCTCGGCGAAATAGAATCTACAATTTGAGTACCGTGACTGACGCGCACTCTGGCCTGGAGCACGGCGCGGCTGCCGCGAACGCACTTCGAGGACGATTATCTTGACTCATCAGAACACTCCACAGCCGGATTCCGGCGCCGGCCCGCAGATGGTGCAGAGCCTCGGCCTGTTCAGCGCCACCACGATCGTCGTGGGCTCGATGATCGGCAGCGGCATCTTCATCGTCGATTGCGATATCGCACGCGGCACGGATTCTCCGGCGCTCTTCCTCGCGGCGTGGATTGTCACCGCAGTCATGACCATGATCTGCGCGCTCAGCTACGGCGAGCTGGCCGCCATGATGCCCAAGGCCGGCGGCCAGTACGTGTACCTGCGCGAGTCGCTGGGGCCATTGTGGGGATTCCTTTACGGATGGACGCTCTTTCTCGTCATTGAGACCGGCACCATCGCGGCCGTCTGCGTGGCCTTCGGCAAGTTCCTCGGCGTCTTCTTTCCCTTCGTTTCAAGCACGCACTGGCTCTGGCACATCGCGCATGTTCCGGCCATTCCTCTTGGGCCCATGGTGCTGGGCAACATGGAGATCGGCATCAACACCGCGAATCTGGCCGGCATCGTTGTCGTCCTCTTCCTTGCCGGTGTGAATATCTTCGGCATGAAGTTCGGCGCCCTGCTGCAGAACGTCTTCACCGTCGCAAAGGCGCTTTCGCTCGCGGGCCTGATTCTTCTGGGATTTACCGTGGGCCGCAATAGCCTCGCCATCGCGGCCAACTTCGGCAGCCATTGGAGCCAGTTCTGGCGAAACGCAGGCTGGGGTACGCTCCATCCCGTGCAGGTAGGCGTGCAAGGGCCAATCGTGATGGTGAACCTGATCGTAATTCTGGCGGTCGTGCAGGTAGGCTCGCTTTTTTCCGCCGATGCCTGGAACAACGTGACATTTACTGCGGGAGAGATCAAGCATCCGCGACGCAACGTTCCGCTCTCGCTCGCTTTCGGCGTGGGCTTCGTGCTGATCACGTATTTCCTGGCCAGCGCGGCGTACATCATGGTGCTTCCGCTGCATGGCGATGCGCAGGGGACGACGGTCTTCGCGCGCGGGGTGCAGTACGCCGCCGAAGACCGAATCGGCGCCGCAGTGCTGCAGCAGATGTTTCCGCATGTGGGCGGCTACCTGATGGCGGCGGCAATCATGATCTCGACCTTCGGCTGCGCCAACGGCATCACGCTCTCCGGCGCTCGGGCCTATTATGCCATGGCGCGCGACGGGCTGTTCTTCAAGTCCGTTGGCAAGCTCCATCCGCGGTACCGCACGCCTGCCGCGGGGCTCATCATACAGGCGATCTGGACCACGTTCCTCTGCGTCTCCGGCTCTTACAGCCAGTTGCTCGACTACATCATCTTTGCGGTACTGGTGTTCTACATTCTGACCATCCTCGGGCTTTTCGTTCTGCGCTTCAAGCAGCCCGATGCGCCTCGTCCCTACAAGGCCTTCGGCTATCCGTTCCTGCCCGCGCTTTACATCGTGATGGCGACGGGCATCTGCGCGGCGTTGCTGCGTTACAAGCCTCAATACACCTGGCCAGGCCTGATTTTGGTTTTGCTGGGGGTTCCGGTTTATCTGTTGTGGTCGCGAAGCGCGAGAAAAGCCGGATCGGTTTCAGGCTCCAGCGCACTGGAATGACGGGGCGGCACAGTGCAAAATGGTATATACTAATGATATAGACCATCCGGAGGCAGCTATGCCGGCAAAGACTGAAGACAAAACGAAGTCCGCCGATGCGAAGCTGTTCTGGAACGGTCGCAGTCAGGCTGTGCGGCTGCCGAAGGAGTTCCGGTTTGCGGGCGACCGGGTGCGGGTAACAAGGATGGGCGAGGGAATATTGATTGAGCCCTTGCCTTCAGTCAAGAAGGAAACGCTCGAAGAGATGTTTGCACGGATGGATGCGATGGGCGCCGACCCAATCTTTCCTAACGGCCGCAAACAGAAACTGGCACCGATTCGCGAGTACTTCAAGTGAGCTACCTGCTCGATACGAACGTCTGCATCGCGCTGATCAATGGGAGTTCCGGGCGGGTTCGCCAACGCTATCTGCAAGCGGCAGGCCGGGGTGCGATTCCCGCAACTTCTTCGATCGTGGCCCATGAACTTTGGTATGGCGTGGCCAAGAGCGGCCGCGTGGCGCAGAATGCGAACCGGTTGGCCACTTTTCTGCGAAGTGCTGTAAGCCTGCTCGACTTTGCCGCAGAAGATGCACGGGCGGCAGGCGAGATTCGGGCCGAGCTTGAGCGGCAGGGCAAACGCATCGGCGAGTACGACACGCTGATTGCTGGGCAGGCCTTTGCCAGGAACCTTGTTCTGGTGACCGCGAACAGGAGCGAGTTCCAGCGCGTGAAGGGATTGGTTGTGGAGGATTGGACGGCGTGAGCGCTGGGGAGGATACTGTTTTTCATGGCGGCACAGCCCACTGCGGACGGCTACGTCTCGGAGGAAGAGTACCTTTCCACGAGGTACGATCCCGACTGCGAGTACGACGAGGGCGTGGTCGTGGACCGCAACTTGGGCGAGATCGAGCACGCGTATCTGCAAATCCTTCTGGGCACGCTTTTCACAATTCATGCGCAGGAATGGAACATCCTGGCCCTCACCGAGCAGCGGGTGCAGATCGCGCCGAGGCGATTCCGGGTGCCCGATGTCTGCGTACTGCGTTCCGATGCGCCCTGGGAGAAGATCGTCACGCATCCTCCCCTCATTGCGATCGAGATTCTTTCGCCGGAGGACACCATTCGCGACGCCGAGAAGAAAGCCGCCGAGTATCTCCAGTTCGGCGTGGTACACGTGTGGGTAATCGACCCGTATGCGCGGGTCGCCTATCGGGCAACGGGTGAGGGCCTGGAGCGCTTTGCCGAAGCCGAATTCACCGTGCCAGGAACGCCGATTTGCGTGCGCCTCGTCGAGCTGTTCGAGAAGCTGGACCAGGCGCGGCAGCGCGGGCAGCGATAGTACAACAGAGCCACATAGACACACAACCGCCCGACGGACCTGCTGCAGTAGCGTCGGCTCGTCGTGGCTGCCTTTAGGGCTTTCTCCCTGGATTCTCGCTCTGAGCGGAACGGCCTCGCAAGGCTTTTTCAACCGCGCGGAGTACTTTCACGTCAAGAAGATCTTGCTCTCTGCCGCTGGCCAGCTTGTTGCGGATCAGGTCGTCCCGGGAGATGATCTGTGACGGGACTGCTCCCTCGATTGAGCCTTCGACCCGATTTGGCCAGGCGTCATCGAAGTTTACTCCGTCGATCTTCTGGAGAATATCGACGCGGTTCGGAGGGTGGCCAAAGTGGAATACCGTTCCGTCTACGAAATCCGCAGGGCTCATCCCTGCAATGGGCGCTCCGAACTCCGCCAGTGCTGCAAAAACAGCCTTCGCGTTCTCGGCATCGGTACGAATCCACAGATCGATGTCTTTTGTTGTGCGCGGTTCGGAATAGGCGCCGAAAGCAAAGCCCCCAACGACGAGATACTTAACCCCGTGCGCGTTGAACGCTTGCAGGATCTCCCGATGGTCCTTGCTCATCATGGGTTGGCGCTCCTTTGAAGGCCGCAGCAAAGGCATAGGCTTCCTGACTGAGTTCCGAGATGGCAACGAGCCGGTCGCCTATAGGTAGGCTTTGCCAATAACGGTAGGTCTCGGCTTGCTCCTCTTCGAAATCGGTCACGCGGCGGATGGTCTTATCCATTCACTTCGCTCCAATTGCCTTTCATCTTACTGCAGCAGCGGCGGCTGCTCTTCGTGGCCGTTGCCGTTGCCATTCAGCTCTTCGGGCGGGATGATGACCGTGGCGGCAACCTTGTCGTCGGGCTCGAGGTTGAGGATGCGGACGCCCTGGGTGGCGCGGCCGGCGGAGCGAATGGTCTTGGTGTCGCAGCGGATGATTTTGCCGAACTGGCTGATGACCATCAGCTCAGAGGTCTCGTCGACAAGCTGGATGGAGTTGACGCGGCCGACGCGATCGGTGACGGAGAGGTTCTTGACGCCCTTGCCGCCGCGCGTTTGCAGGCGATACTCCTCGACATCAGTGCGCTTGCCAAAGCCGTTTTCGGTGACAGAAAGAATGCGGTACGCGCCAGGGGCATGCTCCTTGGGCGTGACCACGGTGCCGATCACGTAATCGTTCTTGATGAGAGCGATGCCGCGCACGCCGTATGCCGGGCGGCCCATGGAGCGCACGTCGCTCTCTTCGAAGCGAATGCCCATACCCAGGTGCGTAGCGATGAAGATGACCTGCGAGCCATCGGTGAGGCGCGCGGCCACGAGCTCGTCGTCGGAGTCGATGCCGATGGCGATGATGCCCCGCGACATGACGTTGGAGAAATCCTTGAGCGGCGTCTTCTTGACGGTGCCCTTTTGCGTGGAGAAGAAAATGAATTTGCCTTCTTCTTCAAGATCGCGGACAGGCAAGATAGCGCAGACCTTTTCGCCGGACTGCAAGTCGAGCAGGCTCTGCATCGACTTGCCCTTGCCCGCGGCGCCGACGTCGGGAATCTCGTAGACCTTGAGCCAGTAGACGCGGCCGGTGTTGGTAAAGCAAAGGAGGAAGGAGTGCGTGGAATTTACAATCAACTGCGAGACGAAATCCTCTTCGCGCGTCTTCATGCCCATGCGTCCCGTGCCGCCGCGCCGCTGCTGGCGGTAGATGGAGATGGGTGTGCGCTTCAAGTAGCCCTGATGGCTCACCGTGACCGCAACCTGCTCGTCGGCGATGAGGTCCTCAAGCTGCAACTCCACGCCTTCGTCCACAATTTCGGTGCGGCGCTTGTCGCCGTATTTGTCGCGGACGTCTTCGAGCTCCTTCACGATCACCGCGCGCAGCTTCTTTTCGCTGGCCAGAATCTCCTCGTAGTCGGCGATTTTCAGACGGATCTCTTTCAGCTCGCTGAGCAGTTCGTCGACGGAAAGTTGCGTGAGGCGATAAAGCTGGAGTTCGAGAATGGCGTCGACCTGGCGGAGTGAGAGGCCGCGCTCCTCGTGGCGCTGCAGCTCGCGGTCGAGCGTGATGATAATTTCGGTGCCCTTGCCCCAGGCGTAGAGGCTTTCGCGCGCCTCAGCCCGCGAGGCCGACGCACGAATGATCTTGATGACGGTGTCGAGGTTGTCGAGCGCGATCTTCAAGCCTTCGAGAATATGCTCGCGCTCGCGCGCCTTGCGCAGCAGGAATACCGTGCGCCGCTGCACCACGTCGATGCGGTGGTCGATGAAGACATGGATGGCTTCGTCGAGGCCCAACTCGCGCGGCTGGCCGTTGACCACGGCCAGGAAGATCATGGAAAAGCTTTCCTGCAGTTGCGTGTGCTTGTAGAGCTGGTTGAGCACGATCTCAGGCTGCGCGCCGCGCTTGAGGCCGATCACGAATCTCATGCCATCGCGGTCGCTCTCGTCGCGCGTGCGGTCCTGGCCGATGTCGATGTCGGAGATGACCTTGTTTTCGACCAGATCGGCGATGCGCTTGAAGAGCGTGGACTTGTTGACCTGATAGGGAAGCTCGGTGACCACCAGCGCCTTGAGATCCTTGGTGACGTTTTCAGTGGCGACGCGAGCGCGCATGAGGAATCGTCCGCGGCCTGTGCGATAAGCGTCCACGATGCCGGTGCGGCCATAGAGGATGGCGCCGGTAGGAAAGTCGGGCCCATGCACGTGCTTCAACACCTCAGCCAGACCAGCCTTTGGATTCTTGACCAGCGCGATCGTCGCATCCAACACTTCCGTGAGGTTGTGCGGCGGGATGTTGGTGGCCATGCCCACGGCGATGCCGCTCGATCCGTTCACGATCAGGTTGGGGATGCGCGTGGGCAGAACCGTCGGCTCGACGGTGGTCTCGTCGTAGTTGGGCACGAAGTCCACGGTCTCCATCTCGATATCGGCCAGCAGCTCGCCGGCAATGCGCTCCATGCGGCACTCGGTGTAGCGCATTGCCGCCGGCGGATCGCCGTCGACCGAGCCGAAGTTGCCCTGGCCGTCGACCAGCGGATAGCGCATGGAAAACGGCTGCGCCATGCGCACCAGCGTGTCGTAAATTGCCGAATCGCCATGGGGATGGTAGACACCCATAGCCTGGCCGACGACTTTGGCGCACTTGGTGTACTTCTTGTTGTGCTCCAGGCCCATCTCGCTCATGGTGTAGAGCACGCGGCGATGCACCGGCTTGAGGCCGTCGCGGGCGTCGGGGAGCGCGCGCCCGATGATTACCGACATCGAGTAGTCGAGATACGAGCGGCGCATCTCCTCTTCGATGTTGATGGGAATGAGATTCGTGCCGCCGGGAGGGCTCGGCCCATCGAGAGGGAGCTGGGGATTCTGGTCGTCTGGCATAGGTTCTTTGTGGCCGGCGGGAAGGCGGCGAAAAAGTCCGGTGAAGGTGGGGCCGGGTCCGCAGGTCTCTGTGGTTATTTTAGTGGTTCTAAGGGGGTTTTAGCAAGGCGGAAGGATGGAAATAAGTCATTCTTTATCTTTAACTTATGAAGATCGTGTTTGCGTCAAACCACGGACGCGCCGCTCAGGCCGCGAGACGCCTCTTAGCCTTCGATCCTGCTGCCCGTTTGGGCCCTCTTGTGGATTTCCTTTTTGACCTTTTCACCGCCTGCTCTTCGCCGAGTCCTGACAAAACTACTGGCGGTCGGTGGGGGAATTCGACGATCAGAGACAGTTTGCCGCCCAGGCCCTCGATGTAACTCCGGAGTGTGGAAAGGTATAGATCGGAGCGTTTTTCGATGCGCGAAACCCCCTCCTGCCCGATCTTGAGCTTTTTCGAAAGGCGCGCTTGAGTTAATTTGCGCAGACGGCGCACCTCGCGCAGGTTCAGTTCCGCGGCGATGAGTTCCGCAGCGCGTTGCTCGATCCTGCGCCGGCGCTCCTCTGGCATCTCATTCAGGATTTGTTCGAGAGAAACTGTCATTTTCGTCTCCGTTCTGGGCCTCCGCTCTTCAAGTACCGTTCATATCGAGCGTCGGCAATGCGTATCAAAGTTGAATAAAACCTGTCCTTTGAGATTCCGGTCTTGTTTCCGCCCGTCAGCAGGATGGCTCTGCGCTTTGGGTCGAACGCAAATGCGATCCGCCAAACTCCGCCCTCGGCATCCACACGGAACTCTTTCATGTTTGGATAGCCTGACCCTTTGAGAGTGTCCACGGATGGCCGCCCGAGGGTAGGTCCGAATGTTCGCAACTTGCCCAGAGAGCTGAGGACTGCATCCTGAACGATCTCGGACCAGGCTCCAAACTCGCTGAGAAACTCATCGTGAAAATGAATCTCCCAAGGGCCGTTATCATTATGCTCTGAAAAGCCTAATGTCTTCAAGTGCATGTTTCGCTCCTACACCAAGCCCGGCAGGCTGATGAGGCACAACACTGCCTGAAGAAAGACGATCGCCGCGCCCGCCGCGAGCGCCAGCCGTCCGCGTGGGCCTTCGTATGCATCGGCAAACACTCCGCCAAGAAACGTAAGCAAAAACGGCAGCGACCAGAGCCAGGGACTTCCCGGCGCACCGGTCATGACGAGCAACATGAGGACCAAAGCGGACAACAGCGGAACCGTGTTGCCGAAGTAGCGCGACTTGCGCGCAGCCAGATACAGCACCACGGCCGCGCAGGAAGCTACTGTCACGCCGCCGTTGGCGAGGGTCGAGAAGAACCGCCGTGCAGGATCCACGGAGACCCATAGAAATCCCGCAGACGACCGGAAGACATAGCTGAATGCGTCGAGCGAGAATCCATAACAGGCGAACACCAGCACCAGCGCGCCTACCGAAGCCACCAGCACCAGGGGCAGCGCTTGGCTCCTGCGGCCCTCGGCGATCCACACCATGGGCGCCAGCCCCAGCAGCGCGGCAACGGGCAGCGCAGCAATGTGCGCCCCGGCCGCCACGCCGAAGATCAGCGTAAGCAGCACGATGCGCGGAAGCCACTTGCGCCGCGGCCCCTGCATGGAGTGGGCTACGCCAATGCAGGTATACACGCCGCCATAGACGCCCAGCGCGGCCCACACCTCAGGACTGGGCGCCACGCAGGCTTTGAGCACCGCCGGCGAAAAGCAGTAGAGCGCAAGCGCCGTGTAGCCGCCCAGATTGCCGTAGAGCCGCCGCGTGACCCACCAGATGCAGCCGCCCAGCACGCAGCCGGCAAAGAGAAACGGCAGCCGCAGCAAAAGCAGAATATGCGTCATCTGATGGCGCAATTCCCAAGTGCTTAGCTCGCTGCCTGAATTCTGCACCACGCGATTCTCGGGTTTGCGGAGCAGATCAAATGCGCGTTCGGCCAAAAGATCGATTGTCAGTGGAAGCCCGGCGAGCCGGTAGGCGAGAATGCCGTCGTGAATATTGCCGCAGGAGGTATAGTAGCCGGCCAGGGGCGAGGGCTTCTCCCATGTCTCACGGCCGCAGCGCGCGTATTGATAATCGTTATCGGTGAGCGTTTGGCGGCTGACGAGCCAAAATCCCTGCAGGAGAAAGAGCGCCAGCAATGCCGCGGCGATCCGTTGCGGCAGATTGAAGCGAAAGCGTCGAAGGATGCCAAACCGGTGGGCCATCACGTTCAAAGGGACCTTACCAGTCTAAACCGTGGCTCGCGGAATCCCTGGGTTCGCATAACCTGACAACTGCATCGGTGCTATTCTCATCTGCAAGGGCTTCCGCATGAGCAGTTTCTTCACCGTCGGCCACTCCAATCACGACATCGATATATGGCTCGCGCTCCTCCGGCAACACGAGGTCGAGGTGGCGGTCGATACGCGCAGTTCGCCCTACTCGAAGTACGTCCCGCAGTTCGACAAGGAACCGATGCAGCGCTCGCTGGAGCAGGCGGGAATCCGCTATCTTTTTCTTGGCGCCGAATTGGGCGGGCGCCCGGCCGAACCGGCCTACTACGACGCCAGCGGGCGCGTCCTTTATAGCCGCCTGCGCGACGATGCGCGCTTTCAGGCGGCCATCGCACGGCTTGAGGACGGCATGGAGCGCTTCCGCGTGGCCCTCGTCTGCGGTGAGGAGGACCCCGCTCACTGCCATCGCCGCCTGCTCATCGGCCGCGTCCTCACCGAGCACGGCCACACCATGCTCCACATTCGCGGCGACGGCCGTGTTGAGTCCGACGCAACAGTTGCCACGGAATCCGGGAAGTCGCTGGTCGACCCTCAAGGGGAACTCTTTGCGGAAATCGAAGAGGATAAATGGAGATCTACAGCATCGGTTTTACCCAAAAGAGCGCCAGCGAGTTCTTCGGCACACTGAAAGCGAATGGTATCGAACGCCTGCTCGATGTGCGGCTGAACAATACCTCGCAGCTCGCCGGATTCGCTAAGCAAGCCGACCTCAAATACTTTCTCGAGGAAATCTGCGGAGCCGCCTACGAGCACGAGCCGCTTCTCGCCCCCACGCAGGAGATCCTCGACGCATTCAAGAAGCACAAGGGAAGTTGGGAAGTTTATACCGAAGCTTATCTCGCGCTAATCGGCTCCCGAAAGGTCGAGTCAGTTCTCTCCCAGGACAGCTTCCGGAAGAAGACCGTCTTGCTGTGCAGCGAGCCAACGGCAGAGCATTGCCATCGCAGGCTTGCGCTCGAGTATTTGCAGCAGCATTGGAACGATGTAGTCATTTCCCATCTCTAGATCTGAGTTCCGGAGAAAAGTCAGCATGATGAGCGTCGACCGGATTCTCTGTCTCGCCAACTCTTACAAGCACAGCCATCGTTGTGTCGCTGGAATCAGTCTTGTCACAAAACAATGGATCCGCCTTGTCGGCACGCAAGTTCCCGGCTGCCTCACGCGCCAGCAAACCTGTTACTCGGACGGCACGGAAACTGCAATTCTCGATGTATTCGAAGCCGAGCTTGGCGAAAGATGCGGCTCCAACTGTCATCCTGAAGATGTATTGATCACGGATAGACCCTGGCGTCCAGTGCGACGCTTCGACGAGCCGCGCGACGCGAGCTTTCTCAACGGTTACTTGAACAAGGGGCCGGCTGTGTTGCAAGGGTATGGGGACCGGGTTTACGCGCGGAAACTCGAAGCTGTGCCGGCGACTAAGTCGCTCGAACTCATCCATCCCGACGATCTGTGGTGGTGGATTCGCGAGGAAGACGGGAGGCGCAAGAACCGTGCGCTCTTTCGCGCCGGTCACGTAAGCCGCGCCCGCTACGATCTGGCTGTCACCGATCCTGCGTGGCTCAACCGGCTTCACCCTTTGCCGTCCGGCATCTACCCGCATTCCCACTTTTTCAAAGAAAAACTCCCCAAGACCTTCCTTACCGTGAGCCTGAGCGAGCCCTTCGAGAATTTTCATTACAAGCTGGTGGCGGGAGTGGTGGCTTTGCCCGCGTAATGCGCGATACTCAGAAACGATGGGGCAACCCTCGTTCGTTTCTTTCGCCCCTGCGGGGCTGAGGGTTCTTTTAGGCGAGTCTCCCAGGACTGCGCCGCGGGCTTGTCCTGGGCTATTTTCTTGCGCTCCCTCCGGGAGCTCATGATCTGCGGCGGCACGACGCCTTGGGCGGACGCGGCTTTCAGACGGCAAATTATTGTGAAAACAAGAAAGCCGCCCCGGAGGGCGGCTCTCTTGTCTATGGCGTCCGTTCTAATTAAAGATCGCGCCGACGGTATCGTCGAAGGTCAACGTAACCACGCAAGTGTTGGGACCGGCCGCGGTGACGGCTGAAGTTGGGAAACAGTTGTAGGACCAACCACCGAAGGCTCCTGCTCCGGCTGGCGCCGTCAGTGTTATGGTGGTGCCTACGGGATACGTCGCCACGCAGACCGATCCGCCGAATCCGGCAGCGCCTGAGCCGGGGCCGCAATGGAGCACGTCAGGCGTGCCAGTGGCGGAGGGAGCTGTCACCAGCCAGTTGGTGGTGTTCAGGCCTTCGTTGTAGACGGTCAGAGTCGACAGCAGCGCTGATGCTTCGGAACCCGGAAAACATGAACCTGCGGTGGTCGGCGTGGGCAGGACCAACGGGCAACTGAAGGTTGCCGTAGCGGTCTCGATCGAACCGGTTGCCGGATCCGTCGCTTCCGCGATAATCGTGGCGCCGCCGTTCCCGTATGCCGTCACGACTCCCGCGTCCGCCCCCGGATTTGGGGCCCCAGATCCGTTGGTGTTCACGGGGAAGACGCTGGGAGCGGAGGTGCTCCACGTAACCGAGTTGGTCAGGTCCCTCACCGTCGGGGGCGTTGAAAATGTCCCGATTGCCAGGAATTGCCCCGCATCCAGCAAATTGCCGACCGTGATCGAGGCCGGAATGATGGTGAGCGACAGCAAAGGCTCCGGCGCCGGGGTCAGTGTCACCGTGACCGTCGCGGAATTCGACACCAGGGAGCCATCGGGGTTGGCGAGTTCCGCGGTGATGGTACTCGTGCCCTGACTTACACCGCCGGCAACCCCGTTCCCTGACAGGAGTCCGGAAGTGACCGTCGCAACCGATGGAATACTTGAAAGCCACTTGATCTGTGGCGAGTTCGTCACATCCTGTTCGAGACCGGTGGTTCCCGAAGTGGCGAGCGCAATAAATTGGCCGGTTTGGCCCGATGCCGAGACGGACTGGGAGCCGGGAATAATCGTCACAGCGGTGAACTCTTCCGTGGTTCCAGCCAGGACTGTGAAGGTCGCCGTCCCCGTCAACGTGCTTCCGCCGGAGCTGTAGCGAGCTGTAATCGTAACCGTGCCCTGTCCCAGCGCGGTGGCAAGCCCGGTGGCCGCGCCGACTGTGGCAATCTGCAGGCTGCTCGAACTCCAGGTGGCCGAGCCGGTCACATCGACCGTTGACCCTGTGGAGGTGGTTCCAATCGCGATGAATTGAGCCGTTTGCGTCGGCACCGCGACCGCTTGCGAGCCGGGGATGACTGTCAACGAAACCAGCGTGGTTCCCGGCGGAACGGTTCCGCCTCCCGGAGCGCCTGTAACAGTAAGGGTCGCGGTGGCGGAAGTCACGCCCGTGAATCCATTCAAGGTTGCTGTGATCGTGGTTGTGCCCGCGGCCACGCCGGTCGCAACTCCGGAGGAATTGATTGTGGCTACTCCGGGCACACTGGAAGTCCAGGTGGCGGAATTCGTGATGTCCTGCGTGGTCGACGGATGGTTACTCCCGTGGCCGTAGACTCCCAGAGCAGTGAACTGCGCATTCTGGCCGACCGCAACCGATTGCGAGGTGGGAGCGACGCTGATCGAGACAGCTAGCGGATTGCTGCAACCGGCAATCGGCAGCGCAATTCCAATGAGGAGAAGCATCCGCGGTGAAAGAAGTCGATTATGCATGGTTGACCTCCGGAGCCTGCAGCCCGCTTTGACGTTCGTTGATCATCCCGATGGCAGACTCTCGCTGGCCTGTATGCCTTCGACTATAGGACATCTGTTCACCACGCCGCCCTCACACTAAGGTGTTACTTCCTGTTTGGCATCAAAACAGTCAATAAGCTCTTTCACGCTGCTTCTGGCCGGCGCGGCGAACAGGATCAATGTTGCGCCGGCGGAACAGAAGAAGCCGGCTTGGCGCGAAGGAAAGCCTTCCGGCACGCAATTCGCCGATTGGTTTTTTTCGCCGCTTCTTTTCCGTCTTTGCTTTGCCGCCGCCGCCGGGAACCGCTACACTTCTGCTCAGCATGACTATCGCGCGCGACAACACTCCGGAACGTTTGGTCAGCGCGGTACGCGCCGACGAAGAGCAGAGCTTCGAGCTCAAATTGCGCCCCCGCTGGCTGCGCGAGTTCATCGGCCAATCCAAGGCAAAGGAACAGCTTGCCATCGCCCTTGAAGCCGCCAAGTCGCGCGGCGAGGCGCTGGACCATGTGCTTCTTTCCGGCCCTCCGGGCCTGGGCAAGACCACGCTGGCCACGATCATCGCCAACGAGCTCGACGTCGGCTTCCAACAGACCTCGGGACCGGCCCTCGTCATTCAGGGCGATCTCACGGCGATCCTCACCAATTTGCGCGAGCGCCAGGTGCTTTTCCTCGATGAAATACACCGCCTGCAGCCGGTGCTCGAAGAAAAACTTTACACCGCGCTCGAAGACTACAAGCTCGACATCATCATCGGGCAGGGACCGGCGGCGCGCACGCACGTCATGGAGATCAGGCCGTTCACGTTCATCGGCGCCACTACGCGGCCCGGGCTGATCAGCTCGCCGCTGCGCTCGCGCTTCGGCATCCTGCTGCGGCTTGACTTCTATACGGAAGAAGAACTGCGCGTCATTGTGGTGCGCTCCGCCGAAGTGCTGCAGATTCCCATCGATCCTGACGGCGCGGCCGAGATCGCGCTGCGTTCCCGCGGCACGCCGCGCATCGCCAATCGATTGCTCCGCCGCGTCCGCGACTACGCGCAGGTGCGCGGCTCAGGCTCGATCGACCGGCCCACGGCCAACGCAGCTCTCACCATGCTTGAAGTGGACGCACACGGTTTCGACGAGATCGACCGGCGCCTGCTGCTGACCATCATGCAAAAATACGATGGCGGACCTGTAGGCCTGGGCACGCTGGCGGCGACTCTCGCCGAAGAAGAAGACGCGCTCGAAGAGGTCTACGAGCCGTTCCTCATTCAGATTGGTTTTCTGGACCGCACGCCCCGAGGCCGTGTGGCGACGCGCCTGGCTTACGAGCACTTCGGGCTCGCCGTGCCCGGGCGGCAGACGGGGCTGTTTTGAGAATTGTCCAAGCGCTGGTTTTTGGAAAGCGTCTTACGCCCGCTCAAGCGGGCTGGCGATGCGGATACTGATTCTTTCCGCAGGCTCACGCCCAGGGGCTTCCGTCTTTTGCCGCTGCGCGGGCTCTGTTGCGGTGAGGCATCACCAAGGAGCTATCCAAAACCTGGTTGTTGGGGAAGCTCTAATAAACTGTGACGGTGCGCATCTTTCTGGGCTGAACAGCATCTCAAGTCAAGGAGTAACGAAATGGCACTCACTGAATCCACCATGCTCGAACTTGGCACTATCGCTCCGGATTTTGTGCTTACCGACGTTGTGAGCGGCGAAACGGTCCGCCGCGACGATTTTCGCGGGAAGCAGGGGCTGCTCGTCCTGTTCATCTGCGCCCACTGCCCGTATGTGAAGCACATTGAGAAATCCCTGGGCGATCTCAGCGCCGACTACGAAGGCAAGCCGCTGGCGATTGTCGCCATCAGTTCGAACGATGCGAAGACGCACCCGGCCGACAGCCCGGACGGCCTGAGGCAACAGGCACACGACAACGACTTCGACTTTCCGTATCTATATGACGAGTCGCAGGCCGTGGCGCATGCGTACAAGGCCGCGTGCACGCCCGATCCTTATCTTTTCGACGCGGATTTCAAACTCGTCTATCGCGGGCAGTACGATGACAGCCGCCCCGGCAACAGCGTTCCGGTGACGGGGAAGGATTTGCGAGGGGCGATTGACCTGGTGCTTTCGGGCAAGCCGGTGCCGACGGAACAGAAGCCGTCGATCGGCTGCAACATCAAGTGGAAGGGGTAAAAATGCAGCGGAGTTAGCGGGGTTGGCGGAGTTAGCGGAGCTGGCACTTAGTCGGCGCCTCAACTCCGCGAGCCCCGCTCCATCTCCCAGCCACTCGGCCGTCGGATCTTTGATTCCTGTTCTCTGATCTCTGTCTTACAGCGCGGGCGAGTCGTCGCCGAGCATTGCTTCGCGCACGATCTTGATGGGCGGGAATCCCTGCCGCAAAAAGTCGTCGTGGAACTTCTCCAGCGAGAACGCCGCGCCCTCCTTCTTCTTCACGTCGTCGCGCAGCTTCATAATTTCAAGCTTGCCGAGCGTGTAGTAGAGATACGTCGGATCGCCGGCGCCGCGCCTCGTCTCGACGACGGCATTCTCCTTTGATTGGTAGCCTTCCTTCTGAAAGAACTCCTCGGCCTGATCGACGCTCATTTTGCCCGTGTGCATCTGAATGCCGACGATGAAGCGCGCATTGCGCAGCAGCGCATCCTGCAGTTGGCCCAGGCGTAGGAATTTCGCCTCGCGCTCGTCCTTCGCGCCGGCTCCCGGTTGCCCATAGCCCTCATCCAGCATCATCTGCTCGCAGTAGTGCGCCCAACCCTCGATATCGGTATTCGCGCCGAGCAGCTTGCGCACCTTGCTCGGAGCCTGCGGCAGCCACAGGAATTGCACATAGTGCCCGGGATACGCTTCGTGTACGGCAGTCGAAATCACCGTGCCCGCATTGAACCCGTGCAGGTAGCCATCCACCTCCGCCGGCGTCATCTTGGAGTCGGGCAGTGTGACGTTGAAGTAGGCTTCGGTGGCGCGCGTCTCGTAGGGGCCTGGCGTGTCCATGCTGGCAGTGGTGGTGGCGCGCATGAACGGCGGCGTCTCTTCCACGATGGGCCGCACGTCCGATGGAATGGTGACGATATGATGCTCGCGGATGAAGCTCACCAGGCTGTCAAACGTGGCGCGGAAGGAGCCGAGGAGCTGGCCCGGCGCGGGATGATCTTCGCCGAGCTCCTCGAGAACGGCGCGCGGATCCTTGCCCGGCTCAAGCCCGGCGGCGACCTGTTTGAAGTGCTCCTGGTTCCTGCGCAGATCGGCCCATCCGATTTCGAGCAGCTTGTCGAGCGGTAGATCGACCATCTCGTCGTATTCAAGCTTTTTCTGGAAGGTATCCGCGCCAATGCGGAAGTCGCCGTTCGAGCGCGCCAGCAAATCCGTCTGCAGCCAATGCAGATCATCGTTGAGCGCCGCGATCACGGCCGCGTTGGTCTTGCTGAACTCCGCTTTCAGAGCCGCATCGTCCGCATCGGCAAAGGCGGCCGGCACGTCCTGCTGGAAAAAGCCCACAATGCCGGGCAACTGCTCGATGGCGATTTCCGTGAAGATGCGGGGAGGGTTCTTGAGATTCTCGCGCGCCGCACCCAGCAGCGCGGGCATCTTCTTCTCGCGCGCGATGAGAGACCGCAACCGATCATTGGGCGGCGCGAATTTGCGCTCCATCAGAACGAAGGCGGCATCAGCGCAAGTGCTCGAGTAGATGTCAGCGTCCTTCTCCCACGGCCGGATGGTTTCGAGCGTCAGCAGTTGCGAGCGGATGCTGGCCAAAACAATCTCCCGGTCGCTGCGCGGAACAAAATCGGCCGCCGAGTCGCCGGGACGTATTGCCTCAATCCGAACCTTGAAATCGTGAAGCGCAACGATCTCCGATTGGATCGCCGCAAATGAGAAATCTTCCAGTTGCGAGTCGTACTGGTGAAAGCCAACCTGCGTCCCCGCCGACGGAGCGTAGTGAAAGTACACCTGGTCGAAGTACTCGTCGGAGGCGCGGGCGAATTGGTCCTTCCAGCCGGGGGTTGCGGCGTAGCTCGTGGTTGTTGTCGACATGCAAATCAGAACAATAACAAAGTGAGTCAATCTTTTCATCGTTGCCGCCTCAAAAACATCTCAAAGTATTCTTTCGCCCCTGCGGGGCTTGAAGAGTTTTGTTACCGCTTTCCCAGGGCGGCGTCCGCCGCGGCGGACTTGCCCTGGGCTATTCTCTTGCGCTCCCTCCGGGAGCTGGTGAATTGCCAATGTTGATTGGTGGTCTTTTTCTGAAAGATCTCCGGGGCTAAAGCCCAAAATCATTTTCGATTCGATTCAGGGGCCTAAAGGCCCCTGCTCCCTCCGGGAGCTTGGTGATCCGCTTGCCCTGGGCTATTCTCTTGCGCTCCCTCCGGGAGCTGGTGAGCCGCTTGCCTTGGGCTATTCTCTTGCGCTCCCTCGGGAGCTGGTGAATTGCCAATATGATTCATTCGCGTCTGATCATGCATTTGCGGGCGCCGGCGCCAAAGTGGAAAGCAACTCCCGAATCTCAAGCAACACTTCGTCGGGACGTGAAGCTGCCAAAGGATACTTGAGCACTCCCTGCGGCGTAAACTGCGCGCCGCGCCTGGCGTTGCGCGAAACAAGGCGCATCAGGTGGGCCGGATCCACTGAAGGATTCTCCATGAAACGAATGTGCAGCTCGCCTCGCTTGCGGTCAACCTGCGCAATTCCCATGCGTTCGCAATCCAGGCGCAACAGGGCCGCTTCAAGCAGGTAGACGGTGGCGTCCGGCGGCGCGCCGTAACGGTCCTCCATCTCCGCGCGCACCTCATTCACCGCGGCCTCGGTGGCGGCGGCGGCAATCTTCTTGTAGAGGCGCAGGCGCTGGTTCTCTTCGGGCACGTAGCTTTCGTCGATGCGCAGCGACATCCCCAAGTTGAGCTGCGTAGCCGGCCGCTCTTCGCTGGCCTCGCCTTTCAACTCCTTCACCGCAGCTTCCAGCATCGACGTGTAGAGCTCAAATCCAACCGCCTCGATGTGGCCACTCTGCTCGCCGCCCAGCATATTGCCCGCGCCGCGCAGTTCCAGGTCGAGCGCGGCAATCTTGAATCCGGCTCCCAGATCGCTGAACTCCTTGAGCGCGGCCAAGCGCCGGCGCGCGATTTCGGTCAGCTCGTTCTCCGGGGGGATGAGCAGGTATGCATAGGCGCGCCGGTTGGAGCGGCCCACGCGCCCGCGCAACTGGTAGAGCTCGCTCAACCCGTGCCGCTCGGCGCGGTTGATCAGAATCGTATTCGCCAGCGGAATATCGAGGCCGTTCTCGATGATCGTAGTAGCGACGAGCACGTCGAACTCGTGGCGCATGAAGGCGAGCATCACCTTCTCCAGCTCGCTTTCGCTCATCTGCCCGTGCGCCACGGCCACGCGCGCCGCAGGCGCCAGCTCCTGGATGCGCGCGGCAATTTCGTAGATCGATTCCACGCGATTGTGGACGAAAAACACCTGGCCGCCGCGCTCCAATTCCACCTCGATGGCCGAGCGCACGATCTTTTCGTCGAACCGCGCCACCACGGTCTGAATCGCCATGCGATCCTTGGGCGGAGTCTCGATGATGCTCATGTCGCGCAGGCCGACGAGCGACATGTGCAATGTGCGCGGAATCGGCGTCGCGCTCATAGCGAGCACATCGATCTCCTTGCGCAACTGCTTCAGCCGCTCCTTGTGGCGCACGCCGAAGCGCTGCTCCTCGTCCACGACGAGCAGTCCGAGATCCTGAAACTTGATGTCCTTCGACAGCAGCCTGTGCGTGCCGATGAGGATGTCCACCCGGCCGGTCGCCACACGCTCCAGAATGTCCTTCTGCTCCTTCGCGGTGCGGAAGCGCGAGATCATCTCAACGTGAATGGGAAACTGCGCAAACCGCTGCTTGAAGGTTTCGAAGTGCTGGAAAGCAAGCACGGTTGTCGGCGTCAGCACCGCGACCTGCTTGCCATCCTGCACGGCTTTGAAGGCGGCGCGCATGGCAACTTCGGTTTTGCCATATCCCACGTCCCCGCAAAGCAGCCGGTCCATCGGCGTCGGCGATTCCATGTCATCCTTTACAGCGCGAATCGCCGTAGTCTGATCGTCGGTCTCGTTGTAGTCGAAGGTGTCCTCGAATTCGCGCTGGAACTCGTTGTCGATTGAAAATGCATTGCCCGCGACGGTATTCCGCTCGGCATAGAGCTTCAGCAGTTCTGCGGCCATGTCCTGCATGGCCTTGCGCACGCGCGCTTTTGTCCTGGTCCATTGCTGCGAGCCAAGCCTGTTCAACACCGGCGCGGGTCCTGTGTCGGTCGAACGGTATTTCTGGATCAGGTCCAGCCGCGTGAGCGGAACGTAAAGCTTCGCGCCCTCGGCAAACTCCAGAACCATGAACTCGATGGAAAGACCGTCCTGCGCAATCTCCTTGAGCCCCTGGTACTGCGCGATGCCGTGCTCCACGTGCACCACGTAGTCGCCGATGCCCAGATCGCGGAAGTCGGAGACAAATGCCGCCGTCTTCGACTTCTTCGGAACCGGCCGCGCCATCACGTCGGCCTCATCGGAGAAGTCGTTGGCGCCGAAGACGATCAGGTTCGCCTCCACGAAGACCACCCCCGACGCCAGCGGCGAGCGCACAATCACGGGCACGCGCAGGTCGCCGGCCATGTAGCTGGCTTCTTCGAGCATGGTGTCGCCGCTGGCGCGCGGCGCGCGGCTGCCCAGCCGGTAGGGAATCTCGTACTCGCGGAGAACGGTCGCCATGCGCTCCACGTCTCCCTGGTGCGGCGCAGCCAGCACGATCCGCGTCTCCGTCGCCATCAGGTTCTTCAATTGTTCGGTGAGCGCGGGAATTGAGCCATGGAAGCGCAGCGTGGGCCGCGTCGCCAACTCGATCTCGCCCAGCGTCGCGTCCTCATCCAGCACGTCCACCGCGCCCAGTTGATCCAGATCGAGGCCCATGTGCGAATTGAGCGAAGCCTCAAGAACCTCGGGGCGCAGGTAAATGTCCTCCGGCCGCACCAGCGAGCCGATTCCCGAGCGCTCATGCCGCTGCGCGACCTTGTTCCACCACCGGTCAATCTGGTTGCGCACCATCGCCGGCTCGTCGACAAACAGAGCGCATCGCGGCAGCAGTGTCAGCAGCGAGCGTTCGGCACCGGCTACCGGCGAGAAGAACTCCCAACCGGGAAAGACGCTCAAGCCGCCCGCCGCAACGGCCTCGGCGGCCATCTCCTCATCCTCGGTCTCGATGCGCTGACGGCTCAGCCGTCCATTCACCGCGGCCAGCAGATGCTCCGTCACCGGCGCCTCCGTCAACGGCTGCAGTTGGGTCTCGTCCAACCCCGTCTGCGAGCGCTGCGTCTCGGGATCGAATTTGCGGATGGTCTCAATCTCGTCGCCGAAGAACTCGATGCGCACCGGACGGTCGGACTCCGGCGAGTAGACGTCCAGAATTCCGCCGCGGCGTGTAAACTGCCCCGGCATCTCAACGAGGTCCATCTGCGTGTAGCCCACGCTGGCCAGGTGCGCGGTCAGCACCTCGATGTCGACCTCTTCGCCGCGCTTGAGCGTGACGGCCAGGCCCGCGTAGTACTCGAGATCGAAGAGCTTCAGCGCCGCGGATTCGACGGGAGCAATCAATATATCGACGGCGCCGGTGGAGAGCTTCCACAACGCGGCGGCGCGCTGCTCCTGGACGTCGGGGTGCGGCGAAAGATTTTCGAAGGGAAGCACATCGTGGGCGGGAAAGCGCACCACGCGCGCGGGATCCACGGCGCCTGTGAGCTCGCATCCGGCCTTCAGCAGCGGCTCCAGCGCCTCGGCGGCCTTGTTGTCGGCCACGATCGCGATCACCGGCTGCTTGGCGGCCCGCGCCATCAGCGGCAGGTAGAGCGCCCGCGCCGTGGCGGTCAATCCGGACACACGCCGCCGCCCCGCACCCAGGCCCAGGTGCCTGCGAACGCGCTCAAATCCCGGGGCATGCTCCAGCTCCGCGAAAATCTCGCGGACAAACGGGAGAATCATCAGGGTTCAGTTTAACAGCGAGGCGCAGGCTCAGATGCGGGGCGTAAGTCTGAGCCCGATGATGCAAAGCCGGTCATGGTCGCGTTAGACGTGAGGCTCAGGCGCCTCGGCATCTGCGCCTGCCTCGAGTTTGGCGAGCCAAGCGTCGGCCTCCTCCTCGGTGAGGTGTAGGCCGGTGGCTTGATAGTCATTCCAAGCCGCGAGCGTATCCTGACGGAGTCGATCGCGTGTCGCTTGCTGTTCAGCGGACTTGTGCATGAGTCGAATCCTCGTCAATCCACGGCGTTCCGCAACACCGCCGCGTGACTGCGGCGGACCGCAGGCTGGCTCACGGTCTCCAGTCCGGCTTGGCGCGCAGCATCGAGATCCTTCTGGAAACTCTCTGGTTTCACATGGCCGGAGGGCTCGGCAAAGAACAGCAAGCAGCCGGGTTTGAGCGCGCTTGCCGCCTCGCGGAAGAAAGCCTCTGCTGACGGCATTTCATGGACGACCGCAAAGGCGAGAACAAAGTCCACCGCGCCTTTCAGGTCGTCGAGGCCCATGCTTTCCGGCTTTGCGAGCCGCGTTTCGACGCGACCGTGCACGCCGGCCTTACGCGCCCTGCGCTCTAACTCTTCCAACATCTTGGCCTGAATGTCTACGGCGACGACACGACCGGCCGGGCCGACCATGCGCGCCAGAGGGAGTGTAAGAAAGCCCATCCCCGGCCCCGGTTCAAGCACTGTCATTCCTTCCCGGACATAAGGCGCCAGCAGGTCCTCAGGATTCTCCCCTATCCATCGGCGGACGGGGCTGGCCAGAAGATACCCGATCCACCACGGGCAAACACGTTCTGCCATTTTGCGTCCATTCCTTTCGCGAGATCGATTGCGGAATTGCCGATGGGGAATGGCCGGACTGCTCCGCAACTCACTATATTCCTACGAAGTTTCGGCTCGACGGGTTTCAGTTTCGATAAATCTCTCCAGACGTCGTGCCGATCCCCTAAGGCTCGATCACCCGAGGCGCGGCCTTCGCCAGTTCTCACTCCCCTCCCAGCGCTTTCGCAAACGCGTACCAGAAGTCCAGCGACTTCCAGTAAGAATTGAGGGGCAAGCGTTCATCGCGTCCATGGGCACGCACATCGTCCCGTTCCAGCGCGATCGCCGAGTAGCCGTAGCTCGGAATGCCTGCCTGTGCGAAGTAAATCGAGTCGCTGGCGCCGGTTTCCATCACGGGCGTCACCGGTATTCCCGGCCAGATCGCTTGTGTCACGCTCGTGAGCGGCCCCCAGACCTCCTCGATTGGCGCCGGCGGAACGATCGCCTTGCGCTCGGGCGCTGTCGCGGACACATCGCCGAGGCTCGAGATGTACTCCACGTTCAGTTGCGGGTCGCCAAAGATGGAGATCAGCTGCTTTCTGATTTCCTCGGGCGAGTGGCCGGGCATGATCCGGCAGTTCACGATTGCCTGCGCAGTTTGCGGAAGGGCGTTGTTTGCGTGACCGCCGTTCAACCGAGTGGCGACGCAAGTGGTACGCAGCCTGGCGTTGAAGGTGGGTTCCGCGCTCAAGCGTGCGGCAGCGGACCTGTCCGGGGGCGTGGCCAAAATCGCCCGCATATCGGCTGCCGTTTCACCCGTCTCCTGACGAGCGAGGTTCGCAAAGTAGGTTCGCGTGACATCGTTCAACTCGACGGGAAACGTGTACGCAGCCAGCCGGTCGAGCGACGCGGTCAGCTCATAAATCGCATTGTCGGGCCGTGGCAGAGAACTGTGGCCGCCTCGATTGGTGGCCGTAACCCGATAGTCGGCGTACAACTTCTCGGTCGCCTCCACCTCGGCTACCAGCGGCCGGCCGTGTTCCAGCTCAATGCCGCCAGCGTCGGGGTTGATCACGTAGGCTGCATCCACCAGGTCGCGATGCTCGCGAACCAGCCAGTCAGCGCCGTCGAACTTGCCTCCCTCTTCATCCGCCGTCAGTGCCAGGATCAGGTCGCGCCGTGGCTTGTACCCTTCGCGACGCAGGCGCAGAAAAATCTCCACCAGTGCGGCGTCGGAGTCCTTCATGTCTTGCGTGCCACGCCCGTAAAAATATCCGTCCTTCTCGACAAACTGAAATGGATCGGTCGACCAGTCGGAGCGCAGAGCCTGCACCACGTCAATGTGGCAAAGAAAGAGAACAGGCTTCTCTGCCGGCGTGCCGGCCGCGCGGAAACGCACAACGAGATTCTTTTTGCGCTCATCGGGTCCCAGCAGGCGAACGTCCTGGGGCGAAAATCCCGCATCGAGGAAGCGACGCTCCATCGCCGCGGTCGCAGTGGTCACATTTCCCTGCGGCGTGTCGGTGGTGTTGATTTCGACGAGTTCTTGAAAGATCGCCCGGGCCAGCGCGCGATCCGCCGCGGATGCCTGTGGCAAATAGTCTTGCGCATTTGCAAACGGGCAGAACGTGACGGTCATGAGCAAGGCCGTGAACAAGGCCGTGAGAGTGGCTAAGAATCGATACACGGATTCCCCAGTCTTTCATTCATCTGGCGGTTGAGTGTCTCAGTCGATGCGCGGCGTGCCGCGGCGCAGAACCAGTCCTGAAACGCCAAACACTACGATCAGGACGAGGGCGATGACGAAGTAGTACGCCATGGGGTGCGCCCAGCCGGGCGAATAGGTGAGGTCCTGGCCCACCCAGAGCAGCAGGATGGTGGCGATGACGGCGAACTGGCCGGCGATCACCAGAAAGGTGTGTCCCAGGTCGCGCCGCTTGTCCAGCGCCTCCACCTGGTCGGGGGTCAGGTTACGCTCCTCGGGGGAAAGCAGGGAATTTGCCATCGAACTTTCGTTGCCGGCCTTGCTGGTGACCTCCGGTCCGGCCCTCCTATTCTCGATTCAATCACACGCCGCCCGGCCCACGCCAGCCTTCGAACGGACAGCGCCGGGTGAGTCAGAAATCCAACTTACTGCGGCGGATATCCAACCGACTGCGCGTACAGAACGCTGTGGTCAGCGCCAAGCCCGAGCTTTTTGGCCACATCGGGCGGAAGCGCGGCGTAGAACCAGGCATTGAGTCCCTCGGATGCCGCAAACAGGTAAACATTCTGGCCGATGAACCCGGCATCCACCTGCGCGTAGTCGTCTTTGGCCGGAGCCACGTAAACGATGGTGACTGCCGCATGAGCTGCCGGCGCCGGGCTGATGGCGGCGCGCACATCGCCGGCAAGCACCGGCCGCAACATGTTCTGCTCCGCCTCGTAGACATAAACACCGCCGGCGAGCACGACCTCGAGCGTGATGTCCTGGGTGTTGCGGGCCGAGGGCGCGGTCCGCCCCAATCCGGGCTTCACATCGCGCGAACGGTTCACGCCGAAGGCGGCCCAGAGCAGGTTGGAGAGCGTTTGCAGCGGCAGTGGCTTGTCCATGAAGGCGCGCGTCGTCTTGCGCGCGCTCAACGCCTGCATCAGCGGCATGCCGCCGGTGATTTCAGGCTTGGGAAGCTGAATCGGCGTGAGTTCCGCAGCCAGCACGCGCGCATGACTGCCGTGCAAACCGGCCACAAATCCCGCACCCCAAAGCAGGGTGATCGATGCCAACAGGAGGGACGCCCACCGGGCGGCAGAACGGGTGGAAATGCGCATGGTCTCACCTCGAAAGACAAGGGCTAAGCACGCCCGCCTCCGAGGTGTGCGGATCAAGGGGAAGAGAAACCGCGATCTCTAGAGCCGTTCCAAACTGTACGCGCCTCTTAGGGTTCCGCGCAAGATAGCGGGCTGTGGATGACGCCCGAACGGCATGTGCGCCGGAGGATGCGAATTGCCCGATTGCCGCGAGCGCCGGGCGGGCTCACTCCACAAGAAACGCCAGCGATTGCAGCGTCGTAACCTCGAACGGCTTGCGGCAGCGGATGTTGGCGCACTGCAGCTTGTCGTCGCGCCGCACCATATACGATTGCGCCTTGGCAAAGCGGGCCCGGTCGCGCTCGTTGGCTCCGTGCGGCAGTTGCGCGCGCTTGCGCCGCACCACCCAGGTGACCTTGTACTCGGCCGCCTGTCCGCACTTGGGGCAGATCAGGTTGTGCGTGCGCTGCTCCGTCGTCTCGTTGAAAAAATCCCGCTCTTCCATGCCGATGTTCCTTTGTTTTCCGGCCCTCCGGGCGGCCATCTCGGCGCCAGGTCCGCCGGCGCCCAGGGACTCCGCGCAGCCACTTTCGCGCCGGCAGAATCTATTCCATACTCATCCTTGCCATGGGGAAACGCAAGCCTGCCCGCTTTTCGGCCGCTAAGGCCGTCAAAGCCAACGCCCGCGAGCGCGTAGGCCAGCCAAAGCCTTCGCGCGTTCTGGCCGACAAGCCGCGCACCGGCCGTAAGGCCAAACACAAGTCCACGCTCGACGATCTGCTCCGTGAAGATGGGTAGCCGGCTATTCGCTTCGACGTCTATAGCTATTCCAGAGAGGCTGTACCCGGGTCGGGCGCAGGTCTTCGACAAAGGCAGCAAGTTGGCGTGCGCGGACGCGCACGTTGGCGAGTTGGCAAGTTGGCAGATCCTGGGTACACCTTTTGTGGAATCGCTCTAAGGGAACGCTTGCGCCGCGCACGAAATTGCTGGAAGCTGAAAGCGAGGAGCTACTTTATGGCCAAAGCAGTCGGCATCGGCGGAGTTTTCCTGAAGGCCCGCGACCCACAGGCGCTGGCACTCTGGTATGCAACTCATTTCGGCATCCCCTCTCAAGAGGGAGGATCGCTGGCCTTCGACGGCCCGGACTCCGCGGGCATGACCGTCTTCGCCCACTTCCCGCTGGACACGCGGTATTTCGGCGAGGGCTCACAGCAGGTCATGGTTAATTTCCGCGTCGACGATCTCGACGGCCTGCTCGAACAGTTAGCTAAGGCAGGCGTGCGCATCGATCCCAAACGCGAAGACTACTCGTATGGCCGGTTCGCCTGGATATGGGATCCGGAAGGCAACCGGGTAGAACTCTGGCAGCCGCTGAGAGTTTCTCCAGTCTGAAGAGCCTCACTTGACCGGCGCGTCGAATTGGTGGAGCAGTAGCGGGGTTGGCTGCGAATCGATCAGTGTTGCACGCTGAACGGGCCGGGAAGCGACGGCCCGGCCGGCTGTTCGCTCGACTTGTCTGCCACTGCGGTTCGCTTGGAGTAGATTCGGAACTCAACAACCAGGTCCAGCATCACCGGAACCGGCTTGCCGTCTTTCATGGCGGGCTCGAACGTAGCTTTGCGAATCGAATCGACCGCATTCTCGTCGAGCCCGAAGCCGATAGGCCGTGCGACGGCGATCTCGCCCGGTTTGCCGTCCGCGCCAATCACAACATGATAGAGACACATCCCCGCCACGCCATGGTCCTGCGCGTATTGGTTCGACGACGGCTCGAATTGCGCCGCCAAACGAGCCTTCCGATCGACCATGCTCTGTCGCAGCACCGCGGGATCTGTGGGGCGGTAATCGGTCTTCGCCGCGGCGGCTTCGTAGTAAAGCTTCCAAAAGCCCGGCATCGAATCCATGATGCGGCTGTCGAAGCCCTGGGCGAAGACTTTGTCGAGGGCCTCTTTCAGCAATCTGGCCGCATGGGCCGGCGAAGTGGTGGTGGTGACACTCTTTGCGTCGGCGGGACGCTCGGTCGGCGGAGCAGCGGCAATCTCCGTTTGCGCCTCGCTCGCGCTGCTCGTTTCCGCCGCCTGGCTTGATGCGGGGGCCGGCGCTGCCTGCACTGATAGCCTTGGGGCGTTCCTGGCCGGCTTGCCCTTCTCCTTCTTCTGTTTCGGTTTCACCACAATCTCGCGATCGATCGTGATCCTGACCACCTTCTTCTTCGGCGTGATCTTCACCCGATCGACGGCTTTGGTGGGATCCTCGTAAGGCAACGCACCCAGAAAGTGCAGCCCGTAGCGGTCTCCTTCCAACTCCACCTTGTGCTTGGCCAGGCGCACTTTGTTGATCTGGATTCCACAGAGCGTGTAAGAACCTTGCGGGGAGTGGCCAATCAGCGCTCCGTGTTCATTGAAGCTGAGAGTATTGTCCAGATAGCCGCTGCGCAGGAAGAGCTCCTTGCCCACCAGCAGACTCCTGAGCTCCTCTTCGGTGATGCCGCCGGTTTCCGAAGGCTGCGGCGCACCGCTCGGCGCGTTCGCAGGCTCCGAGGCCGGCGCGGGCTGGCTTTCCGCGGGAGCAGCGGAAGGCGCAGGCTGGCTTTCAGCAGGTGTGGCCGGCGACGCCGGTGCGGGCGCCGGTTGCGGAGCCTGTTCGGGAGAAGGCTGTTGCACGGGCTGCGTGCTCTCCGATGAAGGTGCGGGCGCTGCTTGCTGTGCCTTCGCCGCACCCGGCGCAAATGAGGTGAAGATCGCAACCAAAGCAAAGACGGCGCACGGAATCAAGACGCCAAACCGTGCCAGAGACGCAGCGAAAGACGAGACACGAGAGCGAAACATGAAGGGCCTTTGAAGGCCACTCTATCAGGAATTTTTCCTGGTTCGCCGTCATTTTTCGCCGTTGGTAACCAGTTCGCACTCGTCACCTTGGCCGGCTTATCGCTTGAGCCGCCACAGAATCCGCCGGAACAGCCCCAGAATGCGGCGAGCATCCCGCCGGGTAAGGGCCAGCCTGCGCAGCAGCAGATGCAGATCGTGCCGGTTCGCCTTGCGCATCGCAAGCGGAGAGTAGTTTGCCGCCAGCATCGTTTGTTCCACCACCCCGGCCAGAAGTTCCAGGTCGCGAGTGGAAGCTGGAACTGCGGCGTCGCCTGGATCAACGCCTGTGCGGCGACCGCGCCGCGTCAGAGCCTCAGTCGGAACGCCTCGATCTGTGTCCGGCTTTCGCGGTTCGTTCAGCCGTGACGCGATCTCATACAAACACACGGCGACAGCCTGGCCAAGGTTCATCGAAGGCTGGCGGGGATCGGTGGGAATCTCCGCGAGCAACTGGCAATACGAGAGGTCCTCGCGAGTCAGGCCACGCTTTTCCGAGCCAAAGACAAGGGCCACTCGCCCGCCGCGCGCGATCTCCAGCCGCACCAGCGGCGCCAGATCGGAGAGAGGAACGACTGGCTGCTCCGGCTTGCGCCGCTCGAGCGACCCCGTGCCCACCACCAGCGTGGACTCGGCCACTGCTTCCGCCAAAGACCCTGCCTCTCTCGCGTCTTCGAGCAGCTCCGGCGCTCCCACCGCAGACTTCGCCTCGCGCCAATGCTGCGCATAGGGAGCCGCCACGGCAAGCCGCCGGAAGCCAAAGTTCGCCATGGCTCGCGCCGCCGCTCCTATATTGAGGGGATTGCGCGGAGAGACCAGCACTATTTCAATGCGTTCGCGTTGAGCTTCCGTGAGCAAGAAGTCATTCTAGCCCGCGCGCCATTGCTGATACACCACGCACAGGCTTTACACCTGGGCCCTCCCGGCGTATCCTCATCTCGGCATCCAGCCTCCTCTCTCAATCGGCTTCCGTGTTTCTGACCCGAGAGCACGTCGCACCTCACCGCTTCGCCTGTACTTCTCAGAAGGAGATCATCATGCCGTACTCCCGGCTCCACATCGTCGCAGCCGCGTTGTCCCTCGCGCTCGCCATCCCCGCCATCGCGCAAGATGAGATCGCTCCGCCGCAAGGCAAGGGCCGTGTGGTGGTCTTCATCTCGGGATTGGCCGGCCCGAAGCATGACAAGCCTCTGACCGATGCCCTCGCCGCTCTCGGATACGATGTCGTCGTCTACGACGGCCGCAAGATCGAGCCCGGCCATGGAGACGAGATTAGATCCGACATTCAGCAGGCCCAGCAAATGCCGCACGCACTCCCGGGAAAAGTGGCCCTCGTTGGCCTCTCCATGGGCGGCGGCTTCTCCCTGGCTTACGGCTCCCACTGGCCCGATCTGGTGGCTCAAGTGATCGTGTGGTACCCGGCCACCGTGTTCCTCAATAGGACGCCTGGCTTCATCGGCCGCGTAAGCGTCCCGGTGCTGATGTTTGCCGGCGAGTCCGACAACTTTCGAGATTGTTGCCTCATCCGCACGGCGCGTTCTCTCGCCGCCGATGCCGCAGTCGTCAAAGCGCCCCTCGAGCTCGTGACTTATCCCGGCGTCAATCACGATTTCATCCCGGGAGGAATGAATTACAATCCGGCGGCGTACAAAGATGCTCTCGATCGCACCGCGGCCCGGCTGAAAGCCGCCTTTGGCGATTGATGGTCGATCGCCGCACCCCCGGCCGGGCAGAACGCCAGCCATGGGCAAAGCCATACAGCAGACCACGCGCGCCGCGCTCCTATACTTACTCAAGCGGGAAGAATGTTCTAGCCTCATAATGTGCTCCTGACCAATCCAGCTACGACAGCGTTGAACGAACTCAGCCAGGCGCCCATCGTGCGCTTTTCGGTGCTGGCGCTTAGTTCCATTTTCTTCCTGGTCGATCCCTTCGCCGCCATCCCGTCGTTCCTGGCCATCACTGAGAGCGCCGACGCAGTGCGCCGCCGTCGCATGGCGCGCAAAGGTACGCTCACCTGCTTCATCGTGCTGACCAGCTTTGCCGTCGCCGGCCAGCTCATCTTTCGCATGTTTGGCATCACTCTGCCCGCCTTCGAGATTGCCGGCGGCCTCATCCTGCTGCTCATCGGCCTCGATATGCTCGAAGCCCGGCGCTCGCCCACGCAGGAAACGCACGGCGACACGGAGGAGGCAACGGCCAAGGAGGATGCAGGCATCGTGCCGCTGGGTATTCCCATGCTCGCCGGTCCAGGGGCGATTTCGTCGGTGATGGTCCTCGTTGGGCAGGTGCCTGCATTCTGGGGCTGGCAAATGGGCGCAATCCTCGGCTCTATCACCATCACCGCGCTGGTCAGCTATTGGGTTCTGGCCGGCGCAGGAAAAGTCCGCGATGTCCTCGGCGAAACCGGCATCCGCATCCTGGTGCGCATCATGGGCCTGCTGCTGGTCGCCTTGGCCATGCAGTATTTCGTCAATGGAATCACAGACTTAGGCCTGATTCCGCGGCACTAGGGAGTCTTCGTGGATCACTTCAATACGATTATTGTGATTTTTCTTTTGCTTGCCGGCCCATGCGCAGTTGTTTATTCCCTAGTCTCGATCGTTCGGACCAGGGACTTTCTCCTCCGTAGCACCGAGGTGGACGGCGAGGTGATCCGCCTGGAGCGCTCGAGGACCGGCGGTCAAACTTCAACCGTCGTCTACGCCCCGGTCTTTTCTTTCACCGCGGCGGACGGAAGGGCTTACACCGTGACATCGAAAGTCTCTTCCAGCGCCCCTGGATTCAGCGTAGGCGACTCCGTCCGGGTGAGATATGACCCGGCCAATCCGGAGGGCGCCAGAATCCACACCTTTTTCCAAACCTGGGGAGCCGCGCTCATCTCAGGTGCTGTGGGTGCGGGATTTGTCGCGTTTGGCTGCAAGCTGCTCTGGTTCCTAAACTAGCCAAATGATTCTGGTATCGAGCCTCGCAACAGGCGCTCATTGTGTGAGTTTCCCACAAAAGACCCACCGGTTTCCACAGGCTGGCCGGCTTGAATCTAACCTCTTGAAATTGCTATTCTTGGCCCTATTGCAAGGCGGGGGAACGTAGCACCTTTGCCGCGTTTGCATTGTGGGGTAGGCTGTGCTACTCTGGTTAAGTTGGAAGTGAGCAGTGGAGCCTCCCGGTGGCCGAAGAGGCCTGCCCCGTCGAGATTTGTTTTTGGGGGAAGTGGGAAGCTGGTTCGTAGGGTCGGACGAATTGCGCAAGTTGTGCATCGCTGAACCCCTGTAGGGAATCCCACAGAGAACAAGCCATTGCATGACCCGGGAGTTGATCTCCCGCGAGCCCCAGTGGCTCGGGCGATTTTTGCTGGCCGATGTTTGAATTTTTGCGCAGCGCGAGCTGAATTATCCACCGTGGTTCGGGCGGAATCGTTCCTTGACCCGCAACCCGGACTTTGATAGGTTTGAAAGGTTCGCGCAAAAACGCCGAAGTCCGCTATGCAAGCGGAGAAAATCCGGCGATGCGCACCAAGTTCGAGGACAACCCAGGCGTGAGCCTGGGCCGGACGCAAGTCCGGGCCTCGATCCAAGGGGTACCGCTTAGGCGGACCACCCTCAAGGATCTTTGACAAATTGGTTGAACGTGCCAGTCGTGAGATGCGATCGGGTTTGGCTCGATCATTCTCACAAGGTAAGGTGCCCCGCGCAGTGATTGCGCTGGGCACGGTCGAACCAATCCGACCTCCGTCGGAGAGGTTAGACATCAGGCTTCAAACGAGAGTTTGATCCTGGCTCAGAATCAACGCTGGCGGCGTGCCTAACACATGCAAGTCGCACGAGAAAGTGGTAGCAATGCCATGAGTAAAGTGGCGTACGGGTGAGTAACACGTGACTAACCTACCCTTGAGTGTGGAATAACTGAGGGAAACCTTAGCTAATACCGCATAATA
>Ga0182027_10001875_pt1 | contig 34380 bp, 27 predicted proteins | sample 712E1DmetaG_FD_121300 | JGI IMG/M metagenome (GOLD analysis project Ga0182027, IMG submission 121300) | Permafrost microbial communities from Stordalen Mire, Sweden - 712E1D metaG (Illumina Assembly) | ecosystem: Environmental > Terrestrial > Soil > Wetlands > Permafrost | place: Sweden...
ACCGCCACTATCATGTTAGACTTGATAGGAACCTCCTTGGTTTGAGATTGGTTGTTACAAACTGTATCTTACCAAAGAGGTTCGCTTGTTTTCAATGCCCCCATCCTTAAGTTAGCGCCTATGTCCCAGCCTCCCCCAAATGCCGAACACCTTCGCTTCGCTTCGGCGGAATTTGGGGGAGGAGAATAAGTAGAAGGGCATGTTATTGCGTAAGGTGAGTTAGTGAATCAACCCACGTGAATGCAAAAGGCACAGGGCCATGTTGTTGCGCCCTGTGCCTGACTCGTATACGGATCTTTTTCCCCTTGTGTCCTTAGTGGACTTCGTGTTTAAGCTTTTCTAGCGATGCAAATTCTTCGCGGCGATGAAACTCAGGCCGGCCTTTGTCAGATCGCGGGCGGTGTGATTGGCGGCTGCCACCTTTTCCATGAAGTTGCGCTGCATGTTATCCCAGTCGCCGCTTTCGATGACTTCCTTCTTATCGCGGAAGTAGTCGAGAATATCCGACTGGTGCGCCAGGGTCTGTTCGATCTCCACGTCGCCGCCCTCGTGCTTGGCCGCGATGTTGGCCACATGGCCGGCGATCTGCATCAGTTCCGCGCGGCGGTCATAGGGTTGGATGATGATGCTCTTCCAGGTTTCGGTGATATGGTGCTCGAAGCGCACCACTTTCTCGAAGCCCAGCGCCTTGCGGAATTCGGCGGTCAATTCCATGGTCTGGTTGTTGATCGAGTTCGACCAGTTGAATCCGATCAGCGGGCTGGTGCCGTCTTCGCGGCTGAACATCTTGGCCATCGTCATGATCCACAGCGCATGGTAGGGATTATCCGATCCGAAGAACACCGAGATCTTGAACTGGATGTTCACGCCCAGGCGGTAGAGCAGGAAGCCCAGCAGGATCGTTCCGGCGTTTAGGTTGAGCACATGCTGGACGCCATAGTTGGTGTAGTAATACAGGAATTCATCCAGCCACATCAAGGAATGCTCGTTGGGTTCTCCCACGCCGCCGAAATAACCCGTGATGGTGGCGGGGCCGCCCAGGTGCGGGTTCGAGCCGTCCGTGCCTTTGGTGTCCAGTGTCTCGACGAAGGAGGCGCCGATGATATCGAGCGCGGCGACGATGGCCGGCAGGTCGCCGTCCAGCTCGGATTCCTTCATCTTCCTGACCGCGATGAATCGTCCGGGAACCAGCGTCTTTTCTGCGAGGGCCTTCTCGGCCATCGGGCGGATCCAGGGGAAGTATTGCAAGGCGGAGACTTCCAGCGTAACCGCATATTTGTCCTTGAACTTCATCGTGTCTGCCGCGGCGCCCAACACTTTATGGCGATAGTCCGCAACAGAGGTGAACGCGCCGCGATCGCGCTGTTCGAGAAGCCAGTTTAAATCCTGGATGGCTGCGGGGTTTCGCTCCTCTACGATCTTGTAGAGATGCTCCATCTTGCGCGCGGCCTTGTGCTTGCGGTTGATCTCTTCCGGCGTGCCGTACTTTGCCACCACCTCGAAGAAATTCTTCATCACCTGTGAATCGGGATCGAGGAAGACGGAGTTGACCGCCTTGACCTTATCGGGCGAGATCTTGAGAAGTTTTTGTAGATTGCTCATGGGTTTCTCCTTATAATAAATAAAACCCTAAGGGTCTCTGAGACCCTTAGGGTTTGTATCTTATTCAATCCAACATCTTCTTCAATTCGTCGTACTCTTCATCTTTCATCGTGAACCAATTCTCCGGCTGGGGGAATTGTTTGCCGATGACTTCATCGTGATAGGCCTTCAGGCCGTTGAGAATGACCTCGCCTGCATTACCAAAAACCTTGGCCATCTTCGGCTTGAACTTCGGGTAGAGTCCAAACATATCGTGATAGATCAGCAATTGCCCGTGCGCGTGCGGACCGGAACCGAGACTCATGATGATGCAGTTTTCTGCGCGTTCGGTGATCAGCTGGCACAGGCGGTCGGGGATCATTTCGAACAGGATGGCGAAGGCGCCCGCTTTTTCGAGCTTCTTGGCGTCGTCCACGATCTTCTTGGCCAGCTCGGCGCTCTTGCCCTGCACGCGGAATCCGCCCAAAGCCGAGACGGATTGCGGCGTCAGCCCCAGGTGTCCGATGGCCGGGATGCCGGAGTCGACGATGCCTCTGATGCGGTCGGCCATGGCCGCTCCGCCTTCCAGCTTGATGGCATCACAGCCCGCCTCGGCCATGAAGCGCCCGGCGCTGCGGATGGCGGTTTCGACGCTGGGTTGGTAGGTCATGTACGGCATGTCACCGACCAGGAAGGCGGTCGGCGCGCCGCGCCGCACGGCTTGCGTGTGGCGGATCATGTCGTCCATGGTGACCGGCAGGGTCGAATCGTAGCCCAGCATGGTCATGCCCAGGCTGTCGCCGACCAGGATCATTTCGATGCCCGCTTGTTCCTGCAGGTAGGCGGTCGGGTAATCGTAACAGGTGAGCCAGGTGATCGGCTCGCCCTTGGAGACTTTCTCGAACAGATACGGCAGTGTGATTTTCTTGCGTGGTTCGGTCATGGATTACTCCTTTTTCTTTTGTTTTTTCCTTCGGGATGGGATATCGCGAATGCTTTCAATTTTCTGGATCAATTCAAGATGTTGCTTGTAGTATTCAAGGTCTGGATCATCGGGCTCGGATTGCTCCAACATCTCAAACCAGGAGAAAGCCTCTTTCAGTTTATCTTCTGCAATTAATAGATCGATCCAGGTTTTGCAAAATATATTGTATTCAGAAAAGTGGAATTTCTTTTTGGTTTCCATCCAATGTCTAAGAATGGCGTCAGCTTTTTCATAATCCTTCTCATGGATGGATAATCGGGCAAGGCTCATCTGGCCAAAAAAATAGTCGGGGAAATCCTGGCTGATGTGTTTTAGGAGGGCGTCTCCTTCCTCTTTTTTCCCCTGCATGCTTAGCGCCAGTGCCAGGTTATTAAGCAGGCTGGGAACTTCAGGCTGGAGGACAAGCGCTTCCCGCAGGCATTTTTCCGCCAGCGCCCAGTTCTCCTCGCGCAGTGCCTCGATGGCCTGCGTGTACAGTTGTAATGCCCTGGGTTTTAGGGGAATCTCGAATGTGGGTTCGGGAGTAATTTCGAACCCAAGCAGCATGATTTCTCTCCACTCTCCTTCCAGCCATAATTTGACGGTGCCGCTCGGCGCAGCGTTGTGCTTTGATAGGATTTGGGCGGCTTGCATACGCATCTCATCAGAGCCGGCCTGGCCGAAGGCAAACTCTTTGAGCACAGCCAGGAGCTTTTCGTGGCCCGATATGTCTGCCACGGTGATGACAAATTCCTTCGCGCCCTTTTCGCCTCGCTCCAGGATCAATGACGCGAGTTGAAGGATTTCGGGGCGTGTATCAATGAAACGCCTGACGGCAGGCTGGAACTTGTCTTCATTTTTGTTTTTGGCGGCCCGTTCTACAACGCTGGTGAGTTCACGCGCGATTTTCTCGGGAATCATCTCGCCCAGGCTGTGCGCCCAGGGACCGTTTCGTTCATGTTTTGGAAGGTCCAGGTCGTCGAGATTTTCCTGGGCCGGTGAAAATCCCGGCTGGAGTTTTAAAGCCTGGTTCCAATCTTTGCGGGCCTCCTTTTCCCGCCCAAGCATCGCTTCGGAAACTGCCGCATAATGATGGAAATATTCATCCAGTTCATATGGTTCGGTCTCTTCCTGTGCCATGGCCTTTAATTCCAGCATTCCTTGGTCGTCACCGATGAAACTCAACACCTCAGCGATTTTTTTCCAGTGTTCTGCGGCATCCACCTTGGATTCCTTCAGCCGCTTGATGAACTCCGGGGTTTCCTCTTTTTGGCCGGAGAGATAGTACAGGCGGATGATGTTCGATAAGGCGTGGATATTGTCGGGGTCTGCGGCAAGCACTGCGCGGCAGGTTTCGATGGCCTTGTTGTTCTCGCCCTCCAGCCAGTAGATTTGGCTCAGGTTGTTGCGCGTCGGAGCAAAATCCGGCTTGACTTGAAGCATCTCCCTTGCGAGCGATTTTCCCCGCTGAAACTGACCGGTATCGAGGCAAACTCTCAATTCATCGTGTTTTCTCGCAAATTCAATGGCTTCGCTTTCTTCGAGCTGAAGTTCGTTCAAGAACGTATTAGATCCCTCTCGGACAATATTGACTCTTGCGCGGATTTCATCCATATCTGGGAAACTTGGCCAGCGGTTCATGAAGCGTTCGAAGCATTGCAGCGCCAGGAAGAAATATCCATTGCTTAGATATCCTTCGGCCAGGCCGAGTGTGTATTCCGGTTTGTTCGGGCGCAGGCTGTGCAGTTCGCGGATGGCTTGCAGGTATCCTCTGCGGTCGTTCGTGTCCATGCAGGCATTGGTCAGCAATCCAAGCACTTCCTCCCGGTGCGGAAAGTCTTTGGCAAGTTCCTGGAGTATTTTTTGGGCTTTGACCGGATTCTTTTTCTCCAGGAGCTGATCTGCCTCCATAAGCCCCTCGCGCAGACGGCGCGGCAGGTTGGTCGGATCAATTCGAACGGGTTGCTGCCGTTTACTCATTCGTTGTGCAATCTCCTTTGATATGCCAAGTGGTGGTCAGCCCAGAAAAAGAAGCGACAGATTGAACAATGCGGTGGTTCCTCCAGAAGAGGATGAAACAGCCTGAGTATAGAACAAATACCCAAAATGGGTAATTGACGAAAATCACGAATTTGTCCCTGCAAATCCAGGAAAGGGGAAGAAGGGCAAGGGGAAAAGGGAGAAAGGCAGGGGGAAAGGAAAAGTTACCATCCCTTGGAACCTCTGCGACTTGTCCGGCCTGTTAGTCTTGTGAAACTAATACAACCTCATCCTTCATTCTTTCTCTTCCAACGCTTGCAAAAACCCTTTTACTTCTTTAATAGTTGCGTGATTACTTGGCAAAAATTTCTGATAGATGGTTAATGCTTGTTCATAATAGTCTTTGGCAAGAATTTTATTGCCCTGGTTCTGTGCTACAACGCCAAGCCACCAAAGGCTAGAAGCAACATCTGGATGTTCCTTACCGAATGATTTTTCTCTGATCTTCAAGGCGCGCTCGAGATAGGTTTTTGCTCCCGCCAGATCGCCTAGGTCTTGCAATACACTCCCGAGGTTGTTGACGTCTCTGGCGACATTCGGATGATCGGGTCCAAAGCTGGCTTCGTCAATCTTCAAGGCGCGCTCGAGATAAGTTTTTGCGCCCGCCAGATCGCCCAGGTCTTGCAGTACACTCCCGAGGTTGTTGACGTCTCTGGCGACATTCGGATGATCGGCTCCAAAGTTGGCTTCGTCAATCTTCAAGGCGCGCTCGTAATAGGTTTTTGCGCCCGCCAGATCACCCAGGTCTTTCAATACCAGCCCGAGGTTGTTGACGCAGGTGGCTACGTTTGGATGATTCGCGCCAAGATTGTTTTCCCAAATCTTCAAGGCGCGCTCGTAATAGGTTTTTGCGCCCGCCAGATCGCCTAGGTCTTGCAATACACTCCCGAGGTTGTTGACGCGGATGGCCACATTCGGATGATCGGGTCCAAAGCTGGCTTCGTCAATCTTCAAGGCGCGCTCGTAATAGGTTTTTGCACCCTTTAGATCGCCCAGTTCTTGCAATACACTCCCGAGGTTGTTGACGCGGATGGCGACCTTTGGATGATCGGGGCCAAAGCTGGCTTCGTCAATCTTCAAGGCGCGCTCAAGATAGGTTTTTGCGCCTGCTAAATCGCCCAAGGCTTTCAATACACTCCCGAGGTTATTGACATCTATGGCGACATTCGGATGATCGGGTCCAAAGCTGGCTTCGTCAATCTTCAAGGCGCGCTCGTCATAGGTCTTTGCGCCAGTATAATCGGCAATTTTCTCTAGGTAGTAACCAAGATTGACAAAAAGGGAGGCAGAGTCTTTCACGCCGGCCCTTTCTGCATAATCGCCGACTGAAACGATGTGTGAACGAAGCGGAACAAACCATCCCAGACTGCCCGTTTGGTCAACCTGATCGTTGGCTTGATCTGCCAATCCTGCTAACTTGCCTGCCAGCTTTTCCAATAATCCAATTCCTTGATTGACACTTCTTGCGAAGGCTGCCAGCAAGGGGTGAATGGTCGGGGTGACCTCGGCGGCATTCAATAATCCCAGCGCGTTCAAGCGGTAGAGGGTTTTATGGATTTGCTTATCATCCAGTTCGAGCGTTTGTATAAATATCTCGAGCGGGATGGGCGTGTTGGGCGCGCAATAACCGGCAATGCGAAACACGTTTTGTTCTATTTCATCTTTTACTAGAATCCATGATAAGTGGAATGTACCCAATAAACTCAATTCATGCTGTGTGGGACTCTTGATCTCCAGTTCCCTGAACCACTCCTTGTTCATCGATTCGTCTGCAAGGATTTCCTTCAATTCTTGCAGATATTTCTTAATGGAGATTTGATTGACATTGATATATTTAGCGGCCAATTCAAGCGCCAGCGGCAAATGACCGAAGGTGTCTGCCAGCGCCTTGCGGTCTGCTTCACTTTCTTTTTTAGCGAGTGACCGTTCGAGAAATTCCAGGCTTTCTTTTTCTGAGAAGGATTTCAGCGGCAGTCTCTGTAATCCCAATTCCCTTGGCCAATCATCCCGGCGCGAGGTGATTAATATCCGCATCTGTGCGCCTTGCAGGCGTGCCAGCGCTTCACTGGATTTGTCCAGCGCTTCAAAGTTATCCAGGATCAGCAAACGCAGACCGCCGCTTTGCCAAAGTTTCATCGTATTGGCAACCTGCTCGCGCTGGTCGTCATAGGTCAGGCCCATAGAGCGCCCACAATTGGCGATCTCCGCATCCAGGGATTCGGGATTCGCCAGGTTGAGCCAATGCACACCGGCGAACTGATACCCATAGCGATACGCGAATTCAACCGCCAGTTGTGTCTTGCCGATCCCGCCCATGCCGGTGACAGCCTGCGAGATCAAAGTTGCCGACGGCCTTTTTCCAAGCAGGGCTTCAGCCAGCGTTTCCAAATCTTTCTCGCGTCCGGTGAAGAGTTTGTTTTGTGGGAAAGGAATATTGAAACCAGCTGGAAGAGTTAAGCTTTTTTCCTCTTCAGGGCTTGCCCCAGGAGCAATGCCTTTGATGCCGCAGTAAAGAAGATGTATGGCGCGTTCATCGCTTGACTCTGCGCGAATATCCACCCAGGTCAAGCTCGAAAGAAAAGTCGGCAACTTAAGAAACTTACTATCTGGAGCGCCTGGTAACAGAATGGGGATTACACGCCGGCTATGATCTCGAACACGGGCAGCAAGCGCTACTTGCATCTCTTCATTTTCCCAAGGGCCAATTCCACTTGGACCGACAAAGATAGCAACCGTCCGGCTTTGATTCAGCCCTTCTTCGATGCCTTCCTCCCATGGAGTGCCGGGAATCAGATTCCATTTATCGAACCAGCATTTCAAGTTGTATTTCTCCTGCAGTTTTTTTGCAATCTCTTCTACAGCAGGTTTGTCTTGCGTTTTGTGGCTGAGGAATACATCGAAATTCATGGGAAGTCTCCCTATGTTTGTGTTTATGACTACTATAGCACAAAACATGGGAATGTAAAATCCTGTTTAGAAAATATGCGTGTCGCTCTGAGGGAGCGAAGCGACCGAAGAGTCTCGCTCGACATTCTGGAGATTCTTCGCCGCTATGCGGCTCAGAATGACATAATTCTAGAATGTTCAATCAAGTATAATTTTCCCATGCTAAAACCGCGCCTGATCTATCGCCTCCACGCCGTGCAGCGCATGTTCGAGCGTAAAATATCTGGGAAGAACGTCCGTCAGGCGCTGGAAGCTGGGGAAGTCATTGAAGACTATTCAGACGAGATGCCTGAACCGGGTAAATTGATCCTGGGGTTTCACGGCAAGAATCCATTGCATGTCGTCGCGTCTGAGAATGCAGAGAACGAGGTCACGGTTGTTACGGTTTATATCCCGGATGCAGACAAATGGAAAAAAGATTTTCGGAGCCGGAAGTGAAGCGCTTTCAACACAAAGGCACAAAGGATTTTTTTGGTTCATCTTTGTGGAAAACAGGTTTTGATTGATGAAGTGTCTTATTTGCAGACAGACTGAGATGGTGAACGGCTTCACGTCCGTGACCCTGGAACGCGCTGAAATAAGGTTGACCATTAAAAATGTGCCTGCATATATCTGTCCGAATTGCGCAGATGCCTGCGTGGATGAAGATGTTGCCATGTGGCTGTTGAGTAATGCAGAGTGGATGGTCGAAACAGGAGCGCGCAGTGGAGTGCTGGGCGATCTTGAATTCATAAGAACTGTGGAGAATGATTGATGAACAATGTCCGTCCACAATTGAAATTAATGACCGAAGACCAAATCCAACAGACGCATCATTACACCTTGCGCGTGCTGGGTGAAACCGGTGTGCGCGTCGATTCGCCCTCGGTGCTTTCTCTGCTGGAACGTAAGCTGGGACTGAAAGCCGACGGCCACACCCTGCGTTTCCCCGCCGAGATCGTGGAGGCAGCCATTCATTCCGCGCCCAAGACCATCGAGGTCTTCAATCGCCTTGGCGAGAAAACCTTTACGCTCGGTGCGGACCGTCTGCGCTTTGGCGTGGGTGTCACGGCCCTCTTCTACCAGGAACCGCTCGAAGATCATCTCGAACTTTTCACACGCAAACATTTTCAGGATTTGGTGCGATTAAGCTCGGCCCTGCCTTTGTACGATGTGATCTCGACCGTGGGCATCGTGCGCGATGTGAAGGAGAGTCTGACCGACTTATATGGCAGTCTCGAACACATTTCCAACACCACCAAGCCGCTCGTTTTGCTGGTCTCGGATGAGAATCAATTCCCGCATGTGTTGAAGATGTTCGAGAGCCTGCACGGCGACCTGGGTGACAAGCCTTTCATCCTGCCTTATTTCAACCCGGTCTCGCCGCTCGGCATGAACGCCGGTACGGTGGATAAGATGAAGGTCGCCATCGAACGCGGCCTGCCGGTCATCTTCTCGAATTACAGCATGGCGGGCGCTTCCACGCCTCTCACGCCAGCCGGGACCTTAGCCCTGCTCAATGCGGAATTGCTGGCCGGTCTGGTCATCAGTCAGACCATCAAAAAGGGTGCGCCGATCCTGCTCGGAATGCTGCCGGTCTACTTCGACATGCGCGCGCTGTTGAATTTTTATGATCCACAATCTGTACTCATCAGCGTGGCCTGTTCCGAGATGATGGCGCATTACGGCATCCCGCATTGCAGCACCTCCGGCAGCGGCACCGGCTGGGGCATGGACTTGATCGCCAGCGATACCTATTGGATGAACACTCTTACGCTTCTGCTTTCGAACGGCGGCCTGGCGCCCTTCATCGGTGACAGCCACGGCTCAAAGTCCATCTCGCCCCTGACCATCGTGCATGTGCACGAGGTCATTGATCAGGCCCTGCGCTTTGCGGACGGCTTCCAACTGGACGATGCTCATGCCGCCCTGGAAGAAATTGCCCGCGTCGGACCCGGCGGCAATTTCCTCTCGCAGCCCTCCACCCTGAAAAACTACAAGAACGGCTACTACGTCAGCCGCGTCTATCCGCGTCACACCATGGAGAAGTGGCGCGACGCCGGTGAGCCTTCCGCAACACAGGTCTTGCGCGAGAAGACAATTGCCCTGCTTGAGTCCGCACCTGCCCCCGCCGACCACGATGATTTGATGGCCAAAGGTGAAGAATTCATCCATTCCAAATAGAACGCGGATGACGCGGATTGGACGGATTGGCACGGATAGAGATATTAAGCTTTTGAAGGCTTTGGCGATTTAAAAAAATTTAAACCGCGAAGCCCGCGACCCTCAAAGAACGAAGGGCAGGCGAGCGCAAAGATTTCTTTTCTTGGCGTACGCCTGCCCCCGTTCCCTGCCCTTGTGTTCTTCAAGGGTTGGGGGTTGCGGCTTTGCGTGAAAAAGAATGACAAAGTATAGGTTTACCTATCTTTGGGGTGTTTTGTATTCGCTCTATCTGCGTAAATCCGTTAAATCCGTGTCATCCGTGTTCTATCTTCATCCTTCATCCTTCATAATTCATCCTTTGCGAAAACTTGCATTGCGGCCTCGAATTTTGTATACTCAAGGTTAAATTCTTACCAGGTGAACTTCGTGTCCTTCGTGTTTAAATATCCCTTTTCAATATTTTCTTTGTTACTATTCGTGATCTTGACCGCCTGCCAAGCGCAGGCGGTTTCGACGAATGCTCCGCCTACACCTGTTTCTCCGACACTTGTTCCATCGCCTTCTCCGACGCGGACCGCCTCTCCAACTCCCTCCATTGCCCAGTTAATTTATCCATATACCATTGACGGAATGCGTCAGCATATATTTCAGAGCGGGGCCATCACCATCATTTCCAAACTTGCAACCACGGATATTTATACCCGTTATCTCATCAGCTACCCGAGCGACGGCTTGACCATTACAGGTATCATGCAGATCCCCGTCAATGGGCATCCGCCCTTTCCGGTCATCATCATGAACCATGGTTACTTCGACCGTGAAGGCTATGTCTCCGGCGACGGCACGTATCGCGCCGCGGAATATCTGAACAAATATGGCTATCTCACGCTCGCCTCGGATTATCGCAGTTGGGGCAGATCCGAGATCGGGCCCAGCTTCTTCTATACCGGCCTTGTGACCGATGTCATCAACCTGATCAATGCTGTTCCCACCATTCCACAGGCTGATCCAAAGCGCCTCGGCATGTGGGGGCACAGCATGGGCGGCGGCGTCACGGCCAAAGCGCTGGTCGTTGACCCGCGCATCCAAGCCGCCGTGTTTTATTCCACGGTTAGCGCCGATGATGCCGATTTGATCACACGCTGGGGTATGGGCTGTATCGGCGATATCCATTTCGGTGAGATTCAAGCGGATTGCAATTCCTCCGATATCGTCCCGCTGGATTTGCCCTCCGATCTGATTGATGCCTATCGAGCCGCCTCTTCCGACCCCGAACTGCTGCGCCAGATCTCGCCCTACTATCATCTCGATCTGGTCACGGCCCCGGTGGAAATTTCCTATGGCACCAATGACGGTCAGGTGCTGGGCAGTGCGCCGCCGGAATGGTCGCAGAAACTCTATCAGGCTTTCAAGGAGGCCGGCAAGAATGCCCAGCTTTTCGCGTATGAAGGCCAATATCATTCATTCAATGGGGATGCCTGGCTGGCCTTCATGGATCGCACAACCCAATTCTTCGATCAATATGTCAAGAATTCAACCCGGTAGCAATATCGCCTTCTCCGCCCATGGTAACCTATGGCTTGTCATTTTTTCAACGCAAAGCTCGCGACCCTCAAAGAACAAAGGGCAGGCGTGCGCCAAGAAAAAAGAAGTCTTTGCGGTCGCCTGCCCTCGCTCTTGAGGGTAGCGGGCTTAGCGGTTCGTTTCCTTACAGGTGGTTCGTCATCTGACTTTGCTCAAGCCATTCACCATTCACTATTTACCGATTCCCGAATAACGAATATCGAATAACGTTCCTTCTTCCAGCAATGTTATACTTTGTATTGTTGGCTTTTTAAAAACCCGGATGCGGAATCCGAAATCTCCAGATTTCGGCTGAAGGATGGATGCAGTCATGCAGTGTAATTTGTTTGTCGGTGTGTGGAAATTGATCTCTTGCGATGCGATCCGCAGGAACGGAAGTGTGCTTCCGATCTATGGGAAGAATCCGGTCGGCAGGTTGTACTACGATGCCGCCGGGAATATGTCGGTGCATATCATGAAATCGGGGCGGAGCAACTTCAAGGATCAGACCAAATTCCGCGCCGCGCATTCCGAAATGCGTGCGGCCTATGAAAGCTATGAAGCCTATTTTTCAACCTATGAAGTGGATGAAGTTAATCACATCATTAACCATACCGTCATCGGCGGTCTCTTTCCGAACTGGACGGGTACCATTCAAGCGCGCCATTATACGTTCGATGGCAGCCGTCTCACCATGAGCACAGATCCCATCGGCTATATCTCCAAAGAGAAAACCGTTGTAACCCTCGTCTGGGAACGCCTCGACTAGCTCTCGCTGACTGCTGATCGCTGTTTATTGGCCGCTCATCAGGTAGAAACGGTCGAAGCCGCGTGCGGCCAGCACATCCACCACGGCCAGCCAAAAGTCTTCAAAGGCGTGCCCTCCGCATTCATCGTTGCCGCAAAGGAGGCGCGGTGTGTGCTGACACCATAAGGCATCACGGGCAGTGTATACGCCTGGCCCGGAATGCTTCTGGCGGTTCCTTGTGCGATTGCGTCAATGATGACCGTATCCACGCAAAGTGGCAAATGGAATCCGTGCTGCTCGGTGTGCCCGATCGGCATCAGGATCACCTTGGTTCGTTCGCTATCCGCCGGGAGGGGCAGGGCTGCCTGCTTTTGCGATTCATGAAATTGTGTGATTTTAAATTCTGAATTGGACAGACGCAAAGTGTCTTGTGGAGTCAAAGCATACACGCGCGTGAAGCCATCCTCACGCAAACTCAAGACCAGGTTGGTGATATACGCTGCGAGCACAGCTTCCGGAATTTCAAAGCCACTGCCTCGCCAGCCGAAGGGAAACGGCGGCAAAAGCCCGAGGCTCATCTGTAAAAGTTGTGCAAACGAGGCGAATTTCAGCACAAGATTGAGAATTCCGCACTTGGTTTACAGATGAGCCAAGCCCGATGCGCGCCGGGTGTGATAATGCTTCCGCCAGCTTGTCCAAGTCATAGTTGGAGCCGAGGGGCAGGATCAATGGCATGGTTTTCTCAAGATCAGAGAAGGAACCGCAAAGCTCGCGAAGAGCGCAAAGAAAATACAAGAATCTTAGCGAACTTTGCGTGCTTCGCGTTAAAAAATGACAAAGCATAGATTCGTCATGGACTTTGAGAAGGCCATGGGATCAATGGTGTGTCGCGCTGTAATTCCGCAACTTCCGGCCAGGTCAATGGTTCGTAGTTGAAATATTCGGTCAGCATGCACCTTTTGTCTGTTAAATGTATATTGCGTGTAGCCATAATAACACAAACAACCATTATAAAACACAAACCACAAAAGAAAAACACCTCCACACAGTACACCAGGAAAAAAGAAACCTTTGCACACGTCTGTCCTCGCTCTTTGAGAGTCGCGAGCTTTAACCTCATTCTCAGACTTTGCGAAAGCCATTCCCCAACAACGATTCCCGATTCCTGAATAACAAATAACGACTTTCGAATAACGAATACCGATTCCTTCTTTTTCCCCAATTCAAGATAAAATAAAATCATGGATATCACCAGCCTGCAAAACCCGCGCGTCAAATACATCGTAAAGTTACGCGACGATAAACGCCAGCGCCAGCATGACGGCCTGATGCTCGTGGAGGGGTGGGATGAGATCAACCTGGCTCTGACGGCCGGCTATCAGCCTGAAACGCTTCTGACCGCTCCCGAGCTGGCCGCGCGTCAATTCGAGCAGGCCCGCGCTGAAATCGTGACCGTTGAACGCGCGGTCTTTGAAAAAATGTCGTTTCGCGAGAATCCGGATGGGTGGCTGGCTGTCTTTCCAATCCCGAAACATACCCTGGATGACTTGACGCTCAGCGATACCCCCTTGCTGATCGTGGCCGAATCCATCGAGAAGCCCGGCAATTTGGGCGCCATCCTGCGCACTGCCGACGCGGCCGCCGTGGAGGCGGTGCTGTTATGTGATCCGCGCGTCGATCTTTATAACCCCAATGTAGTGCGTGCCTCGCGCGGCGCCTTGTTCGCCGTGCCCTGCGTGGAAGCCTCCAGCGAATCGGCGCTGGCCTTTTTACGGAAAATGGCGATTCGGATCGTGGCTGCCACGCCGCAGGCCGAGGCGGTGTATACCCATCAGGATCTGCGCGGCCCGCTGGCCATCGCAGTGGGCACCGAGGATAAAGGTCTGACCGACTTTTGGCTGGAGCGCTCGGATGTGAATGTTAAAATCCCAATGTGGGGCAGGGTCAACTCGTTGAATGTGTCCATTGCCACGGCTTTGATGGTTTATGAAGCGGTCCGGCAGCGCAGTTCTTCCTAAGATTCTTAATAACAAAATTGCAAGTTTTGTTTTATCTTCCCGCAATATAATCAACTCAATAAAATAGAATACAAGGAAGCAATTAACAGCAAGAGGGATATTTTTGTCCGGCTTGGTCAGCGGCTCAGCGCCACGTCGAATGCCGAAAAAGCTGCAGAAATCATCACGGAAGCGGCCGATAAGCTGCTGGGTTGGGATGCTTGTTACGTGATTCTTTATGACCCACAGGCGGGTGGGAAACCCCGTCCCTTGCTGGCGGTGGATGTGGTGGAGGGGCAGCGCACCAAGTTAATGAATATTGCCCCCAACCGGCCTTCGCCTAATATGCTGCGTGCCATCACTGAAAATGGATTTATCAAGCCGGAAGGCGCCTCTGTCTCCAATGACCCGGTGTTCCGGTTCGGGGATGAAAATCGGAGGGCTGAATCGGGCATGTTCGTGCCGATACGCGCTGGCCGGCATGTGATCGCAATCCTTTCGATTCAACGCTACATCCGCGGGGTTTACAGCTAGGATTCTTTGATGATGCTGCGGGCACTCGCCGATCAATGCGCGGGCGCGCTGGAACGCATTTGGGCGCAGGAAAGAGTCGATGAACTGGCAGAGAGGCACTCGATCCTGTACAACGCCACACGCGCCATCGCAGCCAGTCTCAACCGGGAATAGCTATATGAAGCGGTTTATAGCGCGGTCAAGCAGGTCATGCCCTGTGACGATTTTGTGATCGACGGTTATAGCCCGGCCACCAACGAGATCATCATTCTTTACATCATGGAACGGGCAGGGGGAAGGGCTTACCCGCCTCCTTACCAGGCCAATCGCGGCCTGGGCGGCCTGATCGTAAGCACAGGCAAATCACAGATTCTCAATAGCTTGGATGAAATGACCGCCAGCGGCATTCAATTTGTGCTCGGAAGGGAGCAGGACTACACCCAGGCCATTGTGGCAGTGCCTCTCCTGCTTTACGGTAAAGTCAACGGCATGATATCGGCCCAATCCTACCAGCCGGATTCATATACCCATGACGATCTTGAACTGCTGGAGACGCTGGCGGCGCATGCCGCCATTGCGCTGGAAAATGCCAGGCTCTTTGAAAAGATGCAGGAGATCGCCGACAAGGACCCGTTGATCAAACCGATGTTGAACCGCCGCAAGTTCTATGAGTTGGCGGAACACGAATTCGAACGCGTCAAACGCTACCCCGAAGCGCTCTCGGTGATGATGCTGGACATTGATAATTTCAAGCTTTTTAACGATCAATTCGGCCATAAGCTGGGCGACTTGATCCTGGACATAATCGCACAGGTGCTCATTGAAAACGTGCGGCATGTGGATATTGTCGGGCGGCATGGCGGCGAGGAGTTCATTGTTCTTTGCCCGGCGACCGACATGAAAAGTGCAACGGATGTGGCTGAACGAATTAGACGTCAGGTCGAGGCTTCCTCGTTAAGAGATAAAAATTACAAGGTCCAATCCGTTGAAACGCTGAAAGGGGATATCGTTTCAGGCGAATCACTGCATGTGACGGTCAGCATCGGTGTGGCGGAGCTGGATGAAACCTGTATCTCCCTTGATGCGCTGGTGGAACGTGCCGACCGCGCCATGTACCTTGCCAAGGAAGATGGGCGCAATTGCGTCAAAATTTGGCCGCATGGAAAAGTTACCGCTGAATTAAAGCTAGCAAAGTAAGCGCGGCTTTCGATAGTTCTACAGGAGATTGCTTCGTCGGGAAGAACGCCCTCCTCGCAACGACATGATAAGTCGAACAAGTCAAAAAGTCTGAAAAGTCAGGAAGGTCTGAAGGGATAAGAGCGGAGATTTTGCAGTCCTTGCGTTTTTGGGATAAAGTTCTACAATAGGGACAACCCTGATTTGAGAGGGAAAATTATGACGGATGATGAGAAGCCTGATAAAACAGTAAATATCGGCGGCAATGTAATCAACTCAAACATTGTGGTAGGGGATAATAATGTCATCAATGTTGAAGCCCTGAAAACCGTTGCATCCTTATTTACCATCCAAGCGCCCGTTCAAGACTTTACCGGCCGCGCAAAGGAACTTGAAAAGCTAAAAGCCTCTTTTGCGAACGGCGCTATCATCACGGGCGTGAGCGGCGGGGGCGGGATCGGCAAGACCGAACTGGCGCGCAAACTCGCCCAGGAGATCGCAGATAACTACCCCGATGCACGCATGGAGATCAACCTTCAAGGCACGTTGGATACGGCCTTGACTTCCGATGAGGCCATGCGCCGCTTGCTCGAGCCGTTCCATCCGAACGAAAAACTCCCCGACGATCCAGATCAATTGAAGGGGTTATACCAGCAAACATTCGCACATCAAAAGGCTTTGCTCTTACTGGACAACGCCGCCAACGCCGCGCAAGTCCGTTCCTTGATCCCGCCGGCACCCTCGGCGGCGATCATCACATCCCGCCAACATTTCTCGTTGAGCGAATTCGGCTTCAAAGACCCCCTGCGTTTGGAGGAGCTTTCCCCGGATGAAGCGCTTAAGCTGTTGCGCTCGGCTTCTGAAAAAATCAAGGAAGCCTCGGATGCAAAGAGCGATGAACTCGCGAAGCTCGCAAGCCTGTGCGGTTATTTGCCGCTGGCCTTGCGCGTGGCGGCTGCGCTTTTGAACGACAGTCCCTGGACGCTCGACGTTTTGATCGCTCGTTTGAAAGACGAACGCACGCGGCTGGAACGTCTGAAACGCGAGGATGACTGGGATTTGGATGTCGAAGCGACTCTCAATCTTTCTTACAACCTGCTCGATGAAAGTTTGAAAAAATATTTCTGCATGGCTTCGGTATTCAGTGCGCCGTTTCAGAATATTTCCGCGCGAGCCATATGGAATATGGGAGAAGAAGATGACGTTGAAGGTGTTCTCAACCGGCTGGTCAATCGGAGTTTGCTGAATTACTTGCCTGCGCAGGAAGGGCAGGGCAGCTTATACGCCCTGCACGACCTGACGCGCTTATTCGGGATCAAATGCTTACTTAAAAATAACGAAGAAGCCAGGCAGGCCATCTCAAACCATGCCGAACATTTCCTGCAATTGGCCAGCGCTGCCAATACTGAATATAAAAAAGGCAGCGAACATGTTTTGATCGGACTTGATAACTTCCGTTTCATCTGGCCGGATCTATTAGCAGCCTATGAACGCTGCCTGCCGGAACAAAAAACATTTCCGAGACCGGAATCTGCCGACCGCTGGCTTAGCGATTTTCCCAGCATGTGTATTTATGTGCTGGATTTGCATCTTCCGCCTCGCCGGAGAATACCCATCCTGCAAAACGCGCTGGAGGCCTCTCGGCGTTTAGCCGATAAACCGGCAGAGGCAGGTCATCTCGGCAACCTGGGACTGGCGTATGCGGCCTTGGGCGATATGCGCAAAGCCATTGAGTTTTATGAGCAAGCCTTGACGATTGATCGTGAAATTGGCAACCGGCGCGGCGAAGGTGGTTGTCTCGGCAATCTTGGGAATGCGTATGGAGACTTGGGAGAGGAGCACAGGGCCATTGAGTTTTATGAGCAAGCCTTGGCAATTGATCGCGAAATTGGTGACCGGCTCGGCGAAGGGACTGCCCTCGGCAATCTAGGAAGAGCATATGCGGTCTTGGGCGATATGCGCAAAGCCATTGAGTTTTATGAGCAAGCCTTGGCGTTTGAGCATGAAATCGGTGACCGGCTCGGCGAAGGGAATGCCTTCAATAACCTGGGGCTAGTGTATGTTGACTTGGGCGATATACGCAAAGCCATCGAGTTTTATGAACAGGCATTGGTTATTTACCATGAAATTAGTGACAGGCACGGCGAAGGGACTGCCCTTGGCAACTTTGGGTCAGCGTATCTGAACTTGGGGGATGTGCACAAGGCCATTGAGTTTTATGAACAGGCACTGGTTATTCACCGAGAAATTGGTGACCGGAACAGGGAAGGCAAGCTCCTCGGCAACCTGGGGAGTGCGTATTATGCCTTGGGCGATGCGCGCAAAGCCATTGAGTTTTATGAGCAAGCCTTGGCGTTTGAGCATGAAATCGGTGACCGGCTCGGCGAAGGGGAAGACTTCGGCAATCTGGGGAATGCGTATGCGGCCTTGGGCGATATGCACAAAGCCATTGGGTTTTATGAGCAAGCCCTGGCAATTGATCGTGAAATTGGCGGCCGGCGCGGCGAAGGTTATGCACTTGCCAACTTGGGGCAGGCGTATAAAAAGCTTGGAGACAAGGAAAAAGCTAGAAAGTATTGGGAAGGGGCTTTATTAATATTCCACACCATTGAAAGCCCGAATGAGAAATCTGTACAAAATCTGTTGAATGAATTGGATAGTAAATCAGAGGACGAATCAAAAGGGATGACCGTGCAGGATTTTGTTCATGGCGCAATTTCTGCCGCCAAAAACCATGCGCCCGAAGCCGCGCAATATTTTGATGCAACAACCAAAATGGTACGCGACCCCAACGCACCACTCGAATTTCAGGAATTAGGTAAGGTTTTGCAAAGGATACTCACCGGCATCAAGAATCCCGACCTGTCGCATTTGCCGGAAGAGCTTGCCAATTTAATCAAAGCCGAACTGGAGAAATAGCATTTCATGGGCTTCTAAGTCGTTCACCACGGAGATCACAGAGAGAAATAAATGAAAGAACTCTGTGCGCTCTGTGGACTCTGTGGTGAGAAATCCCCAATCCCCAATTACCAATTACCAATTACCATGGGTTTCTTCTCTGGTCAAAGGCTGAAAGCCCCTCACTTTTAGCGGGTGTGCCATTAACTCATCCAAGTAACGAACTGCCTTTGCCTTGGGAGTTTCTGCAACAAGAATGACGCGTACGCCATCCTTGAATTTTCCTTGATATTTCTTGGGGACTTCAATCACACCGTTCTTGATTTTGGCTTTGAATTGTACGGTTTCCATTTTGTGCCTCGACCTCAATTATAGCAGACCTCCGAGCTGCTTACGCAAAATCTCGGAGGTCAATCACCATCATCAATTTCAATCCGCCGCGACCGCATCCGAGACTTCGGAAGTCTGCTCCTCAACCACGCCATACTGCACTTCCAATTCATGGCGGAACTGCTGGGTGTACAAACGATAATAATGCCCGCGCTTGCGCAGTAGTTCTGCGTGCGTGCCCTGCTCGGCGATCTTGCCGCCTTCGATCACGATGATGCGGTCGGCGCGGCGAATGGTGGATAGGCGGTGGGCAACGACAAAGGAGGTGCGGCCTTTCATCAAGGCTTCCATGCCGCGCTGGATCAAGGCCTCGGTCAGGGTATCCACCGAGGAAGTGGCTTCATCCATGATGAACAGTTCAGGCTTGGCCAAGACCGCGCGTGCCAACGAGATCAACTGCTTCTGTCCGACCGAAAGCAGGTTGCCGCCTTCGCCCACGTTCTGTTCGTAGCCTTTTTCGAGCCCTGCGGTAATAAAATCATCCGCACCGGCGATCTTGGCTGCATTCTCGACCTCGGCGTCGCTAGCGTCCAGTCTTCCATAACGGATGTTCTCGCGTACCGTCCCGGAAAACAAGTGCGGCGTCTGAAGCACGATCCCGATGCGCGAATGGATGGATTGCATGGTGTATTCCGTGTAATCCCGTCCGTTGATGCGGATCACGCCTTTGCAAGGCTCATAGAACCGGCACAGCAGATTCACGATCGTGGACTTACCGCCGCCGGTCGGCCCGACCAGGGCGATCGTCTCGCCGGGATTCACCTTCAGCGTGAAATCGGACAGCACTGGGTTGCGGTCTTCATAGTAGAAGTCCACATGCTCAAACTCGATCTCTCCTAAAATGGTTTTGGCAGGCACCGCGTCCGGCTTGTCGTGGACATCCGGCGGCGTATCAATCAACTTGAAGATGCGTTCCGCCGAAGCGATGGAGTGCTGCATCTCGGCATACACACGCGCCAGATCCTGTATCGGCCACATCATGAAGGTCAGGTACGAGACGAAGGCATTGATGCCGCCAATCGTCATGGCGCCGACCATGATCTGATCGCCGCTGTACCAGACGATCATGCCGAGCGCGACCGCGGCGATGATCTGCACGGTGGGGAGGAAGAGCGCCGAGAGCCAGGCCGCGCGGTAGGAGGCGTGATACATGCTGCCGGTCAACTCCTGGAACTCTTTCAGGTTCTGGTCTTCGCGCTGCAATGCCTTCACCACGCGCACGCCCTGGATGTTCTCGTTATAGGCGCCCGTGATCTTGGAGTTGGCGCGGCGGCTCTTGCGGAACTCAACCAATATCTTCTTGCGGAACTGCACGGCGATGACCATCATGAGCGGGATAATGACCGAAACGATCAGGGCCAGTTTCCAGTTGATGATCGCCATGAAGATCAGCGAGGTGGTGATGTTCATGAAGGCCCAGGTGGTATCCACCACACCCCAGGTCATCAAATCCGCCACACGCCCGCTATCAGAGGTGACACGCGCGATCAATCGTCCCACCGCGTTCTGCGAGTAGTACGAAAGCGACAGTTCCTGCAAATGGTTGAACATCAGCCGGCGCAGGTCGTATTGGATGCGTTCGCCCAGCACACCGGCCAGGTAGACGAAGGTAAAGACCGTCACGGCCTGGAACAGGATGATGCCGCCGTAGATTTTCGCCAGGCTCATCAACGCCGCCGTGTCCTTCAGGCTGATGCCCATATCCACAAAGTCCTTGTTGATGTAGGTCAGGAAGGCATCCGTGATGGACGTGCAGGCGATGGTGATGAAAAATCCAAGCGCCCATTTCCAATGTGGTCTCATCAGCCCCATGATGCGTTTGAATACCGGCGTGGTTAAATTGGATGTATATTCTTCTTCTTCGATTTCGATCAATTCGTCAGTCATAATAACCTCAAAGAAAGTATGAAGGCGGAAGGATGAAATTCAGAAATGTTTCTCTTGAATAAAAACCTTTTCATGGTTCTTTCTTCATCCTTCACAATTCATCCTTCAGCTTCCCCTACCCCCCGACCTGTAAGACATTTGAGACCTGTTGGACCTGTCAGACTTCTTTCATCCTTCATAATTTCGGATTCCATTTCTTCATCAATCCGCGTTTGGATATCGTAGATCTGCCGGTAAATGCCGCCTTCATGGGCCACCAATTCCTGGTGCGTGCCCATTTGGATGATCCTGCCTTTATCCAACACCAGGATCAAATCGGCGTTCATCACGGATTGGATGCGGTGCGCAATGATGAAGGTGGTACGGTCTTGCATCAAGTCATAGAGCGCCGCGCGGATCTCGGCTTCGGTTTCGGTATCCACCGAGGAGGTGGAGTCATCCAATATCAGGATGCGCGGATTCTTCAAAAGAGTCCGGGCAATCGTAATGCGCTGTTTCTGCCCGCCGCTCAATGTCACGCCCTTCTCTCCGACCAGGGTATGGTAGCCCTCGGGGAAGCTCAGGATCACATCATGGATGGCGGCAGCTTTCGCGGCGCGTTCGATCTCTTCATTGGTGACATTGCGCCCGACGCCGTACAGGATATTCTCGCGGATCGAACGGCTGAACAGGAACGGCTCCTGCTGCACGATGCCAATCTGCCTGCGCAAATATTCGCGCGGATAATCCTTCAACTCAACGCCATCCAGCAGGATCTTCCCGCCGGTGTAATCATGGAAGCGCGGCAGCAGGTTGACCAGCGAGGTCTTTCCGGAACCGGTTGACCCAAGCAGGGCAACGGATTGCCCGGGTTTGACGTGGAATGAAATATTCTTTAGCGCATCCAGCTTGCCGTCTTCATACATGAACGAGACATTATCGAAAACGATATCGCCGCGTGCCGGGGTTTCAGGCCGGACACGCCCTTCGGTCAGCGGTTCGCGCGTCTGCTTGACGATCTCCATCAGGCGGCCATACGAGACCATGCCGGTGGAGGTCTGCACGATCATCCTGCCCAGGTTGCGGATCGGCCAGATGAGCCACACCACGAGACCCACATACGCTAGATAATCTCCAATGGTGATCTCGCCGTGAATGGCCATCGTGGCGCCTAAGACAAACCCAAACAGCATCTGGAAGCCAAGCACCACATCGGAGAGCGGCCAGAAGAGCGATTGCATGATGACCAACAGGCGTCCCTTGAGGAACTTGCTCCAGTTATCCTTCTCGAACTTGTTCTTCTCATAGTCCTGCCTGGCAAAGGCCTTGACCACGCGTACTCCTGTCAGGTTCTCCTGCAAGGTGGTCGAGAGGATGGCTTCCTGGGCCTGATAATCATCATAGCGTTGGGTGATCCTCTTGAAGAACCATAACGAGACCAGCAGGATGAAAGGGATGACGATAACGGACATCCATCCCAGCCTGGCGTTAAGAGACAGGATGGCGGCCCAGTTAATGGCGAACAATAAAATGACCCGTCCGATACCGATGGCCTGCTCGGCGAAGAACCGGCGCAGCGTATCCACATCGGAAGTGACGCGTTCGATCAAGTCGCCGGTGGGGGTCTGGGCGTGATATGCGAAGCTTAAGCGCTGGATATGGTCGAATAGAAAATCTCTCAGACGCCGCGTAATGCCCTCAGCCGTATAAGCCGCCAGCCGCCCGGAAAAATACGAAAATGTGCCTTCGACAGCCGCGAATCCGACGAATCCCGCGCCGATCAGTGCCAGGGTTTTATTCAAGGTGCCGGCAATGTAGATTTGCTGGGTTAAGACCTTATCCGCGAAATAGCCGAGCAAAAGGTAGGTGCAGGTCTTGGCGGTGGCGGAGACGGCCAGCGCGGCGGTTGCGCCGATGTATGGCCAGCGGAAATCGGACATCATGCGCCAGATCCCGGCGAACGGATGCTTCGTGAGCGCATTGCGGAAGTCAAAGTATTTCGATGAGGGTGTTACGGCAGTCATGGTTTCCTCTTTTGCTTCCCTCTCCTTTTTGTCGGCGAGGGGCGGGGACAGGGTTAAATAAAAAAGCCGCGGTGCGGAGCGCAACCGTGGCTGTAATCCTAATGAAGACAGTTATGACCTAGGGACGGTCAATGGGCGCACTCCGAGGAGGGTAGGTATTACCCGAATCTTTTCGGACGGGAACGATGGGTAACATATTGATCACGAAGTGCGACTCCTTTCTGTAAAGATTAACTTGCAAGACGAAAGTTTATCATAAACCTTTAATACATGTCAAGGAAAAATGGGGAAAAGATATTCGATACTCGCTACTCGAGGAACGCGGAGATTGCTTCGGAAAGGAACCTCGCAATGACAGGTTACCACCCGGGTGTTGAGGGACGGGGAGGTGGTTAACCTGAGCGATGCCATCCAGGCTAACGCAGGTTTTTTCAAGTAAGACGTAACCGGTACTGACGTAATGAACTATTATTGAACGCCGCAGAAATTGCGGCGTTCAATTTTTTCGTTCAAGCTGTCGTGATCAGCGGCGCGTTCCCCAGGCTATTATTTCCCAATCTGGGCCGTGGATCGCGTTCCGTTATGTACTATAATGGTCGTCTATATGAACTCCACCGGTTGTATTGGAAGCCTCAGGAAACGCTTTCCAGATTGGAATGAACTCCTCACGGTTTTTTCTTTTGTGATCTTCGCCGTCTACAGCTGGGCCATCTATGCTTTCCTTGATCACCTATCATCCAATCTTCTGAACATTGGCCCCGGCGAGATCGCCGTCATCTTCTTCTTTGAAATGGCCATTGCATTATTGGAGAGCCTGCTGGTATGCGGAGTCATCCTCCTGCTCAGCGCGATATTTCCCCGGCGGTGGCTGTGTGAGGGCTTCGCGGCCAAGGGATTTTTGGTTGCGGCCGCGGGCGCCGCCGTTTCGATCATCTCTTCTCGATTCGCGTCATTTCCACTTCCGGCTGCTTTTTTAGAGATCACAGCCTTTTGCCTAATCCTATTGATTGCATCCATAATTCTGCTCAATTACCATCCAAAATTACAGAATGGTTTGCGCAGCCTTGTAAACCGGTTCACCATATTTACCTACCTTTATATGCCACTGGGGATCATCGGAATTCTTGTCGTTGTATTCCGCAACCTGTTTTAGGATGCAAACCATGAATCCCATTTCCCGCAGAGAACTTCTAAAACTTTTGAGCCTGGCGCCGCTGGCCGGGTTCCTGCAACCTCTGCAAAACCTGATGGCATCCTCAGCCTCTCCAAACGGGTACAACATCCTCATCCTTGTATTCGACGCCTGGTCGGCGCATCATTTGCCCATATACGGTTATCCACGCGAGACCATGCCGCATGTGAATTCTTTTGCGAACCATGCGATCGTCTATCATAACCATACGTCGGCCGGCACATTCACGGTTCCGGGTACGGCCTCCATTTTGACCGGTCTCTATCCCTGGTCGCATCGCGCCCTGCAACTCTATGGCAGGATCATACGCGCACATGACACGCATCACATGTTTGCCGCCCTGCGCGCCTCCGACTCCACACTGGCTTACACCCAGAATAAATGGGCAGACATGCTCCTTGACCAGGCCAGGCAGGATATTGATACCTACATCCGGAGCGGGGGATTCGATCTGCAAAAACCTTCCTATGAATCTCCATTCTTTAAGAATGATACTTACGCTGCCTACATGAGCTTTGCCACAGACTTCATTCAAGGCGGTTCCCTATATCTCGCACCCTTCATGCGTTACTTTCAGAGGCGCACGCGGTCACAGGAGGAGACGCTCTACGAAGGAACCTATCCCAATGGGCTGCCAAACACGATCACTGGTGTGTTCACGCTGAAGGATGTTGTGGATGGGACCATCCACACCCTGGGGCAAATCAAACAACCGACACTGGCCTATCTGCATTTCTACCCTCCACATGATCCGTATGCACCCACTGCCGAATTTCTTGAAAAGTTCAATAACGACGGATACCACCTGCTCAAGAAGCCCGTTCACCCCGCTGCAGAACAAACCGACCACTCCGATCCTGAAAAACAGAGCCTGCGCTACGATCAATATCTGGCAAGTTGGGATGCAGAAGTCAGCCGCTTATTCGATTTCCTGGATACATCCGGCTTGAGGCGCAACAGTTTTATATTCCTAACCAGCGACCATGGCGAAACCTTCGAGCGCGGGGAGATCGGACATTTTACGCGCCTGATATTCGATCCCCTGATCCATATCCCGCTCTTTGTTTCAACCCCCGGCCAAACCGAGCGGCAGGATATCTATTCCCGCACCAGCAACGTTGACCTGCTGCCGACATTAGCGCATTTAACAGGCAACCCAATTCCGAATTGGTCTGAAGGAAGCCTATTGCCCGGGCTGGGCGGGGTGGGGGATGCCAACCGGAGCATTTTTGCACTGGATGCCAAGCAGAATTCCTCGTTCGAACCATTAACCCAATATACCGCTTCGCTTACCAAAGGCGACTACCGGTTGACGCATTACATGTATCCTCCCAATATTCAACTCTTTGAGTTATATAACCTGGCGAAAGACCCGGAGGAACTCAACAACCTTTATAGCAAAGCGGGCGATGTGGCAAAGCCGATGCAGGATGAATTGTTGAATACCTTATCTGAGGCGGATCAGCCCTACAGGAAATAGTTTCCCAGGTTTATCCACAGATTTCGCAGATTGCGCAGATAGAAATCTAAACACGAAGGACACAACGCTTTGCGTGCTTGCTTGGAAGAACACCAAGTACACGTCGCGAAGTGCACGAAGGGAAAAGACCTTTCGCTAAGATTCTTGTTTTTCTTCGCGGTCGCCTGCCCTCGTTCCCTGCCCTTGTGTTCTTCAAGGGTTGAGGGTCGCGAACTTGGCGGTTCGTTCTCTGATCTTGAGAAACCATGCCACTAAACACTCTCCGGCTTGACCGTCTTCACCCTGCGCAAGGTGAAGGTTCCCAGGAGAGCCGCGAACAGCGCCGCGATTCCTCCAATCGCCAGCCCCCAACGCGCACCGGCCACCTCCGCAAACCATCCGACCAGCGGCCCGCCGAGGGTGGTGGAACCCAGGAAGGCGATGGACCAGAACGACATGACGCGCCCGCGCATTTGCGGAGAACTCTCCAATTGCAAGAGGCTGTTTCCGAGCGAAGAGAAGTTGATCGAAGTGATGCCCACAAAGACCAGGATCAAACCTGTCAGCAGAAGAGTGGGCATGAAGGCCGCTGTCAGAACCGCCAGGCCGAAGAGCAGAGAGGCAGTAATCACTTTGTTCGGTTGAATACCTTTGCGGCTGGCAAAGAAAACCCCACCGAAAGCCGCGCCGAAGCCCATGGAAGCGGTCAATAAGGCGTAACTGGAGGCATCGCCTTTGAAGGTAAATTGAGCGATCAGCGGCAGGCTGACCTGAAACTCATAGGTGAGGGTGCCGACAACGGCCATCATCAGCAGGGTGGCGCCGATCACGGGCGTGGAAAGGATGTACTTGATGCCTTCCACAATTTGACCCTTGGCGCGCGGCAGGGGAGGGGAGACGATCAATTCGTCTGCATGCATGAAGCCAAGCATGATGACCACGGCCACATAAGAAATCCCATTGATGAGAAAGCAGGGTGCCAGGCCGAAGCCGGCGATCAGCGCCGCGGCAATGGCCGGGCCGACGATACGTGCCAGGTTGACCAGCGTCGAATACAACGTGACCGCATTCCTGATATGATCCGGCCCGACCAATTCCATGTAAAACGTCTGGCGGGTGGGGTTGTCGAACACAGTCACCAGCCCCAAACTGAAGGCCAGTATATAAACCATCCAGACCTGTACGAGATTGGTCATGACCAGCACGCCCAGGATGAGCGCCAGGAGTCCAGATAAGGATTGGGTGAAGTAGAGGATCTTGCGCTTGGAAATGCGGTCGGCAATCACGCCGCCATAGGGTCCCAGAATCAGGATGGGCACGTATTGCAGTGCGCTGGTGATGCCCAGGGCAGTGCCGGAATTGGTCAGTTTAAGCACCAGCCAAGCCTGCGCCACGGTTTGCATGAAGGTGCCGGAGGTGGAGATGATCTGTCCGATGTAATACAAACGGTAATTGCGGACATACAGCGATGAGAAGGTTTCACGGCTGCGTTCCCGCAACGTGGTAAAGAAATGGTTCATGAGGTCATTGGTCGTGGTGTAGAGACGTATCATGGTAGAGACGTATCATGATACGTCTCTACGGTTTCCCATCCAATCTTTTGTTGAAAATTTCATCGTAGGCTTTATCGGCTTCACCGCCAAAATGGGCATAGCGGTTGGTGGTGGAGATGCTCTCGTGGCGGGCAAGCTCCTGCGAGAGTTTCAAATCCCTTTTAGCAAGATAGGTCATGGTGACAAAGTAGTGCCGAAAATCGTGGAGGCGCACCATGCCGCGGTCTACGCCGGCTTCGGTTATGCGATCCTTAATCGCTTTCCACATACCACCAGCCGTGATAGGGCGGATTTTCTTGCTGGCGCGGATATCATGCCGGGCAAACAAAGGCTGGGATGAAAGCGGGATGCGGGAATTGGGGTTTACCACCGATCTTGCGTGTAGATATGCTTTCAAAGCTTCCATGGAACGCTCGGAAAAGCGGACAACGGCCTGTTTATCGCCTTTGCCGATAATAATGGCGCGTCCTTCCAGCCAATCCAGATCGCTGCGTTTCATGGCACAGGCTTCCGAGATGCGCAAGCCGGTATCCATCAGGGTCAGGACAAAGGCACGGTCACGCAAGGCAGGCAAATCGCCGTCCAGCGCATCACAATAGGCGATGACTTTCTCCAAGGCCTCACGGTTGAAATTAACAATGCGACGTCCGGGCTTGTGCGTGTAGTGCGCCGTAAGCTCTTTTAGCTCGGCCCAATTGCCGGCCTTGCTGAAAGCATAGAACTTCAGGACGGCGGTTGTATAAATTCTCTGTGTAGAGGGGGACTTACTTTTGAGAGAGATGAGGAATTTAGTATAAGTCTCCGTATTCAATTCCGCATCGTCACCTACAGCGTTCACGAACTGTGCCAAGGCGTTGCGATAGGTCAAAATGGTACGCGGAGAGCGGTCAAGTGTCTCTAAGAAGCGATTTATTTCAGTTTTCATATCATTCCATCTAATAGAAATTATATCGAATGATGAGCCTTTTGTCAAATGGCGGTTTAGTAGTGGTTTACCGCTCCTCACCCACTATCACAAAGGATGGATGCTGAGGATGAATTCAGAAGGCATGACAGCATACGCGTAGGTGCTCCAATTCTGCCTTCATCCTTCATATTTCTTACTTTGTTTTATTCTCCACCACCCCATTGTTTGAGAATATCCCGCACCTTTTTTGCATTCGGCGATTCAATCGCTTCAAAAATCGCAAATGCCTGCTTCGCCAATAGTATGGCCTTTTCTTCCTCTCCCAAACCATACAACGCCAAACTCATATTAAATAACGAATTGCCTTCGCCGCGCCGGTCACCGATTTCACGCGCAATTGCCAAGTATTTTTCATAAAACTCAATGGCTTTGCGCACCTCGCCTAAGGCCGCATACGCAGCCCCTAAGTTGCCGAGGACAGTTCCTTCGCCGCGACGGTCACCGATTTCACGATCAATTACCAAGGCTTGCTCATAAAACTCGATGGCTTTGTGCACATCACCCAAGTCTGCATACGCAGCCCCTAAGTTGCCGAGGACAGTTCCTTCGCCGCGACGGTCACCGATTTCACGATCAATTACCAAGGCTTGCTCATAAAACTCGATGGCTTTGTGCACATCACCCGAGGCAGCATACGCCAACCCCAGATTGCCGGTGTCTTGCCCCTCCCCGCGGCGATCCCCGATTTCACGATCAATTGCCAATGCCTGCTCCTGATACTCGACAGCTTTGTGGACATCACCCAAGTCTGCATACGCCAGCCCTAGGTTGCCGAGGCAAGCACCTTCGCCGGGCCGGTCGCCGATCTCATGCGCAATCGCCAAGTCTTGCACATAAAATTCGATGGCCTTACGCGCATCGCCCAACTCCGCATACACCAGACCCAAGTTGCCAAGATGAGCACCTTCAGCCCGTTTATTATTCAATTTTCTTGCAGCTTTTAGACCGTCCTTGATCCATTCAATATATTTTCTCGGGTGTAAACGGAGGCTGTCTACATTCCACTGCCAAGCATAGTCATTACATGCCATGGCTAAGGTTCTGTCATCAAGATTATTGGCCGACCATCGTTGCCCTGCCATAATTTGCGACAATTCTGTATCGAAAATGCCAATACCGGGAAGAGTGTTTTCCCCGCCCTTGAGCAGCAATTGATTTGCATTGGAAAGCAAGTCGGAATAATATACGGCATGACGAGTTCGCGATAAATATACTTCTTCATCACTTAATCTCGTGCGCGCATAATTGGCAAGCAAATCATGCAAGTTGTATCTTTCAGATTTTCCATCATAATCCAGCAAGCTCATCCGGTTGAATTTACTGAGCAGGTCACGCGCCATGTCTTCTTCCAGTTCCCAGACAGCCGCGGCGGCCTCACGTTTGAAAGACGCAGGAAATACTGCCAACATGCGCCAATACTTTTGCTCATCAAGGGATAATTGCTCATAACTGTAGCCTAATACCAATTCAAGGTTCAGCGTTGCATCACTCTCATCACCATGCAGTAACTTTAACCCTTTAGCTTTCAACTTATCCGCATAATCTACCGGCGACCAATCATTGTGTTCCGCGAGAAAGGTCCCGGCGATGCGCAAGGCTAGCGGAAGACGGCCGCATAATTTGACAATATCTTTTGCTGCATCACCTATGCGGCCACATAATTCATGTAAGAGTGAAATCGCCTGATCTTCAGGCAGAACATCCAACCTGAGCGGGTCCATATGCGGCAAAGTGAAATGCCAGCGCGAAGTGACGATCAGCGCACAGGATGCGGGCGGGATCATTGGCCGTACCTGCCCCGCCTCACGGGCGTTATCCATGAATACCAATACTCTTTTATCCGCCAGCAGGCTCTGGTACAAGGCCGCAAGCTGTTCTTCAGTTGCCTCGCGCAAATCGGCTTTCGGCTCGAAGGATAAGATAATCTGCCGCAAGGCATCGGAGGCCGAAAGCGGCTCGGTCGCTCCGCGCAGGTCAAGGAAGATTTGTGCATCAGGATATTGATCTGCAATTTGATGCGCCGCGACCAACCCCAGCGCTGTTTTCCCGATCCCGCCCATGCCGGTCAGGCCGCTGATGGCTGCACCTTTGTGTTGTGCGAGCGCATCCAACACTTGTTTAAGCTGTTCCTCGCGTCCAGTAAAATCGGCAGGCGCGGGAGGCAATTGATGAAGGCTTCTTAATTGGACTTGAGTGTTGGATGCCTGAGTAGGCTGATTGGAATTATCGAGTTGCCGAGTCTGTAAAATCTGCTCGATGCGTCTCAAGATTTCAAGACTTCGCAAGTCGGATAAGGCGCGCACATGCTCGCGAAAAGTTTCGTCGGCTAACGCCAACTCTTCAGTCAATATCACCACATAAGAATCAACAGCTCTCTTTAAACGTTCTTTTGAAATAGTTTTGAACGCCTCAGTTAAAATCTTTTCGAGGCTTTTTGGAAAATCGGGGTCGGTTGGATGATCGTAAAACTTTCCCACTGTCCTGCCGAGCATTTTCTTGTCGGCAGGCAATTCATCAAACATTGCATGCGCAAGTTCTTGATCATCGAATTCATCCTTGAAACGATCTTCAGTATGTTCAAGCGCGGTCGCCACTGCCCTTGCCTTGTCAGTTGGCGCACGCAATTCATCTACGAACTTCTTGCCAAGTTTATCCTCGACAAAATTCTCAAGAATGGCAATGCTGAGTTTTCCAAGTTTATCACCGAGCGCCATGGTGCCTCCTCCCCTGCCCTAGCGGGATTGCTTGTATTGTAGATAGTTTGGCTTAAAAATGCAAGAAGAAAGAAAGGATGAAGGATGAATTCAGAAGGATGAAATAAAACGTGCGTGAAGGTCGATATCCGTATCCGGCGCGGCTATTGCCAGTTTTGTTTACACGATGGCAACGGCAACCGCGTGCAATCCCGCCCCACCCTGCTTCCGGGCAGGCAGAACACCTGCCTGCGGAAGTGCTCCGCGACCCTCTCATAAGGGTAGGTATTTTGAAAGCCGGTTTGTGATCGTAGAATTCTTCGCCTCAATGAGACCTAACCCAGAACCCAGACCTAACCCCCGACCCCTTCCCTAAGAAGGAAGGGGAGTATGTTCACAAGAGTAGTTATTTTGAAAATACCTACCCCTAAAAGCTCCCAACCTCCCCCAAATGCCGGACCTGCGCTGCGGCACGGAATTTGGGGAGGGAATAAAAGATTCGGCTAGTCAATCGCACGGTATTTGCTATGATATTAAAACAAGAAGACTTCCGAAGTCTGTGAGACTTCGGAAGTCTTTTATATGCACATTGAGATTCTTCGCCGCCATGCGGCTCAGAATGAGACATGGCAGAATTATCTCTGATTCGGTCTCAGCCTCTGTGTCTGGCGCTTGGCCAGTGCGGCCTTGGCGGCGGCCTCGGCCTTCTCGCGCTTATTCAAATTCATGATGATCAACCAGTAAGCGGTCAGGAAGATGATCACGATGAAGGTGAGGGCATACAACATCTTCGTCATCCACAGGGCTGAGTCGGTGCCTGCGAACAGGCCGTGCAGGGTCGCACCCAGATAACCGGCCAGGCTCAAGGCATGGATGGCGCGGAAGGCCTGCATGCCAATCGTCTTGCGCATGTAGAACGTGATTGTCACCAGCAGGAAGAGGTAGAAGCCGATGATGCCCAGCCCCACCCAAAACGGGCGGTAGGTATCAATGAAGGGGATCAAGGTCTGAAAAACGTTGAAGGGCAGGAAGCGGTCAAACAATAAAACGATCACGTGCAGGAGAATGAAGCCGATGCCCAGCAGGGACAGGAACTCATGAAAGTCATACGTGAACGAGCCTTCCACGGCCGGCTGCAGGATCTTGTTTGCAATCGCCAAACCCCAGGCCATCGAGAGCCACATCAGGAAATAACCGGTCAGCCCGGCCGCGCGCGTTACATACCACCACATCTGCACGCTATCCAGCGCAAACAGTGAAGTCATGGCCTGCGATACGGACGAGCCGGCCGGCGTTTGCAGGATCACTACAAAGGCTATCATCAAGGCGCTGAAGAATAATAACAAGGCCCCAAGAAACGCCCCTCGAATAATTTTGTCCACCAGGGATTCGTCTTTGGAATTACGGACGGATGGATTCATGCTGACTTATGTACTCCTGACTATTTGATGAACCATGCAAGACACCCGCGCGGTCCACCACAAGATAAACAAGATTATTTTTTGCGGCCAGCCCCTCCACCTCAGCCGGCCTGCCAATCAACAAAGCTTTGGCAAACACCTCGGCGGTAACCGTGTCATCCGCTATGACGGTGGCGCACAACCATTGGGATTGCGCCGGTTCGCCCGTGCGCGGATCGATGAGATGATGGCGGCTCTTTTCGCCCTGCTTCCAGATGCGCTTGGCAACCGAGGAAGTGGCTACGGCCCCATGATTGACAGTTAGCCGCGCGATGCTCTGTGATGCGTCGCGCGGGTCTTCCAACTCCACCGGCCAGCCCAAGCCGATCGGTGAATGCCCGATGAAGCGCATGTCGCCGCCCGCATTGACGCCGGACGCATCCGAATACCGGCTCAATAAGGTAACGGCCTGATCCACGATCCAGCCTTTGGCGATGCCGCCGAAATCCAACTGCATATTCTTCGGCAAGCGCACCCGGCTTGAGCCCAAGTCGAGTTCCATTTCATGGAAATCCGCCTGCGGTTCTCGCTCCGAGGCTATGGATGGAACCACGCTATTTTGGGTGCGGATCTCATCCATGCTTCTATTATATCCAAGGCGCACCAGGTCCGGTAAAACCGTTGGGTCGAATAACCCGCCGGTCGCCTCGAAGAAATGGCGTGCCTTTTGCAGAATGTCCAGCATCTCTGCCGAAGCGCCGAACCATGCGTCTGCGGAACGATTCAATTGTGAAAGTTCACTAGCCTGCAAAAACCTGCTGAATCGGAGTTCGCCGGCTTCGATCAGCTCGCGTGCGGCCTGCATTCCCTGGCGGGCCAGCGGCCCCTGCGCGGCCACCATCACCGGTGTGTTCATCGCTCTAAATTCGATCCATTCCATCTACTGCCTGCCAGTTACCTTTTTGCGTTTTACGTTTTGCGCTTTTCTTTTTACGTTTTTCCTTTTACCTTTTACTTATTCCTTTTTCCTACGATCCGCTCGTGGTAAACACAGGCATGCTTTGTTGAACCTGCGGCCGGGAAACAATTGTAAACGGATTCTGTACGGGTTGTGCGGCCTGTGCCTGTTGTACGGTCATGCCCGGCAGAGGCGCCAAGGTCGGCAGTGGGGTCAGCGCAACGGCTGGCGATCCGCTGAAGGCGGAGACCGGCGAACTGGACTGGCTGGGTTTCAGGGAATGTGCCAGCAAGACCCACCCGCCCAGGAAACTGAAGGTGCTTGCCAACATGATTACGGTGCGTAGAGTAGCTTTATAGAATCTCATGGGGTTCCTCGTTGTTCAAATTAGTTTATGAATTTATCAACACAGAGATCACGGAGAAAACAAAGGGGAAAATCTCTGTGCTCTCTGTCGTTCTCCGTGGTGAACGTTTTGGAATTAGCGATTGATGTAAACTTGCCCGTCGCTGCTGATGGTGATGATGCCGCGCTGTTGAAGGAAAGTGACCAGCTGCTGGAACTGCTGGATTTGCTGCTGGGCCTGCGCCAACTGTGCATTGGCCTGGTTCAACTGGGTCTGATACTGTTGTTCACGCTGCTGATATTGCTGGTCGCGCTGTTGGTACTGCGCCACCAAACTCTGCAATTGCTGGATCTGCTGCTGCTGTTGAATCTGGGCTTGGCTGCTGACGGTACTGCTGGCGTTGACCGCGGTGACCGTCGAAGCGCCCTGCCCCGCGGCGGCATTGGAAGCCTGCACACCGTTTGAATTCGCAAACGCCACCCCGCTGACCGCAAAGATGCCGGCTGCGATGCAGATGGTGATGAATATGGCAGCGATGAAGGCGGTTAGTTGTTTTTTCATGATCTTCTCCATAGTGTTATTTTCTAGCCATAGTATAAACAATCAAGATGACAGGCAGATGAAGCCCCGTAAAACCGTTTATAAAAGCTTTTTAAGGTCGCGGCTGTATTCGTGAAAGACGGCGCAATCTCGATTGCCATTCATTCTTTGAGGGTTGCACGAGATTCTTTGGAAAACCCAGCCTCCATATATGGTAATTTCTTCCCCCGGCCACGGTCTACCGTCCACCGTCTTCCGTCTTCCGTCAGCCATCCTCCATGATCCACAACCTATTTCCTATCTTGACAATGTCAGATTAGGTTTGAACTTTGGTCTTATGCCGCTTACGTAAGCGGCTGGCAGTTGAACGGGAACGATTGACAAGATGTTTAACGACTTGAGCTTGGGCTTCTTCGGGAGACAG
>Ga0182027_10001877_pt1 | contig 34364 bp, 26 predicted proteins | sample 712E1DmetaG_FD_121300 | JGI IMG/M metagenome (GOLD analysis project Ga0182027, IMG submission 121300) | Permafrost microbial communities from Stordalen Mire, Sweden - 712E1D metaG (Illumina Assembly) | ecosystem: Environmental > Terrestrial > Soil > Wetlands > Permafrost | place: Sweden...
TAGGTACCGAAGTATGGCAGCGTTCAATATCCAGTGGGAGGGAAACATACAAACTTGGGAATGATACTATTCTTGAAGAAGTGCCGCTACCAAATTCTTCGTTTACAAGCACCGGAATTTATGCTCAGGATGAATGGAAAATTATTCCTCAGTATACAACATTGGTGATGGGTGGCAGGTATGATGGTATTCGAGTACACAATGATGTAACGTACGATACACTATGGCTTAAGTATGGAGGTCAACTTGTCACACCGTCCCAAAGAACTGTTTTGTGGCCGGAAAATACTTCAAACACGAAAAGCTGGAGTGTCAATGCAGGTGTTCAACAAAACGTTCTAAAATGTTTAGACGCTTCGTTTTTATTCTCCACAGCTTTTCGGACGCCAGCATTGGAAGAGCTGTATGCTTATTTATCCAATACAACACCTCCTCATGTCGGTAACCCAAATTTGCAGCCGGAGAAAAGCATATCACTTGACTGCGGTATTCATATTCATCTTCAAAATATTGCGTTGAAAGCTGATGTCTATTATAACACATATCAGAATCTTGTAGGAGATACACTTGGCACATTTGAGAATTCTCCAGCATATGTAAAAGCCAATATCGGTAAGGCGCGTATTTATGGATATGAACTGTCATTGGAAATAGAACCGCTTATTGCGCTTAAAATTCATTCTTCTCTTTCATACACACGCGGGGAAGATACAAAAAATAAATCGAATCTCGGACAAATAGTGCCACTTCATGCCAATCTTGCAATGGATTATTTAATTCAAAAAGTTGGAAACGTCCATGCTGACTGTGAAATTGTCGACGATAAAACAAACCTCGCAAAAAATGAAATGTCATTAGGCGGCTATACACTCTTTAATGTCGGTTTTTCAACCGCATCCCTTGAAGGGTTGGGCATATGTTTTAAATTGTCGGCAGGAATACAAAACATTTTTGACCGTGCATATGTAAACTTTCTTTCGACACTCCGCGGCAATTTGAATAATGAACCGGGAAGAAATATCTATATATCAGTTTCGGCAAATTGGTAAATTGAAAGAACAATATATTTGGATGCTGCGCACGCTCGCTTCAACGGAACATTCTCTTTTCGTTAAAGATGCTTGGATTTTCTTTTGTTGCACGAATTGGATTATAAATTATTTTCTTTCCGTAACTGTTGCTTTATGATGAATTCTCAAAAGGATCAATAGAATGTTCTGGTTCACGTTGGCATCTTGTTCTGCACTACTCTCGGCGACGGCGGCTGTAATTCAAAAGAAAGTTTTATTTCGGCTAAACGCTTTAGAATTTTCATTCCTTGTTTCTGTAATCATTCTAATTTTTTCATCATTCATACCGTTCACAATGGATGTTACTTCTATCGCTCCATCACTATTAATGATTATCGTCGGTAAAAGTATTCTTGGTGGAGCCGCATTTCTTTTTGTTATGATGTCTTTAGAGCATAATCAGATTAGTACCGCTTTGCCGATTCTTGGTATGACACCAGCGGTAACAGCTATTGCTGCTCTGTTAATCCTTGGAGAATCACTTGGCAATTGGGAATGGCTAGGAATTGGAATGATGATGGCGGGAACATATGTTTTAGAAAAGCGTCCAGCACAAAAAATCTTTCAGACATTCAAAGAAACTCTACGTTCAAAGAATCATTATTATATGTACGGTGCGCTCGGTTTGTTTGCGGTCTCGTCTGTCTTTGACAAACTTCTTGTAAGCGGATATAAAACCGATCCCCTTATAGTTCTCTTTTACCAGCACATTGTCTATTGTTTAATGTTCGGTTCTCTTTTGTTAATACGCAGACAGTCTTTTCAGGCGGCAGTACAAAAAGGAATGCCGCAACTTCCGTTCATTATCACAGTAGCATTGTTAACTATTGCATATCGCTTTACTCAACTTGAGGCGACGAAATTTGCACCGGTAGCTTTAGTATTAGCTGTAAAACGCACTTCCATTCTCTATGCATCATTTTTTGGTGGTAAAATATTTTCTGAAGAGCGGCTTGCACAAAAACTTATTGGCGGAGCGCTTATTGTTGGCGCTGGGTTTATTATTCTTAGAAATGCTGGATAGATTTTATCATTTTACTTGTTCAAAAGGTCCATCGACTTAAATACTTATTTTGGTTCTGCGTGAATTATAATTCTTCGCAGCTGCTTAAAGTGCCGGAAGAGCACTGCCTCCACATCTGAAATAATCTGATGCACTTCATCGAGGGTTTTCGTTTTTTCAATTTGGCATGTAAGCGTAGCATTGTACTGATGCCCTTCCTTCAGCAAGGTTAAATCTTTGCAGGCAAAAATATCGTTATGCCGTTGTGTAACTTCAATAATTTCATTAGACAGATTTATCTCGGCGTCTGTTACGTTTGTAAGAATACGTTCGGATGGGTGATATTCTTCCATGTGAATCGTTACTTTTCCGATGGATTGAAGTGCGGTCTGAATTTGCCGTTCAATTTCGGATGTCATTTCATGCGCCTCGGTAAAACTTTTTCCCTCCGCATATTCCACGTCAAAATCGATAAAATATTTTCCGCCTGTAAGTTGTACTTCGATATTGTGTGGTGCGCGCAATCCTTTATCCATTACAATCATCCGAATTTTGTCGATAATGGTTTCATCCTTCGCCTCGAACGGTTCCGAATGCACTACAACATCAGCGTTGGGATGGATATGATGCACCGCCCGTTCGATATTGTCCATTATTGTATGAGCACTTTGAAATGGGATTGTCCTTCGAATAGCAACAACTGTATCTACAAACATATGCGCGCCGGAAGTACGGATGCGTACCTTGCGCAATTCTTCTACGCCTTCCACTGATTTAATAGCGCTTTCCACTTCTTTCGTTAAACTATGCGGCACGCGGTCCATCAGGGCATCAATAGTGCGGCGTCCCAGCCGGTAGCTTACAAACAGCACTAGTAGCGCTACGCCGATGGCGGCAACTGCATCAAACTCCGGATATCCAAGCCATACAAAAAATAATCCGCCGATAACCGTAAGAGACGACCACACATCGCTGGAAAAATGCAGCGCGTCTGCCTCGAGTGCTTGACTATTGTGTTTCCTTGCAACTCGATATAAAGCACGTGATCGGCTCATGTCAATCAGAATTGCAACACCCATCACAATAAAGCTCCAAATATTTGTTTCGACGTGGTGTGTATGAGCAAGCAGGCGGCCAACGCCTTCCCAAACAATCCATGCACACGTAAGGATAAGGAGAAGTGTTTCTACGAACGCAGAAATATTTTCTAATTTCCCATGTCCATATGGATGGTCTTCGTCGGCGGGTCGGTCAGCAAACGTAACAGCGAACATTGTAATGATAGCTGCGAGAAGATCAAGACCAGAGTGTGCAGCTTCGGAAAGAATGCCAAGACTGTTCGTCCATAATCCAATGCCAAGTTTGAAACTTGTTAAGAACACTGCCGCAAGCACCGAGGTCAGTGCTATTAGTTTTTTTTCTTTGCTGGCTGCGAGTGTCATAAATAATTGTGTTTTTATTACCGCTCAATATACAGAGCGTTTGGAAAGAGTGCAACGAGCATTGCAAAGAGCAGAGAGTATGCCTATATTCACAATAGTTGGCCCAACGAACAAATGCCTGCCTATAAGACGGCGGCTAAGAGTAGTGGAAGCTGTTAGGTTTTGAAAACCAAGAGAACATACTGAAGAAACAGGAAAACAATATCCCAATAAATTATGCGCGTCGCTATCATTTCTGATATTCATTCTAATCTTGAAGCACTAACGAAAGCTATAGAGGTCATCGATCGACAATCTGTCGATGAGATTATTTGTCTCGGCGATATCGTCGGGTACGGCGCAAATCCTAATGAATGCATAGAACTCGTTCGCCAACGGTGCAGCGCCATCATCAAAGGCAATCATGAAGATGCCGTTGAAAATATTTCTCTGATAGAATACTTTACCGACGATGCGCGCAGTGCAGTATTTTGGACACGAAAGCGTCTGACGGAAAAGAATTTTGATTTTCTTCTTACACTTCCCCTTACACACAAATCTGGCGATCTTCTCTTTGTGCATGCATCACCATGTAATCCGATAGAATGGCATTATATCGTTGATAACTCCGATGCATCTGATGCATTCTGCTGTTTTTCAGAATCTCTCTGCTTCATTGGTCACACGCATATGCCCACGATCTTTTCAACCAATGGCCGCGCTTCCGCGATTACAAAAGACGAACGTTATCTAGTCAACGTGGGAAGTATTGGTCAACCACGCGATCGAAACATAGAGTTAAGTTTCGGCCTGCTTGACACCGATACATGGAAATATGAAAACATTCGAGCCACGTATGATGTTGAGACAACAGTAAAGAAAATTTTAAATACCGACTTACCTGCAAGATTGGGACAACGACTATTGATGGGAGTGTAACGAACAACAGATAGGCAGAAGCTGTGAGAAGGGAACGGCAGTCTAATTCGATATTTCATCTGTGATTATACCACGTTCTTTAGCATAATCATGGAGCTTTTCTTCAAGCATTTTTCTACCCCGATGGAGACGTGAGCGGACGGTACCGATCGGGCAATTCAAAAAATCTGAAATTTCCTCATATGTCAATTGTTCAATATCACATAAAATTACTACCGTGCGAAAATCTTCTGGTAAAGATTGTAGTGCACTGGTAACTTCGTCACTCAACATATTGCTGTACATTCTTTTCTGCAGATCGTTGGAGTCGGTACTGTCGTCGCGAATTGAATCATAAAAATTTTCGACATCGTCGTAATCAACCATTCCTGGCTCGCGCGTTTCTTTGCGATAACGGTTGATATAGGAATTTTTCATAATGCGGAAGAGCCACGCGCGAATATTTGTTCCCTTCTCGTATTTATCCCAAAAGCGAAATGCTTTCATAAACGTTTCCTGCAGAAGATCTTTCGCGTCATCTGCATCTCCGGTAGTACGCAATGCAAAGTTGAACAAGATATCCTTGTGCGGAAATGCCTCCGCTTCGAATTCCGTTTGCTGCTTGCGGAGGGCTTTTGAAACGGTCGAGTCTGTCTTTATATTTGCTTCCTTGTGAGCCATACAGTTCACACTTGCTTAAAGAGTAGCGGTAACTCGTCTGCAGAAAATGAATGATCCAATTTGATTCGATTCGCATCAAGCTCGGCTCTCTTTGCATCTACATCTTCCTCTAACGCTGTGAAAGTGGTAAGGTCGCCAATCTCTACGATTGTAGCAATCTGTTCTAGCGAATCTGTTGAGTCATTCCTTCGTATCTCAAAATTGATACCGACATCAACTCGGATAGGAGCGACTTGATTGTTCGTTCGTAGTACTGCATTCCGGATAATATGATCACATCCTAATTTCATATTGAATGGAATTTGTTCATAAACTTCGATGTCTGCTTGTGCACTTTCACCCGTGGCAATTACATACAGCGTTGTCAGCAATGCAACGCAGTTCAATTTACGTATGAAAAATTTATTGGGATCGCCCTTCCATCCGCCGGACTCTACCAACACTGTACTTGTGCCCCACTTTTGAATATTATCGCCAAACGCGCGCGGTTCAAATGTATCGTCCCATTTTGCCAAGTGACCGGGAATGAATAAATTCAAAATTTGTGCAAATGTCGAAGCAACTTTTTTGGCTTTCACTCTTATCGGATTATCTGTGCGTGATTCGTCTATAGAAGGAGCAAGGAGAGCAATTGCAGTAATTTCTTTTGTGGTACCAACTGTCAACCGTGCATCTTGATCGTGAAGATTAAATCCGTATTCCGGCTGATACTTGCTGCATGTTTCTTTCAGAATTCTCGCTTCTGGAGTTTCTAGTGCTAGTGCATCACGATTCAGGTCAATGAGTTGAGCTGTTCTGCGTGTGAAACGCTCGGCCCCGTCGGGGTTTAGCATCGGAATCACAAGCAATGTCAATTTCTCTTTTATGGTTTTCGTAACCGTGTGCTCTGGATGCTTAGTCAAGAAGTTAAATATATCTACAAGCGCCATAGTTGCTGTTGGTTCATCTCCGTGCATCTGCGACCAGAGCACTACTTTCGTCGATCCATTTCCTATTGTGTAAAGTGAGATTGTTCTGCCTTCACCCGATGTCCCTAATGGCAGTTTAGTGAATAAGTCTTGCTCCTTAAACGATCGAAACCATTTCAGCATATTTGCGTGTGTAATGCGGCAAGAAGTAATTTCCGCCGCTTTAAAAGAATCATACAAATCAAACATTTCGCGCGCAATATTCTGTGTTACCGATTGAATAGATGTTGCCATGTTGGGGAACTTTTTTCCAATTGTTAGTTAATTCCATATTTCTCTTAGTTACAAGATAGCGCATTCTTCTATTCTTTGCACCGATTTTTTATTTTCTTTTAACTAAGAAAATGAACTCCTAAAATAAAAGGGAAAAAGCGTAGTACTCTTTGGTCAGTAAAGAAACGATAATTATGTATGGTTAAAAGAGTTGCTCGATACTCTATATATATTACCGATAAGTATTGTGCTTCCATATTTCAGGTATTGCTATTGCTTTCGGCAATGGTTAATTTCTTCAAAGAAGAATTATTTCTTTATCCTCATAGTGACTTTGACGCTGAAATTGTTTTTCTTTTTCTGTTATAAAAAAAGGAACACATAATGAAACGTCACACGATCAAACGTATAGCTGTTAATACCGGCGGCGGCGATGCACCGGGTTTGAATGCAGTCATCCGTGCAGTGGTTGTTTCTGCCGTTAATCGCGGATGGGAATGTTACGGCATACGTGATGGATATAACGGACTACTGGAGCCGAAAAATTACCCCGATGGTGGATTAATTTCGCTCCCGAGATCGAAAGTACGCGGTATTACGCATCTCGGCGGAACGATTCTTGGCACCACCAATAAAGGGAATCCGCTGAAATGGCCGGTGAAAGGCAAGGACGGTAAACTGCATGAGGTTGATCGTACCGATGAACTTATAAAGGTGTTTCAGAAAAACAAAATTGATGCACTCATTGCTGTAGGTGGTGATGGTTCACTCGGTATAGCAAATGTTCTTTCGCAAAAAGGATTGCGTGTGATCGGCGTTCCAAAGACTATCGATAATGATTTGGATAAGACAGTAATTACATTTGGGTTTGACACAGCAGTCTCGTTTGCGACAGCTTGCATTGACCGGTTGCATACGACCGCGGAATCGCACCAGCGAGTAATGGTTGTGGAAGTAATGGGCCGCTACGCAGGATGGATTGCTCTCGAGTCTGGTGTTTCAGGTACTGCAGATGTGATTCTCATTCCAGAAATTCCATATGATATTCACAAAATTGCAAATAAAATTGAAGACCGTTGGAAGAACGGAGCGCATTTTGCTATCGTTGTAGTAGCAGAAGGAGCCAAACCGAAAGGTGGAACAGTTTCCGTTATCTCAAAAGAAATAGGTCGGGCTGAAAAACTTGGTGGTGCGGGCGAGGATGTGGCAAAAAAAATTCAAGATATCACTGGAAAAGAAACGCGTTGTGTGGTGCTCGGACATTTGCTGCGCGGGGGAACCCCGACAACTTTTGACCGGCTCATTTCACTTCGTTTTGGTGCGGCGGCAGTGCGCGCGCTCGCTGAAGGACAGAACGGCGTGATGGTTGCGCTTGATCCACCTTCAGTACGCTATGTACCACTTGCCGATGCAACAAACCGTATGAAATGTGTTCCTGTTGATTGTGATATAGTTCTGACGGCTCGTGATTTGGGGATTAGTTTTGGAGATTAGTTGAATTATTGAAAACATGTTCCATCGTACAAATTTTTCAAACGCGACATTTAACGATAAACAATTGGAAAATATACTATGACTACATCGAAGGAATACACAGAGACCGAACGTCAGCAAGTTGAAAAAGCACTTCAAGAGTCTGATGGGCGTTATCGATTGCTTGCCGAAAATATGCGAGATGTGATCTGGACGATGAATCTGGATGGACACTTTACATATGTAAGTCCGTCTGTTTTTCAATTAAGAGGTTATACGGCAGAAGAAGTAATGCAACAATCCATCCAAGAAGCATTTACTCCAGACTCAACAGTTCGGGTTTTAGGTGGCATCCAAGTTTTATTATCGCAGGATGAAACACAGGATATTCATACAACTTGGGAAGTGCAGCAACCATGCAAAGATGGAAGTACAGTATGGACTGAAGTAAGTGTAGACGTTATCCGCGATAAACAAGAATCTGCGCAAGCAATTCTTGGAGTAAGCCGCGACATAACCAAGCGTAAAATTGCTGAAGAAAAAATTGATGAACAAGCTCATCTGTTAGATGTTGCTCTTGATCCAATTATTCTACGAGATATGAATGATGCACTTATTTTTTGGAATAAAGCAGCAGAAAACTTGTATGGCTGGACATTCGAAGAGGCAAAGGTATTGAAGATTAACCAATTTATTGCAGAAATAGATCAGCTCAAATACGAACGCGGAGTAAAAGAATTTCTTGAAAAAGAAGAATGCAAAATTGAATTGCATCAAACAACGAAGAATGGCCGCAAAGTTATAACTCTCTCTCGATGGTCTCTTGTGCGGAATCGGGAGGGCAAACCTTACGGACGCCTTGTGATTGACCGTGATATTACCGAACAAAGAAATTTTGAAACACAGCTTCGTCAGGCACAACGAATGGAAAGTCTAGGAAGGTTGGCTGGCGGTCTTGCTCACGATTTGAATAATGCCCTGGCACCTATCCTTATGTCCATCCAAATTTTGAATATGAAAATTACGGATCCCAATATCAAAAAGCTTATTACATCTCTTGAATCTGGCACCAAACGAGGCAGCGAACTCATCAAGCAAGTATCAACCTTTGCACATGGTACTGAGAAAGATTTTGCGCCTCAACAATTGCGATATATTATTTCTGAAATAGAATCCATTATCAATGGAACGTTTCCTAAGAATATTCAGTTACGCGTTGGAGTTTCAAAGGATCTCTCGCTTGTTTTGGGCGATGCAACACAATTGCAGCAGATGCTGATGAATCTCTGTCTCAATGCACGTGATGCCATGCCTGACGGAGGCCGTCTTACTGTAACCGCCGAAGGTATGTACATGGACGAAAGTTTTGCTCGTATGATACTCGGCGCCCATCCAGGTCATTATGTCGCGCTTACGGTTGCGGATACAGGTACAGGTATTCCCATGGAAATTCAAGAAAGGGTTTTTGAACCGTTCTTTACGACAAAAGAAAAAGGCAGAGGTTCCGGACTTGGTCTTTCGACGGTCTATACAATTGTAAAATCGCACAATAGTTTTATCAAATTATATAGCGAGATTGGTAAAGGAACAGAAATAAAAATCTTTATTCCTGCGACTCAACAGACTGAGAAAAAAGCTGTCTCCGTTTTAGATGAGGTACCTTCTATGGGTAATGGAGAAAACATTCTCGTCGTTGACGATGAACTATCTGTATTGCAGATTTCTAAAGAAATTCTCGAAGCGCGCAGCTATCGCGTACTAACGGCTGCAGATGGGGCGGAAGCAACTGCCATTTTTGCAACTGCAGAAAAAGGATCTATCGATCTCGTAATAACGGACATGAACATGCCATTGATGGATGGATCATCAACCATTAGAGCATTGCGACGGCTCGAACCATCTTTGAAGATAATTGTATCAAGCGGTTTGTTAACTAATGTGAATTCGGCAGGCGTGGCTGGCCTCGATATTCAAGGATACCTAACAAAACCTTACACAGCCGACCAACTTGTGTCAATGGTGAATAAGGTTCTCAGAAAAGAATATCATCCGGAATCCGGCAAGGGTTAATAATATTTAAGTTAAAGATTTTTCGCGTATTAGCATGAAACCCACTGCGGGAGAAAAATCGATCGGATTAGGACTTGCGATTACACACCGCATCGTCGAATCTCATGGTGGTATCATTTGGGTAGATAGTGAAATTGGAAAAGGGTCCACGTTTACTTTTTCACTACCGATAATGGAAAAAACGGACTGATATCAAGAGGAAACAATATATGGCAGTAAGAATATTTATCACTGGTGGAACCTTCGATAAAGAATATAACGAGCTGGAGGGAAAACTTTTTTTCAAAGATACACATTTGCCAGAGATGCTAAAACTTGGCAGGTGCAAAGTGTCTGTAGATATGCGGACACTTATGCTCATCGATAGTTTGGAGATGACCGACGCAGATCGTCAGATTATTGTTGAACAAAGTCGGAAGTGCAAAGAAGATCGAATCGTTATCACGCATGGTACAGATACCATGGAAGAAACAGCAAGGGTGCTCGGTCAAGCAAGTCTCGAGAAGACCATTGTGCTTACCGGTGCGATGGTGCCGTATAAATTTGGGAGTTCAGATGGACTTTTTAATTTGGGCAGCGCCTTAGCCTTTGCACAAACTCTTTCCCCTGGAGTCTATATCGCAATGAACGGCAGATATTTTTCTTGGGATAACGTGAAGAAAAATAAAAAACTCGGTGAGTTTGAAGAAGTGAGATAGCTTTAAGGTATTTGACTAGTAAACACGAAAGCCCATTTAACATACGGGCTTTTTTTTGTGGACGCTGTAGGGATCGAACCTACGACCTCCGCCTTGTAAGGGCGGCGCTCTGAACCAGCTGAGCTAAGCGTCCATTTCCTTGAATAATATACGAAATCGATTCTCACCATTCAATTGTAAAGAAAAATCCGAACGCGTATATGAGTCGATGTTGAATTTCATAAATAATATAGAATTTAAATACAACTCTTTGTGGAATTAATGGAAATGTTGCTCAAACAATCTTGCGGTATTTGAATAAAGCAGCACGCTTGTTAATTAACAACTACATGAAATATTATTTAAAATAGTTTACTGCCGCAATAAATGTCCTGAATGTATATTTGTTAACTGGATATTCTTTCTCAATAACTCTCCTCAGTAATCTCAACCTTACCGCGAAAAACATAATGTATGAAGATTGAGTATGCAAGCACTATTGGGATTCCAATGCTAGCAATGATCAGCATTGTCTGCAATGTCAATGGAGTGGAGGATGAGTTATAGATCGTAAGACTATAATGAAGATCGATGGAGGACGGTACAAGCCGTGGATAGAGACTAAGCGCCATCTGGCCCAGCATCGCCGCTATAATCAATGAGGAAACAAAGAATGCGCGGTTGAATTTTCCAGCCTTTAAAAGAATTGGCAGGTACACAATACATCCTAATAGCACAATGATATAAACGTAGAACATTGGACTGCCTATCGATTTTTCAAAAAGGAATGGAGACGCAAGCCAAGTCCACAATGTTATGATGACATAGAGTAATACATAATCCATCCAAAGATGCGACGCCCATTTCTGGCAGCGGTTGCGCAGATCACCATCGGATTTCGCTGCAAGATAAATTGCGCCGTGCATCATAAAAAGTGCCAAACTCAATAAACCGACACCGATGGAATAGGGATTCAGCAAACCAAGGAATGTACCGAGGTAATTACCATTTGCATCGATGGGTACTCCATGAAGGATATTTCCAATTGCAACTCCAAAGAGAAGGGCTGGAAAAAAACTTCCGAGTCCGAATGCCCAATCCCATGCACGCCGCCAAGTTGACGAATTAACCTTATTGCGAAACTCGAAGGACACTGCACGGAATATAAGCGCTGCCAACAACAGGATCAGTGCAATATAGAAACCGCTGAATACAGTTGCATAGACAACCGGAAATGCTGCAAACAACGCACCCCCGCCAGTGAGCAACCATACCTCATTGCCATCCCACACAGGACCGATGGCGTTGAAGTGAATGCGTCGTTCCTTTTCATCGTGTGCGAAGAAAGACAAGATGCCGACTCCAAAATCAAATCCATCTAAAATGGCATAGCCGATTATTAACACACCTATAAGGTAAAACCAAATTGTGTTCAGATCCATAATTATAAACTCCTATGCATGCGCCTTTTGCGGTCCGTGTTTTACTTCTCGGGCTAACAAATAGATATAAAGAATTCCAAGTAGTAAGTAAATGATGCCGAAAAGGATAATAGAGAATAGAATTTCATTTGCTGTCACTGTTGTCGAATGTGCATTGGCAGTTTTCAAAAGACCGTAGACAATCCATGGCTGACGTCCGACTTCAGCAGTGATCCATCCAAGTTGACACGCTGCAAGCGGCAGAGGAATAGACCAGAGGATAATTCTTAACATCCATTTATTTTCCCATAATTTATTTATGCGAATCTGGATGAGTGCCGCCAGCATTACGACAATAAAAAAAGTCCCAAGCGCAACCATACTGTGGAACGATATAAATGTGAGAAAGAATGGCGGACGGTTCTCTGGAGCAAACTCGTTAAGGCCATTTATCGTTGCATTTGCATCGCTATATACAAGCCAACTTAGCAATCCTGGAAGTTCCATCTTCATTGCAAGCTCAGGTGGATTGTTTGTCGGAATTCCAAATAGTATTAGTGGCGCGTGGGATTGTGTTTGTGCGAGCCCTTCAATTGTAGCGAATTTTTCCGGTTGAGTTTGAGCTACCTGCTTTGAATGATAGTCGCCAAATGGAAAGACTTCAAGAATTGATACAGTCAGACCGAATGCCACAGCGATTTTCATAGCGCGATTAGCAAGTTCATCTTTTTTATTCTTAAGAAGGAAATACGCTGCTATACCTGCAACAAAAAATGCGCCGGTAATTAGCGATGCATCCATAGTATGGAAATACCGAATCAAGGTAGATGGATTAAAAACTGCTTCTGTAAAACTCGTCATTTCAGCGCGGCCATTACGAAGAACATACCCGGCTGGAGTTTGCTGCCAGGAGTTTGCTACGATGATCCAAAAAGCTGAGATTGTTGCTCCGACTGCGACCATTAAGATTGAGAACCAATGAATACCTTTTGACACTTTATTGCGTCCAAAAAGATAGAGACCGAGAAATCCGGATTCAAGAAAGAATGCAAAGATACCTTCTGCGGCAAGCGGTGCACCAAAAATATCGCCTACAAATTTTGAATACACAGCCCAATTGGTGCCAAATTGAAACTCCATGACAATACCGGTCGCTACACCAACTGCAAATGTTAATGCGAGCAATTTCCCAAAAAACTTACCCATACGTACATACACTTCGTCTTTCCTGCGCCAGCCAAGTCCTTCCATAATCACTAAGAGCCATGCGAGTCCAATGGAGATCGGAGGAAAGAGAAAATGAAATCCGATAGTAAACGCAAATTGCAAACGTGCAAGTAAAAGTGCATCCATAAAAAATTCTCCGATATGATCTAGGGAACCAATCACCACATTCAATACGATGTGAGAACCACAAGAGACATCATGGAAAAACAATGACGTTTGTCAAGGTTAGCAAACCTCAACTAAATCAATTTTTCAAACGTAGAAATAAAGCCGATGATTCCAAGTCATGAAAAAGCTAATATGAAAAAAATTCGGACAAGTTAAAACTCAATTAATTTGAATTGATATCTCTGTGTACAATATCAGGCGAGAAAGCCGGAAGACAAACGGCGATATATTCTGCACCATCTGGGATTGGAGTACTATATTGAACCCATTCTCCCTTCGTAATGATGATCGCTTGACCGGCTGCGATGTCAATTATTCCGGTTTTTGTTGTTACCTGCAATCTGCCTCGAAGAACTATTGTGTACTCATCAAATTCAGGAGTTTGACCGGGTTCTACCCATCCACCAGGACTTCTCATCCGTGCAATGCTCACAGCTTTTGTACTCGTATTGACCCTGCCGATGAATTCTTCAATAACCTTTGGTTTGTTGCCAGCAGCTTTAATGATCGATGGCGACGGAATAAATATTGGCATAAGACAACCTTTCTACAAATCACAAAGAGAATGTCAAAGAAATTGTCACTTTGATAACTTTGATCGCAGTATTTCAAGTTGCTCCGGGATACCGATGACGATAAGCGTATCACCTGTATTGATGATAGTGCTTGGTGGAGGATTAAAGATGAAATCCTGTTCGCTTATTCCACGCCGCATAGAAACAAGCACGACACCTGAAGATGCAAGTATATCACAACTTTTTATTGGTTTACCACGATAGTTTGTTGTCGAGCCAATCTTCACTTCGTCTACACGCAATGAAGAATTATCGCGCATCATTGAATCTAGAAAAGTTGTAGTATCCGGACGTATCAATTCCGACGCCATTCGCAAGCCGCCAATATATGGAGCAGACACAGCCGAATTTGCGCCGCTGCGGAAAAATTTTTCTCGTACTTCAATGTCATCTACTTTTGCCACTATCCGAAGCTTCGGATTCAATCCGCGTGCTGTAATAACAACGAATAAGTTGTCTTTATCTTCCGGCAACGTGCTTACAAGACCCAAAGCGTGATCTATACCTGCCGAACGAAGAACGTCATCATTTGAAGCATCGCCTTCAATAGTTGGAATGTTTCGATTGATAAGAGTCTGTACTTTTTGGGGGTCTTTCTCAACGGCTACGACTTTTCGTTTCGTCCTGATAAGTTCTTCCAAAACATAGTGTCCGTTTTTCCCAGCGCCGCAAAGAATATAATGGTGTGAAATTTTTTTTATGGTACGTTCCATTTTTCGTCTCCTAAGAATTCCGCCTATCCCTCCTTGCACGATGAATTGTGTTAACTCCGAGATGCCGTATAGGATGATGCCCATGCCGCCTAAAATCAAGAAAATAGTAAATGTACGCCCAGCTATAGTCAGAGGGTGTATCTCTCCGTAACCAACTGTGGCAAGCGTAATCACCGACATATACAGTGAATCAAAGAGTGACCAGCCCTCAATGAAATGATAACCCAACGTACCCACAATGAGGATGAGCAGGAGCAAATAAATTATTTGAAGTGCTTTGCGTGCAGCATTCATATAGTGTTAGGAAAATTTCTTTGATGCTCTATTGTTAGAATACGAGAGCTAATTCCGGCTTTCAAACGTTTTCCAGTCGTTAGCATAACGCTGAAGTCTCTCATCGACAAGTGCATTAATAGTGCCGGATTCAAAAGTGTTATTAGATTTCTTCTTTCCTGCTTTCTGTCCGGTAAGAATTTCTATTCCCTCATCGATGGATTTTACAGCGTAGATTGAAAATTTCTTTTTCTCAACTGCTTCGAATATTTCTCCACGCAACATGAGATCGTCCACGTTTTGGATTGGAATGATAACACCTTGTTTGCCTGTCAATCCGCGCGCCTTACAGACATCGTAGAATCCTTCAATTTTAAGATTTACTCCGCCAATAGGTTGAATTTCACCTTTCTGATTTACTGAACCAGTTACGGCAATGTCTTGGCGAATGGGAACTTCTGAAAGACTGGAAAGGATGGCGTAGATTTCTGTGGATGATGCGCTGTCGCCATCGATGCCGCCATAAGATTGTTCGAATGTGATACTTGCATCCATTACTAACGGTTTATTTTGCGCAAACATGCTTCGAAAATATCCGCTGAGAATTGCTACACCCTTGTTGTGCGTTGGTCCGCTCAACTCAGCCTCGCGCTCTATATTGATAATGCCGTTTCGTCCAAGCGATGTGCGTGCTGTGATTCGCGATGGTTTGCCAAACTCATGTTCGCCAATCTCGTACACCGAGAGTCCATTTACTTGACCGATCTGTTCACCTTCAGTGTCGATCATAATTGTACCGTTATGGATCATCTCTTGAATTTTTTCTTCCACTAATTTTACACGATAAATGCGTTCATCTAAAGCTTGTTCCACGTGTTTACCGAGAACGACCTCGGCTTCAGCTTTTCGTGCCCAGTAACTGGCTTCACGTGCTATATCAGCGATGATATTGAAGCGGGTAGAAATTTTTTGTTGGCGTCCCGCAAGCCGCACACCGAACTCGATAATTTGTGCGAGAGCAGAAGTGCTGAATGGAAGTAGTTTTTCATCATCGCAAATCATTTTTATAAAGCGTATATATTGAGACACAGTGCCTTTTGTCTTTGGCATTTCAAAATCAAAGTCCGCACGAATTTTAAAAATCTTTTTGAAATCATCGTCGCGGAAGTATAACAGGTTGTATAGTGCCGCCTCCCCGATCATAATCACTTTCACATTAATCTCAATTGGTTCCGGTTTCAAGCTCGCGGCAGAAAATCCAAACAATGGTTCGTACGTTTGAATATCAATCAATCCAGTACGCAGAGTGCGTTTCAAATCTTGCCAAACACCCGGTTCGATTAATACATCGAGAGCATTAAGAACAAGGTATCCACCGTCAGCCCGCAGAAGAGAGCCGGCCTTGATTTTTGTAAAATCAGTGCGCCATATACCGCCTTTCTCAACATCGCGTTCTACGATACCAAATATGTTTTTATATTTTGGATTTGTTTCGATGATAATCGAGACATGCTTTGATTCCGAATTATCGACTAGTACGTTAACTTGAAACTCTAAAAATCTATCTTCTTCTTTCTCTTCTTCTCCATTTTCTTGCTGTGCATCCTGAGTTGGAAAAGCTATCTGTTGTTTACGAAATCGCTCAAGATTATTTCGTATGCTTGTACGTACTTCTTCAAAGTATGTGTGTAATTTGTGCTGTTCGTATGTCGCTTTTAAAACACCCAAGGCTTCATCAACTGCCGGCATAACAAGTTGTTCTTCTAATTCATTGAGCGATAGCTGTACTTTTTTTTCTATATTCCGTAGTTCACGAAAAACAGTTGCCATTTGTTTTTCTAAATCCGTTAGCACATCGCGCATAGTCGCAAATTGTTCCTTGCTGAATTCATTCTTCTGAACCAGAGTTTCTATTTGATCTAATCCCATGGGTGTCCCGTTCACTACAGGGACAATATCTGGCCGCGTCGCGTTGCCGGCTTGCACTTGAACAAGATCAAAGCCTCGTTCTTTCACACGCCGCTCGAAATCCTTCAAAACACTTTTCTGCCGTTCCTGAAAATGCATTATTAAATTCTTGCGCGCTTGCTGATACCGCTGGCTTTCGTATACAGCAGGCACGTCCCGTAATAATTCCTTGATAAAATTTTCCATATCCTGCTTTAGCCCTCGTCCTTGACCCGAAGGAAGAGAGATGGCAATAGGTGCGTCCGGATTTTTAAAATTGTACAAATAGCAGTGGTCCTTCATCTGGCCCGGTTTTTTTTCGAAGTCTTGCAGAAGACGTTTGATAGTAGTCGTACGCCCGGTACCAGTGATGCCTGTGACGAAAATATTGTAACCGTCGTGTTCCATCTCTAATCCAATGCGCAATGCACGCAAAGCGCGTTCCTGTCCAATAATTTCGCGTGTAGGCTGTATGTCGTTTGTGGATTTTATACCGAGCGATTTTGGGTCGCACTGCCAGCGCAGTTTACGAACTTGCAGCGGTTTATGAATAGGCGCAGATTTATGATGAGTTGTTTGAATGACGGTTTTCTTTTTCATAGTTCACATATGTTTGTGGTGGCAGGTATTATATTCATTCGATAGTACGGAAAAGAGGGATAAGTTTCAAACACATCATACATGTGAATTTCTCTAGTGGTCATCCTTGGTGCAAGGTAGTAGTTAGACCAACTTATTATCTTTGCAATAAACACATACACTATTCATTACACATTCTGCACAATATGGTCCTGTCGGCCTGCACAGTTCCCGGCCGAGATGAGAAAACGACATGCCTGCTGCATTCCAGTACTTCCTCGGAATAAGTTCCATCAGCGCCTTCTCCATTTTTTCAGGTGTAATTTCTGCGGTGATGCCAAGCCGCGGTACAACACGCAGAACATGCAAGTCGACGATGATGCCTTGAGGAACACCCCCTGCTTCGCGAATGATTACGTTTGCTGATTTTCTCCCAATGCCTGGAAGTTCTGTCAACTCTTTTTGAGTGAGCGGTATTTTCTTATTGTCACCTAAGGCTTGAGCAATCCGCACAAGCCAGTCTGCTTTTTTCCGAAATCCTCTTACGGATTTGATGAATGGAAATAATTTTTCTGGATGCGCCGCCGCAAGATGCTTCATTGATGGAAATTGCTTGAACAGTTCCGGTGCTAGCTTGTTCACTAATGCATCGGTAGTCTGTGCGGAAAGAACTACCATGACCACAAGCTGGTAAGTGTTCGCGTAATCCAGCGGATGTTTTTTCTTTCCATACTTCTTAAAAAGTAATTGAAGCTGAGGAAGATAATTCATGATTTTTTACGCTTAATATTTTTGATAATGTGACCTGGTGATGGTGCGATATGAGCTGCGGAATTATCAGCGTTGAATTTGTTGCTGTGGATGAACAAAGATTCTGATTTGAAAGTTGGAGAGAAGAGTTCGTTATTGATAGATGGTGGTTCACAGAATGTTTTTAATTGCGGAAATGTGGAAAGAAGATTGATCGGTGCATTCAAATGTTTTGATGGATGCAATGCATGTTCAACTTGCTTGCCGTTCACCAGCGAAAATGCCTGACGATCATTGTGAAACACAACGTACGTTGTTTGTGTATTAAGACGCTTAATTCGTTGAACTAAGTCTTGCAGTTCTTCTTCGCTGTAAGGATACAGGTAGCGGTCATTACTCCTTGGTTTGATCCATTCTGCTTCATTGCGTCCCATCATTCGGAAGTATGCAACGCCATCCCAAGCCAGAGAATTAAACGGGATGTGGCTCTGCAAACGCGGTAAATCAATATTGGCAAGATTAAAACCATTTTCATGACAGAATTTGTAAAACGGTTCTTCACTCCATGATCGATGCCGAAGATCAAGAAGCAGACGGTCTTCGGGGAACGCTGCGCGCAGCTTGATCAAGTATGTTAGCCGAGAACTTGACTTGGTGAAGGTAGAAGGAAACTGAATCAACAATCCGCCAAATCTTTTTGTCTCGCGTAATGGATCTAAAAGCCGATGAAATGACAGTACATCATTCTTAGTTGCATTAAAGGTATGAGTGAAACCGCGGAAAAGTTTTACTGTGAAGACGAATCGTTCATTTGCTGCTACATCTTTAACCCATTGTGATGATTGTTCCGACGATAAAGATGAGTTGTAGAAGGTTGCGTTCACTTCTACTAAATCAAAGAACTGGCTATAGTATTCTAACTTGCGAAATCCTTTCTCGTGTTTTGACGGATAGAATGTTCGATTAAATGATGGCAGTTCCCAACCACCCATACCTATAAAGATATCGTTACCGGATTTATTTTCTATTTCTGACTGAGTATTAATTGGTGCCAGGGGATTTGATTAATTCGTCATAGTGGAAATTTTAAAAAATTATTTTCTAATGTTCTGTTTCTTCTTCAATAGATACTGGCAATTTTTTTATTCGGATCGATTCGACAGCGTTATCGACAACCTTTTCTGTTGTGAACTCAATGCCGTTGAGTCGCATCCGTTCGCCTACGGAGGGAATATGCCCAAGTTGTTCAATCAAAAATCCACCGATTGAACGGATATCTAGAGGCGAAAATTCGATTGAAAAGAGTCGTTCAACATCGTTTGTAGTGATATTACCGGCCACAATAAATTCATTTTCACTAATCTTAACCACATCAGGTGTTTCTCGATCGAACTCATCTTGAATATTGCCGACAAGTTCTTCCAGCACATTCTCCAGTGTGATGATACCCGCTGTGCCACCATATTCATCAGCGAGAATAATCATGTGGGTTTTTTTCTGCAGACTTGTGGTCAGTACTCTTTCGAGTGAGGCTGTTTCCGGTAAAAATGTAGCATCACGCAGAACAGAACTCAATGTAAAGTCTGGTTGCAGGTGTTTGTTATGTTTGAATATATCTTTTGTATAAACGATGCCGATAATATTGTCAATGGTATCTTTGAAAACAGGAAAACGAGAAAACTTATTCGTACGCATTATGGCAAGAGTTTCATTGACTGGTACCTGAATGGATAGAGCAACAATCTCTCTTCGGGGAACCATCGAATGGCGTGCTTGTTTCTGGTGAAAGTCCATAGCATTGAGTGCGATATTTCGTGTAGTTGCAGAAACATGTGTATCGTGGGCAAGAATCAGACGGAGTTCTTCTTCTGTATGAGCTAATTCAGAATCCGTTGATGCTTTAATTCCAATGAGTCGAAGCAAGCCGTTGGAGGAAGAATTGAGTAAAGCGATTATCGGTTTGAACAGGAAGAAAAAAATACGCATCGGTGAAGAAACTAGAAGAATGGTTTCACGGGATTTTTGAATGGCAAGTACTTTCGGTGCTTGTTCACCGACGACAATATGGACTGCTGTAATTAACGCGAATGCAGCGACGAATGAGACACCATGAATAATTTCAGGCTGTGTAATCCCCATCCATTGAAATGCAGGAAGGAGCATTTTTGCGGCAAGCGGTTCGCCAATCCATCCAAGGACCAAGGATGTCATGGTAATTCCCAGTTGTGTTGCTGAAAGGTACGCTATTGAGTGGAGAAGTATATCGCTGGCAATCTTAGCCTGCCAGTTTCCTTTGATCGCAAGTAGTTCAATTTGCGTGAGGCGCACTTTAACAATGGCAAACTCTGCAGCAACAAAAAATCCATTGAGGAAAACAAAGATAAGAATTATTAAAATATCAACGATGTATTGCCCGAACTCCATAAATTAACTTTCTATTGTTCAAGTCAATATAGCCGATTATGTTTCATGCTTCAAGGAAGCGGTTGAAGGCGGGAAATTGACAGTACTCCCTTAATGCTAAGCATAATACTGCCTCATTACCGGCGTACTTGTTCCGAAATCCAGCTAAGGTACGCTTCGAGGCGCGTAAGGAAGTTGACATATGCAGTTGACCATTCGGTTGGACTGTCGGGCCTGTTTTTACCAAGCAATTCTTGAAATACACGCGCAACTTCTACGGCAAGTCTCTTTTTACCTTCTTCAATTACAGCTTCGACATCGGAAGAATAAAACGTACGCAGGTTTCGGATATCTTGTCGAACACGAGCTTCTGGACCTTTGCTTGCAAAGAAAGATAAATCTGTATTCTGACCGCCGGACATTTCGTAGATCAACAAATTCCATTTTTCCATCACATCGCGAAAATTCTTTTCATCATCGCAGGCATCCAAAGGCAGTTTGCGCATTGCTTCTTCTGTGGAAAAAGAATTACGGAAGATCAGATCACCCCCGACGAATTGTGATACAAGATTTACATCGGTGCGCCAGCCGAGTACACGCTGTACTGCGATGAAAACTTCTTGTTCCTTGTCATGTCCGGTATTGATAGCAAGCTTCGTTTCCCATTGCTTTGCCATCTTTTTCATTTGAATTTCAAGCTCGTGATCTACCTTCTCTTTTGGATCGCCAATCGATGCCGCCGGAACAACTATCTGTGGTTTATTGCGGTACAACATATAAAGTTCTTCTCGCGATTTCCGATCCAGATCGTCGAATTTCTTAACGGCGCTTGCACATGATAATTGCTGTTCATCTGCTTGCGTCTGAAGCAACATCAATAATCGCGTGAAGAGGCGATCTGGGTATAGAGATCTGAAGTGCGACATATCTGCAATGATGTACAAGTCGTTGCCGACGCAGGAAAAAACCGTGTTAAAAAGACGTGCAATTTTGTGTTCACCGATCTTTTTATCGTCGATGGAACGCATAGTGTAATCCACGCCCGCCATCGTTGTATCAAAAATAATTGCTTCTTTGCGTCGGTTACAAAAACTTTGTGGTGTGCCGACTTCAACATTTTTTATCCCTTGCAGCCGCAAATGAAGCTTAGTGTAAAGTGTTGGACCGGTGAACGGGAGAATAATTCCCACATCCAATGCACGTCGATTGGGTCCCATTAACGCATGTTTAACACACTCGATTACTTGCTTTGTTTGGAGTTCATTATAAGGCAGAATTTTTTTTCTGCCGGCATATTGTTTACATCGAGATTGGACTTTGCTTGTGTCAATAAAATAAATTCTACCTTTTGCCTTTGGCGAAGCATGAAGAGTTATTTTTTCATCAAATAAAACCGATGCCATAAACAATGATAATTTTGGAGTTGTGGCATAGTGTGTCTTCATGAAAATTGACCAGCGTGGATTTCGTTCTGACCAATCAAAAAGCTGATGCAGTTGAGTCGTTTGTGCAACATGTAGAAAAATATCACGCTGAAGCCAATGCTCGCTTTGCTCATCCGTAGAGACAGATTCGGGTTCCACCTGAAACGGATCGCCCGCAACGATAAATTTCTCTCTCGCTAGCGTTGATAATGCGGTAAGTGTTGGCAGATTGACGCGTTGAGCTTCATCCACAATAACTAAATCGAACTGCTGATTACGTATGGCGGGATCTATCAATGCTGCTGAAATACCAGTTGCAATAAAGAGTTTTGATTGCAGCAATGCTTTTTCGTCAACAGAAATAAAATCTTCTACTGCCTTTGTGACTTTATCCAATCCGCCCAAATCATCAATTCTTTTGCCGATTTCTTTAAATTCTAAAAGCTCCCGAGGTGCAATTGGTGCGCCGAGTTCAATCTTATCGATTTCGTTCGAGATTGTTTGCTGAATGGAAAGTAATCGTTTGTGGTTCTGTTGATGCCGTGTTAATTGCTCGTTCGCTTGTTCAAGATCACTCTTGGAAAATCCTTTTTTCATCCGTTCGATGAGCGATGAGTTTTCCAAATCAACAATGATTTGATTGAGCTGCGTAATTTCTTTTGATGTTTGGTCGAGTTGTTTTCGAAGCCCTGCTAACCGGTCACGTTTCTCCTGTACCCGAAGATAAAAATCCTCATGAAGAATTTGTTTAACCTTAATTTGCCAATAAGTATTTAACAATGCTACGCGTTCTTGGAACACCTTGCGCTTTTCAACTTTCGCAGTTTCAACTTGGTGCTCAAATGAGTACTGTGCAATGGTGTCGAATACATCGGGTGAAGGGAGATCTACACGAGCTGCAAACTTCGTCATTTTGACGCCAAGTTGTTCGCCGAAACTTGCAGTTTTCAATAGCATGGAGTCGACGTTATCATTAGACGGCGCAACGAAAAGCACCTTTCGACCAGCTTTTATATAACTGAGTGCAGTGAGTGCTAATACGTGTGTCTTGCCCGAAAGAATTGGACCCCACACCATCGTGACTCTGTTCTGTAAAATCTTTTTTACGATATCGAGCAATTCAGGCGGCGTGGTCGCAACACCTTTTGTTTCAAAACTAATAATATGGTTGTTTCTTCTATCTGCTGGATTGAAAAGCAATTGCGGAATTGGGGATCTTTCATCAATCCTCTGAAGCAAATCAATAATTGGCTTGTGTTCGTCTTCATAATTCCAAGAACATTTCGTTTCTGGTAGAGATATGCCGAAATCTTGCGGCAGAGCGACGATGAAAAATTGATTTTCGATAGCAATAATATTACCGGTAACGCTAATAGGTTGTAGCTGCCCAAACGTGAATGTAGCATGTTCTGTGGTGCGGAGAAGGATATCTTCGGGAATTTCAAAACGATAGTACGTATATCCTGCAAATGCACCGATGCGTTCACCGCTGAACAGACGTATTTCGCGGCGAGTAACTTTGAGCTGCTCAAGTTCTTTCTGAAGCGCTTCGGCTAGTTGTGTGAATAGTTCTTTCACGTTTGTCTTGAATGCTTCTTTGGCAAAGATGCTTCACTTTCTTAAAGTATAAATTCATCCCTAAAGTATAAGTTTTGTGAACAAAGTCAAGAAACTTGCACGTGTGTATTCAGGAAAGTTCATGGATTTGAACTGATATTTTATTATTCTCATAATGAGAGAAATGTATGTATAAATATGATGCAATAATTATCGGCGGTGGGATAAGTGGATTAAGCGCGGCAGTAGAATTATCTGCACTTGGCAGTAAGGTTTTATTGCTGGAACAGCACCAGCATTGCGGCGGACGTACACATTCTTTTTTCGATACTGCTACTGGCAGCACTGTGGATAATGGCCAGCATCTGATGATGGGATGTTACCACGCAACACGCCGATTTCTGCGATTGATCGGCACTGATGATCTTGCTTTACTCCAGCCGGCGCTTAGGATTGATTTTTTGCATCCATCTCAAAATGCTAATCATCTTTTGTGCGCCCGGTTTCCTGCGCCTTTACACCTGTTGGGTGGATTGCTTGGATTCACTGCAATTCCATTCAAAGACCGCTTAAAAATGCTTATGGTGGCAAAGGAATTGATTAACACGTCGCCAGAGAAAGAACTGGAATTAGATCGGCTCACCGTAGAAGAATGGCTCACAAAGCTTGGACAGTCTGAAATAAGTAGAAAGTATTTGTGGGATGTCATTACGATTGGAGCACTGAACAATTGTCCACAGGATGTTTCGGCGCTTATGTTGTTCCGTGTTTTGTGCGCCGCGTTCCTTGGAAATAGAAAAAATGCAAGTCTGTTAGTTCCGCATGTTGGATTGAGCGAATTATTTGTGGATCCGGCGGTGCAATTCATCAAAGCTCATGGTAGTGAAGTTCGCACCGGCATTGGTGTAGAGAGTATGATATTTGAAGGAACATATGTTCAATCAATACGAACCTCGGAAGGGAAGGAACTTCAAGCAAAGTCATTCATCAGCGCAATTCCGTGGTATTCATTTGAAGAAATTCTATCGGTAAGTCATCAAAATTCGAAACCTGGAGATGACAAAAAAAATGTCATTTCAGACTGCCATCTAAAAGCGGATTTTAAATCTTCATCTATCATCTCTATTCATCTCTGGCTCGACAGAGAAGTTACCGATCTCGACTTTGCCGCATTGCTGGAGACTCGTATCCAATGGCTCTTCAATAAAAGTAAATTATTAAATGAGAGAAAAGAAATAACAGCAGCTCGTCAGTATCTTTCGTTGGTTATCAGTGGTGCGGAGGAATTTATCAATTTGAATAAAAAGCAATTAGTAGAAATTGCGATGGAAGATTTGCGGCGAGTCCTGCCGCAAGCACGCGGTGCAAAAGTCATTCACTCGTTGGCGATCAAAGAGAAGCGTGCTACGTTTATACCTTCACCGGGACTTGAAGCGCTTCGTCCCAATGCACGAACAAAATTTGAAAACCTCTTTCTCGCCGGCGACTGGACTGCAACAGGTTATCCTGCCACTATCGAAGGTGCGGTGATAAGCGGAAGAAGAGCGGCGGAGTTGATTGGATGATCGCGTACTTATCCATCTCTAGTAGAGAGTACCAGGATGAATGAAAACAATTTATTCTACCAATTATATCGTATCGTATAGGTAACGACTTTCTCTTCATCCTTCTTTAGCTTCACCGGAAACTTGATCGTTGTCTGATCCACTTTTTCCCACACGGCATTGCTTTTCGTAATGTCCCACTCATTCCAGCGCCATGGATGTTCATATACCATTACTTCCACGGGTTCGGATTTATGGTTACGCAATTTGATTTCAAATGTCTCATCGACAACGTGTCCAGGAACGACAACGCGGAAATTTTGCTGAGTGTGTTCGCCAACGATGTCAAAAGCATTGCCGAGATAGAGTTTGATTTCTTCATCTTTCGCCGTGTGGTCAATTTCATCCTCACCCACAAATTGTTCCTTGCCGTCATCGTCACGTTTATAGACACGCACTTTACCCTTGGGAAGCGCAATACCAAGTCCGGATTTTTCTTCATTCTTGAAAGTTACGAATACACCAATTTTTTTATTCGATTGCTGGCCGAAACTTCCTTGCTCGCGGTACGAATAATTATTAAACCAGTACCGCCACTGATTGGATAATCCGTCATAAATGAAAACTTTTTTAGCTGAAACATTTTTTGCTGAAGTAAGTTCGATTTGTTTTGTCTCATTGTTACTGATGTCCGTTTTTCGTTGAAGAGAATAAAGTTTGTATTCAAAAAGTTCCTTCTGCTGGAATTGCGGAGCCGCCGCGTCTTCTTGTGCAATGGCCAAGGATTTTCTCATAGCAAAACCGGCTTGTTCTTCTTTAACAAGATTCACGTCGCCTGCAACCAACTTCAGTCCTGCATTTTTAAATGTTGTACCGGAATTATTTGTGATTGTTACCCAACCAGTTAAATCAATCTGTGCATCATTTGCATCGAGCAGTGCGACATAATTGCAGCTCCATGTCAACTGACTAGCTAAATAACTGATTTCTGTTTTATGCTCACCTTGTTTGGAATTTATTACGAGCCATTCGAGCTGCGGTTTGAGGATCAACCCTTCCGGTAAAGCTGGAAGGATGAGCCTGCCTGCTGGAGAGATTTCGATCTTTCCGTTGATCTCTGCGATCATTTGTCCTGACATATAATACGGCGCATTACCGCTATATTGATTATAATTTGGCTGCGGCTGCCAGCCAGTTGCAAGTAGTTTTCCCTTAATAGAGTACTCTTTTTTAGATTCATTGTCTGTTCTAATAAACTCTACTTCCTTGCCAATATATTTTTCTAATAATTTGGCTTGATGAACCAAATCGTACTGATAATTTTGTTCGATCACTTTTACTGCCGACGGATCGGTAAGACTGGAAAAATGAAGGGATGTACCATCAATGGTGGCTGGAATATCAGGAATGGTTATGCGATTCAATCCTTTTAATAAATCAATTGTGCGTTCTTCGCGAATGAGCGCAAGATTTTGATTATAGATTGTTAGATCAACCGATGTTCGTTCGCTGGCAGATTGTTTTATTTGTGCCGGAGAATTATAACCAATAACGGTCAATAAGCAAAAAATGATGAATAACAAATACACATTCTTATTCATAGCGGGCTCCTTAATTTGTTATAAATGAAGAGTGCTAAGAGTTAATACAGGTAACATATAAAAGGTGAACAAGTTCTATTATCAATTTCATCTAATCAAGTGGAAGATGCGGCCTTACGTGTTGCTATTTTATCCCACAACTTCATCAAAACAGGTGCAGTGGCAAGAGCAAGAAATGCTACCAGTATTCCAACCACTGCGTCCGTTACATAATGATAACGGCAATAGAAGGTAGAGACGTAAAGTGATAATACAATTGGCGATAAAATCCAAAATGATGGACGATGATAGCGGTACGCCATAATCCACATGATCGTCGCGGCAGCTGTGTGCGGACTCGGGATCGAACCGCCGGCAAAGTGCAGGTACTTTCGCATGCATTCACCAAGGAATGTCCAGACCCAACCGTCCAACGGAACAGTATAGAGTTGTTTGATATAATACATCGGGCTTGCAACAGGGAAAAGTATAAATCCGATGTCGCAAAGAATGTTCGTGAAGCCGAGTGTAAAGAAGTAATCTTCCATGGCTAATTCGCCGCGAAGGTAATAGATGATGCCGCAAAGAACGGGATACATAGGAACGTAGATGACATAAGAAAACATCAACCATTCAGTAAGCGGTTTCGAAATGAAATCTTCAAGCCACAATGTTGGTTGAACCCCGAATGTCCATTGTTCGAAGTCCAAAACATAATCGTCCATCCACCTGCCCTGGATGAGCAGTTGGAATTTATCAACAGCGCCAAACAGATATGCATACGTCAACGTAACTGCCGCAACGCGCAGAAAAAACTTCCAAAACTTTTTCGTTGCGTGCTCGCTGAATTGGTTGAAGAGAATATACGCAGCAGCGACGGCGATATTTTTGAGAACGAGTATCCACCAGCCGTCGATCTGATAATAAAAGATAATTGCGAGTACGCTAAAAAAAGCGAGCGCCGCAAGAATCAATCCGTCTGTTGCACGGAACTGGAGTTTGCCGATGGTCAACCGTTTGTTCGTCATAGTCTTCTCAGCCAAAGCAAATAAAATAATCCAGCGAGATTCCAAGTATCCAGTGTGTTGTGATTGAAGGCCAGATTGATTTTGACCGATAGACCATAATTCCCCACACAAGCCCGCCAAGAATAGAACTGTAGATCTCGCTGTCTGGTTTGCCAATATGGACTATGCACGAGAGCGCTACTTGCACAAGTATTGCACCCCACACGCCGAAGCGGTCAGTCAATCCGAATTGCATAAATCCGCGGAAAAATATTTCCCAGCCGAAGTAAAAAATGAAATAGGCAATAGCGTGGATTGCAAACATCTGCATCGAGTCACCGGCGCCTTTGTACAAAGGATACTCCGCAATGTATTGCGGATCTTTTGCTGAAGAATAGGAGAGCGCTACCATGACAGCTCCCACAACCAGCGCTGCGGGAATCCAGAATTTCCAATCGCCAATTTGTAATCCGTAATCAGTGAGAGATTCTTTAAAAATAAACTTGATAACTGCGATGACAACGATACCGAGGAGAAAGAAGGCAGATAAATAATTGTACCACTCCGCTGTCATAGCAACGCTGTTGAAAATTACAAGTTTGTCACTGAGATGAGCAAGGTAAAATGATTTTGAACCGTAGTATTTCCACGTTGTAAGAACTAGGGGTGCAAGGAGAAGTATTATTACTGGTTTCTTGTTCTCTTTGGAAAAAAGTTCTGGAAGCGAAAAGAAGTTCTCAAATCTGTTCATGATTTATTCTTCCGAAGTTGACGTTGCTGTAAAATCCACTCGTAAGTCAACCGTATGCCTTCCTTAAGCGGAGTAAAGGTGTAGCCAAGCTCACGTTCGGCTTTGGTGCATGAAAATGCCCAGTCCTGCAAAAATGTTTCTACCCAACCCGTTGTGATTTGCGGATAGATGCCGAATTTTTCGGCTGCGAATTTCTGGATACTGCCGTAACCAAGTCCCACTTTAGGCGGAAGATTGATCTGGAAATGCTTCTTGCCACTTACTTCATCCACCAGTTCGTAGAAATGTTTCAGAGATACATTTTCGCCGCCGATAATATATCGCTCGCCGATGCGCCCTTTTTCCATTGCAAGAATATGTCCACGTACGAGATCATCTACCAAAACATAATTCCCAATATTGACACCGCGGTTGAGAAGAATTGGCACTAAACCGCGGTCATACTGATCAATCATTAAACTGACAGAATTTCCTTCCGTCATTTTACCGGGGCCATACACGCGCGTGGGATTTACCATGACGACAGGAAATTCTTCCGCCGCCATTTTAAGTGCTTCTTTTTCTGCAATGGCCTTTGTCTCTTCATACTCTGTGTAGTATTTCGATGTGATGCGAAGCATTGTTTCGTCGCCGATCACGCCGGGCGTAGTAGGTCCAAAAGTAACGATGGTTGACGTCCACACAACACGCTGAATGCCGACTTGCCTGGCGGCATCGAATACATTTTGCATACCGAGGACGTTATGATCATGGAATATTTTTGGATCTCGCGCCCAGTTTTTAGCGTATGCTGCAAGATGAAAAACGTGCGTGCAACCATTCATTCCTGCAATAAGCGATTCGCGGTTCATAATATCGCCTTGCACTAATTTGATGCGCTCGTGGTTTAATCCGTCGCGATTACTTGCGGCGCGTGTGAGTGCGTGAACCGTGTGTCCCTGATGGACCAGTTCGTTGACAAGCTTTGTACCGATAAAACCGGTAGAACCGGTAACAAAAATAGTTGTTGGCTTCATTTTCTCTATTGGGTTCAATATCCCAACGCTTGCGTCGTCATTCCCGCGAAAGCGGGAATCCACAACAATAGACTCCCGTGTACGCGGGAGTGACAAAATACCTCGCTGCTTGCGGCGAGGATTGTTTATTGACTTCACCCTACGCCAAAAAACCGGTGGATAAGTAACCCTCTTCTATAAGAAGAGGGGATTATTTCGTGGTTATCCTAAAATGTTGAATAATTACAACTGTGATTAAGGTAGAAAAAAAAGGTGCAAGAGACAACGAGGAACTCTAAATTCTACGGTCAATGTATATTATACAATTAGATCTAGTCAGGACTTGTGTCTTGACTGTATCGGTATTTTAGCGTTGAGTTTTAAGATAGCGCCTGGTTAAGCAGTACAAATCTAAATTTGTACACAATAATCAACTTGTTTAATTATGAGTCCGTGGGCAAATGTCAGAAATGATGCCACGCGATATTGAACCAAGGATCCTATTTTGAAAGTGCCGATTGTCGCAGAAGCAGTACCTTTCCACTCCAATTCAAGCGCAACGCTGTTATCTGTGGCAACTAAATTGTGGATTGTCATTTGGCGATCTAGAAATAGCGAGAGAAGCCTGGCGGCAACATTACGTAGAAATGCCTGATTGCCATGTTGTCCAGAGGGAGTAGAGGGCAGAGGTAATTCGAACCACTCAACATTCTCAGCATAACAGGTATCAACCCATTCGAGAGATCGTTTGTTATAAAGCTCGATACATCTTCGAGCCAATGTTTCTACTTCTTGAGAATTTGTCATGCGTATTTCATCCGTTTGCTGGTTAATTGACCGGATCTCCGCCAAAGACGAGATGATAAGTAGTTCGTTCCGCCTTCCGTAAAAGAATTGGTGGACAAGTCAGCGAGAGATCGGTTAACCAGGTTCTATATTAAGTCTATATAGTGATTACATAATTATTTCTTTGTGAGTTTCACTCGTGCAAAGGATTGCAGTTTCCCATTCTCTCCACCATCCATCAGCCAATGCCAAATATTATTACCCCTATCGTACACAAATGTTGTGTGGAAAATGCTACCGTCACTACCTTTGAATAAAAATGCAATCTCATCGCCACTCCGTTTTGCATGGCCAATGGCCTGAGCCGCTGGACAGGTGCAATTGTATTTTACACTATTTGATTAGTATAAGTTTTTTTGTTTCGATGAACGAGCCGGCTTGTAACCGATAAAAATAAATTCCACTCGACATATTCGCTGCATTCCATTGTCGTGAGTAACTTCCTACCGACATTTCTTCCGAGACAATTGTTGCTGCTTCTCTTCCTAATAGATCAAATATTTTTAGTGACACAAACGATTTTGATGGAAGAAGAAATGAAATAGTTGTGCTTGGATTAAATGGATTCGGATAGTTTTGATAGAGTTCAAATGTTTTAGGTAAAGTCGAAAAATCAATATTCACGGAAGTGGTGACATTCCAGGAGGTCGCATAAGAACCGCCGTAAGCACCCATATCATTCCTTAAGGTGCCCTGTGCGGGGTACAGAGCATAGCCAGGTTTCTTCGGATCTGCCGGATCGTTGTACTCTTGACTGGGATCCCCCTTGTCAACACACGGTGATGCAGCCTGCAGATGATAATCGTTCCTCAATGAATCGACGAACAATGGTTTCCCGTAGATCGCGTTTGTGCCCATCGTCTCATTTGCGTAGTTCCGGAACCCATCGAAGAAATTGTAGTCAATGGTGAGACTCCCGGCTAGAACCTCTGGCGAAACAAAAATAGCGCAAATGGTGTTGTTGCTCAGAATGTTGTTTCGAATGAGGAGATTTACAGGGATGACATTGAAGATATTCATGCCTCCATTGTCTGCATCCCAGCCGTTTCCCACTGTGCCATTTCCATAAATCGTGTTGTTGATGACTGACACGTTTCGCATTGCGTACGCACCTGATGGGCCATCATAACGCGTGATCCGAACTCCCACACCTTTGTTGCGATAGATCAAGTTGTTGAAAATTTTGATGCTGTCTATTGTAGTTCCGACTAAACCCCCTATCTCCATACCGAATCCATTGTCGTGTATGTCATTTCCATAGATCGCAATATTCTTGGTAGGATGGGTTTGTCCGATGCCAAGGCCTGCTACCCACAGACCTCTGTCAATGTTGTTATACGCTTTGTTGTTATAAATCCTAATCGCTTCAAGCAATCCCTCGTTCTCAGAGCAGACACTAAAACCATGGAGATTGTCGTGGGAGATATTGTCAAACACGTCGATGTTGAACTGATGCTTGTCCCAGGTTCCAGCGTAGAATCCAACACGATACTTCTGGTTATATACTTCATTCCTCGTAATAATACCGTTCGAGCAATTCTTTGCATTGATTCCTTCAGTAAAGCCGTCGTGGACGAGATTATTTTTCACCTCGAACAGGTTTGTAGAAGAAAGGGTAAGACATTCTTCTTCCAATCCCGTGCATCCGTGAACAACCTCATTACCTTCGAATGTCACGTTGTCGGAGGCATACGCTTTTATTCCGGGGGAGTACGTACTGTCAACGTAGTTCTTCTCGATGGTGATGTGGCTGCAATTCTCAACGTCAATCCCGGTGTTCACAGAGTTTATCACCCTGAGTCCGGATATCTTGATGTAACTCAGACCCTGAATCCATATCAGCCCCGCCCACCACCCAGTAGGGGGTATCATTCCAACGCCGGTTATTGTCACAGAATCGCCGGGGTAGGATGTGAATGTGATGGGCCCTACTTGTGTCCCGGAGTTCACAGGCACAAGGCGCTCTCGATAAATTCCTTGTTTAATGAAGACAGTAGTATTGGCAGTGGCCGTCGAAGCCGCCTTCGCTAACGTCTTCCATGGAAGCGGTTCAGTCCCTGGATTCGAGTCATTGCCGGTCGGTGAAACGTAAAACGCTGGTACAAGTGGTTTCGTAACGATCGTCGTGAAACTCCTCACCTGCGACCAGGCGCTTGTTCCTCCTTCGTTCTTCGCATTAACGCGCCAGAAGTACGTCATCCCGGCCTGCAATGGTCCGATGGACTTGAAAGTTTCTGCAATCGTTGAATCGTCGACAACGTTTGTCGAGAACCAAAAATTAAGTGAGATTTGCAGCCGGTATATCACCGCTCCCATTGCTCTTTCCCAACTCAGTGTCGGAGTGATCGAAATACTCTTCTCACCGTTTGCCGGTCCGATAAGGGTTGGTGTTAGCGGCGCCGCAATGACTGTCGTATCCAAAGAACTCGCATAGGGACCACCGTAAGCACCCATGTCGTTCCAAATAGTCCCCTGTGCAGGGTATAAAGCATAGCCGGGTTTGTTTGGATCTGCCGGATCGTTGTACTCTTGACTGGGATTCCCCTTGTCAATACACGGTGATGCAGCCTGCAGATGATAATCGTTCCTTAGAGTGTCAACGAACAATGGATTTCCATACATTGCATTTGTTCCTGCTGTCTCGTTCACGAAATTCCGAAACCCATCGAAGAAATTGTAATCAATAGTGATATTCGCACGGGGGACCTCCGGTTGAACACAAATAGTGTAGGCAGCGTTGTTACTCAGAATATTGTTCCGAATGAAGACATTCTCAGGGCTGATGTTGGAAACATTGATGCCTCCATCTGACCATCCGTTGCTCAATGCGCCATTTCCACAGATTGTGTTGTTGACTATTTCTATATTTCGCAGCACATACTGACCTGATGGTGTGTCATATCGAGTGATCCCTATTCCTGTTATATTGTGATAGATTAGATTATTGTGGACTCTGACGCTGTCTGCGGTCATTCCCGTGTAACCACCTATTTCAATGCCGACCCGGTTGTCGTATGAGGCATTTCCATAGATTTCGATATTCCTGAAAGGATGGGTCTGTGCAATCCCCCAGCCCGCGACTATGATGCCTCTATCAGAATTCTTGTACGCTGTATTGTGATGTATCTTAATCGCTTCAATCAGTCCCCCATTTTCGGAGGCCACAGCAAAACCTTGCACGTTATTATGGGAGATGTTATCAAATACATCGATGTTGAACTCATGTTTGTCCCAAGCTTCCACATAGATCCCAGAACTGCGTCCTTGATTGTATATCTCATTGTTGCTCACCATGCCGTTTGACGATCCCACCTTCACATCAATTCCTTCCGTGAACCCGTCGTGCACGCGATTGTTCTTTATCTCAAAAAGAGTTGTCGCCATAATGGAAACACATTCTTGATCGAGGCCGGTACATCCGCTCACAACTTCATTGGCATCAACCACAATGTCATTGCAGCCATTCACTACTATTCCAGATGAGAAAGTATTGTCGGTGTAGTTTTTCTCAACCGTAATGTGGCCGCAATTTGTGACAAGAACTCCACTCGCCTCCGAGTTCACAACCCTGAGTCCTGAGATCTTGATATAGGCCAAACCTTCGACATGTATGAGCCCGCTCCACCACCTATCACTAGCCTGTCCCGAAGGCAATTTTATCCCCAGACCATTTATGGTAACAGAATCGCCGGGATAGGATGTGAATGTGATTGGTCCGTCTGCCGTCCCGGAGTTCACTGGTACAAGTCGCTCGCGATAAATGCCTTGTTTAATGAAGACGGTAGTATTAGCAGTAGCCATCGAAGCCGCTTTTGTTAATGTCTTCCAAGGAAGTGCTTGTGTCCCGGGATTTGAGTCATTGCCGGTCTGTGAAACGTAATAGTAGGTTGGTCCTGTTTGAGCGTGTAAGCTCACTGAACCAAAGCAAAGCAAAAGACAAGGAATGATGGAGGTCAGTCGTATTACTGCAATTGATCTCATAACTAAGCCACCTTTTTGGCCATAGAGTGACAACGACTATGTCTTAAATCTTAAAGAGACGTCAAATCGACGGATAAGAATTCGGCGATTGGCAATGATAATGAATATATTTATAAATTTCCAATCGCA
>Ga0182027_10001878_pt1 | contig 34346 bp, 36 predicted proteins | sample 712E1DmetaG_FD_121300 | JGI IMG/M metagenome (GOLD analysis project Ga0182027, IMG submission 121300) | Permafrost microbial communities from Stordalen Mire, Sweden - 712E1D metaG (Illumina Assembly) | ecosystem: Environmental > Terrestrial > Soil > Wetlands > Permafrost | place: Sweden...
TATTCTATAACTAAAAAGGGCAGGCAGGCTGTAAAGGATATTTCTAAGAGCAGGGATCAGATATATGAGATGACCATGGACAGTCTCAAGAACCTTGAATTGATATGCGATAAGAAAGAGATAGAATTCATACATAATCTTCATGCAGTAATGAGAAATAATTTCTTGCCATTCAAAGGAGTCACCAAAGAGATGCAGGAGTTTACTCAGACAATGATGCAGATGAGCAGCAATGATATTATACTGAAGAGGGAAAAGGATGTCAAGAAAGTGTTGAAGCAGACAATAATCAAAATGAAAAAAATATTAGGTTGAAAATGGAAAAGCCGGTTATTGAACTCAAGGATGTATGGAAGATTTATCAGATGGGAGATGTCAAAGTGGAGGCTTTAAGGAACTTGAACATAAAAGTGTTCAAAGGGGAATTTGTGGCAATACAAGGCCCTTCAGGCTCAGGAAAAAGCACAGCGATGAACATGGTCGGATGCCTTGATGTCCCGTCAAAAGGTCACATATATCTTGACGGCCATGACATCTCAAAATTAGAAGAATCCCAGCTGGCGCAGATCAGGGGCAAGAAGATAGGGTTCATATTTCAGAAATTCAATCTTATCAATACGCTCAGCGCACTCGAGAATGTGATGCTTCCTCTGACTTTTTTGGATGTCCCAGAAAAACAGCGCAGGGAGATTGGCGAGAGATTATTGAAAACTGTAGACTTAGCTGATAGGCAAGATCATAAACCTAATGAATTGTCTGGAGGACAGCAGCAGAGGGTAGCGATTGCAAGGGCTCTTGCAGTAAATCCTGACATAATACTTGCTGACGAGCCTACAGGAAACCTTGACAGCAAATCAGGATCCTCAGTGATGAGCTTTCTTCAGGACCTGCACAAGCAAGGCAAGACAATAGTTATGGTCACACATGATGACAAGCTTGCGCAATATGCTGAGCGTATAGAGGTATTGAAAGACGGTGAGGTAGTCAAGAGGATGAAGTGTGGAAAAGACCATGACCGAAGATATTGTGAGGAGATAAAGGATTGATTAATTAATCATGCTTATCATATTAAAAATAATATACTAAGGTGATATATATGAACAAAAAAATAAACAATATTATGCTAGGATTAGGTATTTTGATAATGCTTTTAGTGCAGCTGCAGTCAGCGCTTGCAGCCTCAGCACTCACTGTCACATTGAGCAAATATGAGCCATTCCCTGCAACACCTGGACAGACTGTAAAGGTGTGGCTTCTTGTGCAAAACACTGGAACTGACTCAGCAACAAATGTCGGCGTAAAACTCATATCCCAATATCCATTTACTTTATATGGAGATATAAATGATACAAAGACAATCCCTCTTCTAAGCGCTGGCTCAGACTATCTTATTGACTATACATTGAAAGTTGACCAGAATGCTGTAGAAGGCGACAATGTATTGACTGTCAAGCTTTTTTATAATAGCGGGGGTACAGCCTCAGAAGCCGATACTGATATCGACCTGAATGTCCAGACTAAAGATGCTACAGTCAGCATAGACTCAGTAAAGATGGACCCTGCAGAGATAGAGCCGGGATCAGACGGAGTTCTCACTATCACTGTGAAGAATGTGGCTCCGACAACAATGACTGATCTTAGTCTAAAGCTCTATCTACAGGCTCAGGTAGGAGGGACGATAATTGATCTGCCATTTGCTCCTATGGACTCTAATGCTGAGAAAAAGATAAATAATCTCGACCCTGGACAGAACGCTGCATTCACATTCAAGCTTAGGGCATATCCTGACGCTGTATCAAAGGTCTATAAGATACCATTCAGCCTAATATATTATGACAATCTCGGGAACCAGAAGAATAAGTCAGATTTTGTAGGAGTTGTCGTGAATAGTGTACCTGACATAAGCATATATGTCGATAAGACCGATCTTTTGCAGCAAAAAAAATCTGGCACTGTGACGCTCAAGATCGTTAATAAAGGCCTGAGCGATATCAAATTCCTCAATGTGATAATACAGAAATCGCAGGACTTCGACCTATTGTCAAATTCTGACACGACATATGTAGGCAATCTTGTATCAGATGATTATCAGAGCGTAGATTATAAGATAGACATCAAATCTGCGGGCAATGATATAATATTGCCTATAGATCTGCAATATAGGGATGCTAACAATAATCTGTATGATAAAGTGGTTGATGTCGATCTGAAGCTTATTGACAGTTCAAAGCTGAACACTGCAAACAATGCCGGAAGCTCTATTACATTGGTGGTTGTGATATTAATAATCATTGCTGTGGTAGTAATAATCATCGTAAGAAGGAGAAACAAGAAGAGCAAGAAGGCGCAGTTCGGATAAGCATGACAATAAAGAATTTTTTTATAATTTTCTTTTTGATATTTAAAAAATGATAAAAGACTATTTCAAATTGGCATTAGAGAACATAAGCCATAGGAAAGTCCGCAGCTGGCTTACGATAATCGGTATAGTGATAGGAATAGCCGCTGTCGTCGCATTGGTCAGTCTTGCCCAAGGTGTGCAGCAGGTCATTACTCAAGAGTTCGAGCAGCTCGGGGTAGACAAGATAATAATCACTCCAGGCGGCGCCATAGGAGGAGTCTCTTATCAGGGGACTAAGCCCTTGACAGCGCATGATGTTGATGTTGTGGATAGAGTCAAGGGAGTCAAGTTGGTCGCCAGCTATTATCTCACATTCGAATCGATACATTTCAAGAATGATGTGTCATACGGCAATGCAGTCACAGGGATGCCGCTCGATAACACCAGAAAGATCATTGAGGATACTAACAGCTATAAGCTTACTTCAGGGAGGGATCTCATAGAAGGAGACAAGTACAAATGCTTGATCGGATATGATTTTGCTTCAGGCAATGTATTCACAAAAAATGTCATTCCTGGAGATAGGCTAATGATAGCAAACCATACATTCGAGGTAGTCGGAACCCTAGATAGGATAGGCAACCCTACTGACGACAGTTCTGTGATTGTCCCGATAAAGACGCTGCAGGAGATCTATGGCACTGATGAGGTTTCAGGGATGATTGCCCAGACAGTAGCTGGTGAAGACCCTGCCGCAGTCGCTGACAATATTAAGAGGACTATGAGAAGGGATAGGAATCTTAAGGAAGGCAATGAGGATTTCTCAATACAGACGACTGCAGAATATCTGCAATCATTCAATACAATCCTAGCAGTAGTCACAGGTATTGTTGTCGGGATAGCATTGATATCACTTATCGTCGGCGGTGTCGGCATAATGAATACCATGTATACAGCTACGCTTGAGAGGACCAATGAGATAGGTATAATGAAGGCTGTCGGTGCCAAGAACTCTGACATCATGCAGATATTCCTTATCGAGTCAGGAGTCATCGGCCTTTTAGGAGGGATATTAGGAATAATTATAGGGATTGTGTTAAGCAAGATTGTTGAGTTCATAGGGAAAAACTTTTTAGGAACTACTCTGCTCAGCGCATATTTCCAATGGTATCTTATCTTAGGAGCATTGGCATTTGCATTCCTTGTCGGGATGTCCTCAGGTGTGATGCCTGCAATCCAGGCTTCGAAGATGAAGCCAGTGGATGCTCTGAGATATGAATAGAAGGTTATAATATATTTTATAATTTATTATTTTATAATTTGAAAATGATAGGTGCATATGATAAAAGATTTTTTTAAATTGGCATGGGAGAATCTGAGCCATAGGAGGATGCGCTCATGGCTTACAGTCTTAGGCGTAGTCATTGGCATAGCTGCTGTAGTAGCGCTTATCAGCATAGGCCAGGGGCTGCAGCATACAGTCGATCAGCAGTTCCAAAAAATCGGCGCAGACAAGCTGCTGGTGCAAGCAAAGACAGGGAGCTATGGCCCGCCAGGAACAACAACAGGCAATACAGTCCTCACACAGAAGGATTATGATGTAGTCAAGAGGTCTGAGGGCGTAGACTTGGTCGCTCCGAGGCTCATGAGAGAGGCAAAGATTGAGTTCAACAAGAAAACAGCTTTCACTTTTGTCGTCGGGCTTGCCATGGATGATTCATACAAGATGATTGAGGAGACCGGCCTTATGGATATAAGCGAAGGCCGCGAATTGAAGCCTGGAGACAAGTTTAAGGTTGTTGTTGGAGATGATTTTTCCAAAGAGACAACATTCGGAAAGCAGGTCCAGCTCAATGACAAGATATTGATAAATGGGGAAGAGTTCACAGTGATAGGGATATTGAAGCCTGCCGGCAATCCAGGATCAGGGAGCGCTGTCTATATCACCCTCGACCAGATGCGCATATCTTTCAATGAGCCATCTGTCATAAGCATGATGTCTGTCAAGATCAAGCCTGGCACAGATATCAATGCTGTTGCAGATAATATTATGAAAGATTTGAGAAGATCGAGGGATGTGAAAGAGGGAAAAGAAGATTTTTCTGTCCAAAGCCCTCAAAAGACATTCGAATCATATCTCTCTATACTTAATGTCATTAATCTCCTTCTCATCGGATTGGCATCAATATCTCTGATTGTCGGAGCTGTAGGGATTGCTAATACGATGTATACAGCAGTACTGGAGCGCACGAGAGAGATCGGCATCATGAAGAGCGTAGGCGCAAAGAATTCTGACATACTCAAGATATTTCTCATAGAATCAGCGCTTGTCGGATTGGCTGGAGGGATTATAGGCCTGCTCATAGGCATGGGCATAGGTAAGCTTATAGAGCTCGTCCTTACACAACTGCTGGGCTCAGGATTTTTCACAGCATATTTCCCTTGGTATCTCACAATGGGCTCTCTTGCATTCGCGGTCATCATCGGCACTATCTCAGGCATCCTTCCTGCAAAACAGGCCGCTTCATTAAGTCCAGTAGAAGCGTTAAGACAATGAGAAGCTGCCTTAGAAGAATCATAAGAATATATTCTGCATCAGAATTATCAATCATAAAACCGTAAATTATAAAAACCATATGGCTTAAATGGCATAATATGAAATCCAATAAACCTAATAAATCAATATCCAATAACCAAAATTATCCTAAGGCATCAAAAGTTAGATTCTATGATAGAAAAAAATGGTTGCTTGAAATAATTCCCTTAATCATACTGATAGCAATGGCAGCTATTGCATTCTATATATATCCAAGACTTCCAGACAATGTGCCCATACACTGGAATGCTTCTGGGAATATAGACAATTATGGATCAAAATATATAGCAGTATTCCTTATACCTATAATATATTTGTTGTTCGTGATATTTTCCATATTGCTGCCTGCGATGGATGTGTTCAAGGAGAACATAAAATCCTTTTATAAATATTATTATGCTATGAAGGTATTGTTTGGAATATTTTTTCTGGTATTGTATATAGCTACGCTGATGCCGAATTTCGGATATGCATTTAATATCGGATATATAATATTATTGTCTGTCATAATCCTGTTCTTTGCGCTCGGTTTTATACTCAGGCATGTCAAGAGAAATTTTTTCATCGGCATCAGGACACCTTGGACGCTGGCAAATGATAAAATATGGGAAAAAACCCATAATGTCGGAGGGTTTATGTTCATGGCATTATCGCTGATATTATTGATAGGCATATTATTCCTCGATACCACGGTCTTATACATAATATTTGTAGGATTGATAATTCTGATGGTGATATTTCTGATGTTCTATTCATATTACCTTTACAAGAGGGAGACATGATAGGGATACATCAGCGCAACACAGTATATAATTACCAGAAAATATAATCATCGGAAAAATAAATAATAAAAGAGTGATGAGGCATATAATGGAAATTCCTGGCTGGGCATACATAATCGTCGGCGCATTGATAGCTATAGTCTCAGGCGTCATTTACAAAGACGTTCCGAAGGACGGCGCTCCTAATATGGCGATGGCATTCTTCTTTTTTGTCGGGATGATATTCATATTAATAGGGATGGCGAAATTCTTTTTCAAAAAAGCAGAGTTTGGAGCTCCTATTATATTAGAAAAACAAGAGTCGAAGGCAAGACAGGCAGAGACGATTCAGCATACAAACAGGGTAGAGCAGCATATCTCAAGGCTCTATCAGCAGAATGCACAAAATACTCCACCGATACATAATCAGCATGCACATCAGACGGCTCAGCCACATCATCAGGTCTCAGCCACAGCTGATCAACATATGCACCCAGAGCATCATAAGATTTCTGAAACATTAAGGGAATCACAGCATACAAATTCAACCCAACCGACACAGCATGCACCACCACATCAGCAATATACTATCGTCGCATGCAATAAATGCGGCACAAAGAATTATTCTCATTCGAACTATTGCCACAACTGCGGGAATAGGCTGAGGTAATACAAAAGATTCTGAGTCAAACAGCAATATTTTTAAACCTGATATTCCATTGTCAACATCATGGAAACTCTAGAGGCTATAAACAGGCGAAGGTCTGTTCGAAAGTATCTAGAAAAACCTATAGAGTTCGAGAAGCTTACCACAATCCTTGACGCTGCAAGAAAGGCGCCGAGTGCTGGCAACCTCCAAGACTGGAATTTCATTCTGGTGACTGATAGGGCATTGATAAAAGAGGTCGCTGATTATTCTGTCGAACAATATTGGATAGCGACCGCTCCTGCAGTCATAGTGATCTGCACGATGCCAGAAAAGCATGAGATGTTTTACGGCCTTCGAGGCAAGAGATTATATAATATACAAGACTGCGCAGCAGCAATACAAAACATCCTGCTCGCAGCGACAGATCTTGGACTTGCCACTTGCTGGATCGGTGCATTTGAAGAGGACAAGATAAGGTCATTATTCGCTATCCCTCCTGATGTCAGGCCACAAGCGATAATCACTCTAGGATATGGTGATGAGACTCCTGGTGATAGGGCATTGATACCTATAGAGAACATCGTATTCTTCAACAGGTATGGCATGAAGATAGAGAAGCTACATATAGTTTTGAGAGACTATTCTGTAGAATGGCAGAGGCAGGGACAGAAGCTGAAAGGCAGGTTCGGGAATACAGGAAGAAAGCTCAGGGAAGAATGGAGCAAATTTAGTGAGTCTTTTAGGAAGAAGAAATAATATTCTAAAATTATCAAAAGATAAAACAAAAAAATAATTATAAAAAACTATAAAAATATTACGTTCTGTCTAAGAATATTATTTTCTAAATTCCTGTTATATCTGTTCCAATAATTATTCAAAAAATTTCTGCCGAAAAGTTTGTTCAACAATAATTAGATCAAATACTAAGCTAAATCAAGTTAAAAGAATCAGGAGTCAGAAACAATAAAAATTTTATGTGTTACCTCTTTGTCGAGTATATACTAAAGCTTTCACCATCGATTCTAGTGGATCATTTATTCTTTGTCCATTGGAAAGCATTATAGCAGGCACATTTTTTTCTCTTTCAAAAGGAACAAGAACAGCAAATTCTCTTGTTTGACCAAGATAATCTCCAAAATGCATCATTAAACCATAACTATATTGTTGACCATCTATTTCAGGATGGTGGAAATGTGCTAATTGAATAAATCTAATTTCTTCCGGAACTTGCCTTGAACTATCACTTTCTATAATAGTAGTTGCTGAATTAACTGCATCAACACGCTCATCCAGATTACTTGAATATGGCTCATTTCTTCTTTCAGGATCCCTGATGTTCAGTCCAGTTTCAACTTCTTCAACTAACTTTTGAATTTGACGTGCATTGGAATCATCACTAGAAAGTCCATATGGCCTATGTATGGCACTCATCTCTCTAAATGATTTAGATAAGTCTCGAACTTTAGAAGGATATAATTCTGATATTCTAACTATTTTGGATATTGACATAATATCAGTAAATAAATTCATATTATAAATGTTTCTATTCGTTACCTTCGCAAAGTAGTATCGCTTAACAGGCACACATTCTCATAATATAATAAATTTGAATAAGTCATTATTTTCTATAAAAAAATTAATAAAAAAAATAAAAATTGTGACTGATATCCTTTAGAATTCTTCAGTATCCTGTGTAGCATCATACTGCTCTTCAGGCTCTGATTCTTCTGTAGTCTCGGTCGTTGATTCTGTCTCTGCTGCCGGCTGTGCTGGCTCTGTTGTAGCAGCGCCTTCTTCGAATGCGCCTATAACTTCTGCAAATGCCACTTTCTTAGCTACTTTCTTGACCCTAATCTTCACTTTGTCGCCGACCTTTGTGCCTGGCACGAATATTACAAATCCTGCTTTCTTTGCAATGCCGTCCCCTTTCTCTGCAACAGCCTCAATCACTGCATTAATCTCCTCTCCTTCTTTTACAGGTGAGAAGCTTCGTCTCATGCCACCGCCGCTAAAGCCGCCGCCGCCGCCGCCACTGCTGTAACCGCCGCTTCGTCCTCCACCGCCACCATAGCCGCCGCTTCGTCCGCCGCCGCCACCATAGCTGTGTCCTCCACCATATCCTCCTCTACCTCTTTCACTTCGTTCGCCGTAATCCATTTCATAACACCTTTTGTTCTATTCTTTATCAGGGTTTATTATTATGCCAAGAAACCATCATCTAACAATAATAATGTAAGAATGATAAAGTGTTCTGTTCATAACTATTAAACTCCCAATATAAGGTTGTTAACACAATATTGTTTATAAATTTTATGATATAATCTTATAGCGTCTATAAACATTGATTAGCGAGACTTCAGGATTTAAACAGTAAGATATTTAAATAACGCATATTCATATTAGCTTATGTTTGAAAAAAGAGGTGCGAAAACCTGCGATGTAGATTCTCGAATGAATCGCAAGTTTTGGACAAAGAAATTGTCATTCAAAAAAACGATTAAGAGGCAATTTCTTAGTAAGAGAGGGATTTCTCCGCTTATAGCAACTGTATTGCTTATTGCATTTGCCGTATCTATAGGCACAATGATAATGAATTGGGGAAAGGATGCTATAGCTACAGCCGGAGACTGCAAGGATGTCAAACTTGAATTGCAGACTATCAATGATAAGCCATTATTGTGCTATGATGCGATAAACGGCCAGATCAATGTAATGCTAAAAAATACAGGGACTGTAGATATCGATAGCCTGAAGCTCCAAATCACTGCTGCAGATTTCAGCCATGATGAGAAGATTATTGACGATAGCGCAATAAAGACAGGAGAGGTATTGACAAAAAATATCAAATATGCCAAGTCAGGCACATTCAAAGTCGAGCTTGTGCCGATCATAACATCAGGCGGCAATCAGAAGCCATGCTTTATCGACAAGCCAGTATCGACAGAAGCGATAGAGAGCTGCAATTAAATTTTTAAACATCAGCTTATTCTATAGATCTATGGAGATCATTCTTAAGTTGAACAAGAGCGTGGAGCAGAATGCCGAAGCCTATTATGATAAGGCCAAGAAGTTCAAGAAAAAGATCCCTGGAATAAAAAAGACAATAGAAAATTATGAAGACAAGATAAAAAAGTTTGAGAAGGCATTAATAGAATATGATAGCAACATAAAGCCGAGGCAGCTAGCAGCAAAAAAACTATGGTATGAGAAATTCAGATGGTTCTATTCTGACGGTTTTCTTGTGATCGGCGGCAGGGATGCCACCACCAATGATATTATAATAAAAAAACATATGGACAAGAATGATATTGTCTTTCATACTGAGCTTGCAGGAAGCCCGTTTGTGCTGATCAAGAATCCTGACAACAAAAAATTCTCAGAATCCATAATTCTTGAGGCTGCACAGTTCTGTGCAAGCTATTCTCGAAGCTGGAGATCTGGCAGGGGCACAGCAGAAGTGTATCATATAACTCCTGAGCAGGTTTCAAAAGAAGCGCCTTCTGGCACTGCCGGACTTGCAAAAGGATCATTCATGATATATGGCAAGAGAAACATGATGGATGTAGCGTTGAATATCGCGATATGCAATTTTGAAGGAAAGATAATGTCAGGGCCTATATCAGCGATAAAGAAATATTGCACAAAGCATAATTCACAATATATCGAGATCATATTCGGAAAAGACAAGCTGAGCGATGTCGCAAAGAAAATTAAAAAGATTATCGGCGGGGACTTGGACGAGATAATCCGATCATTGCCTTCAGAATGCGCGATAAAAAAAACGAGATGACAAATTTGATGTGATGATCATGGATGAGAAACTGAAAAAATTGAGAAGCAAAGGGACATTGCTGAAGCCTAAGTTCATCATCGGAAAAAATGGATTGACAGGCAATGTCATCGTAAATATCAAGAATGAACTCAAGAAGACACCGCTTGTAAAGATAAAGATATTAGGATCATTCATAGAACACAAGGACAAGAGATCGACAATAGATGATCTTATCGAAAAGACAGATGCGAAGCTAGTGCAATTCATCGGATTCACTATTGTAATCACAAGAAAATAAGTCATGGATAAACATGTTTGAGAAATACATATTTTTCGGATTATTGCTACTTGCTGTAGTTCTTGAGGTTGCAGCAGATATATTATTCAAGAAATGGTCAATCGAAAATAAAGGCCTGCTTCTGGGCATCGGCCTTGCATTATATCTTGTCGGCACAATATTCTGGGCAATGTCTCTAAAATATGATTTCCTATCAAAAGCAGTCTCAATATTTACTGTCTTGAACATGATCCTTGTCGTTATTGTAGGATTGTTCGTATTCAAAGAAGATGTCTCGACAATAAACAAGATAGGCATTGCCTTAGGGATTATCAGCGTCATATTGATTGAATTGTGAAAGATTCTATCTTATAGCGGCGAAAGGTTTATAAATAAATTTAAGGATAGAGAAAAGGTTTATTATAATTCTTTGTCATAATAATTCTTAGCATCACCTCCTAAATTATTTTTTATATACAGGAAGTATTTTTATCTCTTCTATTGTATTATTATCCTTCTTCTCTCTTTTAAATTTCCCTCGTAGAATACTGTTGATTTATCATTTATCATCTCTCTTAATCTCTTCACAAAATCCATAAAGCCTGATTCATCCAAGCTGAAGAATTGACAGATTTTTCCACGGTGTATGAACACATCAAATCTTTCCTTGATTCTCATATTTAATGGTATAAGGATGACCTTCTCACTTTCATTGTCTCCATTAAACTCGGCATATTTCTTATTGTTTGCAAATACTAGGGCTACAGGACCATATCCATAGAAATTATTCTCTTCATCTGGATTATAGAAATATACTCCCCAATGATTAGTTCCAGAGATGTTTTGAGGTCTTGTGCTAGGCTTTAAGCCTTCATTCATTATCCTCGCAACCCTCTCTATATACTCTTCTTCGCTCACTAATGCTCCTCCTAATTTTTGCCCTTGACCTCCTAACCAGCTTCCTGTTTGCTCATTAACATGTTTATCGTTTATACCTGTAGCAAGAAGAGAAGGCTCCATCGTACATTTATAATGGATATCATATTGAGATAGAACATTACCTATTTCAAACAATTTTACTTGCTGATTACGTTCGTATGCATCAACAAATCCTACTATATTATTTTTCCAGAACTCTTCAAGATCTTTTTGCATATTTTTAAGCAAGTTATCTTTCTCTGTCTTCTTCGCATCAAATATCCTGACAATATTGCTCAATGATTCTTTCAGGCTGTTTTGAGAGTTTGCATCTAGGAACATACTTGCTGTCAGTTGTGTTTCTATCGTGCTTATTACTCCCTCTACTGTTTTTTCCTGCTCATCTATATTCTGCCCTAAGGATTTTTTGAATTCTTCTGCAACATTTCTGTTCCTGTTAATCGGCTCCATGCCAAATAAATATTTAACCAAGGATGTTTTTATTTCTGTGAACTTTTTTCCTAATTCTCCTTCGTAATTATTCGTCAATGTCAACAGTTCTGATACTCTTGCCTTCTGCTGTTCTAGTTCTCGAAGTGTTGTCTGCTTTTCTGCCTCAGCAGCGTTTATTATCAATTGCTTCACAAAAGTCTGCGTAGGCATTATATTGAGATTTTTTGTATATTCTTGTACTGCCTGCATTTCTGTTGTAATGCTCGACTGGAGTTGTGCAAGCAAATCCTTTTGATTCTGGCCATGATTGTTATAGGATTCTACAATATTTAGTTGCGCATATACTTCTTTGTCAATATTGCGTAGGTTTGCATCCAATATATCCCTTATTTCTACTAGTTTATGATCATAGTCTTCATTGAATAGCCTTGAGTTCCTTAGCAAGTATTCTACTGTCAGGTTTGGATAGTTCAGGTTTTTTATCTCTCCCTTGATCAGGTTTATGCTGTATGTCTCTAGTTTCCATTTCTCTATGTCAATTTTCTCAAGCTCAGAAATGATGTTTTGCTGATGTTGCAGCACTTGTTGCAGGTTTTGCGTTATCCAATTTTTTGCTGGAGGATTCTTCCCAAGTGTCTGCTGCACCACGATGCCGATGTTTTGTTTTTTCTGTGCTAGCAATGTCTGATATTGCGTAAAGTCAAGATTGTCCTGCTTTATTAATATGCTCAGCTCTCTTTCGAACTCCTTTTCCTTGCCTTTAGAAGCTTTTAACAATAATGCTTTGAAGAATCCCATCTTTACCTTTGCCTTCCCTATTCGCTTTTCCTTCTGAGTTCCTCGGTGTCTTTATGTGTCTTATAGACTATATTTTATTTATGAGAACCTGCTTAGAATATTTAAAAACTTTCCGTATATTAGTATTGACTCACTACTTTACAAATAACCTTTTCCCAATCCAAAAGGTTTATAAATAATAAATTCTATGGAGTAATTATCATAGTTTATAGACTCGAGGAATCATGGCAAAAAAAGAGGCTCCTGAAAAAAAAGGAATTGAAAAGGCTGGAGAGTCGTTCGGATGGGAAGAGGAAAAGTTTGAGGAAGCCAACGGCGTCTATGTCAAGACCAATTATCCTGAGCCTAACAAGAAATACAGATTCATTTATGAGGCATTCTCGCTTTCTATGGAAGAGACATATTTCTGGATATTGAACCAATTAAAATATGATTTATCATTCCCTGATGTCGAGAAGATAACTGACATATTCTCAAGCTCTGAGAATAGCTCATTTTTCGGCCAGTCATCGCAAAGGCTTGGCATCCAACAGGATAAGATCCAGACAATACTTGCCACGACCGGAAAGATGACAAAGGATTTATTCTCTCTTGTGAGAGAGCTTAGGATCATTGATGAAAGGCTTGAGGCATACAATTCATGGGATAAGGACAAGAGCAAGGCTGCTGATGTGACATTAAAAGAGATATTCATAAATTTTGTCGAGAACCAGGGCGGCCAGATGAAGACCTCATCAGTCTATGGGCTTGCACAGACACTAGGATATGCCACATTGCCAGACCTATTCTTCAATACAAAGGTGTATACAAAAGAACAGGTCGATGATGTCGTGGATTCATTATCGACAAACAAGAATGTGAAGAATGTACTAAGAAGAAAATTGTTCGAGTTCGTCATCTGGAAGCAGAAGACGCATAAGGAACTTATCAACAGAAGAAAATTCAACCTGCATTATCTGAGGCAGCATTGGGCGATAATAAAAATGTATATGGGATGGCTAAAACCATATCTTAGAAATGTCAAAAGGCTCACTATGAATGAGGCTCAGGTGCTCAGCCCAGAGATAATATCAGCATTCGAGACTGCTGCACTTGAGATTGAGATACTTGCCTATGATGCTACATCTGCTGCAAAAGGTATGACACCGTGCATACTTGTGACATTCAAGTATTTTGTGAAGCCATCACTCAGCTTCCAGCAGCCAGAAAGTTATCAACGAGGAGCTGTCCATGTCGGGAAAGTGGATGTTGTCATGAGAAGCTATGGATGGGATGCTAAGCAGGTCGCTGCATATAAAGGCTATAGAGAGCAAGAAGAGATGGAGCTTCTTGGTATCATCGATGCCTCATTAAAGGCTGCGATGGATGCTCTTTCTGAAGACTTGGAAAAATATCTTGCTGAGGCTGGTGAAGAAGAATTCCTCAAAAAAGCAGAGGATAAAGAGAAAAAGAAAGATCCGAGAAATCCTATGCAGAAATGGCTCGGTATGAGAGTTGTTGATAAGAAAGAAGTTCAAGGGATGAATGCATTAGAGCCTTTTGTTGCGATATTCATGGGCTTTGGAGAGATCATAGGAAGTTTTTTCCCTTCTCAGGTCGTACAAAAGTCAAAATTCAGCGCTAGCGCCTCATCAGGCGCTGCAAAAGGCGCATCCAAGACAATGTGGCTGCTATTAAAGAACTATAAAAAGGCTCATCAGCTCTTGACTTGGTGAGTGTCCTCAACTTCCATAAAATATTAATATTTTCACTGATTTTCCTCTTACAATGGTAAAGACAAGCGATGATGTGATGGATAATCATCCTCTTGATAGGATGGAGAGGCTCAAGGAGATCAGCGAAGAAAAGAGGAGCACCATATCAGCCAAAAAGAAAGAGATCGAGGAATTGGAGAGAAAAAAGAATAAAGATTTTGAGGAGCTTGATCTCAAGAAAAAAAAAGAATTGGAAGAGCTTGATAAAAAGAAAAAAGAGTTAGTGGATCTGGAAAATAAAAAAACAAAAGAGATTGAAGAGACAGAAGACCTTATCGAGAAAAGCTTTCAGGACTTGATGAGGCATAAGCGAAAGATTATCCGAGATGAGGAAGAGGAAAAGTCTAAAGAGCTGGAAAATATTGCAGAAGAGGCGAAGCCTGCTAACGATGGCAAGCCCAATTATGGAAGATTTATCGAGCAGCTTCATGAGCCAGAAAGGCTTTATGATATATCCAATAGAGAATCTTATTCAAGCCTTACAGATCTCAGAGACAAGGCGGCAAGAGGAGAGATAACTCCTCAAGAAGAAGAGTTTATCGGAAGGCTTAGGGAAAGGTTTGAAGCTTTCAAGGCTGATGAATCAGCTGACAAGAACAATTATCTGAAAAGGTCTATGAGTATATTAGACCAGATCGATACTTATCATCCGAGGGCATAATGGCATTCAGCACAGAATATTATTCGACACTTGACAGAGGATTTTATCACAAGGAGCAGTATCAGGAGCCTGTACCTGTGGATTTTCCAGAGCCGAGCGAGCCGATAAGCAATCTTACACTAAAAAATATTGGTACGACTATAGATTTTAATATAAATCCTGTGCAGGCGCTTGGAGCAAAGATCCGTGAAGGTGCTGCAAGGCTTGAGATGGGATTTTCTGGAATGGGCAAAGGAGGATTTGGCGGACAGCAGGCAACTCCAGAGATCCTCGGCAAGCTTGAGAGACAAGAATTCAAGGAGTTGGCAAAGCTCAATGAAGTAAAAGTTACAACGCACGCCTCTGTCGGCATCCATGGACTTTCAGGATTCAATCCAGAAGCAGGAAGATTTGACGATAGGTCGATACAAAATTCCATAAAAGAGATCAATAAGGCGATAGAGTTTGCTGCAACAGCCACCCATGGTGGTGCTGTGGTGTTCCATACTGGAGAATGGGAAAGGCCGATAATACAGGCTGGACTAACTGAAAAAGAAAGAAAACAGGGCATACAGCAAGGACTGTTCAAAGAATATGAGACAGAGCCTCAGAAGTCTAGGATATTTCTTGCTGATGAAGAGACAGGCCAGATAATTGCCATAGGCAAAGAAGAGAAATTCTATTTTCCTGAAGAGAAATATAATAAAGATACTGGGATGTGGTATTTGGAAAAGGATTCTAGCGGAAGGCCGAAGGTCAAGGAGTTAAATTATGATCAGGCAATACAGCATATAAAGGACTTACATAAGGATGATCCTGAATTCCAAAAAAAGCCAGAGTCAGAGCTTGCATTGATGGCAAAATATGAGCAGAGGATAAAGACTGCTGAAGGGGAATCATTGAGGTTCTCATACGAGCTCGAGGAATGGAAAGATCAGCTCAAAAAAACTGTAGAAGCTAAAAAGTTTGTAGAAAAGCTTTGGGATAAGACCCCGGAAGATGAAAGATGGAGATTGCTTGAAAGGATCCATTATGGCGATGGCATAATAGGAAAATATCTTACTCCTGACACAAAAAATCCTATGGAATTATTGGATAAGCAAGAACTCAAGCTTAAGCAGCAGATACAATCTTATCAATCGATATCTGCATCATCGCAAGAACAGTATGAGTCATTGAAAAAGACAATAGATAGGATTAAGCCTATTGAAGAGGTGGGGATAAAGAAGACTGCAGATTCAATAGCAAAAGTTGGCATCAAGGCCATGCTTGAGACTGAAAGGAATAGAAAAGATCTTGACGAGCCTGTATTTGTGAGCCCAGAAAGTTATTCTCCTCAATATTTTGGTTCTCATCCTGATGAGATAATCATGGTGATTGATGAATCAAGAAAAAGCATGGCTGAGCAATTGATAAGGAAAGGATATTCTAAGCAAGAGGCTATGGAAAAGGCAAAGACTCACATAAAGGCCACACTTGATTCTGGGCATTTCAACATGTGGAGACAGCATTTCCAGGCAAGAGAAGGCGAAAGTGCGGATCAGGCAGAAAAAAGGTTTGAAAAATGGTATATCGACCAGACCAAAAGGCTTGCTGATGCAGGAGTATTAGGGCAGATCCATCTTTCTGATAATTTTGGCTATGATGATGAGCACCTGACAATGGGACAAGGCAATATCCCATTCAAGGAATTCATGCAGAATATGGAAAAGGCAGGGCTTAAGGATTTCATAGCTGAAAGGGGAAGCTATAATGGGCCGACAATATTATTCGATACTATGGCAGCATTCGGAAGCCCGTTATATAAGCTTAATAGGGCACCGAATTTTTCAAATATTAGGCACGGTCATCTAGGCTATGCTGCGCCGGCAAATTATATTGTCGGGGCATATGCTCCAAGCAATGAATGGAGATTATGGAGTGAGGTTCCGCTAGAATAAAATTTGATTGATACCTTCAGACGACTAGCAATTAAATAAGAAAATTAATAAATAATCGCCGCATGATTTGATGATAGTTAAGCATTTACAGTAATAGAGGTGGGCATAGTGGATTTCAAGATCGAGAATAGGGATAAGTCAAATATTGTTAAGTATGAGAAAGAAGAGATTGATATAGCCTACGAATTCTCTAAAGAAGCAAAAAAAGAATTGAAGGATCTTCTCAAGGCCATAATATTATTCGGCAGCACAGCAAGAAGATTCAAATCCAAAGACAAGATAGGAGATATTGACATATTGCTAATACTTGATGATACAGCAATAGAATTCACGCCAGAACTCATACAGACCTATAGGATAATAGTCGAGAATATTGTGATGAAGACATCAAAGAAACTTCACATCACTTCCTTGAGGTTTACAAATTTCTGGGAATATGTCAGGGCAGGAGACCCTATTGCTGTAAATATATTAAGAGATGGCGTGGCAATAATCGATACAGGATTTTTTACTCCACTGCAGATACTTTTGTATCAAGGGAGGATAAGGCCTAGTGCTGAATCAGTGCAGAATTATCTTATGCTTGCGCCGCAGACATTGCAGAATTCCAAGCAGCATATACTTCAGGCGACAGTCGATCTTTATTGGGCTGTCATAGACTCTGCACATGCAGCCCTCATGAGCATAAATGAGGTCCCTCCAAGCCCAGCACATGTCGGGGATCTGATGGAACTGAGGCTTGTGAAGACAGGCCTAGTCGATAAAAGGCATATCTCGACAATGAGGCAATTCTATGCATTAGGAAAGAGTATAATGCATGGCGAGTTGCTCAATATCTCAGGAGAGCAATATGACTTATATTACAAAGAAGCCCATGAATTCGTCATGGAGATGAAAAGATTTATTGAGAAAAAATAAGAAATAAATATATAAACCATCATCGTTCTTTATCCTCTATGAATAAGCAATTCAATCAATTTGCCAAGCTGTATGATGAGTTGTTCAGCGCAGCGATTGATTACGAGAAAGAAGTCGAATTCTATGACAAGATATTGAATAAACATCATTGCAAGAAAATATTAGAGGTTGGCTGTGGATGCGGAAATAGGGGAAAATATTTTGTCAATAGAAAATATGATTATGTGGGATCTGACATCAGCGATTCGATGCTAAGGATTGCCAGAAAAAAATATCCGGGACTGGAGTTCATCCATAGCGATGCAAGGAATCTGAAGCTTAGAAGAAAATTCGATGCAATACTTTTTTTAGGAAAAGGTTCTGCCTACCTGACCACTGATGACGACGTGATGTCAGCATTGAAATCGATGAAGAGACTCATAAATAAGGGGTTGATAATAATTGATGGATTCAACGCCGACTTTATCATCCCAAATTTCAAGAAAAATATATCATGGAGCATAAAGACAGGCAACAAGACCATAACACGCAGCAGCATCAACGTCCTTAAGCCAAACACCAATATCTGGAAAAGGGAGCTTTGTTATATCGTGCAAGAGGATAAAGCCAAAAAAACATTTCATGACAAGGCGATATTGAGGGCATTTGCAGAAAGCGAATTCAAGAGTTTCTTCACAAAAGCGGGGATAAAAAATACTGAGTTTATCATAAATGGTGATACAATCATAAGTATCGGCATAATGTGACAAAAATTTTTAAACAAATATGATTCTCAGGCAATATGACTAAGCAGCCTGATTTCAATTTCCAGAAAAATCTCTGCCTATCAAAATTATACAAGCCTGACAAATCACGTAAGGGTGATGTCGACAAGCCGATAATCCCATTGATTGATTATATAAATAAATTAGATAATTATTATACAACATCGTCCTGCTCTGGAAGGATCATGCTTCTTACACAGGCAGAGAAAAAGCCTGATGTGAAATGGCTGTATGTGAGCCATGAAAAAGTAACGCTTAAAAATATCATGAAGACATTAGTAAATCCTCCTGAAGAGATGGTCTGGCTCAGGCAAGAGAATCTCATACTGCACGTCGCATGCCGCACCATAGATGATGCAAATAAATTATTGAAGATCTCGCGTGATATCGGCCTGAGGCGAAGCGGAATAATTGCAGACTCTAATATAATCATCGTCGAGATCTGCTCGACAGAGAAGATGGATGTACCTGTTTCTAAGAATGGTAAATTGATTGTCTCAAATGATTATATCAAGACAATCGTGAAGATAGCGAATGAAAAATTCTTGAAAGGCAGAGAGAAGCTGAAGAGTCTAGAGAAGGATGTTAGAGAAAAATTAGATTAATATAAGTTATTTATGCTGATGATCTATCTTTCTTGAACATTGCCTGATATTTTTCCATGAGCTTGTCAAGTCCTTTGACATCTGGCTTGAAATCATTCCTGATTTCCCTGTATGATCTTCTCAATTCCTTGAATCTCTGTCTGAAATGCATAACATATCCTTTTCCTTTGTCCAGCCAAGGATGATTTTCTGGGGTTGTAGCTATCAATCTCGCGATGCCCCTATTGACATCATCTACCTTCATCATCTCTCTTGTGAGTATTATAAGATGATGGCCTTCTGCAGCATAGCTGATGGCGTCAGGGATGTCTTTGACTGAATAACTTGCAACATTCCATAAATATCTCCAGTAGATATTCTTATAATCGCTTGCCATGCCTTGATAATAGATTGATCTTAAGGCTGATACTATTCCAGAGAATTCCACAGGCAATTTAGATAATGGCTTTCTTCTCCTATGCACGATAAATTCTAAGGTCCTTTTGAAATATTCGCTTGGACTATAGATCTTCTCTAATACTTTTTTTACCCTATTCGTCACCACATCTGGATCTATCTCTTTGCCATTGCTATCATTAGGGATATAGCTTAATTGCCTTGTGAAAAGTCCGCTATCTCCAGAATACATGATGTCTTTCACCAGCCTATTGGCATTATTGTATCTTGCATAATCTGAAGTCTCTGGCAATATCCCAAGAGGCCCGACCATAGCGACGCTCATGTTGGTATCATCTATCATCTTTATCATCATCTCAGCAATATCATCAGGGTCTTTGTCAAATCCTATGATGAATCCTGCCATTGTCTTGAAATAATTCTCACCTATCATATTGAGTTTTTCTGTAATCGATAGACCGCTTCCTCCCTTGTCCTGGAAATTCTTTTGCGCGCCCATGAATTTCAGGCTTTCTATAGAAGGTGATTCAATGCCGAAAAATACTTGTCCGAACCCTGCCTGATACATCGCTTCCATCAATTCCTTATTATCATATATCCTTAGCGATGCCTGTGTGAAGAAGTTGAACGGATAATCATGGACTTTCTGCCAATCACTCACCTTGTGCAGTATAGGAATCAATGCCTTCTGGTTTCCTGCAACATTATCATCCACCATCATTATGCTTCCACGCCATCCCATATCATAGAGCGAATCCAGCTCTGCTATCAATTTTGCATCCTCAGCAAGTCTTGTGCTCTTCCCATAAAGGGAGCCTATGTTGCAGAATGTGCAATTCTCAGGACAGCCTCTTGTCAATTGCACTGCCATGACTTGATAATGTTTCATAGTATCTTTCAGCAAGTCAAATTTTTGCACAGGAGTCTGGCTTAGCGGCATAAATAATCTGTGCTTGTCTATTATCTTGCGATGAGCTTTGTAGCCTTCTGATATCATTGATTCAAGCTCATCCAAAAATCCTGCTTCTGCCTCACCAAGAAAAAATGTTGCATTGCCTTTTATACGATCATGATATTGTGTAGGCAATGGACCTCCTGCCATGATAGGCCTATGCAATGCGTTGGCCCTTCTGATGATGATTTCCAGAGAATTTTTATGAATACCCATAGCTGAAGTCAGGATAACATCAGCCCACTTGATATCTGAATCCCTCAGCATATCGATATTCTCATCAATAAGCCTCAATGAATATTCTTTCGGAAGCATTGATGCTATAGTCAATAATCCTGTCGGCGGAAACATGGAAGTTTTGCCGGCGATCTTCAATGCCTCGTCATAACTCCAGAATGTACGAGGATTTTTCGGATATACTAGTAAGATATTCACCATTGATAAACTCCCAAAAAAAATATCATTTATAGTTTATATATAAAAGTTATGAATTATATATATAGAACCTATCCAAAGCAATAATATTAAGCCTTGCGTATCCTAGCGACAAAGAATCCTTCAGTATTGTTGTCATATGGATGTATCCTCAGGCATTTTGCAACTTCAGGATTTATTTCCAGCTCTTGAAATTTTGTGATAGCTGGTGTCCTCTTGATGCCTAATGATTCGCTATCGATAGTTTCCAATATCGCATCTGGATGGTTCTTCAATAGATGTGAGACCACTGCCTCATTCTCTTCAGGCTCTATCGTGCATGTGCTATAGACCATCACTCCGTTTTTTTTCAGAAGGCTGAATGCTGTTTCGATAAGATTCTTCTGTATCTTGCCAAGCTTTGTTATTGCCAGAGGGTTCCACATAATTATCGTCCTCAATGATTTTCTTATCGTGCCTGTACCAGAGCATGGCGCATCGACAAGAATTTTATCGAATTGGAATCCTGGATCATCCTTGAGAGATTTCCTGAACCTATTCTCTTGCATCATTGTTATTATAGAATTTCGAAGACCGCATCTCTGCAAGTTCATGCCTAATGCCCTAAGCCTTGCCCCACTGATATCATTAGCGACCAATACGCCAGAATTTTTCATATACATGGCTATCTGACTAGTCTTAGAGCCTGGGGCTGCGCACATATCCAAAACGACCTCTCCAGGTTTTGGATTGAGGATTATCGGAGGAATCATAGAGGCTGATTCCTGCACATAGATGTATCCGAGATGATGCTCAATAAGATTTCCTAAGTCAAATCTTTTGCCATCCCTGTATTCTATCCAAAACCCTTCAGCACACCAGGGGATCGGATCAAGGATCCATCTCTCTTCCAATCTTTTCTTAATGTCATCGACAGTCGCTTTTAGAGTGTTGACGCGAATGCATTTTCTGATATATGAAAGAGAATAATTCATGAACTTATCATAATCATCCCCTAATAATTCCCTGTAATGATCTTCAAACCTTTTCTTCACATCTACATCCCTGGGAATCCTCTCAAGCTTATGGTCATATAACTGCTCAGGATCATTTTCTGGGACTGCATCGATAGTTTCATCCATTGCTGCATCGATGATTGAATCGTCTGATAATTCATTATGCTCTTTTATGACATCATCTTCTTTCAGGGCATTATCATCTTTTATATTATTTGCTTCAACCATTCATTTTCCTCTATGAAAAATTATTTTCCTTATCTTCCCATTTTCTATTTCCAATAATGTATTCACATTCGAACCGAATCCTGCATTTATTATGGTGGTCTTTCTAATTATATCTTTTCCGAAATGCTCATGCATGTGCCCTCCTATCGCTAGCATCGGCTGATATTTTTCAATCATCGCCCTGGCAAGATTCGATCCATAATGCTTTCCGTTCACAGGAGATTTTTTATTTACAATAGTGTCCAACCTTGTATTATATGGGACATTATGCGTAAGAAATATTACCGGCGTATGTTTTGATAGGCTTTTGAATTTCTTATCATATCTTGCCAATAATCTTTTATATTTCCTCTGGTTCTTTTCATACTGATTCTTCTTTATGTTTCCATAGCCTCTCAATCTAAGAATTTCCGGGCCATTGCATCTTCCGTAGCCAATGAATTGGATATCATTGAAAATTCTTATCTTTCCATCGACATCATGCACATTCTTCAATCCTTTGAGAAGATAATCATTCCAAAAATCCTTTTCCATGAATTCCCATTTTTCTTTCCCTGATTTTGTCCAATCCCAATTCCCAGGCACGAGAAATACTGGCTTGTTATATGAATCAAGGGATTCCAATATTCTTCTGCCTGCCTTGAGAGATTCTGTAATCATCCTTTTTGCATTATTTTTTCCCACAAGATCCCACCAATCATAATAATCATCTACATTCTTTACATACTTCTTATACATCCTCATAAAAACTTCACGAATGCCTTTATCTGAGCAGAAATCCCCTGGAGCTATGATAGCATCGAACTCCTTGAAATAAATCCTTGGCATCCTGCCATGTAGGTCGCCGATTATTAGGAATTTTATTATCTTTTCTTCTTTATCTCTATTTTTTCCAATTGATTTTGTTGCCTTTTTCATCATGCGTCTCATAGTATGAAATAAACAGCTCTTTTAAAAGTTTAATGAATGACTGGTCTTTTATTAAAAGCGTGGTATTAGATTTTATCATTCCTATTAGCATCTCATTGTCATCAACCATCGATATAGCCACTCCACTATTTTCAATCGGCTTTATTATTTCATGTATCTTCTGCCACTCTGACACATTTTCTTTTGTCTCTTCATCAAATCTCCCAATGACTTTATAATCGATTTTTCTTTTCTTATATCCGTGAATTTCACGGACGAACGCTGGATGCAGCTCAAACGTGTATTTTATGCTGTAAGAATATTTTTGTGCTAATCTCATCTGATCTGATAATTTATGAAAATTCCTTCTGCCAAAAGCGACCTGAACAGCATCAGCAACATGCTCTGAATATATTGTCTTGTATGTCTTGAGCTTTTCATGTATCTTGTCAAGCTGGTTCTTTTTCTCTGTTAAATATTTCTCCAACTCTTCTGGATCTGTAGGCTGATATTTTTTTATCTCTTCAGGTATCAATCGTATCAGACTTTTTGCTTCAAGAGAATCCAGTACAGTATATATTCTTCCATAGGGCACTTTCGAGTGCTTGCTTACATCAGCTGCGCTTGCCTTTCCTAATATAATCAACGATTCATATGCCTTGGTTTCGTTTGCTGTCAGGCCTAAAGGACTGAAATCTATGTCAAGCGATGTTGCGTCATCAACCATGCTTGATTTATGCTTGAATGATATATAAATTTTTCTATTACAACCTTTAATGAGGTTGCAAATATTTATATAATAGCTTTATCATTGTAAAGTAACAACATTTAAATTGTTTGGGGGGTCAAAATGGAATCAATAACATATGATTGGAACGTAATCGAATCATATCTTAAGGAGCAATTGAAAGACACTAAAACAATCTTGACAGCAGGAACCATCGGAAGCAGGAATCTTAATCATGATATAGACTTGGTCATAATAAAAAGACCAGAAGCTAAAAGATCAGACCACTATAAAGAGATCCATAAGATATGCGACGGGCTCGATGCCTATCTTAGAGACAATTTTGGAAAAAAGCTCATTAAATTCACAAAACTCGCTCAACAAGAGGAATATCTATACTTAGGAAAATATGCTCCAGGAGATCTTGCATTGCATACACTTCCTTATGCAAGCCTTGATCATATGGTGCAGATATGGGCACCAGATCTAAAACCAGACGAAAGTGTTGAAGATATAGTCAGAAAAGAATACAATCCTCTATTTGGCTCAAAAGAACAGATTTTCAGCCTAGAATTCAAACAAAGGAAACCTTACGACGGGATTGCCTTAAAGATGGACGAGCAAGATAGGACAAATGCGAATTTCCCAGAAGAATTGGTTGTCAATGGCTCAAATCACTTATTCAGATTTGTAGCAAAGCATCTAGGAATTGAAAATAAATACGTCGCTGAAAACAAGGCCCAAGTAAGGGAATATTTCTATCAATTATTAGATAAGATAGATGAGAAAAATATGGAGGAAAAATGATAAACCCAGAACAAGCTAGTAAGTTAGGAGAACTTAATCCTAAGGTAATAAAAAAATTAGAATCCGTAATAGATAGAGAGATAACTGAATGTTTTAGTAGAGGCGAGAAGATTGTCCAGGTGAAGATGAAAATATTTCCTGATGGTAGATATCAATATTATATGGTCAATCAATATCTAAATAATGGTTGGCATGTGAGTGCGGTTTACCGAGACATAAATCAGGAGGGAATAATCCACAATGAGTGGTATGTGAGGCTCACATCAAAGAAATAATTCTATCCCTCAAATTTTCCTTCCATCACAATCTCTTTCAACGGCTTCCTGTCTGTTGGGAATTCTCTTGTCCTGTCTTTCTCCTCGAGATTTTCAATTTCTCCTTGCCGTCCTATCGCTATCATGACATCAACAAAATATTCTTTTGGGATTCCTAAGTCTTTTGCTGCCTTCTCTTCATCAAATCCTGCGAATGGATGCACAATCAATTTCATTATTGAGCCTTGCAATTGCAAGTTTTGAAATGCTGAGCCTGCTGAAAATGAATGTGTCCTGTTGTCTGCGTCATAGTTTGTGAATCTTATTTTTGAACATGCGACAACAAGGACTGCTGCATTCTTGCACCATCTCTTGTTCCCTTCTGATACGAATGAAAAGAATGCATCCCAATGTGGAGTATTTTTCTTTGCATATATGAATCTCCAGGGCTGCTCATTTGATGATGATGGAGCCCATTTAGTAGCTTCGAAGAGTGTCATCAATTCATCGTCTGTTATCTCTTCTCCTGACATCGCCCTTGGAGACCATCGTTTGATGAACAGATCATCTATCGGATATTCTGGCTTCCTGTATTTTTTTACATCAATATCATAAGGTTTCATCATGCCGTCAATATATGCAGAATTATAAATGTTATGATGATCTTATCCACCATGAGGATATAGCTTGACGCCTTCATATTCTTCTTTGATGAATACTTTGCTGAATTCCATCAGTATGAATCCTAGGCTTGATATGGCGATGATCAGCACCCAATCATTCCATTGCAGCGGCACTGTACTAAAGACATGCTGCAACGGCGCAAAATATATTACGACCAATTGTATCATTACAGACGCTAATATCCCGAATGTCAACGCCTTGTTAGAGAACGGGAATACTTTTGTGAATGAGCGGAATGATCTTGCGCTCATGACTGCAAATATCTCAAAAAACACAAGTGTTGTGAATGCCATTGTCCGTGCATAGCTAAGATTTATGCCGACATATTTATTGAATACGAACAATGTCCCCAATGCCATCGCTATGCCGAAAATTATTATCAGTATAAGCATTTTTCCTGTTATAGGATTTTCCTTAGGATTTCTCGGATGCCTTGTCATGACATCGCTTTCAGGGATTTCTGAGCCAAGCCCCATCGCAGGCAAGCCGTCTGTCAATAGGTTCATCAGAAGGATCTGCAGAGGAATGAGCGGCAACGGGAATCTTAGCAATATTGCGATAAATACGCTGAGTATCTCTCCAGCATTGCATGCAAGGAGATATTTTGTCGACTTGAGAATCTTGTCATATATGTTCCTGCCTTCTGCGACTGCATTCACAATAGTCGCAAAATGATCATCCATAAGTATCGCCTTTGCGACTTCTTTGCTTACATCAGTTCCTGAAATGCCCATGGCAATCCCTATATCTGCTTTTTTCAGTGCTGGAGCATCATTCACGCCATCTCCAGTCATCGCGACAATATGACCTTTATTCTGTAATGCATGCACTATCCTTGTTTTTTGTATCGGCAACGCCCTTGCTATTATTCTGATATTATCTATCTGATGCTCTAGCTGCTCATCACTCAACCTATCAAGCTCTTCGCCGGTCAATATGAGGTCTCCTTCTGAATATAGTCCTATCTGCTTTGCTATGGCCTTGGCTGTCATCGGATGATCCCCTGTTATCATCATGACACGTATGCCTGCCTCATCGCATTGCTTTACTGCCTCTGCAACACCTTCTCTTGGAGGATCTATCATGCCTACAAGCCCTAAGAATACTAAATCCTTTTCTACATCTGATATGTCGAATCGTTTCAGCTTAGATACATCCTTGTATGCAAGCGCCAGCACCCTTAGAGAATCTTCTGCAAATAAATTATTGTTCTTCAGGATCTTTACTCTATCTATTGAAGATATTTTCCTAATCCTGTTGTTGATATATATCTTGTTGCATAATTTCAGTACAAGATCAGGCGCTCCTTTGATATATGCCTCAGTCTTCTGATTTTTGGAATTCTTGTAGACCATCGACATAAGTTTCCTGTCTGAATCAAATGGCAATTCTTTGACCTTTGTGAAATCCTCTTCTATACTATCAGTGTCTAGCCTGGCCTTTTTTGCCAATACCAATAATGAGCCTTCTGTCGAATCGCCCATGATGCTCCATCCGTCGCCAGAACTCTCAAGCTTGGAATTGTTGCATAAATATCCTGTCCTAAATAATAACTCCATCCCATCCAATTTATTCATCAATTTGTCTGCTAACCGAAAATCCCCTGATGGAGAATATCCTGCGCCGCTCACATCAATAATCCTATCGCTTTCCATAATCTTTGTTATAGTCATCTGATTCTTTGTTATCGTGCCTGTCTTGTCTGTACATATTATCGTGACTGAGCCAAGGCTTTCTGCTGCTGGCATCTGCTTTATTATCATGTTCTTTTTTGCAAGCCTTTTTGCCCCTAGGCCAAGGCTCACTGTGACTATTGCCGGCAATGCGCTAGGCACTGCAGCTACTGCTAGGCTTAATGAGAATATGAATAATTGCACAATATCAGGCTTTAGGCTAAGGGCACCCATCACAAACACCAGGATCACGAGTATGATTATCGCAAACCCTATCTGTTCAGCCAATTTTGTAAATTTTATCTGGAGAGGTGTCGCTGTCTGCTCTATGTTCTGGATGGTGTCAGCGATCTTTCCGAATTCTGTATTCATCCCTGTTGATATGACTACCCCTCTGCCTTTCCCATATGATACTACAGTTCCTGCAAACGCCATATTCTTCTGCTCAGTCAGTTGCAGTGCTGTGTGCAGCTGCATGCTAGTCTTTTTTACAGGCATCGATTCTCCTGTCAATGATGCCTCATCGATCTGCAGGCTCGATTCTTCTAATATCCTCAAATCTGCTGGTATGATGTCCCCTTCTGTTAATATCACAATATCTCCTGGAACAAGCTCTTTTGCAGGTATTTCTGAAGTCTCCTTGTCTCTTAATACTCTGGCATTCGGCGCACCTATCTTTTTCAATGCCTCCATCGCATTCTCTGCATTATATTCTTGGATGAATCCTAGTGTTGCAGACAATAATATTATAATGATTATCCCATAGAATTCCAGCCTGTCGCCGAGAAAAAAGCTTATCAGAGCTGCAAATATTAGAAGGATCACAAGAAAATTCTTGAACTGCTCAAAAAATATCTTGATTGCGGTATGCTGTTTTTTCTTCTCTATAACATTTGCCCCGAATCTCCTGAGCCTGAGCAGGGCTTCTCCAGATGTAAGTCCTTGTTGCGAAGAATTAAGCCTAAGCAATACATCTCCTACAGGCTCGTCATAATACACCAGCTCACCTCAATTAATAATGATAATTGTCTATGATTGATACTTATGAAAACAATATATAAATATTCCTGTTTGGTTTATCCATGAATTCAACCATGCTTTATCTTGCTCACCAATCTATAATATCTTGTGACATCCATTATCATATTCGACTCCTTTATTTTCAAGAATTTACATGCCCGCTCGTATAATCCAAGAAAATCTACACCCTGTGTGCTTCCAATAGCCTTTGATGCCTCATTTATGGTCTTTGATGTGAATCCAGAGAACACCAGCAAATCATTCTCTCGCATCAATGAATTAAGGTTGAATCTTTTTGACATCAAATCATTGCTCGTGATCATGTTTCCATTGACCTTTAACTCAAACGGCTGTTTTTGCAGCATTGCCATATAGACTGTGATTGTAAGGCACAAATATCTTCCTATGCTGTTCTCTCCAGTAGGCGTGAGATTTTCCCATCCGATATTTTTTGCATAGAATAGTGTAGATCTGTATCTTGACCTATAAGTGCATAATTTTTCGATATTCGCATTATATACCTTGATCGCGTTCATATTCATCTCTTGCGTCGGACCACTCAACCTTGCATTGAAGTCTGCAAAGCCTTCATCCCTGAGATTGACTATTGATGTGAACAAGAGATTTATTGCATAGGTAGAATTATCATTGGTCAATTTCCTTATCTGTTTAGAATATTTCCTCTCGATGTCAAGATATCCTTTCAATTTGTCGAAATGATGCGTGAGTTCGTGGGCGAAATATCTTACTATGATGCCATAATCTATCCTCTTAAGATAGAACAATGGTGCCACAATGGATTCGATGAACCAGATCCCTGCACCATTGTATGAAGCGAATCCATCATCAGAATCCTCATCATTATATTCGAAATAAAAACTCCTGTCCTTGATCCTCTTGATTATTATCCTCAGCTCGAAAGAACCAGTATCAGATGCCATCATCGACGGGTTCTGCTTGCACATCTGTGCGATGCACTCATGGAAATATGATATGCTATTCTGCTTGAAATATGCATAATCAATATCGCCTTCAGCGTATATGATCTTTTTATATACCTTCAAGTCATTATCTTCTGCTGACCTTTTTCCCTGAATATTCTGATACGCGATATATTCCATGAAGTCAGATTTGAATTTTGATGCGCTATATTGCGAGAAGTCTAAAGTGCATATAAGTTTTTTTCCATCCAATACATCTTGTTTCTGCAATATGTCTGCCATATTATTTCTGCTCTTTTCCTTTAGATATCGAATACAATACTTCGTATGCCTTCATCAAATCATCCTCTTTCACTATGAACACTATCTCTGGGATGCATGTCAGGCATTCTATTATGTTTATCCTGTTCAGATACATCTGTGATGTCAATGTGCTCAGTATTCCTAGCTTTCTCCAGGACTTCTCATTGAGATCGATTATCACTTCACCAAGGTCCTTTTCTATCTTCTTGATGTTTTTTTCAGAGAACAATGACGTGACTTGTGCCAATAATGCCTGGTCAACAAATATCTTGAGAGATCTCTGCGCATGCACTATCCTTAGCACAGTATGTTGCACCATCTCCACCTTTTCAAAGATCTTAGGCAATGTCTTCAACACTTCCTCATTCTTGTCGAGCATGATGCTTGATATCTGATTTTTCACAGACAATTTGGAGTTTATCATCAATTTTTTTGGTTCTTCATCGATCTTCTCTTCGATAGTTTCCTGATACCTTCGTATTGCGCTGATGATCGCATCAAGCGAATAAGCAAGATTCCCTCTCTTCTTTATATGTTTCGCAAGTGCCCTTATGTTTATTATATTCTTTTGGATATCTATCCTGATGCTCGGTGATGTCTGCATCTCATCCCGGATAATCTCTGATAATTGTGTCATAAAATAATCAGATATGTCGAATTATATAAATTTTATTGTTTTTTGACATAATATTTATATAGATTCCGAGTATTCTCTTGATATAAAAAAAACAAAATTTTGGGAGTGGAAACATGTATGAGACATTTGAAAGACAATCGATGGATGTGAGAAATTTTGCGAAAGCCAACCAATGGAATGGGCTAGAGAGGGGTGTAAGAGATTTTGCAGAAGTTGCGCCATGGCTCGCAATAAATGCCGATGCAATCATCCCCCCAATGCGTCAGCTCGCGCAGATCAGCAAAGACAGCGGATCAAGAGAATATATAATAGGCACCATCGGAAAATTCGAATCCCTTATGATGGATCTCAATAGAAAGGCATATGACAGAAAACCATTCATCAACAAGGCGAGAGAATCAGTCTGCCAGATCCTACAGGCATTATATCCTCTTGAACTATTGGCTCCTTTCAGGAGAGAAACAACGCCCTCATCATATGTATATAAGGACAATGCAATAAATTATCAACCGATGATGAATCCTGCAGACGAGAATATGCTAAGGATAAGGGGATGATATATTCTTAAACCATGTATAATTTATTTTATTATTTTTCTTGGCATATTTCCTAAAGTGATTTTCTTTTTTATAGCATTCAAAATATTTATATACTATATTGATTGAATCTTGGCATGGCTGATGAGAATGAGGTTTCTGAAGATGATCTGAAGAACATGTCTGCTGAAGAGATTGCAGAATTGCAAAAGCAGAACTGCATATTCTGCAAGATTGCCAATAAGGATATACCTGCAAAGATCCTGCATGAGGACGATGATATTATATGCATACTCGACATCAATCCTGCTTCAGAAGGCCATATAATTGTTTTTCCAAAAAAGCATTATATGATCATGCCTCATCTTCCTGAAGATATCTTAGGAAAATTGTTCAATACAGTAAAGCTAATGTCTAATACGCTTCTTAGGACATTGCAATCTGCAGGCACCACGATATTTGTCGCAAATGGGATGGCTGCAGGGCAGAAAGCTCCTCATGTACTGATCCATGTATTCCCAAGAAAACAGGACGATGGATTATTGGAACTGCCAAGGCATGATATCACTGACGAGCAGGCTGTAAAGATCTCTTCGACATTGAAGCCTTATATACATAGGGCCTTTGGATCAAAAATGAACAATAAGATCCCAGAAATATCTGTAGATTTATCTGAGAATAAGCAAGAAAAGGTCATAGAGCAAAAACCTCTTGAAAAAAAATCTGAAAATACCGATGATAAAAATTCTTCGGAAAAAATTCATGATATGGAAAAAAAATCTGAAAAACCCATGACAAGAACCCAACAAATGGAGCATAAGCCAGCAAAATCCATAGATCTTGACGGTGTAGCAAAACTATTCGGTGGATGATGGCATGCCCTATATGTGACAAGGAATATGCAAAGAATATACTGTATGAGAATGATAAGATATCAGTATACATGGCCATAAATCCTGCAATCCCTGGACACCTGCAAATATTTCCAAAACAGCATTATGCTATATTAGAAGAAGTGCCGAATGAATTGCTATCATATATGTCTAGTGCGACAAACAAATTATCCATGCTATTATTTGAATTATTGAAAGTGCATGGCACTAACATCATAATACAAAATGGCGTGCCTGCAGGCCAGACAATACCGCATTTCTCGATAAATATAATCCCTCGAAGGACTGATGATAATATGAAATTGGAATGGGATATGAAGCAGGCGACACCAGAAAGCCTAGAGAGCATCCATAGATTGATCAGCGAAGGCATCACTGAAGTTCCTGCGAGCAATGTTGTGGCAAAGGCTATTGATATTTTCCCTAAAACAGAGGAGAGACGTGATGAAATGCCTGTTGATTCATCAGAAAAGCCTGCTGATATCAAATCTGATGCTTCTGATAAAAAGATCAATTATTATCTTAAGAGCCTTGAGAGAATCCCATAATCAAATAATTCTTGAAAAGATCGTAAGCACTGCGACATTCATATAGCTCATCATGACTGTCAATATAAATGCTATAAGGAATGCTGGTATGAATGGGATGCCTTCTTTCACGATTACTTTTCTAATTTTCTTATATCTTATCAATCGTTCTATCTGCTGTCTTGATATGCCTAGATCTTTTGGGCCTGTCACATATTTTTTTCCTATAAAGACATCCTTGTATATCCAATCACCCTCGGTAAGTTTTGATATAGGGATAGACCTGATCAGGCAGCTGTCTTCTATAATCTTGATGAACAGCCATAAATAGAATACTATGAATAATATCGCAAGAAAACTCAGGAACACCAACTTGAGCTCTTGCGGAATGAAAAACAATATCAAGAGCGCGAATATTATCACAAACGCCAATAATCCTCTTCGTGCCATCAATATCTCTTTTTTTTGCGACCATATCTTCAATGTCTTCACAAACTCTTTTCTGTGCTTGAATCCTAGATATATGCTCCAGACAAGCCCATAGATCGCTCCTACAAATATTATGTTCACCAAAAGCATTAATAGCCAAAAATTATTTTCCCCAAATATGCTGAATGCATTGAATCCGATGACCGCGCCTAATCCCATTATCAGCTTTGAATCCCCTCCACCCCATTGGCCAAGATAGAACATCGCATAGGCTATTAGGATGCCTATTACGAATCCCATCGCTGCCTGGGCTATGAACTGATAATCCCAATATATTATAGAATATAATATTGCAATGCCGAATGCAATAAATATCAGCCCATAAGATACATAATCATGGACTTCCCTTTTCTTCAGGTCAGTCATCGAGCCTATCATCAAGATGATGAATGCGACAACGACAGATACAATTAGCATGATGATTAGGTATCGTGAGAATATATAAATGTTATTGAAAAAAAAGATTAGAAAAAAATCTAATTATACCCAGTCAATACCATCTTTTCTGTGCCATCATCATACTGCACTTGCAGCGGCAACGGCACATTTTTGGCAACCCAGTATGTGACTCCATTTATAGAATATTTATCTGCTGTATATGTTCCTAATGGGATGCTGATATCTTCTTGGCCTGATGATACATATGATGTGACTGTATCTATCGAATTCGGTCCAGCCAATGGGCAGATGCTCGGCTGTGGTGTGATCACATCACCATTTCTCATCTGGGTGTCTGTGACAAGGCATTTTGTTGTCGTCTTATCTATCCACATCCTGCTGACTAATGTCCCTGTCTCTGTGACTGTGCTCGATTCTGTCAGCCAGACCTGTTGTCCATTGAATGTGTCGAGCTTGACATCATAATTCACATCTACCGAATTTCTCGCTCCGTCAAGATCTGTGTTTATCCTATAAGAGAATGATTTCACACTAGCATAATCAAACATCTTTGCCAAAGTATCTTTCAATACTGGCTGGGTCGCCTGATTATTCGCCTGAACATTATTTGCAGCCTGATTATTTGTCTGAGCATTATTTGCGCATCCTGCCATTAACAGCAATAGAATTATCAAAGCATAATTTATCTTCATACACTCACCCCTATTTGAGTCATAAAGAAATCCTGAATAAGCTACTATAAAAAGGTTTCGTTAAATATAATCCGTGCAAAAGTTATCACTATGTAATGGCTAATATTAGTAAAATTTATAAATACCTAGAATTCTAATATATTATGAGTAAATTATTAGAGAATATAATAAACAAGGCGCGCACTGCCGGCATAACATTAGCAGCCATAGCTACATTCTATACAACTGATGCTCAAGTATTGCATGGCAATAATCTAAGAGACGGGATAGTTGCTCCAAACATTCGCGACAGCACAGTATTATTTGCTAATGGTATTCCACAACTAAAATCAGTCAAATACTCAGGATTAGACGGAAAAGTAGAATATACAGATGCTGATTGGACATCAACATATGTAAAACAAATAAATAATCAAATACCAAACGGATACAAGCTAGAACAAAATTATCCAAACCCATTCAATCCAGAAACAATCCAAAGATTCAGCATACCAGAAAGAACACAAGTAAACATCACAGTATACGATATATTAGGAAGGAGAGTAAAAGAGATAATAAATAAAGAATACGCACCAGGAACATACGAAACAAACATAAACCTAGAAGGACTAGCAAACGGAATATATTTCATCAATATGCACACAAAAAATATTAGCAAAACAA